>JAABUR0100002436.1_pt1 | contig 28471 bp, 22 predicted proteins | sample 5560091 | NCBI WGS metagenome assembly JAABUR01 (sample SAMN10711879, study PRJNA513375) | rock metagenome | isolation source: Antarctica rocks | place: Antarctica: Victoria Land, University Valley sud
TTGGTGATAATTCAAATAAAGTATGCATTCTTGCTACCAGGTAAACGCCTGCTGTAACCATAGTAGCTGCATGTATCAATGCGCTTACCGGTGAAGGACCAGCCATAGCATCAGGCAACCATGTTTGAAATGGTAATTGTGCTGACTTACCCATGCCGCCCAAGAGAAGCAACAAAGCAATGGCTGTAATGTTAGAAGAGCCTGTTGTAAAGTGCTGTGAGGATCCGTTTAGAATTTCAGGAATATTTAATGTTCCTAATTCTTTAAATAGCAGGAACAGCCCGATAGCCATAGCTGTATCACCAATCCGGGTTATATAAAATGCTTTGTTTGCAGCCCGGTTATTGGCAGGAGTTTCATACCAAAATCCAATTAATAAATAACTGCACAGACCAACTCCTTCCCAACCCAAATATAACAACAACAAGTTATCAGCCATCACCAATATCAACATAGCAAATACAAATAAATTCATGCTGGCAAAAAATCTGGCATAATCACGGTCATGGCGCATGAAGGCAGTTGAATAAATATGAATGAGTGCACCGACAAATGTGATAACAAATACAAATACCAGCGATAAGGCATCTAATCTAAAACTTATCGAGCAGGAAAAAGTTTGTGTTCTTATCCATTCCCATAAGGTTTGTACATAAGCATTACCGGCAGGAGGAGACTGCAAGAACTGAAGCCCCAAAATAATTGTAAGTAAGGCGGAAGCAGAGATTGTACCCGCACCGATCAAAGCGATGACTTTTTTAGGCAAATGTCTTCCAGCCATCGAAAGCACAAGAAAACCGATTAATGGCAGAGCAGGGATAACATATAGAAAGCGTTCCATATTATTATGATTATCGTATTAAACTTCTCCGGGAAAAAGTAACTTAATGTACTTTTCTTGCTTCCGTCTTATGATTCATTTTATACTATCCTTTCTAATATACCAGGTCTTCGCGAACATGAACGTCGGGCTGATCTCTCAGCTCCGTTAATTTATCAACATCCAATGTTTTTTTCTGGTGATTGATCTGCAGTATCAATGCAAGACCTATTGATACTTCCGCCGCAGCCATTGCCAATATAAAAAGGAACATTACCTGTCCGTCCGGTTGCCCCCACCTTGAACCTGCGGCAACAAAAGCAAGGCCTGAAGCATTCAGCATGATCTCAACAGAAATCAAGATAAAAATTATATTTTTCCTTGTAAGCACACCCACTAAACCCAATACAAAAAGAATTGCGGCAACAATCAATACAGCATGTGAGGTGTAGGACATAACTTTTTAATTAAATTCGTTGTTTTCTTTTCTTTTTAGCCCACAGCTCGCAGCTAAAAGCTCGCAGCTTCTTATATCTTTTACAAAACAGTTTCAGCCGCTTTTTCCTCATTACTTAACATGGGTACTTCAGTACTTTCGTCTATTGACTTCTGACCTGCCTGATCTTCCTGTAAAAACCTGTGCAAATGTTTTTTCTTATGTTTACCTATATGTGCTGCCCCAACAATTCCTGCCATTAACAAAAACCCGGTTAGTTCTAAAGCAAGAATATACTTTCGGTACAACGAAAGCGATATTTGTTTTATCTCCACCGGTTGAACATTCATGTTAACCGCCGTTTCTTTTGTAAGCAAAATCACTAATTGGGCCAATAAAACAAGGGCAAGCAAAGAAGGTCCTGCCCATACTTTTGGTTGCAGCCATTGTTTTTCCTGTATTGCAGTTTCTCTTCCAAGATTAAGCATCATTACTACGAAAATGAAAAGTACAATTATGGCTCCTGCATAGACAATAATTTCAAGGACAGCCATAAAAGGAGCGCCAAGTGATAAAAAAATCAAGGCCACTGCCATAAAGGAAACTACAAGGTATAATAACGCATGTATGGGTTGATAACGTGTAATTACCATTATCGTAGCGATAATCGCAACAAGAGATGATATGTAAAACAGAATAGGCATAATTAAATAGTCGTTAGGTCAATAGGTCATTGGGTCATTAAGTCATTAGGTCAATAGTTAAAAACTATGGCAACAAGCTATGTATATCTACCGGTTCATCTTCCTGGTCTCCTTCGCCTTTTGCTTTAACACCTGCATCCATACCTGCTACTTTATAAAAGTTATAGCCGGGATACTTTCCCTCGCTGTTAATCAACAGATCTTCTTTCTCAAATACCAGGTTTTGCCGGTTGTACTCAGCCATTTCAAAATCAGGAATCAGTTGAATAGCATATGTAGGGCAAGCCTCTTCACAATAACCGCAAAAGATGCATCGCGAAAAATTGATACGAAAAAATTCGGGGTAACGCCGTCCGTTTTCATCTTCTGTTGCCTGTAATGAAATACAATCTACAGGGCACGCTGCCGCACAGAGATAACATCCTACACAACGTTCTCCGCCATCCGGATCTTTAGTTAAAACTATTCGTCCCCGCCATCGGGGATGCAGTTTTATCTTTTCTTCCGGGTATTCAATAGTTACATGCTTTTTAAAAAGGTGTAAGAATGTTAACCAAATTGTGCGAATGTGACTTATCATTATAACCTCCTTCCCTTATGAGGAATTTTGTGAGAAAAAAAATTACAAACTTGATGAGGATGATATTTTTACATCCGCATATTTCCATGCCTTGTCAAATCTAAGTTTTACATTTTGTGCTTCACTTATTTTATTCTGTTTCTGCAATGCCGTAAACAATCCCATTAAAGCCCATCCATTCTCATGATACGTTTCTAAATCCTGATTATAAATTTTTTCAGCTTCGGAATATTTTGCTGTTTCAAGCAATACTGCTCCGAGGTAATGGCGTACCGAAAAAAACCAGTCGGGTGGCTCATCGTACTTCAGTTTGTCTTCCGTTGCAACTGCTTCATTTAAAAGTTCAATGGCTTTTTCGGGTTGATGTTTCCTCCTAAGAATTTCAGCTGATAAGACTTTCACGGCAATTTGGATCAACTCATCCGTGTTGTTAATGTCCCAAATGGTAATTGTTTTTAAAGTAGAGTCTTTTGATAATTTAGTGAGAATTGAAAGTTCATTATCCGCATTCGTCAAATCATTTTTGCCGAGATAAGCCATGCCTCTTGCATAATGCAAAACAGCACGGGGGTAAACTAAATTTTCTTCAGGCATGGCAATAGAAGTAATTGTATCCCACATTCCAAACTTTACTGCTACATAATAGGGAATGGTGTAGTAATGCTGAAGCGTTCCCCAACCCGGTTGTTTCATTATATCTTCTGCAGTGTTAATCTGAACTTTTTTTGCAGCCATCCATGCCAGCTTTGAATTTCCTTCAAGTGTGGCAGTAGCTGAAAGAAAATGGTAATTGTGCGGATAATATGCAAGAGGGTAAGCACCTTGCGCATGACAGGCTGTGATATAATTGCTATCTACCTTCACCGCTTCAATATTTGCCAAAGAACCGAGATGATAATCGCCAGTCCAGATGTAAATGTGAGAAGGCATATGCACTAAATGTCCAGAGCCGGGCACAAGCGTCGATAAAAGCCTGGCACTTTCTAAACCTCTTTCAGGATGCAAAGATCCTTCGACTGCGTGAATATAAAAGTGAGGTGCAGCGACGTGACGAGGATTAATTTTTATTAGGTGTTCAATAACGGAAATTAGTTCAGGAGTCCATGGCCGCGGCTTCTTTGTTCCCTTCTCATATAAATCCCACGGATGCAGATCCATCAACGATTCGGCATATAGAGCACTAATGTCCGGATCGTCAGAAAAATTTTCATATACTTTTTTCATCACACCGGAAAATGCGATATCAAGGGGCTTACGATCTTTCGCCGGCTTTGCTTCGTAGCGATAAGTCAATGCCTTAATAAGTTGTTGTTCTTTTTGAGTACAATTTCTTGAAAGCAAAAGCGCTTTTTGTGCAGCAGCATATGCTCTTTCAAAATTATCTTTTTCCATGCCTGCATTATAGTTCGGTCCAAGCACATAAGCATAGCCCCAAAAACACATAGCACAGGTTGAATCAATACGGGTTGCTTCAAAAAATGAACGGGCAGCCTCGGCATGATTGAAACCATAAGAGAGCAGCATACCCTGGTTGAAATATTCCTGCGCTTCTTTGCTCTTCGTGGTAATTTTAAATTCTATTCCCTGAAGACCTTTAAACTTTGGAGCTTTCGTTCCCGAAGAATACCAATCCTTGTCGTCAGATTTGGGTGTACAGTGATAAGCATAATTCTCGGAAAGCGATTCCTTCAAGTTTTCGGAATCATCTTCCTTATTATTTTGTTTATCTGATTGATTGCAGCGTGCTGCAAAGCAAATCAATAATGAATAATAGATCATTTTTTTCACTGTATGAAGTAATTTTTATTCCTTTTTATAAATCATTAATCCATCTGATATTTGGTAATGGCATCAATACAGTTGCCGATAACATTTTTTTAATATTAAACAGTAATTATTTTATTCATAAACATATTTCCTCGTAATCGATCCAATCCTTTCAATCCCTGTTTAGCCTCTTACCCACAGCGCCACCGCACCTGTTACCATAAGGTTTAACAGCACAAGTGGCAGCAAAATTTTCCATCCATATTCCATCAACTGATCATAACGTGGTCGTGGAAGTGAAGCCCTCAATAGTATAAAAAACATGATAAATGCAAATGTTTTCAGAAAGAACCACAACCACGGTGGAAGCACCGGTCCCAGCCATCCACCAAAAAAAATGGTTGCCGTCATGGCAGAAATAAGTGTTATTCCTAAATATTCTCCGATGAAAAACATTCCAAACTTCATCCCTGAATATTCTGAATGATAACCTGCAACCAACTCGCTCTCTGCTTCCGGAATATCAAAAGGCAAGCGATGGGTTTCTGCAATACCGGCGATGAAAAAAACGACCAGTGCCACTGGTTGTTTAACCACAAACCACATATCTCTCTGCGCCTCTACAATGGCAGAAAGCTTAAAAGAACCTGTAAGCATTACTACCCCCATTAAACTTAACCCCATAAAAACTTCATAGGCAATCATCTGAGATGCGCCTCTAAGAGCACCGAGCAAAGAGTACTTGTTGTTGGAAGCCCACCCACCTAAAACAACACTATACACGCCTAAAGATGACATAGCGAGAAAAAATAACAATCCGACATTCAGATCAGCAACAATAATAGCAGGTGCAAAAGGAATGATCACAAAGCTCAATAGTACACTGGCAACCACAATGGCAGGAGCTCCGATAAAAACCCATTTATCTGCAAATGGCGGTATCCAGTCTTCTTTAAAAAATAATTTCAAGGTATCAGCCAGAACAATAAAAATACCCAAAGGACCTGCACGGTTAGGACCGAGCCGGTCCTGGAACAAGGCAAGCAGGCGTCTCTCCACCCAGATAAGACCGGCAGCAATATTAAGCAGCACGAACAAGACGCCCAGCACTATCCATATATGTTGCATTGTTGTCATCGTAAATATTTTACATTTTTGTTGTATTAACTCAAGTTGATAGTCCATAGGCGATAGTCCATAGTACTTATTGCCCTGCTTCCCCAACGCCTCAACGCCTCAATGACCTAATGACTATTGACTTATTGACCTATTGACTTCTCCATTCTCACCCATGTTCCCCAACTCATTGCCACCATGCCTTCTAAGCCTGCAGAAACAAGTGTCACACCATTACACAATTCCTCCTGCACTTTAACAGGAAGAAAATACTCTTTATCATCAACATACAATTTCAAGTTGTCTCCATTATTCACTTTCAATTGAACTGCGTCCTGTGCTGATATTGCGACATAGGGTTGCGGTGAAAGTTCTTCAAGAGCTTTTGTATAAATACTTAACTCTCCTGAACCCAATACATGAAATTGAGGCAAGAGCAACCATTTTTGCAGTCTTTGTTTAAAGGCTTCAGGGATTTCTTTAAAAAATGGCGGTACTGTTCCAACTTTATCATGAAACATTTTAATACCCGGGTCTCCTCCCTTAAGAGCACCTCCCGGTTCATCCTGGTATTTGGCAACTGATTGAACAGAATTCCATCCGGGAGCCCAATAAAACGGAATGGCTGATGAAGGAGGCATTCCTTTATAACCTTCCATAGTATATGAAAGAGGAGAATCATCATCCTGCATTGGTTTTGGCTCGCTCACATCTATATTAGCGAGAATAGATGTACGTCCGCTGTAGCGATGAGGCTCTCTTGGAATGCGTTGTCCATGAATGCTGTAGTTATAAGGGGGCGAAACTTGTGTAATCCCCTGGAATTGGGGTAAAGTTTTTTCAAGTTTTTCCAGCAGATGATCAGGATTAAGGTTGTGTCCGTTGTTTATCTGCAATTTCAACATCTGCATTTCTTCAAGCCATCTCCAGCTTTCTTTTAAAAAAGGATTGGATGGAACAAAGACCTGGTAGAATCGTTGAGCACGTCCCTCATAATTAATCAATGTTCCGTCCCCTTCTGCAAATGTCGCCGAGGGAATGAGCACGTTAGCTTTTTCTGTAGTGCGATTGTGCAGAGAATCAAGTACAATAATTTTTTCACATTTTTTAAAAAAAGTATCTGCAATAGTTTGTGGCATATGACGATAGACGTCATTCTCAACAATCAGCGCAGTAATTCCTTCTTCTCTTTTTACTCTTGCGGCAGCATTGTCAAAAGAAGGGGCATTCATCATGGCAAGGCCCATACTATTGCATTCTGGTAAAACATAAGCAATACCTGCTTTTCGTTCAGCAGTATTGAGGGAGGCTGCAATGTTAAAAGCAGCTTTAATTATCCTCTCATTAAAACAAGAAATACCACTGATAATAACCGGCCGTTTAGCTTGCTGTAAAGCGTTTGCCAAAGTTTTTACCTTACTCCTAAATTCAGTGTCAGTATCAGGAACTCTTCGTGCAGAGGAGTCAAGTTCATGAGCAATAGCGAAGCCGACTCGGGCTATATCATCAGGAGTTGTATGGTATGCATATGCTATATCATCGAGTGGCGAACCGGATACCGTAATATTAGCTAAAAAACCTTTGTCCTCCTGTACAAATTCTTTTATAGCTGCATCCTGCCACACCGGTAATCCTAATTGCTGTGACGCCTGGAATGCAGCAGTCTTAATTACCGATTGACGAACAGCTAATGCCATCATAGGAGCAGTGTTCCAGATATCTTCTCCCAGTATCAATATTGCATCAGCCTGTTCTATTTCTTTAAGGGAAGCACTGTGCACTTCACCAGACCCCAGCACCTGTACCATTATACGGGTTAAATAAGCTTCATCTTCACCAATCCCCTGGTAAAAATTTACTGCACCTACCAGTTGCCGCAAGGCAAAGTTGGTTTCCATAGAAGCCCTTGGTGAGCCAATACCAATCAATTTTGAATTAGTGAGCGAAGTAGTAAGATAATCCTTCAACTCTAATTCATTTACCGCCTCTCCAACACGATTACGAATAACAGCTTGTTTAACCCGGTTTTCACTGTTTACAAATTCATATCCAAAACGACCACGATCACATAAAAAATATCCGTTTACTTCTCCGTTGTACCTGTTGAGAATAGTACGCACTTGCCCATATCTTTCGCCTGCAATAGTGTTGCACCCAACACTGCAATGCGGACAAATGGAAGGAGCCATGGTAAGATCCCATTTTCTTGTATAATGTTCTTTAAGTGTTTTATCAGTAAATACGCCGGTAGGGCAAACCTCTGCCAGATTACCGCTAAAAGGACTTTCCAGCACACCATCTTTTTCTCTGCCGAAATAAACATGATTATGAGCCGCAAAAACATTGAGGTCATCGCCTCCTGCGTAATCACGATAGTAGCGCACACAACGATAACATTGAATACACCTGTTCATTTCATGATGAATGAGCGGTCCAAGGTATTGGTTGCGGTAAGTACGTTTTTTAAACTCGTAGCGACGGTAGTCATGACCGGTCATGACAGTCATATCCTGCAAATGGCAACTTCCGCCTTCATCACATACAGGGCAATCGTGCGGATGATTTGTCATCAGCCATTCAATGATTTGTTCACGAAATGCCTTTGCCATTTTATCATCTATGGAAAAACGAACCCCATCTTTCACTCCTTCCATACAGCTCATCACTAAACGTCCCTGTGTATCATTTTCATCTTTAAACACTTTAACTGCACATTGCCTGCAAGCCCCCACACTGCCTAATGCGGGGTGCCAGCAGAAATAAGGCAGGTCAAAACCCAAAGCTAAACTTGCTTCCAGCAGGTTTTTTCCGGCTTTTATTTCGTAAGGTTTATTATCAATAAATATAGTGGGCATGATGCTCTATTTTCTTTTTGTGAACCACAAAGGCACGAAGGCACGAAGTTTCACGAAGTTTCTTTGTGCCTTTTCGTGTTCCTTGTGTCTTTGTGGTTCATTTTATTCAACTTTAATTAAAACTTTTCAATTTAAACTGGAATACTTCCCGTAAATCGCCTGGGTATTTCTACAGCATGCCAGGGGCAGCCGCCTTCTATAATATGCCGTTCAAAATCGTCCCTGAAATATTTTAATGCACTTTGCAACGGTTCCATGGCCCCGGGAGCCAGTGCGCAAAATGTATTGCCGGGACCCAACATTTTTGTGTGCATTTCCAATAACTCCAGATCTTCCAATTTGCCTTTACCTTTTTCTATATTTAATAAAATTCTCTCGACCCAGGGCAGTCCTTCACGGCAAGGTGTGCAGAAGCCGCAACTCTCCTGTGCAAAAAAATGCTGTAGGTTATGTACAAAACCAACGGGACATGTGGCATCGTCAAGCACGACCAGAGTGCCTGTACCTAAACGGCTTCCTGCAGCAGCAACGGATTTAAAATCCAATTTCACGTCTAAATGTTCTGCAGTTAAAAAATCTGTGGATGCGCCGCCGGGCAATGCTCCTTTAAACTGGTAGCCATCCTGCATTCCGCCTGCATGCTCTTCAATTAGTTCACGCATGGTAACACCCATAGGCAGTTCCCATGTGCCTGGTCTTTTAACTCTGCCACTTACGCCATACACCTTGGTGCCGCCATCTTCACTTTTGCTCAAACCCTTAAACCATTCTGCTCCGTTATTTATAATATGAGGGACACAACAAAAAGTTTCTACATTATTTACGATAGTAGGCTTGCCAAACAATCCACTAACTTGTGGAAATGGCGGCTTTGCTCTTGGCATTGCACGTTTTCCTTCCAATGCATTCAACAATGCTGTTTCCTCTCCGCACATGTAGCGGCCGACGCCTGTATGCAAATGCATTTCTAAACTCCATTTGCTGCCAAGAATGTTTTTTCCGAGATAACCGGCTTCATAAGCTTCAGCCATACTTTTTCTTAATAGTTCAGCAGCTTTTTTGTATGCCCATCTCAAAAAGATATAAGAAATATCTGCCTGGATTGCATAGGCTGATAAGATCATTCCTTCGATTAACTGGTGCGGATTACCCTCTAACAATAACCTGTCTTTGAAGGTTCCTGGCTCCATTTCATCAGCATTGGCAATAATATATTTTGGATGCGCAGCATTTTCTCCCATTGGAACAAAACTCCATTTCAAGCCTGTATTAAAACCTGCACCTCCACGGCCTTTTAAATTACTTTCCTGTACGAGCTTTTGAACTTCTACAGGTGTCATTCCTTTTAACACCTTGCGGACAGCCGCATAACCTCCAACCTGCTCATACTCTTTTAAGTTGAGCGGGCTGTTGAGATTGATATTTTTTGTTAGAGGTCGTTCCATATTGTGGCCTCACCCCAACCCCTCTCCTCGCGGAGAGGGGCAAGATGAATAAAATTTTATCAAGTTATTTGACAGTTTTGACTCACCCCACCCCCTCTCCTCGCGGAGAGGGGCAAGATGAATAAAATTTACAAGTTATTTTGACAGTTTTGACTCACCTCAACCCCACTCAAAAGGAGTGGGGCAAGAAGTAGTTGTCATCTGTAGTCTTGTTACCTGATGCCCATCCTCTGCCGTTTGTCGTGTGCTCTGTCGTCCGTCGTCTGTTGTTGTCTTAGCTATACTTTTTCAATATCTCCTTTAATTCTTCCAATTTTATATCTCTGTACAAGTCTTCATCAATCATTAGAGCCGGTGCATGATCGCAACAACCAAGGCATGGATTCGGCAACAGTGTAAAACGTTGGTCTGTTGTTGTTTGTCCAAATCTGACGTTTAATTCCTGTTGCAAGCCTTCATACAATTTTTGATAGCCCATTACATAACAGGAGATACTGTCACACAATAAAATAACATGACGACCGACAGGTTTACGAAAGATGAGGTTATAAAACGTCGCAACACTATCCACTTCAGCAGGGCTCATCTCTAAAAATTCCGCAACTGCTTCAACGCTATCATCACTTATCCACCCTCGCTGTTTTTGCACGATCTTCAACGCCTCAATAACCGCAGCCTTTTTATACGGCACTACGCTTACTTCGTGATTGATGGCTTGTATTTCGGTTTCGGTTAACATAAGTCATTAGGTCATTGGGTCATTAAGTCATTGGGTCATTAAGTCAATAAGCCATTGGATCAATAAGTAATTTTCCGAGTAATTATTAAACTGAATGTTGTTTATTGAACATTGCTTATTGAATATTTGTCTTTTTTTTCTCACTGTTTCCTCTAAATCGATTCAATCTCAACTTTATTTCCTCTTAATCCTTTCAATCCTTAAAATCGTGGTTCTGATGTTCTACCTGTCAATATCCGCCAACACATAATCTACACTTCCAAGTATTGATAATAAATCTGATACAGTGTATCCTTTACTGATATAAGGTACCATCTGCATATGCGGAAATGATGGAGTACGGATGCGGACACGATAAGGCGAAGTATTACCATCGCTTGTCAGGTAATAACTGTTGGCACCTTTGGTAGCTTCAATACAACTCATCGCTTCTCCTGCAGGGATTACAGGTCCCCAACTCACATTAAGGAAATGAGTGATGAGGGTTTCAATATCCTGCATGGTATGTTTCTTTAAAGGTGGCGTGGTAAGCGGATGGTCAGCTTTGTAACTTCCTGCCGGCATGTTATTTAAACATTGCTCTACAATGCGCAGGCTTTGCCGCATCTCTTCTACCCGAACTACCGAACGGTCGAAGCAATCTCCATTCTGAGCTATAGGGATATCAAAATCAAACATTTCGTAACCGGAGTATGGACGCTTTTTTCTGAAATCCCATTCAAACCCACATGCTCTTAGCCCTGGTCCTGTTACGCCCCATTCAATAGCTTCTTCTAATGTATAAATACCTATACCTTTTGTCCGTGCTTTAAAGATACTATTGCGCAGAACCATATTCGAATACTCTTTGAGTTTTGCAGGAAAATAGTTAACAAAATCTCTTACCAGTCCATCCCAGCCTTTAGGAAGATCCTGTGCAACTCCGCCGATACGAAACCAGTTGGGATGCATACGCGCTCCACAAATAGCTTCTATAATATCAAAAACCTTTTCACGATCTGTAAACATGTAAAACACAGGTGAAAGCTGGCCAAGATCCTGCGCAAAAGTGCCGAACCATACAAGGTGGCTATTGATTCGAAACAATTCACATAACATAACACGTATTACCTTCACTCTCTCAGGGACTTCAATGCCTGCCAGTTTTTCTACCGCAAGCAGGTAGGCAAGATTGTTCATGACGCCCCCTAAATAATCAACGCGGTCGGTATAAGGAATATAGGTGTGCCAGCTTTGTCTTTCTCCCATCTTTTCGGCGCCCCGGTGATGAAAACCAATTTCGGGAACTGCATCAACAATATCTTCTCCATCAAGTTGCAGTACAATACGCAACACACCATGAGTGCCTGGGTGTTGGGGACCGATGTTAAGGAACATAAAATCAGCATCATCGCTTTCTCTTTCCATTCCCCATTCTTCGGGTTTAAATTCTAAAGCGTCCTGTTCGCGGTCCTGTAATTCGTCAAATAATTTATAGGGTCCAATTTCGGTGGCTCTCGCAGGATGTTCTTTACGTAAAGGATATCCTTTCCATGTTAATGGCATTAAAATCCGCTGTAAATGGGGATGGCCTTCGAAACGGATGCCGAACATATCGTACACTTCCCGTTCGTACCAGTTGGCATTTTTAAAAAGTGAAGTAATGGAAAGCATAGAAGGAAATTCACCTTCCAGTGCAACTTTCAACCTGATAAAAGTGTTGCGTTCAAAAGAAAAGAGGTGATAAACAATTGTAAAATCCTTTGCAGGAATACTTTCTTTTTTAGCCCTGTCCCGTTCGTCTGCGCCGGAGAGGTCATAAAGAAGGTTGAAAGGGTTTTTTATAGTAGATTTTAGATATTCAATTACCGGTATAAGTTTATCCTTCGATAACCACAAGGTCAATATATCATCAACTGTTTGTTGCAAACGAAATGCATCAGCGCCGAAACGTTGCTGCAAGTGTTCTAGTATGTCATTGTCAACCTGAATCATATATGGCAACAAGTCATTGGGTTAGTAAGGCATTAAGTCATTGGGTCATTAAGTCAATCAAGTCATTAAATCATCCGCTTATTAGTAATAGTCATGGGAAAAACCCTATTTCCACATACTCCTTTACAATCTTCCAAATCGTGGTTCTAAGTGGTTCTAAATTTCATCCACAGGCCTGAAGTCAACCATTCCCATCCTCTCTTCCCTTTTTTGCTCTTTCATTGGTTTAATATCAGGCCTAATGACTCCCTGTTCTCCAATCGTCCAGCTAAGCGGACGTTTTTCCTGTCTTACGGCTTCACCGAGCAACATTAGTCCCTGCATAAAGGCATCGGGGCGGGGCGGGCAGCCGGGTACATAAACATCAACCGGCAAAAATTTATCTATGCCTTGCACTACGCTATATATATCGTACATTCCCCCACTGTTTGCGCAACTGCCCATAGAAATAACCCAGCGGGGTTCCATCATCTGTTCATGCAGCCGTTTGATAATAGGAACCATTTTAATAAAGACAGTTCCTGCTATAACCATTACATCTGCCTCCCTTGGCGTGCCCCTGATAACTTCTGCCCCAAACCTTGCGACATCAAATTTACTTGTGATGCTTGTAGCCATTTCAACAAAGCAGCAACTAAGGCCAAAGTGAAAAGGCCACATCGAATTTTTTCGTCCCCACCCTAATAAACTTTGTACAGAAGTAAGCATAATGCTTTTGCTTACGGCTTCTTCCATGCTGCCTGTACCGGTAGTTTTACCGGCTGTATCATTTGCTTTACTTAACCACCAATTCATAAGCGGTATTTAATAGAAATAAATACAATAACTGCTTTTTCTATAGGGTAAAAAGATTATTGCATTATTTCTGTTGTCTTATTTCTTATTTATAGAAAAATTGCATCCTATAGATTCACTCTTTTATAATGCTTTTGCGTTTTTTATATGCTTTTAAAATACCGTTGACATCGGGTCCTATATCTAATGCGCCAATACCCCATTCATAAATTAAAACAACTACTAATTGCCCTATAAAAAAGGCTGCTCCGACATATCCCGGCCATCCCAATTCATAAAATGCTAATGCCCACAGCATAAGAAAGACTGCTTCAACATCAAAAATTACAAAAAGCATAGCAACCAGGTAAAATTGGGCGGAAAAGCGAAGGCGTGCAGAACCTGTTTGTTGTATACCACCTTCGTAAGGAAGGTTTGTAGCTCTATCTTTATGATGTTGGCCTAAAAAATAAGATAAAGTGAGAATGGCGGTGAGTAAAAAAGCAACAATTGCTGCATACAACAACAAGGGCCAATGGTTAGTAAACGTTTCATTTCCTGGCATGTTTGCTCCGTTTTATGATTCAGATGGACTTTACCTTATCTATACTTCAATATTTCCCAGCAAATATAACGGTATTTACTTTGTAAGATCAGCTTACTATATAATGCTCCAGATTTTCAATAATAAAGTTTTTTTCTTCAATTACGTATTTAACCAAATCTCCAATAGATATAACACCCAGGAGTTTACCATTATCAAGTACAGGCAAATGACGTATTGATTTATCAGTCATTATTTGCATGCAATCGTCAATGGTGTTTTGAGGAGTCACAAAAATGGGACGATCAGTCATGATATCTTTGATACAGGTTTCCTTTGAGGAACGGCCTTTCAATACTACTTTTCTTGCATAGTCCCGTTCTGTAAATATGCCAATAAGAGTTTCATCCTCTACCACTACTAAAGCGCCTAATTTTTTATCTTCAAGCACTTCGAGTGCATCATATACACAAGTGGAAGGAGATACAGAGTGTACTACATTGCCTTTTTTTTGTAAGAGGTTTTTTACAGTTCCCATAACAAGCAGGTTAAGAGTGAAATCGCGGATTAAGGTAATTCATTTTTTTTAAAACCAAAATAAATGTTAAGAAAATTATTTTAAATATTTTTCGACCCATTTATAAAATTGATTTTTACAAGGCAAAAAGAACAATGTTTTAATATGACTTTTAGAAATTGGTGAGCAAGCTGAGTTTGTGCTTCAGCAGTTGGTTTCATAAATACTTAGGCATACTTCATAAATACAATTTACTTCTATCAATACACTTTCTATTTACAAATTTCCTTTCTTCAATTCATCAACTGCATGGTTTGCTGCTCTCGCGGTCAGAGCCATAAAAGTTAATGAAGGGTTTTGTGTAGCGGTAGAGGTCATGCAGGCACCATCTGTTACAAATACATTGTTGCAGGCATGTAGTTGATTCCACTTGTTCAGCAAAGAAGTCTTCGGGTCTTTACCCATTCTTACTCCGCCAACTTCATGAATATCTAATCCGGGAGCTTGTTTACTGTCGCTGCTTTTAATGTCTTTACACCCTGCCTTATGAAGCATTTCTTCGCCCTGCGTCAAAAAATCTTTTAATGATTTTTCATCATTTTCATCATAATCAACAGAAGTAATCAGCAAGGGTATTCCCCAATTGTCTTTTTTATCGCTGCTTAAGCGAACATGGTTACTTTCTTTTGGGATGGTCTCACCCTGCATCATCATAGACACAAACCAGCCACCGGGTTCTGTAAGTGCGTCTTTAAAGTTTGCACCGAGCGTTTCTCCCTGTGCGGCTTCACTTCCACCGGAACGGCCCGCGCCGAAATGAACGGTATAACCTCTTAAAAAATCCATTTCCTGTTTGTGTACATTTCTAAAGTTAGGCATCATGGCCTGGGTAGGTCTTCGTCCGTAATAATACTTATCCTCATAGCCATCAAAGCCTGCAGAAAGAGTTCCCCTGTAATTATGAAATGCTATGTACTTTCCCATCAATCCATTATCATTACCCAATCCATCAGGAAAGCGGCCTGATGTTGAGTTAAGCAAAATAAGATTAGAATTTAAGCAGGCAGCATTCACAAAAATGACCTTTGCAAAATATTCTGTCGCTTTTTTTATTTGAGTGTCTATAACTCTTACTCCAGTTGCTTTGCCTTTATTTTCATCATAAATAACAGAATGCACTACTGCATTAGTCTTGAGAGTAAGATTACCTGTTTTTTGTGCCCAGGGAATAGTGGATGAATTAGAGCTGAAATATCCGCCAAAGGGACAACCTCGTTCGCATAAACTTCTTGCCTGGCATTGATTACGGCCTTGCTGTATATGTATTTCTTTTGGCTGGGTTAAGTGAGCACACCTTCCTACTATTACGTGCCTGTCTTTATAACCTGCCATTATTTTTTGCTGAAGTTCTTTTTCGACGCAATTCAACTCCCATGGTGGCAGAAACTCGCCATCGGGTAATGTATCTAATCCGTCTTTATTGCCCGAGATGCCTGCAAATTTTTCTACATAACTATACCAGGGCGCAATGTCATCATATCTTATGGGCCAGTCAACTGCAAAACCATCTCTTGCAGGCCCTTCAAAATCATATTTGCTCCATCGCTGTGTTTGCCTTGCCCATAGCAACGATTTTCCTCCAACCTGGTATCCGCGTATCCAGTCAAAAGGTTTTTCCTGTATGTAAGGATGCTCATTATCTTTTACAAAAAAGTGTTGAGATGTATCATTAAAAGCATAACACCTGCCTGCAATAGGATTGTCCTTAACAGTCTGTGCAGGCAGCCTGCCGCGATGAGTAAAGTCCCAGGGATTTTTGGTTGCTGTAGGATAATCTTTTAAATGCACGACATCTCTTCCTCTTTCCAATACGAGAGTTTTCAAACCCTTTTCGCAAAATTCTTTAGCAGCCCATCCTCCACTAATACCGGAACCGATAACTATGGCATCAAACGTATTTTGTGCTATCCCTTTTGTGTTGAGATTTACTTTCGAAGAATCTCCAGGCATATTTTCGTTTTTAATTTAAAGGTTCTTACAATCAGTAAATATAAGAAATACATTTTTGTTACCGGCGGAATAACTTTCTTCAAAATCGTTCCCTTAAGCGGGACGAGTTGTTCATTCCTATGTACGGATAGATTATTTATTCAATTTTTTTCACCAGGTTTTAATAAAGCAATTACTTAAATTAAGCACCCGATCCTGTTTAAATATACAAAAAGCTCATTGAAAATATAAGGACGGAAATTACATAATTTTACCTAATCGTTAAACAAAGTTTCAAAAATGAAAGCAAGACGCGCAAGAGTCGGAAGCAGATCAAAAACGTTCAGGTTAACCCTATGTTTACACCACTATCTTGTGTATTCTTCTTTTCCAAATCATTATACCAACGAAGGAGCCAAAGCGACAAAGGAACCCGCACCAATTTAACTAAGCATGTAATAGATACTTTCGTCGAAGTTTTAAAGATGAGTAAAGATGAATAAAGCTGATTAAAGATGATACCAAAATGCTGTCATTGCACAATAAATTTTATGATAAAGTGGATAATTTGCAAGAATGATTTTTTTAAATAAATTGTAATTCAGCTTCTATTACCGGGAAAACAGAATAAAGAATATCGATAAAACTGAAAGGATTTTTTGAAAGACTTGCTGTTATTTATAATCGTTTGAAACTATCATCTCCGACCTGAAGTTGACTGGCAAAGTATGGAAATTGATTAAAGTTATCCTCATAATCAATTAAAGTTGTTTTTGGTACAGAATATGACATTAAAGTGATATTAGCTGATTAAATAATGTCATGTCAGTTATAATAACAGTGAAATAGATTGTTTTAGAATCTATGATATTTAGTATGCCTGAATAAACCAAACAGAATACATTTGTATAAATCAGTATTAATTTTTCAAACTTTTTAAATATTTAATTATGCAAGACAGGCATTATCAAACAAAAAATAATACCTCACTGAAAGATGGCAAAAGCGAAACTATAAGTGAATTAGCCCGTCGTCATTTGCTTAATGAAAATCATACAACTACAGACGAAGAGCTAAAAAATGCACGAATCGAATTCAATGATATTTTTGATGCTTCTTCCGTATATTTGTCTCCTATACCTAATGAAAATAATAACATAGTCTTACCTTAGCAAAAAAAGTAATAATATAGATAATAAAACTACAAATTTTAATATTGCGGTAAAATTTGCACCTTATAACATTTTGAAATGGGTATAATTTTCCTTAAGCCACTGTAAAATCAATTTTATTACAATACGTGAGCAAATTGATTATCTTAATCCACCAATTTATCTTTATAATAATTAATTAGAAAGGCTTTTTCTTCAACTTCTTGTATTTGCTGCAACTACCTCGGGCAACAGCAGGATCAAGATATGATTTTTGAATATTATGATTTGCGTAGTAATGTTTATTTAAATTATATTTATATTTAAATATAACCTGTACATCTTGCAGAGTTTCCTCCCTCTTACGGTAATGTAATATAAGTACCATCGCATACAACAGTTACTCCTGTTGGGGCACTGAAGAAAGAAGATAAAGACTTATCCTTGTGGAAGGCCAGAAAAACGAGCATCATTAACCCAATAAATCCTAATACTTTCAACAGCGTTGATTTCATTTTCATAAGGGTTTAGTTTTAAAAATTAGTCAAATTCAGGTAATTAGTTTTTTACCAATTCTATTTGGTTGCAATTATTATTCAAAAGGAATAATAAAATCCCTTTCGTCTTTAACTAAAATATTGAAATAAAAGTCTTGCTTTTACCTGTTTTCTATAAGTAAAGTCAATAAACACCTATAAAAAAATAAGAATTTTTATTACAGGCAATTGGAATAAAATCAGCGTAATAAAGCAGCAATAAAACGTAATCACCAAAAACAAAAACTTTGGGGGAAAGCTTTTAATAAGAGGATTTGGATAATTTTTTTAAAGGACACCGGTAATATTAAAACTGGATAATTCTTACTTCTTCTCAAATAAAAGTATGCTCTTCTTATTTAATCAACTTGATAAAAGATTACCTGCATTTTTTATAAGAACATAAGAATGAACCTGATTTTAAGTTACATAGAGTTAGATTAAAGAAATTACCCATAAATATAAATCCATTTTTTTAAAAGTGCAAACAAATGATAAAGTATTTTTTGAATTTCAATTAGAACAGCTAAAAAAATTTTAAGCTGTTTAGAATATTTAATAAGATGTATTACTCTTTATTTATTTAATACAATCCTTGTTTATATTAGATTTTAAAATTCTTCTTCAATAAGAATATTTATTATTACCTGCAGAAGATACAATGAGTTATATTTATCTTTTGCAAACCAGCATTTCGGAGGATATTACTTGTCAGCTTTATTTATACATTTACAACATTTTTTAATTTGATGTTATATTGATTCTTAATCGAGTAATTATGCCTTCTGCAAAAAAAATTAATATCTTTTCTAAAGCCAACCCCGATACAGGTTTTGGGGTACAGGCTAATCAGATAGGTGGGCGGTTTGTAAATAAAGATGGTTCTTTTAATTTGAGGAAAGAAGGTTTACCCTTGCTGGAGCGTATAAGTTTTTATTCAAACCTTTTGGAAATATCATGGACAAAGTTTTTTGCATTTATTCTTCTTTTTTATCTCGGCGCTAATATTGTTTTTACACTCTTGTATTTATGGGCTGGTCATGATCAACTGCAGGGATTAATTTCCGCTACTGTATGGGGAAGAGTCAAAGAAATATTTTTCTTCAGTACAGAAACTTTTACTACAGTAGGTTATGGAAGAATAAATCCGGTAGGTGATGGCGCTCATATAATTGCATCCCTTGAGTCACTCACGGGTTTCCTGTCGTTTGCATTTTTAACCGGTCTGTTGTATGGAAGGTTTAGCCGTCCGCGGGCCTATATTGCCTTTAGTGAAAACGCATTGATAAGTCCCTATAAAAACGGAATTGCACTTATGTTTCGCATGGCGCCTTACAAGGTAAATCATGATTTAACTGACGCCCGTGTAACTGTAAACGTTGGCTTCACCGAATTGGAAGAAGATAAACCCATATATAAATTTTACAAGTTAAATCTGGAGCGTGAAAGAATTGATACCTTCAGTATGAACTGGACTGTGGTTCATCCGATAGATGAAGAAAGCCCGCTGCTTAATTTCAATAAAGAAGATATGCAGGGCTCTGACCTCGAACTGTATATTCAGATCAATGGCTTCGATAATATCTTCTCGAATATGGTTCTTCACCGCAGTTCTTATACTTTCAAAGAAATTATATGGGGCGCTAAATTTAAGACTATGTATCATGAATCTCCGGATGGCAATACCACCGTTCTTGAACTGGATAAATTGAATGAATTTGAGAAAGTGAACCTGCCGGAATTGAAGGAAGAAAGTTAGCTTTTTGAGCAGACATAGGTAATATCAGAGTTTGATAAAAACTAAGGACAAGCAGCTTCTTCAAAAAAATAAGGATTGAAGAACGCTCCACTAATTTTTTCTCAATTTCAATTTTGATAGCGCAAAAAGAGAAATAATAATAAAGCCTATGCCTAAAACTGTTTCTCCCTGCAGCATTTTTGTTGTATTATAAGCATCATGTATCCAGCCATCAAAAGCTATGATATAAACCGGAGCTATATTGCCAATAGAAGTAAATAAAGCATATTTGGTCGAGGCTAAGCCACGGCCTATGGCATGAAGAACAATTGCAGAAAAAGCGGCATAACATAATCCTATAATAAATGCATAAAACAAAACACCGGTTACATAGTTAGCAGGTCTATAAGCGGAAATACTCATCACTAAAGTAACTATTGCCATTAGCGTCCCGGAACCAAAAAATGCCCACCATCTGCCTATTTTATCTGCAATCCACCCGCCACAAACACATCCTGTTGCACTAACGACTTCACTTAATGTTCCCGTCACTAAAGCAACCGTATCTGCTTTTACCTGCCAATCTGTTGCAATAGATGACCACACATAGGCAGCACCGCCCACACCAATGGGTGTCATAATTAAAAAAAATGTAAAAATGGCAATTGGTAAGCGGAACGTCTCACGAATATCAAGTGCAATAGTTTTAAATCCTTGTTTAAGGGTTTTATTTTGACCGGGCCAACTTGTGGAACAAAATATAATGCGGAAGCGAACGCTATCATAGCAAGGGATAAAATAACTCCTGCTATATGATATGAAAAATGGCTCGAAAGCCATAAGCCAGCTCCACCACCTAAACCCATGCCACCTAAATTTCCGGCTTGATACCAACCGCCTGCCCGGCCTTTTTTTTCTTCTGCCACTGTATGTGCCATAAACCCTCCGACAGGTAATATTACAAAAGTAGCAGCCACCTGAGAGAGAAAAACAATAGCAGTTAAAATCCCTGTTGCCCTGGTGTTAAGAGCAATTAAACTAAGCAATAATAGAAATGATGAACAAACACTAACGCCAATCAGATACCATTTATGCAAATTGAGTGTTAAGTCTGCAAATGGGCCAAATAGAAAAGTGTACATGTTGGCTGACAGTTCGAAGGCAACGATGAATGCTGCGGCTGACACAGTGAACCCATGATTCGTTAAGAGGAATGGCAGGGTTACAGATACAAAGCCTATACTTATGCCATAAGGTAATATAAGGAAAAGGATTGTAACAGGCGCCGTAGTTGTTCGCTTAGAGATCAAGTTAAAACATTGAATGGTTCGATGACAACTTTCGAAGTGCTTCTTTTTAATTAGGCATAAAGTAAAGCATTTTGAAGGAATGGGAGAATTTATACAGCTTCACTTTTGCTATTCTGTCACATCCAACAGCATCAGGTCAGCTTGTTTGCCATTTCCTTATTCCTGCTGCGGTTAGAAAGAATACATTGTTGACAACCTCCTCTAAAATTATCAAAATATGGCGACAAATTTCTAATTGCATCACAACAAACTTTCCCGAAGTATTATTCATTAACCTCCGGGAAAGTTTCTGTTCAATCTTCTTACAATTTTACAAATTGCTTGTACATCACCTTATCTCCGCTTATAACTTTTATTATATATACCCCGCTAACCATAGATGAAACATCTAGTTGCACAGCTTGATTTGAACTGTTTGATTGTATAGTTTTTAGTACAGCTCCTGAAGCAGAAATGACTGATATTGCAGAAGGCTTGTTAAGCTGGAGACCCTTTGTAAAAATCTGCAAAGTACTTCTGACAGGATTAGGGCTTAGTCTTAAACTTAAAGCGCCATTTATACCTGCTTTGTTTTGCAGAAGAAGGCCTGCTTACAATTGAAGCATTTGTCACTGTTACTGTTACAGGAGCAGATGTATTTGATAGTCCTTTTTCGTCTGCAGCTACTGCAGTAATGGTGTAAGTATAGCTGTCAGTAAAAGCTTTTCCGCAGAAACTAATTATTCATAACCGCGGAAAAGCTTTCTATATCTTCTTACTGTTTCACAAACTTCTTCACTGTGTTTTCTTTACCATCTGCAGAGAATATTTTTAAGAAATACGTACCTGATGATAATTGTGCGACATTAAGCTGCACGATGCTTTCACCATTACTTATATTGGTAATCTTATTAAGTAATGATTTTCCGTTTAAATCGGTAATCATCAGTGTTATTGCATGGTTACTTTGTGAAGCAATCTTTACATTTAATGTATTTTTCGCAGGGTTTGGATAAACAGCAGACAGGCCTGATGCAGGGGCATTATTATCTTTCAACACGACAATATTAGAGTAAGAAAACTTGCCGTCTTTGTCAATTTGTTTTAGCCTGTAATAATTGGTACTTGCCAAATAATCTGCATCGGTAAAATCATACGTTATCTTGTTATTACTATTACCATTGATTGCTTTGGTATTAGCAAAACCAATTTTATTAAAGTTGTTTCCATCGCTGCTGCGTTGTATTTCAAAGCCCGTATTGTTTTGTTCAGTGGCAGTTGTCCAGTGGAGAAAGTTTTGTTTGCCTTGAACTTCGCCGGAAAAGTTGATAAGAGTGACAGGTAAAGCACGAAGATTTCCAGTATACAATTCAGTTCCGAATTGATAAGTAGTCGCGGTAAAGAATAATTGGGTACCAACAGCAGTTACATTACTTACGGAGGTAACGCCGTTAAGGTTATCATCCTGAACAGGATGGGTGCCTGCTTCAGTACCATTAGACTGCCATAGGATTATGTTGGTATATGTTTCATTAAAAATTGTGAAAAATAAAGTTCCGTTGCCGTTAACTAAAGCACGGCCAGTGTAGGAGGAAAAATTGGTACTGCCTAAACCTGGCGTGATATCTTTCACCAAATATGTACCTGCCTCTGTTCCATCTGATCTATACAATTCTCGACCATGCCCAGTATCATTTGCACTGTAGTCGTTAGCATTAGCAGTGAAATATAAGATGCCATTTACATCGGTCAGGTCTTCTGGAGAAGAACCATATGGTCCGATTTTCTTTACCAGTTTTGTTCCCTCTGTTGTTCCGTCTGTTTTCCAAAGATGTCTGCCGCTATTATCATCTGCATCAAAGAAAAGCGTTCCATTTGATATGGTGTAGCCATAAATACCGGGACGCCATATTTGTTTTAAAAGAACAGTACCTGCTTCAGTTCCGTCTGATTTCCAAAAGCTTAGTCCCTCTCCACCGTCAGCCCCGAAAAATACTTCCCTATTAAATGCTTGTAAATTATCAATTTCATAAAAAGGACCGCCGGGATGAAAACTTCTTACTAACACTGTACCTGCAACAGTTCCGTCGCTTTTCCATAAAGCTGCACTGGTATCTGTAACATCTGCAACAAATATGTTATTGCCAACAACAGCGGCAGGAGCAGAGGAAGAGTAATGAAAATGACTTTTTAATAAATATGTTCCCTGTTCTGTTCCATCACTGCGCCATACTGCATTTTGTCCTGTTTTAAAATCTGAGATTGAAAAATAAATCTGGTCATCAGCAGCTAATATTCCAAAGGAATAAGAGATGCCAAGGTTGCTGCCTGAAAAAGTTTTTACCAAAGTAATTGTTCCATCATTGCCATTTGTTTTCCATAATTTTAAGGTATCTGCGTTAGTAAAAAAGTAAAGATTATCTTTTTGGGGTGTTATATTAGAAGGAGAGCTTCCGATATCACCTGGTATTATATCCTTATATAAAGAAGTACCTGCTTCTGTACCATCAGATTTCCATAATTCTTTTCCATGAGCTTTTTCAAATGCAGTAAAAAAAAGGTTATTGTTGAATCCTGTTAAATTTGAAGGTTCGGAAGCTGAAGTGGAGGTTTGATTAATATCTTTTAACAATGAAGTTCCTGTTGCAGAGCCGTTCGATTTCCATAATTCAATTCCCGTTGAACCATTATTTGCAGAAAATAACACCTGGTTATTTACAAAAGTAAAATTGCGGGGGTTTGAACTGCTTACCCCTGGATAAATATCTTTTAGTATTTGCGTGCCGGCGTCTGTTCCATTCGATTTCCATAACTCACTGCCATATGATTTGTTCTGATAAGTAAAATATAATTCACCATTTGCATTAAACAAATTACTAAACGAATTTCCTGAACCCTTATCTATATTTTTTATTAATGCAGTACCTGCAGATGTACCATCCGATTTCCAGAGACCTGTATTACCATCAGTGCCAGTAGCAGAAAAAAACAAAGAGCCGTTTACATTAGTAAGATTAGCAGGGTTTGAGCTATCTGAGCCTGCTGCGATATCTTTAACCAGAACTATACCAGGTGTCTTAGTATCGTATTTATATAATTCTTCACCTCTTGTACTGGCATTGGCACTAAAATATAATGTACTGTTTATCGCAACCATAGAGCCTCTGTTATAATAGTCTCTTGGGAAAACCACCGCTTTATCATTTGTTACTATAGTTGTACCCTCTGAGGTACCGTCAGATTTCCATAATTTACTATTAGTACCATCATAAGCTGAGAAATAGAGAGTAGTGTCTATAACAGTGAATTGATAGGGATCACTGTCACCTGAAGTGTTAATGTCTTTCAATATATAAGTACCCTCTATGGTTCCATCGGTTCTCCATAATTCCCTGCCAAGATTAAAACTATAGAAATTAAAAAGTACATGCCCATTAGTGAGAATTATGGAATTGTCTCCGAAGCCTGAAAAAGAAGTAAGATCCACATATTGTACAGTCCCTGTTTCTGTGCCGTCCGATTTCCAAATACTATTATTAAAATTACCATTAGCAGCAGCAAAAAAATAAACCTCACCTTTTATGTCAGATAACCTCCAGACACCATTAGGTCCTGATAACATAATAGTGCCATTATCTGAACCATCAGATACCCATAATTTACTGTTAGCAGTAAAAAATAATTGATTATTTGAAACGATTATTTCATATATGTTTGAAGATGCTTCACCAGGAGTAACATCTTTAACCAGGTAAGTGCCTTCTGCTGTTCCATCGCTTCTCCATAATTCCTGGCCATGAATACCATCATCAGCAGAGAAATACTTTACCCCTTGCAGCTCAGCATAACCAAACGGGTTTGCATCTTTTGAATTATTAATGTCTTTTACGATATGAAAATTCTGCGCCTGCAAAACAGCACTTATGCTTACACTTAATAATAGTGCAAACAAATATTTAAAATATATCTTTTTCATTTTAAAATTATTAGATGATTTATTAATAAGTAGTTATTTGCATTAATTCTTCTTTTGTTAATTCGGCAGGTATTCCCTTTTTTATTTTTTCAATTGCCATTAATGCTGCTTTATTTGCCTTTTCTCTTTCAATCAATTCTCCCTTAGGGTGACCTGTTGGCATTGCAAATACAGTTTGATGAAACATGATACGTCCGTTGCGAAAAATAACATATCCAAACATTTTATTTGGAGCAACAAAAAGCTTGTAAGTATAATTGCCATCAGAAGGTCTATTTGCGGTTTGTTCGGATAGACGATTTGCAGGCCTGGAATTTTTGGTTTGTTGAGCAATTGTCTGCGAAAAAATCAGAAGGCTTAACACAAGCATGGAGCCGAACAGAGTGATTGTTTTTGTTTTCATGATTTTTGTTTTTGAGATTTAAGAAATAAATTTTCAGTATTTGTGCTTAGAGCATAACATCAGGCATTACATAACTATTAGTAAAAACTTTCCCGAAGAATTATCTATTCGTTACTCCGGGAAAGTTTACGTTTGAATCACTTACTGTTTCACAAATTGTTTGTACATCACCTTATCTCCGCTTACAACCTTTATTATATACACCCCGCTTACAAGAGATGAAACATCCAGTTGCACTGCTTTATTTGAACTGTTTGATTGCATAGTTTTCAGTACAGCGCCTGCAGCAGAAATGACTGATATTGTTGAAGGCTTGTTAAGCTGAAGACCCTTTGTAAAAATCTGCAAAGTGCTTCTGGCAGGATTAGGACTTAGTCTTAAACTTAAAGCGCCATTTATATCAGCTTTGTTATTTGCAGAAGAAGGCCTGCTGCTTACAATTGGTAAACTTGATGCTGTCACAGTTACAGTAACAGGAGCAGATGTAGCTGAAAGACCTTTATCGTCATAAGCTTTTGCAGTGATGGTGTAAGTACCCGGCTCTGCATTAGTCCATGTATAAGTATATGGATAGTAATATTCTGTTCTTAATAAAGCAGTTCCATTGAACAACTCTACTTTACTTATTTTATCATTTGGATCTTTTGCATTGGCAATTATACGAATGGTTGCAGGGCCGGTATAAGTTGTATCATTTACAGGACTTACAATACTTACAACAGGTGGTACATTTTCGGCTACTACTGATACGTTGATGCTGTTAGATGTTGTAACATTGCCGCAGTCGTCGAAAGCTTTTGCGGTAAGTGTATAATTACCGACAGGAACATCTATCCATAAGAAACCAAAAGGAGCTTCAGTTTCGGTGTGTAATCTTGTTGTACCATTAAAAAACTGAACTTTAGTTATTTTACCGTCTTCATCGGTTGCAGTTGCATTGAGCTTAATTCTTGCAGGTGCGGTATATTTGACAATATTGTAAGGAATGGTAAGGCTTACAGTTGGAACTTTGTTAGCAGTACTTCCTGCATACAATTCAGTTCCGAATTGATAAGTAGTACCTGTAAAAAATAGCTGGGTACCAACAGCAGTTACATTACTTACGTAAGTAACACCGGCAAGGTTATCATCTTGTACAGCGTGAGTGCCTGCTTCAGTACCATCCGATTGCCATAGGCTTATGTTTGTATATGTTTCATTTAAAGGATGTAAAATATAAAGTTCCGTTGCCGTTAACTAAGGTATTAAAATTAGTACTTCCGCCACCGGGTGTAATATCTTTGACTAAATATGTACCTTCCTCGGTTCCATCCGATCTATACAGTTCTTCGCCATGCCCGCTGTCATTTGGGGTATAATCATTAGCATTAGCAGTGAAATACAGGATGCCATTGACATCTGTCAGATTTCTGGGGGAAGAACCATAAAGTCCGATCTTCTTTACCAATTTTGTCCCCTCTGTAGTGCCATCAGTTTTCCAGAGGTCTCGCCCAGTGCCATCATCAGCATCAAAAAAAAGTGTTCCATTTGAAATGGCATGGCCATAAATACCCGGACGGAAAAGTTCTTTTACGATAACAGTGCCTTTCTCAGTTCCATCTGATTTCCATAAGCGTGTACCCCCCTCAGTTGATGCACTAAAAAAAACATTTCCTTTAAAACCATACAAATAGCTGATTTCGTAAAAACCTCCTGCTTGAAAATTTTTCACCAACACAGTACCTGCAACGGTACCGTCACTTTTCCATAATGCTGCACTGGTGTCCGTCAGGTTTGCAATGAAGATAATGTTGCCCACTGTAACCTCCGTGGCCCCACCCATAGAAATGGGACTAAAATTATTTTTTAATACAAAAGTACCTTGGGAAGTTCCATCAGTTCTCCAAAGTTCTTTTGCTAACGTTGTATTATTGAAAAGGGTAAAATAAACAAGATTATCAGTGGAATATATATTGTAGCTGCCAAGATTACTTCCTAAAAAATCTTTAACCAAATCGGTAGCACCATTTCCATCCGTCTTCCAAAGTTGAAATGGATTTCTGGTAAAAAAATAAGCATCTTTATTATTATGGGCAGTTATAACAAGAGGGTAACTGCCTGCTGAACCAGGAAGAATATCTTTAACTATCGAAGTTCCTGCATCTGTACCATCTGATTTCCACAATTCTCCCCCATGTTCTGATTCAGTTGCCTGAAACAGTAATTTGTTATTAAAGTTAGCTAAATAATAAGGATTCGAACTTGAAGTGGTAGTTTTGTTTATATCCTTTATTAATGCCGTACCTTCAGTTGTTCCGTTTGACCTCCATAATTCTATCCCCGATGAACCATCATTTGCAGAAAATATAACCGAACCATCTAAAGAAGTAAGGTAACCTGGGGTTGAACTATTTTGTCCAGGGTTTATATCTTTTACCAGTACAGTACCTGCATTTGTTCCATCTGATTTCCATAATTCACTGCCAAATTCTTTCTTAGAATAAGTAAAATATAATTCACCGTTTGCATTGAAAAAATTACTAAATGAATTTCCCGGACCAGTGTCTATATTTTTTACCAATACAGTACCTATAGATGTGCCATCTGATTTCCAGACACCAGTGTTGCCATCAGTGCCTGCAGCAGAAAAAAATAAAGAGCCGTTTACATTTGTAAGATTAGCAGGGTTTGAACTATCTGCGCCTGTTGCGATATCTTTTACCAGAACTATACCTGGTGTCTTAGTAACGTATTTATATAATTCCTGGCCTGTTGTACTGGTATAGCCACTAAAATATATTGTATTATTAATAGCAGCCAAACTGGCTGTATTATAAGGATCCTTTGAAATAATAACATCTTTGTCATTTGCTGCTAAAGTTGTACCTTCCTGTGTGCCGTCAGTTTTCCATAATTTACGATTGGTACCATCGTAAGCAGTGAAGTAAAGAGTATTGTCTATAACATTTAATTGAGATGGATTACTTCCGTTCCCCGGGTTAATGTCTTTTAACTTAAAAGTACCTTCTACTGTACCATCTGTTCTCCACAGGTCATTTCCATAAGTATAAAAACCAAAAAATATTTGTCCATTCATACCAATTAGGGGGCCTACTCCAAATCCTCCTGAAAAAGCAGC
>JAABUR0100002440.1_pt1 | contig 28432 bp, 27 predicted proteins | sample 5560091 | NCBI WGS metagenome assembly JAABUR01 (sample SAMN10711879, study PRJNA513375) | rock metagenome | isolation source: Antarctica rocks | place: Antarctica: Victoria Land, University Valley sud
CCTACTCCTGCATGGTCTCGTCCTATGATGAAGTGCGTGCACCCGTAGTTCTTCCTACACATGGCATGGAAGATTGCTTCTCTTGGTCCGGCATACCTCATGGCTGCAGGGAATACCGCCAACACCGCGAAGGCCGTCGAGATCGAACGGGGTACCGTCCACAGAACGATGGGCTTTTCCGCACTCAATCCATAATCTCCATGACTCTTGGTAACGAGGACTTGCCGGTCTTCCACCCGTGTATATCCCGTTTCGCAGGGAGAGAGGCCGGCCGCAAGACGCGGGTACCGGCCTCCCAGATGTGGTGGAAGCGTCTGGTCCGTGATTTAGCTACGGACCACCCTTCGCCAGCTTTCGAGCGCCTTGCGGCGGGGGGTCAGGTACACCTCCGGCGTGCCGATGCGCTCCAGGAAGGAGAGGGTCTGTTCGCAGAGAGCCTCGCCCTCGTGGCCGAGTTCGTACCAGGCGTTGGACTGCTCGCCGGGGTCGTTGACTATGTCGTAGATCTCTGGCTCGTCGTCGGGGCCGCCGAGGATGAGTGATCGCTCGTGGGTCGTAACGGTGATGGGCATGTAGTTGGCGATCCTGCGCGCCTTCGAGTCGACGGCCCGTGTGATCTCACCCTCCGCCAGATACAGTGACCACGAGCTCACCACGAACGGCCGATGCTCGTCCCGCCGCCCCGCGATGACGTCCCCGAAAGATTCGCCCACCATCGTGGCCGGCGCCTCTCCGAGCCCGGTCAACTCCAGGACGGTCGGCGCGATGTCTGGAGCGGTAGTTAGTGCCTGCCGGCGGCCGGGCTCCAGCCCCGGTCCCCGGACCATCAGGGGGACGTTCGTCAACTCCTTGTACAGCGGCGACCGCTCGACGGTCAGGAGCCAGGAGTCGGCCAGCCACTCCGGCAGCGACGAGTCCTGCGAGATGGACGCCTCCGGGTCGTGGACCCACTCGGCCTTGCCGAAGTAGTCGTGTTCGCCGAAGTAGAAGCCGTGGTCGGAGGTGAAGAATACCAGAGTGTTCTCCCGCAGGCCCAGGGCGTCGAGTTTACCGAGGAGGCGACCGATCCAGAAGTCAACCATCGTGACTTCGCCGCAGTAGGTGGCGTGTCCGAGGTCCACATCGTCCTTCTTTAGACCGGCGTCTTTCCAGTTGCCGTAGCTAGGGTAGATCTGCTCTCCCGCGTACCCTTCGCGGTACTGCGAGGTGTAGTACTCCGGCGCGTCCCAGGGCTCGTGCGGGTCCCAGGTATCTACATACAGGAAGAATTGTTCGTCGTGGTGCCGCTCCAGCCACCGCTCGGCCTCGGTCATCGTGCGCGCGACCATCCGGTCCTCCTCAGAGCGCCACGTCGAGCGCGCGTCGGCCCGCTCGTGCGGCCGGGTGTCGTCGCCCTGCCCCCGCACCCACATGAAGTCGTCGAAGCCCCGGTCGTAGCCGAACCCGTTGCGGATGAAGAACGGCGTGTCCACGACGCCCATCGTCGTGTAACCCGCCTTCGAGAGGACCTCCGGCAGCGTCGCCAGATGTCTCGGCAGCGGTTCCCAGCCCATGTGCGAGTAAGAGAACGTCCCCGTCAGGATGTCCGCGCGGGCGGGCATGGTGGGGAAGGAAGAGATCTTATGCTCGTCGAAGACCACCGACTGCCGCGCGAACTCGTCCAGATACGGCGTGCGGATGAACGGGTTCCCATACGCCCCCATGTGGTCCCTGCGAAACGTGTCCGCCACGATCACCACTACATTAGGCCGATCACTCATTGCTTTCCTCCCTGATTACGTCGCTCGATACTCGCATCTTCAAACCTCACTATTACTACTTTGTCTACTAATTTAATTAACAATAGCGGCATGGTAGCTAAAAGAGGATCGAACGTCAAGCGCTCATGTGAACTTTTTTGAAAAATTGGAGAAAACTCGTGAAGATGGAAAACGTCCGGCCGGAGTTTTGATCTCCAACCGGACGAAGGGTTATGAGGTTATTTGGCACGGTAGCTTCCGAGTTTAGTTATGGTGGACTCAAGAGTTTTGCATGGGACTCTCCACGATGTCACCGAACACCCTGGTGCGGTCTAGCTTCACGTGGACGGATTTCCCGCGCTCCAGTTCCAGGTGCCGGGCGTCTTCGCGGGTTACCTGCGCCCAGATGCTCTGTCCGCCCTTGAGGGTAAGCTCGACGCGCACCTCGAAGCCGAGGTAGACGAGGTGATCCACCATCGCCTCGGAGGTCGTGCCGTTGGGGTTCAGTTGAATCTCGATGTCGTGCGGACGCACGTAGGTGTCGCCCAGGCGGTTCACCGGCCCGATAAAGCCCATGACGAACTCGTTGGCGGGTTGCTCGTAGAGGTCCTGAGGGCCGCCGACCTGCTCTATCTTGCCGTGGTTCATCAGGACGATGTTGTCCGCAAGCTCCATCGCCTCTTCCTGGTCGTGGGTAACCAGGATGGTCGTTACGTGGAGGTCCTCGTGCAGCCTGCGGAGCCAGGCCCGAAGCTCCTGGCGCACGCGGGCATCCAGGGCGCCGAAAGGCTCGTCCAACAGGAGAACGTCCGGCTCGACGGCAAGGGCGCGCGCCAGGGCCATGCGCTGTCGCTGCCCGCCGGAGAGCTGCGTGGGGTAGCGGTGAGCGAAACCATCTAGCTGCACCAGTTCGAGCAACTCGTGGACCTTCTTGCTGATTGCGCCCTTCGCGTGGTTGCGGATCTTCAACCCGAAGGCGACGTTCTCGAAGACGGTCATGTGCTTGAAGGCGGCGTAGTGCTGGAAGACGAAGCCCACTCCGCGTTTCTGCGGAGGCATGTTGGTCTTCTCCTCGTCCTGGATGAAGATCTCCCCGCTGTCCGGCGACTCAAGGCCGGCGATGACGCGCAGCAGGGTTGACTTGCCGCTGCCGCTCGGCCCAAGCAGGGCCGTCAGAGAGCCTGTAGGCGCTTCGACCGATACGTCTTCCAGCGCGACGAAGTCTCCGAACTTCTTTGAAACCTTGCGAGCTTCGATTCCTCCCATTAGTATTCCTCCTTGGGATTCGTCAGATTAGTCAAAAGCAGCGTCCCCACGGCGATCACGGCCAGAACCACTGCCGCTGTGTAGCAGCCTACGAGGTCGAAGCTCTGGAAGCTGCTCTCGACGTAGATGGTCAGCGTTTCGGTGAGGCCGGAGAGCTTGCCCGATACGATGCTGACCGCTCCGAATTCCCCGATGGCGCGGGCCATTGTCAGGACGATCCCGTAGGCGACGCCGGACCGGATCGCCGGCAGCGTGACCATCCAGAACGTCTGGAGGCCCGAGGCTCCCAGGGTAGAGGCGGCCTGCTCCTGCTCCGTGCCGATCTCTCGCAGGACGGGTACCACCTCGCGCACGACGAACGGCAGCGATACGAAGATGGTGGCGAGGATCATGCCCGGCGTGGAGAAGATGATTCTTATCCCCATCTCCGCGAGCCAGGCCCCAACGGGGCTGGTGCGCCCGTAGATAATCAGCAGCGCCAACCCGATAACCACGGGGGAGACCGCGAGCGGAAGGTCGAGTACGGCGTTCAAGAGCGACTTGCCCCGGAAGTCGTGCCGGACGAGCACCAGCGCGCAGACGATGCCGAAGACCGTGTTGGCGCTCACGGCGATCACCGCTATAAACAGCGTCATCCATAGGGCGTGCAGGGCGTCGGGTTTGATGATCGCCCCCCACACAGCCCCCACGCCCTCCCCGAAGGTGCGCGCGAACACCATGCTCACCGGGAAGACGAGCAGGAGCGCCAGGTATCCCAGCGCTATTATTCGGAAGGTGATCTTAGCGGTCATGTCGTGTCCCCCAGCGGTTGACGAGGTTTAACCCGAACAGAACGGCCAGCGAGATGACGAGCAGCACCACGGAGACCGCCGCGGCGCTCGCCGTTTCTCCGCTCTCCACCTGTCCGAAGATGTACACCGAGGCGACCTGTGTCTTGAACGGCTGGTTGCCCGTTATGAGGACCACCGAACCGAACTCGCCCACGGAGCGGGCGAAGCCCAACGCGGCCCCCGAGAGTATCGCCGGCAGCAGGTTTGGGATTATGATCCGGCGGAAGGTAGCGAAGCCGCTCGCGCCGAGCGAGGCCGCCGCTTCCTCCATATCGCGGTCCATCTCCAACAAGACCGGCTGGACCGCCCGGATGACGAACGGCAGCGTGATAAAGAGCAGCGCCAGCGCGACCGACGACTTGGTGTAGGCCACGTTCAGCCCCAGAGGACTCCTGGGACCGTAGAGCGCCAGGAGCGTCAGGCCCGCCACGATGGTCGGCAGGGCGAAGGGCAGGTCGATGATCGAGTTGACCAGTCCCTTGCCCCAGAACGAATCACGCACGAGCACCCACGCTATGAGGGTCCCCATGACGACGTTTATCGCCACCACCGCCAGCGAGGCCAGCAGGGTGAGCCGGAGGGCGGCGATGGCCTGCGGGTTCGTTACCGCCCGCAGGAAACCGCTCGCGCCGTTTCCCGTTGACTGCCATACCACGGCCGCCAGGGGGATGAGGACCAGGACGCTCAGGTAGAGGACCACAGCCCCGCGGGTTAGGGGGCTGCCTTCCTTCTTCCTGGGGGCCTTATCCGCCACCGGCGTCGTCTGTGTGTTGCTCGTAACGCTCATTTGTCGGTCGGCGCTCCTACCTTGCGTTCGATCTTGCCCATGATCCCCTTGTCCGGGTCGAAGAACTTGTCGCTGACCTTGCTCCAGCCGCCCAGGTCATCAATCGTGAACAGGCCCGAGGGCTGGGGGAAATCGAACTGGCCGAGCACCTTCTTGTCCACCGGACGGTAGCCTTTCTGGCCCCAGATCTTCTGCGCCTTCGGCGAACGCGCGAAGTCCACGAACTTCTGCGCCGTGGACGAGGCGTCGGTCGTGGCCGCGATGGGGTTCTCTATCAGGATCGTCTGGTCCGGGACCACGTAGTCGATCTTCTCGCCTTCCTTCTGGGCGGCGATTGCCTCGTTCTCGTAGGCGAGCAAGACGTCGCCCTTGCCGCCGGTGAAGGTCTGCAGGGAGTCGCGGGCGCTCTTGTCCTGCACCGAGACGTTGTGGAACAGCTTGTCCAGGTAATCGATCGCCTCTTGCTTGGACTTGCCCTGCTTGATCTGAGCCCCATAAGCCGCCATCACGTTCCAGCGGGCGCCACCCGAGGTGAAGGGGTTCGGCGTTATGACGTCCACCCCAGGCTTGGTCAGATCGTTCCAGTCCTTGATGCCTTTCGGGTTGCCCTTCCGCACGGCGATGACCACGACCGAGTCGGTCACCATGCCTTTGTACTCGTTCTTGTTCCAGTTCTTATCGACGAGCCTGGCCTCGACCAGCCGGTCCATGTCGGGTTCCAGCGAGAATTCCACCACGTCCGCGGGAAGCCCTCCTTCCACGGCGCGGCTCTGCTCGCCCGAGCTGCCGTACGAAGTCTTAAACTTGACGCCCTTACCCTCACTAGATTTTTGGAAGGCGGGTATGAGCGCGTTGTAGGCAGCTTCCGGTGTCGAGTAAGCCACCAGGGAAAGGTCCTTGCTCCCGCCCTGCGCGCTAGACGAAGCCCCGCAACCCGCAACGACCAACGACGCAAATAGGCCCGCCACCACGGCTACAACTCCCATGACCCTGATTGATCTCATGTTCTTCATCTTTTCCTCTCTTATATAACTTTGACTACTTATCCGATATTGTCGAGTCAATTTATGAACAATGCGGAACCTTAGATCAAAGAGTCCATGTTGTCAAGCGTTAAAAGGCATTTATTTTGAGGCGGCGGGCCGGGCGTTGGTGTACCGTTGAAACGGAGGAACAGAAGTAGAGGAGTCAGGTTGAAACAGGTTGAGTTTTTCTACGATCTCGTGAGTCCGTACTCGTATCTGGCGCGTGGTCGGATCCAAGAAATCTGCGAGGAGCAAGACGCGGAGTTGGTGTTGCGGCCGATGTTGCTGGGAGCGGTGCATAAAGCGTCCGGGAACCGGGCGCCGATAGAGGTCGAGGCAAAGGGCCGCTATCAATATAAGGACATCCACAAGTGGGCGGAGCACTACGGGTTGCCCATGGACTTCCCCAAGCCCTTCCCATTCCGCACCTTGAAGACGATGCGGGTCGCCATGTTTTGCAGGGAAAGAGGAGAACTGGAAACGTTCACCGAAGAAGCGTTCAGGCTTTACTGGCAAGAGGGCGGAGCGCCGAAAGGACTGGAGGAGGCCGACGAGGACGGCCCCGTCTCCGAGGTCGCCCGTCGCATCGGTCTCGACCCCGATGAAGCGCTAGAGGGCGGCGCGGCGCCGGAGGCAAAAGAAGCGTTGAAGAACTCGACCACCGAGGCCGTCGAGCGTGGTGCATTCGGCGCTCCCGCCTTCTTCGTGGATGACGAGATGTTCTGGGGCAACGACCGGCTGCACTTCGTCGAAGCGGCTCTGGCTAGGGACTGAAAATCTGGGGAAGGAGCTAGGAATTCTTGTCGGTAAGGATGGTAAGTTGATGGAGAATTTCAGGATAGGGTCTTAGTCATTGGTGCTGATGTTTGCCGGGGTAATGAGTGGGAAACAGAGAGAGAAACTTCTGTGTGTGGAAAGGGGATCATGAACGAAATTAACATTATGGCCGGGCGGTCTGCCGTCAACCTGGACCTGACCGGGCGGAGCGCGTTGGTGACGGGAGCGGCGAGCGGTATCGGTAAGGCGTGCGCCGAGAGGCTGGCCCGCGCGGGGGCTTACGTCACGGTTCTGGACCTGAACGGCGACGCCGCAAGAGAAGTCGCGGATGGCATTGGCGGCAAGGCCGTGCAGGTTGATCTCTCGGATTACGAGGCGCTCGACGGACTCGAAGTCGACGCGGACATCGTTGTCAACAACGCAGGGATCCAGCACGTCGCGGCTATCGAGGAGTTCCCGCCGGAGAAGTTCTCGGCGATCGTGCGGATAATGCTTGAGGCGCCGTTCAGGATAGTGCAAAAGGCGCTGCCGGGGATGTACGCGAAGGAGTGGGGGCGCGTCGTCAACATCTCTTCGGTCCATGGCCTGCGCGCCTCGCCGTTCAAGGCGGCCTACATCTCCGCGAAGCACGGCCTCGAAGGTCTCTCGAAAGTCATTGCGCTGGAGGGCGGTCCGAAGGGCGTTACGTCCAACTGCATCTGCCCGGCCTACGTAAGGACGCCTCTGGTGGAAGGCCAGATCGCCGACCAGGCAAAGACGCGTGGTATCTCCGAGAGCGAGGTCATAGAGAAGGTGATGCTGACGAGCCCGGCCATCAAACGCCTCGTCGAGCCCGAGGAGGTGGCCGAGTTCGTGGCGTTCCTCTGCACGCCCGAGGCTTCGTTCATCAGCGGCGCCGCCCTGACTATAGACGGCGCGGCCACGGCCCAGTGGTGAGACAGACTATGGACGTTCAGGCTCTGGACGCGGACCAGACAAAAGGAGAGGCGCGAGCATGACCGAGACAGCAGAGGGGACGCTCCTCTGGGAGCCTTCCGAAGAGTTCAAGGCGAACGCGAACATCACCCGCTACATGGAGTGGCTCAAAGAGGAAAAAAGCCACGACTTCGGCAGCTACGACGAGCTCTGGGAGTGGTCCGTCACGGACCTAGAAGGGTTCTGGGTTTCCGTGTGGGAATTCTGCGGCGTGAAAGCGTCGAAGACTTACGAAGAGGTCTTGCCGAAGCGCCAGATGCCTGGATCCGAGTGGTTTACCGGGGCCGAACTGAACTACGCCGAGCACGTCTTCCTCAACGCGCGCGAGGATGAACCCGCGATCATCGCCCGGTCCGAGATCCGTCCGCTCTCCGAGATGAGTTGGGGCGAGTTGCGCGATAAGACGGCGGCCCTGGCCGCGGGCCTCAGGGAGATAGGCGTCGAGCGCGGCGACCGGGTAGTAGCCTACATACCGAACGTGCCGGAGGCCATGATAGCCCTCCTCGCCTGCGCCTCTCTGGGAGCTGTATGGTCGAGTTGCTCCCCGGACTTCGGGGTGGGGAGCGTCGTGGACCGCTTCAAGCAGATAGAGCCAAAGGTGCTCATCGCGGTGGACGGCTATCGCTACGGCGGCAAGGACTACGACCGGCCGCAGGTGGTGGAGAGACTGCAGGCCGAGATCCCAAGCCTCCAGAAGACTATCGTCCTCCCATACCTGAACGGTAAGCCGGATACGAGCGGCCTCGAAGACGTAGTCTTTTGGGACGAGTTGCTCGCTTCCAATGAAGGAGCGGAGCTAACGTTCGAGCAGGTGCCGTTCGATCATCCGCTGTGGGTGCTCTATTCTTCGGGGACCACGGGACTCCCGAAAGCCATCGTGCAGGGCCAGGGCGGCATCCTGCTGGAGCACCTCAAGGCCATTGTCCTCCACATGGACCTCAAACCGGAGGACCGCTTCTTCTGGTTTACGACCACGGGCTGGATGATGTGGAACATAGTGGCCGCGAGCCTGCTCGCAGGGTCAACCGCGCTCCTCTATGACGGCAACCCCGGCTCTCCTGACATGAACGTCCTGTGGAAGTTCGCCGAGGAGAGCGGCATGACCGTATTCGGGACCAGCGCGAGCTACATAACCTCGTGTATGAAGGCCGGAATAGAGCCGGGTAAGGACTACGACCTGAGCCGGCTGAAGGCCATGGGCTCGACCGGGTCTCCGCTGCCGCCGGAGGGCTTCGACTGGGTCTACGAGCACGTCGACAAGGACCTCTGGCTCTTCTCTACCAGCGGCGGCACAGACCTCTGCACGGCGTTCGTGGGGGGAGTCCCTCTGCTGCCGGTCCGTACCGGGGAGCTTCAGGCGAGATCTCTGGGCGCGAGCGTCATGGCGTTCGGTTCGGACGGGACGCCGCTGGCGAACGAGGTCGGGGAGCTAATCATCACGGAGCCGATGCCCTCGATGCCGATCTACTTCTGGAACGACGAAGGCGGGGAGCGGTATCGGGAGAGTTACTTCGACATGTACCCCGGCGTATGGCGCCATGGGGATTGGATCCTCATAAAACCAAACGGCTCGTGCGTCATCTACGGCAGGAGTGACTCGACCATAAACCGTGGCGGCGTCAGGATGGGGACTGCGGAGATCTACTCCGCCGTCGAGAAGGTAGACGAAGTCCAGGACAGCCTCGTCGTTGACGTCCAGACGAAGGATAAAGCCTATATGCCGCTCTTTGTCGTGTTGCGCGAGGGCGTGGATCTGGATGACGACCTCAAGAAGCGCATAAACGGACGCATCCGCGAGGAGTGTTCGCCGAGGCATGTCCCGAACGACATCTTCGCCGTCCCGGAGATACCGAAGACCCTCAACGGCAAGAAGCTGGAGGTTCCGGTAAAGAAGATCCTCTCCGGCACACCGCCCGAGGATGCCGCCAGCAAAGACTCCATGAGCAACCCCGAGTCCCTGGACCGGTTCGCGGAATTGGCGCGAGAACTGTAGCAGCATTTGACGCAAACTCCGCGTTGCGCTAATGTGCCACGAAGAACAAGTTGTTGGTTCTAGGGAAGGGAGCCGCAAGCATAGACGACGTCGTAACGGTGGAAACGGGAACCGTTTAAACAGCAATGGTCGTTGACAAGCATGTTGCATAGCGGGGGTGATGGGAAGTTTGAGCAGTGTAAGCGCGGGAGCCGCGCCCAGGGAGACGTCTATCATGACGATAGCACTCACCGCTCTGGCAGGCTCCACTATCGAATGGTACGACTTCTTTATTTACGGAACTGCGGCGGCTCTGGTATTTCCGGCGCTGTTCTTTCCCGAGCAGACGCCTCTTATCGGTACCCTGCTCGCGTTCAGCACTTACTCGGTTGGGTTCGTGGCGCGGCCCGTTGGAGGCATAATCTTCGGACACTTCGGCGATAAGGTCGGCCGCAAGAGGGCTCTGGTGAGCGCGCTCATCTTGATGGGCGTGGGGACCACCGCGATAGGTTTCCTGCCAGGCTATGCGACCCTTGGCGTGCTGGCGCCGATACTGCTGGTTTTCCTGCGCTTCCTGCAGGGTCTGGCCGTTGGCGGTCAGTGGGGTGGAGCGGTGCTCATCGCGACGGAGAATGCTCCGGCGAACAAGCGCGGTTTCTATGGGAGTTTCGCCCAGCTAGGGGTTCCGGCTGGCGTCCTGCTCTCCAACGTGCTCTTCCTTATTATCGGGGCGTCGATGTCCGACGCGTCCTTCGCTTCGTTCGGCTGGCGCATACCGTTCTTCCTGAGCGTCGTGCTCATAGGCGTCGGGATGTACGTGCAACTGCGTCTGGAGGAGACCGAGGCCTTCGAGGAGATCAAAGAATCACACACCGAGGCCCGCTCGCCGGTGATCGACGTGATCCGCACGCACCCCGGTGACATAGCGAAGGCCGCTGGAGCTTTCGTGTGCAACAATGGCTCCTTCTACCTGCTACTCGTGTTCGTGGTCTCCTACGTGACGGAGACTCTCGGGCTGCCGAAGGATACCGTCCTGACCGGCGTCATACTCTCCGCTATCGTCTCGGCGGGTTTCTCCATCGGCGCCGCCGCTCTCTCTGACAGGATCGGGCGTCAGAAGGTCTTCCTCGCCGGCGCGACGCTCTCGGCGTTGTGGGCTTTCCCGTGCTGGTGGCTCATAGACACCAAGCAGACCGCTCTTATCTGGACCGCCATTGTCCTGGGACAGTCCTTCCTGAGCATCATGTACGGTCCGATGGCGGCCTACTTCACCGAGATGTTCGGCACTCGGGTCCGTTACTCGGGCGTCTCTATCGGATACCAGACGGGCTCGATCTTCGGCGGCGCCTTCGCCCCGATCATCGCCACCTCGCTGCTCGCGGCGACGCATAGCTCGATGTCTATCGCCGCCTACATGCTCATTCTCGCTCTCGTCTCACTCGTGTCGTCTATCCTGATAGGCGAGACTTACAGAAGAGACATAGAGGCGACTCCGGAAGAGGAGCGCCGCCTGTTTGAGGAGACCAGGGGCTCCGCCACGACTACTTAAGGGAAGCGGAACCCCGCATCTACCACGCCCCTCGCATCTCGGTTGCGGGGGGCGCTATTATTTAGTCAGGGCTGTTGGGAAAGGAGACACGAAATTGTACGAGACCATCAACTTGGAGAAGAGCGGTGGCGTCGCCACCATCGCGCTAAACCGTCCGAAGGTGCTTAACGCCTTCGACGGCCAAATGCACGAGGAGATCCGTGAGGCGCTGGACGCTGTCGCGGATGACGACGAGGTCCGCTGCGTCGTGCTCCGGGGCGAAGGCCGCGGCTTCTCGGCTGGGGCGGACCTCGCCCAGATCATAGAGAGTAGCGATGGAGACCCGGACCTGGGCCAGTATCTGAGGGACACCTACAGCCGTCTCGTCACCCGCATGGTTGCGATGGAGAAGCCCATTATCGGGGCGCTGCACGGCCCGGTCTACGGTGCCGGGATGGGAATTGCTCTCGCCTGCGATCTGCGTGTGGCCGCCGAGAGCGCGAAGTTCTCCGTGGCGTTCATCAAGATTGGCCTGATGCCCGACGCCGGAGTCTCGTTCTTTCTGCCGCGCATAGTCGGTCTCGGGCGCGCGATGGAGATGAGCATGCTCGGAGAGCCGGTCGAGGCCGAAGAGGCTTACCGGGTCGGTCTCGTAAACAAGGTCGTCGCCGACGACGCGCTCGCGGATGAAGCGGCCGCGCTCGCGGAGCGGATGGCAGCGATGCCGACGCGGGCGTTCGGAAAGATAAAGCAGAGCCTGTACGCGAGTTTCGAGAGCGACCTGGAGACGGCGCTTGAAGCCGAGGCTGAGGGACAGACATTCTGCGGTTACACGAACGACCACAAAGAGGGTGTCGCGGCCTTCTTCGAGAAGCGCGCGGCGAAGTTCACGGGAAGCTAGAGGAGGCGCAGAAGATGATCGAGAGTTACTTTGAGTTCTGGCCGCCGCGGGTGCCGCGTTCGCTGCCGTTGCCCCGGACGAGCGTCTACCATAATCTGGAGGTCTCGGCGAGCCGGTATCCAGATAAAGCGGCCATCATCTACTACGGGACGGAGATCTCCTACTGTAGACTACTTGACGAGGTGAACGCCCTCGCCGGATATTTGCAACAAGAACTCGGTGTCGAGAAGGGTGACCGGGTGCTCCTGTACGCGCAGAACAGCCCGCAGTTCGTCGTGGCGTTCTACGCGATCCTGCGTCTTGGGGCGGTCGTCGTGCCGGTCAACCCGATGCTCGTCACCAACGAGTTGACTCACTACATCGAGGACTCCGGGGCGAAGGTCGCCATTGCGGGGCAGGAATTGTATGGAAAGATCTCTCCTCTACTCGGCGAGAGCAACCTTGAGCGCGTAATAGTCGCCGTCTACTCGGACTACCTGGAGGAAGACACCGATCTCGCTGTCCCGGACGTGGTAACGGCTACGCGCGAGGAGGTTGCGGACGAAGGAGCGATCCCCTGGAGCGAGGCGCTGAAGAGCGGACATGAGCCAGACCCCGTGGAGGTCGGCGCGGAGGACATGGCGCTCCTTCCGTACACTTCCGGGACGACGGGCCAACCGAAGGGCTGCGTACATACGCACCGCACGCTCCAGGCGACGCTCGTCGGGGTCGGCGTGTGGAATACGACGACGCCCGCCGCTGTAATGCTGTGCGTCCTGCCGCTCTTCCACGTAACGGGTATGCAGCACAGCATGAACGCCCCGATCTACTCTGGCGGCACCTTCGTACTTCTGACCCGCTGGGATCGCGAACTGGCCGCCGAACTCATACAGCGCTACGGCATTACCCACTGGACGAACATCTCCACGATGGTCGTGGACTTCTTGGCGAATCCGAAGATCGGCGACTACGACCTCTCCTCGCTCGTCGTCGTTGGCGGTGGTGGTGCGCCGCTTCCCGCTGCGGTCGGCGAGAAGCTGAACGACCTGACAGGGCTGCGTTACCAGGAGGGTTACGGGCTCTCCGAGACCATCTCCCAGACCCACATAAACCCGGCCGACCGCTCCAAGCTCCAGTGCCTCGGCGTACCTCACTTCGACGTGGACGCGCGCATCGTGAACCCTGAGACGCTGGAGGAACTGGGACCGAACGAGGAGGGAGAGATCGTGGTCTCCGGCCCTCAGGTGATGCGCGGCTACTGGAAGCGGCCCGAGGCCGACGAAATAGCATTCTTCGAGCGCGACGGCAAGCGGTTCTTCAGGACCGGCGACATCGCGGTCTACGACGAAGAGGGATACTTCTTCATGGTCGACCGGCTCAAGCGCATGATAAACGCCTCCGGCTACAAGGTCTGGCCGTCGGAGGTCGAGTCTACCCTCTACAAGCATCCTGCCATCCAGGAGGCGTGCGTCATCGGCATCCCCGATGAGCAGCGCGGCGAGACGGCGAAGGCCGTGATCGTGTTGCGTGAAGGGGAGGACGTGTCGGCCGAGGACATCATCGAGTGGTCGAAGGGAGAGATGGCCGCCTACAAGTACCCGCGAAGCGTGGAGTTTATCGACGCGCTGCCGAAGAGCGGGAGCGGCAAGATCCTGTGGCGCGAGCTTCAGGAGAAGGAGCAGCAGAAGATGGCGGAGGCGAAGTAGGTGTTCGGAGAGGGCCGGGCTGACGAAACTATCTACCGGAAGGAGGACGCGTGACACCGACGAGCATGACGGCGGCACGTTTTTACGAGGTGAATGAGCCATTGCGGCTGGAGGAGATCCCGGTCCCGGAGATCCAGGAGGACGAGGTCCTGCTCCAGATGAAGGCCGCTGGGCTCTGCGGCTCGGACGTCCACATCGTCTTCGAGGGCGTGACGCCGACGGCGTTCAAACCTATAACGCTAGGCCACGAGCCGGCCGGAGTGGTGGCCGCGACGGGCGCGAGGGTCGAGGGTTGGGAGGAGGGAGACCGGGCCTGTGTCGTGCCGGGCATCTTCTGCGGCTCTTGCCGCAACTGCGTGATGGGGTTTCCCAACATCTGCCTGAACCGTAAGATCCTGGGCATCCAGCGGGAAGGTGCGCTGGCGCAGTACCTGGCGGTCCCGGCGAAGAATCTGGTGCGGCTGCCGGAAAGCGTGCCGTTCACCGTCGGCGCGATCATCACGGACGCGGTGGCGACGCCGTTCTACGCGATGACCGAGCGGGCCGCCTTGCGAGCGGGCGAGACGGTGGCGATCTTCGGCGCGGGCGGGCTCGGGTTGCATGCCATCCAGATCTCTCGCCTACTCGGCGCCGCGAAGATCATCGTCGTGGACCCTCGTGACGACCAACTCGAACGCGCCCGCAACATGGGCGCGGACCTCACGATCAACCCCGGTGAGACGCAACCTGTCGAGGCAATCCTGGAGGCGACAGGCGGTCTGGGCGTGGACGTGGCAGCCGAGTTCGTCGGGCTTCAGCAGACGATCTCGCAGTGCGTCGAGTCAGTAGTGATGGGCGGCAGGGTCGTGGTCGTGGGCCTCGGGCCGGACCCGATAAGCACCTTGCCACCGACGGAGTTCGTACGGAAGCAGATCGCACTTCTCGGCTCCTACGGCTTTACGAAGCGCGGCATCGAGCAACTCGTCGAACTCTCCGCCGCCGGCAAGCTAGACCTCGAAAAGTCCATCACCCACACCTTCCCGCTCGAAGAGGTAAACACGGCCCTGAAGTACCTGCACGAGAAGATAGAGAACCCGATCCGCGTCGCGGTGACGCTAGACTAGCTCTCGTGTGAGAACACAAGCCAGATAGTCGGATACCGTATACTGACAACCGTTATCAGGACTGCTTTAGCGACAAGGAAGTGAAGGGATGACCACGACGCAGACCGAAGCCCAGAAGATCCGTCCGGAACGCCCCGCCGCGAACGACCTGCTCGGCCTGGACGTCTTGCTCTCGGAGGAGGAACTAAAGGTCCGGGACGAGGTTCGGGCCTTCGTTGACGAGAGGATCAAACCAGGCATCCAGGAGTGGTGGGAGAAGGCGATCTTTCCGCGGGAGATCGTGCCGGAGATGGGCGCTTTCGGGCTCCTCGGTATGCACCTCGAAGGCTACGGGTGCGCCGGGAAGAGCGCCGTGGCCTACGGGATAGCGTGCATGGAGCTCGAAGCTGGTGACTCGGGTCTCAGGACGTTCGTGTCTGTGCAGGGATCGCTTGCGATGTCGGCGATCTACAAGTTCGGTTCGGAAGAGCAGAAGCGGGAATGGCTGCCGAGGATGGCGAAAGGCGAGGCTATAGGGTGCTTCGGCCTGACCGAGCCGAGCGCGGGTAGCGATCCGGCAAGCATGAAGACGTTCGCGCGCAGGGATGGAGCGGACTGGGTCCTGAACGGGAGCAAGCGTTGGATCGGGATGGGGACCATATCGGACGTGGCCGTGATCTGGGCCGGCACCGACGACGGTATCCGCGGCTTCCTCGTACCTACCGACACGCCCGGATTTCAGGCCAGAAACATAGAGCATAAGCTCTCTATGCGCTCATCCATCCAATGCGACCTCACTTTCGAGGATATCCGGCTTCCCGAGAGCGCCATGCTCCCGGAGGTTAAGGGGCTTCGTGGACCGTTCGCGTGCCTGAACGAGGCTCGCTACGGCATCATATGGGGGGCGATGGGCGCGGCGAGGGACTGTTACGAGTGCGCCCTGGACTACGCGAAGCAGCGCGAACAGTTCGGCAAGCCCATTGCGGGCTTTCAGCTTACGCAGCAGAAGCTCGTCAACATGATGTTGGAGATACAGAAGGGCACGATGGTCGCGCTGCACATAGGACGGATGAAGGATGCGGGTACACTGCGGCCCGAGCAGATCTCCTTTGGCAAGCTCAACAACGTGCGCGAAGCCATAAAGATAGCCAGGGAGGCGCGCACCATTCTCGGAGGCAACGGGATAACGCTCGATTACCCGCTCATGCGCCACGCCAACAACCTGGAGAGCGTCCTCACCTACGAGGGGACGAGCGAGGTCCACACGCTGGTACTCGGCCAGACGATAACCGGAATCCCGGCTTTCCGATGATCCATAGGTCCAACGAGAGAAATCAGAGAGGAGAAGCATGAAAGACGTATTCGTTATTGATGGAGCCCGGACAGCCTTCGGGTCCTTCGGGGGCGGCCTGAAGGATGTGTCATCCCATGAGATGGGTGTCGCGGCGGCTAAAGGTGCGATAGAGCGTTCGGCCATGGATCCTTCGAAGGTAGACAACGTGGTGATGGGGAACGTGATCCAGACTCACGAGGGCGCCCCTTACCTGGCCCGACACGTCTCCCTGGACGCCGGCGTCCCGATAGAAACTCCGGCCTTTACCCTGAACCGTCTCTGCGGTTCGGGGCTTCAGGCGGTGGTCTCGGCTACCCAGTCCATCAAGCTCGGTGAGTCGGAGATCGGGCTGGCTGGCGGTTCCGAGAACATGAGCCAGGCTCCCTACGTCTCGCGCAAGGCCCGCTGGGGCTTGCGGATGGGGCCGGAGACGCTCGTGGACACCCTGAGCGAAGCTCTCGCGGATAACCGCGCCGGCTGCGGCATGGGGGTGACGGCCGAGAACCTGGCGGAGAAGTATGGTATCACCCGCGAGGATCAGGACGCTTTCGCCGCGAGGAGTCACCAGGAGGCCACGCGCGCTACCCAGAGCGGACGCCTGGAGGATGAGATCGTGACCATCACCATCGAGACTCGCAAGGGGACCGTCGAAGTGAACAAGGACGAGCACATCCGCGAGGGCGCCACGCAGGAGGGGCTTGGTAAGCTCAAGCCCGCCTTCAAGAAAGACGGCACGGTCACGCCCGGAAACTCTAGCGGCATCAACGACGGCGCGGCCATGCTCGTCGTCGCCTCCGAGGAGGCCGTAAACGAGGAGGGCCTGAAGCCGATGGGCCGCATCGTGAGCTGGGCCGTGGCGGGAGTGGAGCCGACCATCATGGGCATAGGGCCGGTGCCGGCCTCTCGCCTCGCGCTCAGGCGGGCCGGCCTCACGGTGGACGATTTGGATCTAATCGAGCTGAACGAAGCCTTCGCCGCCCAGTACCTGGCCTGCGAGGAGGATCTTGGTCTCGACCGGGAGAAGGTCAACGTCAACGGCGGCGCGGTCGCCTTCGGCCACCCGATCGGGGCGAGCGGAGGGCGCATCCTGCTCTCTCTCCTCTACGAGCTCAAGCGCCGGGAGAAGAAGTACGGTCTCGCTTCCCTCTGCATCGGCGGTGGCCAGGGCATAGCTATGGTGGTCGAATCGGTCTAACTCCCGAGAGAGAAAATAGTATAGCGTCGAAGCTGGCCGAGTTCCCGAATGCGAACTCGACGCCGGGAGAGCCAGGGACCGAAGTTTCGCGTCCTATGGCTCTTTCGGTGAATTGGGTATAAATTGCGAGCAGTACTCGCAGCGCGATCAGGGAGAACGGCATGAAGATACCCGGCATCAAGTTTTTAAGAAAGGCCGAGCAGACCGGTAACGAGGTCGAAGTACCGCTCACCGGGGGCCGCCTCGGGACTGTGGAGATGCTGAAGCGGACGTTCAAGGAGGCAACCGAGGACCACCTCGCCGCCTTCGCAGGAAACCTGACTTACAAGGGGCTCTTCGCGCTCTTCCCGTTCTTCGTGTTCCTACTCTCGCTGCTCGGGATCTTCGGGTCCGACACCCTGCTGCCGAAGCTGCTCGACTCCGCCTCCGGTGTGCTTCCCGCAAGCGCGACCGACTTCATCAGCAAACAACTGCTTGGTATCACGAAGAGTAACGCGGACAGCGCATTCACTTTTGGGGCGATCATCTCCATCCTCTTCGCGTTGTGGGGAGTCTCGGGAGCGTTCCGGTCCATCATGGAGGCGATGAACGTGATGTACGAGATCGAGGAGGAACGTCCCTTCTGGAAGGTGTACGGAATCTCCATCTTCCTCTCGTTGGTCGTCGCCGTGCTCCTGATCTCCGCTCTCGTTCTCGTCGTCTTCGGGCCGAAGATAGCCGCCTTCGTCGCCGGGATCATTGGTTTTGGCACGGTGTTCCAGACGATCTGGATAATCGTTCAGTGGCCGGTCTTGCTCCTGGTCGTCCTCATCGCTTTCGCCCTGATCTACTACTTTGCCCCGGACGTGGAGCAGCGGTTCAAGTGGATCAGCCCCGGCTCCATAGCCGCCGTCGTCCTGTGGCTTCTGTTCTCCCTGGCCTTCTCGCTGTACGTGAGCAACTTCAGCTCCTACAACAAGACTTACGGCTCTCTCGCGGGCGTCGCCATCCTCATGCTCTACATCTACTACACCTCCTACATCCTCCTGCTCGGCGCGGAGATGAATCAGGTGATCGAAGAGAAAATCCCCGAAGGCAAGAACGAGGGCGAGAAGACCCTCAATACGCCGGAGAAAGCGGAAGAGAAGGACCAGACGTAGCGTAGGACCGGTCCCTGACCGTCGAGTATGTAGAGAGCGGCGGCGCTCTATCCGCGTTGCGGGACTACCATGACCAGTACGCCCGCCACACAGATCAGGGCTCCGAGAAGGTCGTAGCGGTCGGGCCGGAAGCCGTCCACCACGATGCCCCAGCCCAGCGCCATGACGATGAAGATGCCGCCGTAGGCGGCGTAGACCCGTCCGAAATCGGGGATGGGCTGAAGCGCGGCGACGACGCCATAGAGTGCCAGGACCACCGCCCCGAGCAGGGCCCACGAGGGCGGCCGGCTCTCCCGCAGCCAGCCCCACACCAGGTAGCCTCCGCCTATCTCGCAGAGCCCGGCCAGTACGAACAACACCCCGATCAAAAACAGCCGCGTCATCCAGAGCACTCCTTCCATGACATGATCAGCGCGGGTGCCGCCACCTGCCCGCCGCTTGTAGTCTAACGGGACGCGATGCTCCTGCCCGATTACGCCCGATAATCACCCCACCGCTCTCATAACGACCGGGCTTCCCTGCGGCGGGTGGACACGTTCTGTAAGATTGATCCTGTTTTGCGGCTGAGAAGGGTTGATGGGTTCGCTGCGTCGGAGGTTGGGCTTGTGAAGCGGCTGCGGGTTCTGATGACCCGGCAGGAGATTGTGCCGGAGAGGCTGGCTGGCGCGACGGCCGTCGTCCTGGACGTGTTTATGGCTACGACGACCCTGCTGACGATCCTGGAGAACGGCGCTCACGGCGTGTATCCGGTCGAGAGCCTGGAAGAGGCGGATTCCGTCCGGGATAAGCTCGACGCTGCCTCGCTCTTGCGCGGTGGCGAGCAGGACGCACAGAGGATAGACGGCTACGATCACGGCCCCTTCCCGGACGAGTATGCGCCCGAGGTCGTTGCTGATAAAGACGTGATCTTCGTGACCACCAACGGTACTCGCGCCATCGCCGACGCCGTGTCCGCCGAGAGAGTGCTCGCAGGCTCACTGCGAAACGCGCCCGCCGTCGCCCGCCACCTGATGGCATCGGATGCGGACTCTGTATACCTGATCTGTGCTGGCTCCGCGGGGCGTTTTACCATCGAGGATTTCCTCGGCGCAGCCACGATACTGTCTCACATGGATACGGCAGGCTGGCGTCTGAACGATGCTGCGTGGCTGGCGCTGGACTTCATGGATCGTCATGGAGGTAAGGTTCACGAGGCTCTGAAACACAGCCGCGCCGGACGCTGGTTCTTCGAGCACGACCGGATAGACGCTTTCGAGTTCGTGTCCGACGTGGGAGCCAGCGATCTCGTACCGGAGGTCGTTAGCGGCAAACTTCGCCGGGTGGATGAGCCGGAGAGCGGCCCGAACCTCGAAGTCTCGGACTCCAACTAGAGAGGAATGAGCAGCATGACAGAGACCATAAAAGTGCGCGAGGGGGAGGAGTTGGATCTCGCCAGGGTCGAGCGGTACTTGCGCGAGCACATAGAAGGTCTGCCCGAAGGAGATCTCGAAGTCCGGCAGTTCCCATCCGGCGCCTCGAACCTGACGTATCTGTTGAAGATCGAGGACTGGCAAGGCGTCCTGCGCCGTCCGCCGCTCGGACCGATTCCACCGAAGGCGCACGATATGGGCCGGGAGTCCGGCATCCTGAAGATGCTCGAAGCCGCCTATCCGCTCGCGCCGAAACCCTATTTCCTCTGCGACGACGAGTCGGTCATAGGGGCTCCGTTCTACGTGATGGAGCGCCGCGAGGGCGTGGTCATAAACGAGTCTTTCCCGGAGGGAACGGAGGTCACGGAGGAGCTGTGCCGCGGAATTTCACGCACGGTCGCCGATACGCTGGTGGAGCTTCACGCCGTGGATCCCTGGGAGGCGGGACTCGGAGACCTCGGCAGGCCGGAGGGTTTCCTGGAGCGGCAGACGCACGGTTGGATCTCCCGCTACGACAAGGCGAAGACTGACGAGATAGAGGAGGTCGGCCTGCTCACTGACTGGCTTGCCCGAGACATCCCCGAGAGTCCCAGGCCGACCATCATCCACAACGACTACAAGCTGAACAACCTCGTCCTCAACCCCGACGACCTGACCGAGGTCCGCGCGGTACTCGACTGGGAGATGGCGACCATCGGGGACCCGCTCTTCGATCTCGCCGTCTCCCTCACGTACTGGGTCGAACCGGGAGATTCCGAGGATCTCAAGCAGGTCCTGCCCACCGTGACGGACGCCCCCGGCTTCATGACGCGCAAGGAGTTAATCGACTACTACGCCAAGCAGAGCGGACGCGACCTCTCGGACATGCACTGGTACGTCGTCTTCGGCTACTTCAAGCTCGCGGGTATACTACAGCAGATATACGCCCGCTGGCACAACGGCCAGACGAAGGACGACCGCTTCGCCAACTTCGACGAACGGGTCCGAACCCTGATCCTTCACGCTCACGACCTCTCCCGGACAGGAAAAGTCTGATGGCTTCGAACAAGCTAGGCGTCCTCGGAACTGGCACGATGGGCGCGGGGATAGTCCAACTCGCCGCCCAGTCCGGCTACGAGGTCGTCGCCTGCGACCTCGGTGTCGAGGCGCTGGAGAGGGCGCAACTCTACGTCCGCCAGGGCCTCTCGCGTTTCGCCAGCCGTGGCGCGTTCTCCGAGGACGAAGCGGCATCCCACTACGACCGCATCCACTGGACGACGAACATGGAAGACTTCCGCGACGCGGAGATCGTCATCGAAGTCATCGTGGAGAAGGTCGGCCCGAAGAAGGAAGCCTTCGCCACCCTGGACGCGCTGCTCCCGCCCGAATCCTTCATCTTCACGAACACCTCTTCGATCTCCATAACCGATCTCGCCTCGGCCACACAGCGTCCCGAGAAGGTCTGCGGCACCCACTTCTTCACCCCGCCGCCGGTGCGCGAGGCCGTCGAGATACCGCGCGGACTCCTGACTATCGACGAGACCGTCGAGCGGGCGAAGGCGCTCATAACTTCCTTCGGAAAGCTCCCGATAGTCGTTCAGAAGGACGTGCCGGGCTTCGTGGCGAACCGCTTCCTGATGCCGCTAATTATCGAGGCGGCGCGGCTCCTGGAGGAAGGCGTCGCCAGTAAGGAAGACATAGACTTGCTCGTCAAGAAGGGCATAGGGTTCCCGATAGGCCCGTTCGAACTCGGAGATTTCATCGGCCTGGACGTGGCCCTCGACGTGACGGCCTATGTCCACGAAGAGCTTGGGGATCCCTACTACACCCCACCGCGCATCCTGAAAGAGATGGTGCGGGCGGGCAAGCTCGGCCAGAAGACGGGCGAAGGTTTCTATAAATATTAGCGGTTCAGATAGTCAGCAAAAAGCTGACAGGCTCTTTCTGACCTAAGGGAGGAAAATGGGAAGACTCGAAGGCAGGGTAGCGATGGTTACGGGGGCGGCTCGCGGTATCGGGCGGGCCACGGCGGAGCGCTTCGCACGCGAGGGCGCACGCGTGTGTCTTACGGACGTGAGCCCGGACGGAGCGTCCATCGCCGCGAAAGAGCTGGTGGACGGAGGCATGGACGCCATCGCCGCACGGGTGGACGTGACCAGCCGCACGGAGGTCGAGAGCGCCATGGACCGGGTAATAGACCGCTACGGGCGTCTCGACATCCTCGTAAACAACGCGGGCGTAACGCGGGATAATCTCATCTACAAGATGGCCGACGACGAGTGGCGCACCGTCCTCAACGTCCACCTGACCGGCGCCTTTCTGTGCAGCCGGGCGGCCCAGAAGCACATGGTCCAGAACAACTACGGCAGGATCATCAACCTCTCCTCGACCTCGGCCCTCGGCAACCGGGGCCAGGCCAACTACTCGGCGGCGAAGGCCGGACTTCAGGGTTTCACCAAGACTCTAGCCATGGAACTCGGCCGTTACGGCGTCACGATCAACGCCGTCGCTCCCGGTTTTATCGAGACGGAGATGACCCGCGCCACCGCCGAGCGTATGGGCGTTGACTGGGAAGACTTCGTCGCGGCCCGCATCCAGGACATCCCCGTCCGCCGCGGCGGCAGGCCGGAGGACGTAGCCTCGGCCATCCTGTACTTCGCTTCGGAGGAGGCCGGTTTCGTGAACGGTCAGGTGTTATACGTCGCTGGCGGACCGAGGGCCTGAGTGCTCTACGAACGGTTCCTCGGCCAACGCTCCAGGCCGATGCGAAACCTCGTCGAGCGCGGGGCGGTCCGCAAGTTCGCCGAGGCCATCGCCGACCCGAACCCGCTCTACGTGGATGAGACAGCGGCGAGGAATGGCCGCTACGGGCGTCTGCTCGCGCCGCCGACTTTCCCGCGAACGTTCGACTATGGGGAGATAGAGGGGCTAAAGTTACCGGTGGCCGGAATGATCCACGGCGAGTTCTGGATTGGTTATGAGCGTACGCTATTCGTTGGAGAAGAGGTCCTGTGCGGCATGGAACTTAAGGACTCCTACGACAAGCAGAGCCAGCGTGGGTTGCTTGGGTTTTTGATCTTCGAGCGTACCGGCGAGAGTCCGGAAGGGGAGCTTATCTTCACCACGAACGATGTCGTCGTCGTGACGGAGACGGTGAGGAAGGGGATCGAAGCGTGAGCGGCGTGCTGGACTGGAGTGTCGGCGAGGAGATTGAAGAGCGGACCCTGCCTCCGATAAATCGCCTGCAACTCATCAAGTACGCTGGAGCATCGGGGGATTTCAACCCTATTCATCTGGTAGACGAGGCCGCCGAGGAGGCCGGGCTGCCCGGCGTCATCGCCCACGGTATGCTAACCGTCGCCACGATGGGTCTCCTTTTCTCACCCTACCTGGAATACGGCTACGTCAAGACCTTCCAGAGCCGGTTCTCCGGCATGGTCTTCCTGGATGATGTGCTGTGCGTAGGAGGACGGGTTAGTGGCGCCGAAGAGCTTGAAGAAGGCCGGATGCACACCTTTGAGGTGTACGCGCGGCGGGACGAAGATACCGTGGCCTCGGGCAGTGTCGGCTTCCTGGTGTATGGTGACTGATTTTCGAGATGGGAGATGGTGTGGAGAGTAAAGAGGGAACTCTGGATAGGGAGCAGCTGACCCGCCTGGCTCAGTACTTCGATGAGAAGGTGACTTTCTCCAGGCACATCGGGTCGAAGGTCGAGAAGGGGCGGGCGGTCTGTCACATAGACGTCGAGGACATTCACCTCAACGGCAACGGGACGCTGCACGGCGGGGTTTACGCCTCGCTCATAGACAACGCGATGGGGCTCTCGGTAGCGGCGATGGTGGGCTTCCGGACGGCGACCATCGCGCTCAACGTCAGCTTCCTCGGCGCGGTACGGGAGGGACGTATCGTGTGCGAGAGCCAGGTCGTCCATCGGACGCGAAGGATCGCCACGGTCGAGGCGAAGGTCCACGACAGCGAGGGGAACCTCGTGGCGCTCGGTACGGGGACGTTCAGGATCTTCGAGAAGAGCGGAGACCCCATCGTCTGATCCCTCCCAGGGTTTTGCCTGTATCATTTAAGGTTAGATAGGCGAAGATGGGGAACCCGCCGTAGAGGTATCCCTTAGAAGGAGGAGATATGTTTCGCACGGAGAAGCCGTGGTTGAAGGTCTACGAAGGGTATGCCGAGCCGGAGACCGAAATCTTCGATGGTTCGATCTACGACTTCTTCCGCGACTCTGTCGAGCGACATCGGGGCAAGACCGCGCTGACGTTCTACGGGACGGAGTTCGAATTCGAGCGGATGCAAGCTCTCGCCGAGAAGATGGCCGCCTCTCTCGCCGCGAGCGGAGTAAAGAAGGGCGACCGAGTCGCGCTTATGCTCCCGAATTGCCCGCAGTACGTCATCGGCTTCTTCGGCGTCCTCAAGCTAGGGGCGATAGTAACGCAACTAAACCCGATGTACGTCGAGCGCGAGATCGAACACATCCTCAAGGACTCCGGCGCTGAAACGATCGTCGTCTACGAGGATATGTACCCGAGGGTTAAGTCCGTTTTGCCGGTGTCGAAACTCAAGAACGTTATCGTAGTCAGCCTGCGGGGCGAGCCCGAGGGTCTGGATGCCGGGCATCACAGCTTCGGCGACTTCCTCGGCATGGACGCCGACCCCGCGCCGGAGGCGGAGATAGACCCGGCGGAGGACGTGGCCGCGCTTCAGTACACGGGCGGCACGACCGGCGTGTCGAAGGGCGCGATGCTGACCCACCGGAACCTCGTCGCCAACGTGCAGCAGTCGCTCGACCTGTTCATCGACGAGCCCGGCGCGTTCTCAAACAACGAGAAAATAATGGGCATGTTGCCGATGTTCCACATATTCGGGCTGACGTGCGTGATGCTCTTCGGCATCCGCCAGGGCCTCAACCAGCTCCTCCTACCACGGTTCGATCCAGGCGAAGTCCTGAACCTTGTCAAGGAAAACAAGCCCGTCATGTTCTCCGGCGTCCCGACGATGTTCATGGCGCTCAATAGCAGCGGCGCGGATTTGAGGAAGCATCATTTCCATGAGGTCCGTATCTACAACTCCGGCGGCGCGGCGCTTCCAATAAACCTCAAACGGTCCTTCGAAGACAAGAGCGGACGTCCGCTCTTCGAGGGCTACGGGCTCTCGGAGGCCTCGCCGGTCACGCACTTCAACCCACCGTTCACCGGGGCGGGGCGCGAGGGAAGCATCGGCGTCCCCCTACCGAGCACCGACGCGAGGATAGTGGATGGAGCGACGGGCGAAAACGAGATGCCGGTCGGTGAGCCTGGGGAGCTTATCATCAAGGGTCCGCAGGTCATGAAGGGTTACTGGCAGATGGCTGAGGAGACGGCCAAGACGCTTCGTGACGGATGGCTCTACACGGGCGACATGGCCCGGATGGACGAGGACGGCTACTTCTACATCGTGGACCGGAAGAAGGACATGATCGTCGCCAGCGGCTACAACGTGTACCCGCGCGAGATCGAAGAAGTCCTCTTCGAGCATTCCGATGTCTCCGAAGCCGTCGCCATCGGCGTCCCGGACGAGTACCGCGGTGAGACTGTCAAGGCCTTCGTCGTCAAGAAGCCCGGCAGCAGTGTAACCGAGGAAGAGATAATCGCCTTCTGCAAGGAGCGTCTCGCCCCTTACAAGACCCCGAAGTCTCTTGAGTTCCGCGACGAGTTGCCAAAGAGCGCTGTCGGCAAGCTCCTGCGGCGTGTGCTCGCCGATGAGGAGCGCGTAAAGGTCGGGGCCGCCGCGCCGTCCGGGACGGAGACCACGCCCCCTGCCCCTAGTTAGAAAGGATTCTTAATTGAACACTCTGGATCTCTTCCGCCTCGACGGGAAGACCGCCATCGTGACCGGCGGTGGCCGGGGCCTCGGCCAGTACATGGCCGAAGCCCTTTCCGACGCGGGAGCAAACGTCGTCATCTGCTCCCGCAAGGTAGAGCCGCTGGAAGAAGTGCGCGATGAGATCATCGCCCGCGGCGGCAAGGCGCTCGCCCTTGCCTGCGACGTGACCGAGTCCGAAGACGTGGAGAAAGTCGTCCGGGCGGCGGTTGAGGAGTTCGGTAGCGTGGACGTGCTGGTCAACAACTCCGGCGCGACGTGGGGAGCGCCCGCGGTGGAGATGCCGCTCGATAAGTTCGACCAGGTAGTGCGCGTCAACGTGCGCGGCACGTTCCTCATGAGCCAGGCCGTGGGGCGGGACATGATCGAACGCGGCTCAGGGGGAAGCATAATCAATATCTCCTCCGTGGCGGGCCTCGTAGGCGGGGATCCCAAATACATGCAAACCATCGGCTACAACACCAGCAAGGGCGCAGTAATATCCATGACCCGCGACCTCGCCACCTCCTGGGCGCCGCACAATATAAACGTCAACGCCATAGCCCCCGGCTGGTTCCCGACCCGCATGAGCGGTGGCCTCATAGAGAAGTTTGAGCAGGAGATGCTCGAAGACATCCCGCTCCACCGCTTCGGCAACCCCGACGACCTCAAGGGCGTAGTGGTCTTCCTCTCTTCGCCTGCCTCCTCTTACATGACGGGACAGACCGTCGTCGTGGATGGTGGAGCTACTGTGTGGTAGCCGGCCGTCAGGACGTGGCTACGCCTCTCAGGTGGGTCTCCCGGAGGTTCGATCCATACCGCTCGAGTCCGGGAGATGCGCTGACTCGTAGAGGTAGATCGAAGATACAATGGAGTGATGCTGAAAGGACGCTACGGGCGGAACCTTCGCACCGCGATCGGTGTTAGCGGCGGTCCTTACGGATACACGCTTTCGACCTGGACCACCGGGTCCGTGCTAATAAACTCCAACGGGATTCCGAGTACGCTGGACGCGCTCATGTTCATGGTCGGGGCCGTTGTCGCCTTCGCCCTGGTGGGGACTATCGCATTCGGCGGAATATCCGCGCGTTTTCGAGAGGAACCGCGGGAGTCCGCGCTCTGGGGTAACTTTCACTTCCTCTCGGTCGGGCTCGCCATCGGCGCGGCGGCTCTTCTGGCCCACTACTTGCATGGCCGCATAGCCTGGCCCGTAGCCTCCTTTTTCTCCACGATCGCCTACCTGGTCGCTTTGGGCGTCGAGTTAACGGCGGCGGATGAGCGGGACTTGGAGCAGTGACATCTTCCCCAGTCCCTACGATTTCGGTTCACAATGCCGAACTCGAGATCAACGCGAAAATTAGAAGGTTAGTGTAAAATACAGCCTCTACTGAATAAAGATGTTCCTCAACGAGGGGTGATCCATGCCGGAAGTTATTGTTATAGGTGGCGGTCTGGCCGGGAGTGAAGCGGCCTGGCAGGCGGCGGAGCTTGGCTGCTCCGTGGAACTCTGGGAGATGCGCCCTGTCAAGGAGACTCCCGCACATCGCACCGAGCACTTCGCCGAACTCGTCTGCTCGAACTCGCTCGGTAACCGTTCTCTCGAAACGGCCTCGGGACTTTTGAAAGAGGAGTTGCGGCGGCTTGGTTCGGTCATCTTGCGCTGCGCGGATGAGAACTCCGTTCCGGCCGGCGGTGCTCTGGGTGTTGCCCGTGAGGACTTCCCGCGAGCCGTCACTGAAACGGTCCATGCTCATCCAAACATAGAGGTCGTGCGCCGGGAGGCGACGGAGTTGCCGGACGGTCCGGCGGTGATCGCCACTGGACCGCTCACTTCGGATGCGCTGGTGGAGAAGATCGAAGCTCTTTCGGGGGAGACGCTGTATTTCTACGACGCGGCGTCTCCCATCATTCACCGCGACTCCATCAATGAGTCGGTCGTATACCGCGCCTCTCGCTACGGTAAGGGCGAGGCGGCCTACCTGAACTGTCCTATGAACAAGGAGCAATACTACGCTTTCGTCGAAGACCTGGCGACAGCCGAGCTGTCTCCGATCAAGGACTTCGAGGAGGACATGTACTTCGAGGGATGTCTCCCCGTCGAGACCATCGCCCGCCGCGGTAAGGAGACCCTGAGCTTCGGCCCGATGAAGCCGGTTGGACTACCCGACCCGCGTACCGGGGAGATCCCTTACGCTGTCGTACAACTGAGGCAGGACGACGCCGAGGGACGCCTCTACAACATGGTCGGCTTCCAGACACGCCTGAAATGGGGCGAGCAGCGGCGGGTCTTCCGCGCCATCCCCGGCCTCGAAAACGCCGACTTTGCCCGCATGGGCGTTATGCACCGCAACACCTATCTTCCCGCCAATAACATGCTGGAGGCAACTATGCGGATACGGGGCGGCGAGCCTTTGTTCTTCGCCGGACAGCTAACCGGCGTGGAAGGCTACGTCGAGAGCACTGCGATGGGACACATAGCCGGAACAAACGCCGCGAGACTGGCGCGTGGTGAGGACCCCATGACCATGCCGACCGGCACGATGATGGGCGCGCTCGCCGGCTACATAACCACCAAGGAAGGCACGCTTCAGCCCATAAACTCCAACTGGGGGCTCGTCCCTACCGTACCGAAGAATGAGAACGGTAAGCGCTTCACCAAGCCCGAGCGCCGACAGCGCCAAGCGCAAATGGCGCTCGACGCGCTGGAGGAGTTTCTCGGGACGCAGTCGGTCGGGGCCGGGCAACCGGCGGTTGGTTGATCCTCGACCGTTTTACAGCACTGATCATAATAATTGAACCTGTGTTCGGTAACCACAGTGATTAAAGAAACCTCCTACATCCCGTGCGCTGACAGCCAAGAGTGCCGTCCCCAGCGCCTCCATCAAGGCCTCGCGGGTTCTGGCTTCGGCTTCTCTGAGGATGCCTTTGATCTTGGAGAAAGCTTCTTCGATGGGGTTGAA
>JAABUR0100002442.1_pt1 | contig 28430 bp, 48 predicted proteins | sample 5560091 | NCBI WGS metagenome assembly JAABUR01 (sample SAMN10711879, study PRJNA513375) | rock metagenome | isolation source: Antarctica rocks | place: Antarctica: Victoria Land, University Valley sud
AAGTTGACAGATGGTTATAGACAAGCTTGCCCCACCAAACTCAAGCGCTCGAGGAGGCACATTGCTTCCCGAGCTGGACACGCCGAGTCCAGGGAGGGTTTGAGGGGGTCTGCTTCGGTGAAGTCGAGTTGCCTGACGAGGCGCGAGTTTGTTCGTCACCTCCTTGTCTGCCAGACCTGAGCCTTGTCGTGGTTGCGCCCGGGCAAGCAGAGTATCTCTGAGCAGGCTAGTTCGGGAGCCTGTGTTCAACCCCCTCAGCAGTGGACCACACAGCTTATGCGGCCCTGCAGAGGCACGCAATGGAGACAGGGAGCGTGGGCGTGGCAGCACGGCAGCCGTATGCGTGGCTCACAGAGTTGCAATCAGCAAAGGTGCACATATACATAACAAGATGAGCTTGCAGCGCTGTGTTTCACCCGGCGTTCCGCGCACCTGACCTGTTTGCCCTTCTACTTGACAGGAGGATGCTGCGAGGGGCGTGCGAGCGAAGGTGACTGTTGCGGAGATATGCGAGCGCGCAAACGGTGCGTGGCCGCTGTCACTACTGGGCCGCAAAGACAGGAGCAGGCTTGAGGCCAGACCAGCAGTGCTGGTCCTGTCCTGCGTTGAGCGCACCTGCTTGGGCTGGAGGCACACACCCTGGCCTGGCGCTGTCAACCATACACGCTTTGCGTCTGCCGAGCCCTGGCAGCGCTCAGCCAGGCGGGCCGGACTGCTGGAGACTAGGCCGTTGAGGAGCAGGAGGCGCTGCGCGCTGGAAAGAACAAGCAGTAAACTGGCAATTTCTGGGTTGTGCTGAGCTGCGAGGCAGTATGTCCGAGTGCACCTGAAGACCCTGCAGCACTGTGCGCGGCGGACCCCTGCGCGCTGGGCAGCCTGGGGCCGACAGCCTATGGTTGAAGAGAAGTGCGCCTGCGCGGTAGAAAGCGGCCACACATACATTGATTCGGCAGTACTGTGCGCGGCAGACCCCCGCGCGCTGGGCAGCCTGGAGCCGACCAGCCCGCGCTCGGTGGAGGCGTGCCTGCGCCTGGGCATCGAGCCGGCCAGCCTGCAGTTTCGGCCGCTGGAAACGTTCCAGCTGAGCCGCGAGGCCGGCGACCTTGCCCAGCTGGCATTCAACTTTAATGAAGCTGTCCGCCAGGCGCGCCTTAGCACCATCAGCAGGCTGCACTTGTCTGGGCGCACCAGCTGTTGCAGTACGACTTCTTTCGCGTAAGATAAAGTCCGGGCTGCAGCACAGGCAAGTAAGGGTTAAATGAGGCAAACACAGTTGGTCGTTGCCAGAGCGGCACCAAACGAGGCGGCAGTGCAGGGTAAGGCGCGCACAGTGCAGCCGAGGAGAGCGGGCGCGGCAGCCTGAGAAGAGCTGCGGCTGCCCAGGAGCGGCTGGCGGCGCTGGTGGAGGAGCGCAAGCAGGTGGTCGAGGAGGGCGAGCGCGGCAGCACGCCGGGCAAGGCGAGCGCGGGGCGCGGCGACGAGGCGGGCGAGGCGGGCGACATGGTCGCCAAGGAGGCCAAGCGCCTGGAAGTCATGAAGCGGCGCCAGCAGCGCGAGATGGGCCAGATGGTGGCCTACGAGGTGGCGCGGAAGAAGATGCAGGCGCGCCGGCGCGGCGCGGAGCAGTGAGTCAGTGCAGTTGCGTGCATGCCTGCAGAAGTCCATGTTTGATGAAGGACTGCTGTCAAAGTGTGCTTGCAGGCGGTGGCAGGGTCCGCATGTACTGTCGTCGTCTGCCCTGCTTCTGAAGGCGGCATTGATGAGTGGTGGCCGGGCCGTGCAATCTGTCTAGCAGCAGTCTGCAAAAGCAGACGCTCGCCTCCTGCAGGACAAGGCGGAGGCAAAGCTGGCAACGCTGGAGGCGCGCGCGGAGGACACGCGCCGGGAGGCAGCCGCGCGCGAGAAGCAGTGGCGCGCGCTGCAGCATGAGCGCGAGCTTGTCAGGTGCTGCTCCTTGCCACAGTGTCCTACGACCGGCTTGTGACAGTTGACGGGCAACAGTTGACGTGCACAGTTGACGTGCACACGCACACGTGATGTGCAACGCCGACCTGAGCATTACTGAGCATTACCAAGAGCGGATGTACAATGCTGTTGCATGTCGTCTACTGCAGGGGCGCGAAGGCGCTGATGCTGAGCAGCATGGCCTGCTGTGCGCAACAGGGCGGAGGAGGAGAAAGGGCGCGAGGCGGAGGTGAAGGCGATCGAGGCCGCGCGGTATGAGCGCGAGATGCAGATGGCGGCGCAAGAGGCCGCGGAGGACAACGCGCGTCGCAAGGAGGCATACGCCAGGTTCGTGCCTGATGTGCAAGCAGTGTGGAGCGGGAAATGATGTGCATGCTGCAAATGACACGCGACATGTCAGCAGACCTGCTGCTGCATGAAGAACGTCCTGGTCATAAGAGCACCTGGTGTCCTTCACACCACCTGATATCCTCTGCGTACAGGGGTGCATGGTGATCGTGTCGCAGTTAAACGACCATGGTGATCTGAAACTACCGGCACATGAGCTTGGCGGCGTCAGTATGCTTTGCCCACAGTCTGGTGCATGCATGACAACAAGGGAGATGCAAAGCATGGCAAGGGGGCAATGCCTTGGGGTGCAGGGAGCAGGACCGGCGGACCAAGACAGAGAACACGCGGCGCGAGACGGAGCGCCTGCTGCGCGGCCAGCAGGCCGAGCTGGAGGCCAAGAAGGCGGACATGGCGCGCCGGGATGTCGAGCGCAACGTGGCGCGCGAGGCCGCTGCTGCGCAGGCAAACGCGGTGAACGTGGCTGCCAAAGCGAAGGTGCGAGGGTATCAGTGCCTGTATGGTATGCAGAGCGTGTGGAATGGAGCAGCTGTCTGCAGCAATCCATGCGCATCGAGTAGCGGGCTTGTGGGGTGGCTACCAAGGCTCTAGCGCCCTGTAGCACGAGCAGCGCGAGTGAAGAGCTGCACTAGCCCTGAAGTAATCATGGCGTGTGTGTCGTTGGCAGGCAGAGGCGCGCATTGCTGCCGCACTCGCCACAAACGCTGCGCAGCTGCGCGAGCGGCGTGCGGCCTTCGATGCGAGGCAGACTCATAACGAGGAGAGGCGCAGGTCCGCACGCATGACCTGTTGGCACGCTGTCCCACATGCCATGGCCAGCAAGCGCAGCGCCAGGCACTCGCCTACCAGCACAGCTAGTTCCGGCCGTATTACACATGGCAAAGACACAATGTGTATGCATTTCGGCGGACCTACGAGTGTCTGCCTGTCCTGTGGCCAGCATCGCAGCTGGCAACTTGATAACTCATGCATGGGCAGCGCACGCTCCCTCATGGGCTGCTTGCACCCCTCAGCCATGCTCAGAGGCTGCGCTCACGGCAAACGCAGGCAGAAGGAGGCGCAGCGCGAGGCGGAGGAGATGCACAAGCGCGTGCAGGAGGCTGAGGCAGAGGCGGCCCGGAAGGGTACGTACGCGGCTGCGCTGGCGCGCGAGGCCGTCCGCGTGGCCAGCATCCAAGTGCGCCTAGCTGCCTGGCGTGGGAGTGGGCGTCAGGACAAGCTGGCTCGGCACACCGCTTTGCATGACAGCGTGTTGCTCGCACAGCCCACCAATAGGACTGACCGCTGCAGGCACTGCCAAGCTGCCTGCGCCAGTGGACGAGTCCTACAGCTACTCCCACAGTCTTAATCACGGACTTGCTGCCACATGCAGGCGCGCCAGGAAGCTAAGGATGCGAGCCTTGCAGCTGCCGCGGCCGCGCGCGAGCATGAGAACGAGCTCCGCGCGCTTCAGCGGCATCTTGATCTTGATTTCAAACGCGATCGGGCATGCCGCTGACACCGAGGCGGGTTGTTTGTCACCATCTGTAGTGCATGGATGCACTCAAGCACAGTGTACATGCATGCGCCATGTGCTTTGCGTGAGACGATACACGGTGAAGCCAGTGCCCCACGCACGGCCCTGCAATGCAGTACAGGGCACTCCAGGAGCCTCTGCCCGCAGGTTGAGGCGATGAAGCGCCGAGATGTGTATATCCGTAGCCAGCTGCTGGACAAAATCAGGAACGATACGAGGAAGGCGCGCGAGCTGCTTAGCCAGCGCGCTGCGCTGCAAGACCAGCGCAAGCGTGCCAACATGCGCGTCCCTGCTTTATTGATAGGAGCAGCGGGCTTCGGGTTATGCATTGCTCTGTTATTGGGCAATCAGCAGAGCACAGTAAATGATGTGTACGGGTACAGCCAGGAGGTGACATGCAGTGTGTGATAAGTGCTTGTACGGTATTTGCATGTGGCATCTCATCATAGACTCTCATGCACATGCGTTCAGTGAAGCGGGCGAGCCAATGCAGCGTTGCTTATCAGTGCCTTGCCTGCATCACAGCAGGGTATCTTGACGACAGTGCAACGAGCAAGCAGCGCATCTGCTTGCAGGGACGCCAGCTTCCAGCGGCAGCGGCTGCTGCAGGCCGTCGAGCGCGTGCAGGCCTCCAAGAAGTGGGCCGCGCTGGCCAGTGGCAACCTGGACGGCATCACGCGCTGACTATCCCCTGGTCAGTTGGCGGGGTAACGGCGCGCTGGGCAGTGCTGGGCGGCGTCAAGGCATAGGCAGTGCTGCGCGCTTTGCAGGTTTAGCATGCATGCATGCATTGCCGAACCTCTGCGCCCCTGGATCCACCAGCTTTGGTCCCTGGATGCGCCCCTGAACAAACCGCTTCACGCGTGTGCCATCATGTACGTGTTTGCCGCTGCTGGTTACTGCTTAATTGTGTGCTGTGGTGCGCTCGACGCATGTACTGACGTTGTGGTCTATGCACAATGCGCATACACCAAGGGCACCTGCGGCTTGAGCAGGGCACCCAACCCTACCAACTGCCGCAGCAAAGGCTGATTCTATCCAGCCACAAGGCGATCTTGTGACTGTCTGCTGCCCACTCCGCTGGCACACCTGCATACTGTTAGTGCTTGAAATTTTCCTGGCATGTCAAGGCAAGGAAGGCCACGGCCGGTTATAACGTCCCTGCTCGCGCACAGCGCCACAAGTTGCTGCCTGTGCACATGTGCGCTGTTCACAGGGTCTACAGCACCTGTCAACTCCCCAATGTGTTCGCAGACATGCCTTGTGGGCTTGAGAACTTCAGTGTTCTTGCCTGTTTGGCACCGCTGAGGTCAGCTAGTGTGGCGGTGACACATCGGTTGTGTCCGGCATTGTACACGCGCTCCCTGACAGCAGGGCAGGACATGGCAGCATGTTGCGTGCCCCGCTTGTATGCAGGCCCCAGGGCCATGCACCTGATATTGCGCATTTCCAGCCCTAGCAGAAGTATATAAATTCTTAAGGCAAAGCTTAGGAGAGCTGATTCTCATGTACTGAGCTGCATGCCTGCATGACCCATGCCAGCCAAGCCTCAAGAGTAGCACAGCTGCATGTCTGCATGGGGGCTGCACGCCTACAAAGCATGTGCGGCAAGTTTGCAACCAAGACTGTGCGCGCACGAACATGCTTTCAAGCTTTGCTCTGCTAGCGGCTGCTTGCACGATGGTTGATGGCCAAGCAAAGCTCGTGGCAGCTATGCTGGGCTGCCTCCAAGCAGCTGACATAAGCGTGAGCCGCGCTACCTGCAGGCGCGCAAGAGGAAGGGGAAGCAGGACACTTTTCAGCAGACTTGCTCTTTGGCATGCAAAACGCGACAGGTGGAGTTGAACAGGCTCTCGCTGGCTTAGGTGGAGACGCAGCTTGCGGCCCTCGAGCGGGTTGAGCTTACAGCTAGCAAGGTCAACCGCAGGAGCCTAGCTGTACATGCTTTCATGTGCCAGGGGTGCATGAGCAGCTCAAGCTTGCACTAGGGGTGTAGAGCTGGTGCCAGCAAGGTCTGTCGCAGGGGCCTGGCCTGTACATGCTTTCATGGTTTGTGTGCGAGGAGCGTGTATAATCTCGCTTGCAGGCAGTATGCTATGTCAACACGTGAGATGCACATCAGAGGCGCTGAGGCACATGCATGGCCGGCAGGAGGCTGAAAGGTTGGTCGGAGTACGCGGCCGCTCCGCACTCTCTGCCCAGGTATGCGATTGCCTCAGTATTGAGCTCAGTCACATGGAGCATGGGAAGTTGTCTGTCAAGTTGCTGGGTTGCTGATTGTTGGTTGCTGGTTGCCGTTTTCTGAGTGCTAGAAGCTCTTGCTTGTCGCGTCAGGAGCATGCGAGCTCAAAGTTGCAGGCAGAATGCTGTATTGCAGACCTTCATGGCAGAGGCGCTGACAGGTGAGCATGGCAAGCAGAACTACAGCCGCGCGCGGTGGTACATGAAAAGTCAACGAGTGGCGGTGGCGGCAAGTGCGCAGCAGACACGTGCACAAAGCTAATGATGAGCGGCAGCGAGGTGCGCCCGCTCCACCAGCAACTTGTGGGAGTGTACAAGACGTCTGAGGTCGACACTCTGAAGCGCCTGGCAGCCACCGGCTGGGACCCCGTCCACAACAAACAATTCCGAAACGGCCACCTGATTCGGTGGCAGCTGTACACCCTGCCGCGGCCCTTCCCCGAGTTGTCTGTTGTGTATTGGGTCCCAGCCGTTGGCTGCAAGGAGCTCCAGTACTTCGGCGTCTTGTACACGGCAGCATATTGCTGGTGGAGCGGGCATAGCTCGCTGCCCCTCGGGCATGGCTTTGTGCACTTTGTCGGCTGCGCACTTGCCGCCACCGCGCTACACGGGCTTGGCCTGCGGAATGCAGGTTTTGCACATGACTCATCTGGCTGACACAGGTAGGCCACACAGCCCTGTTTGCAACCAGCAAGCTTGACTGCCAGTGTGCATGGCGGTGCGAGCAGGAGCCTTCAGGTGCCGGCAATGACCTGCATTATGCTGCTGCTGCCGCTGGTGCCGCTGCCCGCTGGAGCGAGGAGAGCACAGCCGCGGCAGGCTGCGGCCAGTCGGCCAAGGTGCGCTGTGCATGTGACGCTGAGCTCGACGATGCGCAGCATGTCATCACCGGCAAGTGGAGGCTCCTGCTTGCTGCGGCATGCAGACTGACAGGGGACGCAGGGGAAGGCACGCTGCAGATCCTACATGCCGCATGTCATGTCAAGCTTGCTGGTTGCAAGCAGGGCTCCATGCTTACCTGCTGCTGCGCGAGGACACGCTCGTGGCCCCTTCCATTCGATGGCCTGCCTCCAGCTGCGCTGCCACTCATCAGCGGCGCATGCTGATCTCCTCCCCAGCTGTGCATGGGCAGCTGTGCATGGGCACAGCCTGGCGCCTGTGCCCATGCGCGCAGGCGCTGACGTGTGTGCGTGGCAAGCGGGACTGCACAGCCGAGCGCGTTGGAATGTGCACAGCGGACATTTGCACAGGAGAACCAAAAACGGTAGCCAGCTGTGCCCTATCCACCAGCAACTTGCGTGAGTGTCCAAGACGCCTGAAGTTGAGACTGCGCGGCTCCTTACGGTCAATGGCTGGGAGCACCTGCGCAGCAGCGAGCATGTCAGAGGTTAAATGAGGTTAAATGAGGTGCTCCACGGCGTTGTCCGCAAGGAGCCGCACAGACTCGAATTCAGGCGGTGTGTGCACTCCCGTAAGTTGCAGATGGGCTGGACACAGCAGGCTGCCCTTTATGGTTTTCCGTGTAGACCTCTGCTGTGCATGCGCCAGCGCGCTCAGCTGTGCCGTCCTGCTGCTTGCCATGCACACCCATAAGCGCCGCTGCCGTGAAGGTGATGCTGCAGCACAGCACCCTGCCTGCAAGCTGTGAGCTCTGAGCTCATGCTTCTACGCGGCAAGCAAGAACTTGTGGCAACTAGCAGCAGAGCATGTTGTGTAAAAGGCGAGGCCAGCATACCAGGAATGGCGCTGCTCCTTCTTTGCAGTGCAGACCATCTTTTGGGCGCATCAACTGCGATTGCGAAAGCCACAGATGATACTGGCCAGCCTGGGTGAACGCTTGCATGTGCAGACCATCTGTTGGGGGCATCAATCGCGAGAGCCACAGATGACTTCGGCCAGCCCGGGTGAGCGCGTGCATGCATATGCCGCACGCATCACACATCCTGACAGCGCGGTGCCGCCAGCGCTGCTTCAGGCACACGCCGCAGCTCGCATGACGGCGACGTTCTGGGAGCCCAGTCTCTGACAATGCGCTGGCGCACCCTCAATGTTCTTGCACAGGTGGTCATTGAACGCGGGCGGTGGTGCAGTAAAATCCCTTATGCGCTTGGCACGCGGGGCTGCGCCAGCAGAGTCGGCCAACCTCTTGGCCGCCGTGTTTGCTGCCTGCGCGCATGGGCACAGGCGCCAGTTCATGCAAACACAGCTGGGTGCAGGCATCGGCATGCGCCGCTTTTTAGTGACAACACAGCTGGTGGCAGGCCCAAGGGAAGGGCTATGAGCGCACGCGCTCGTGCACAGCGGCAGTATGGCAGACAGCCATGGTTGCAAGCTTGCAACCAGCAAGCTTGGCGTGACATGAGGCGTGTAAGATCTGCAGCACGCACTCCCCCGTGCTCCCTGCCCGGCTGCATGGCGCTGCAAGCAGGAGCCTCCACTTGCCGGTGAGGATATGCTGCGCGTCTTTGAACTCAGCATCACAATACATTGCAGCCATATACCAGCTAAGTTGGCTGCTTACGGGCATGCATGGCCCCCCTCTGGTGCCAGAGGTACGACTTGCCACCACACCCCTCAGGGCCCTATTTGTACATGGTCACCATGTCACATGGACATCCCCTTGCAGCCCCCTTGACCTGTGCATGTCCCTAGCACTTTGCAGCGCGCTGCATTTAATCAGCATGTGCCGCACATCACCAGGGCGCCAGAGTCGCACTGCTGACAAACTCTGACTCATCCTGGACTGCAAACAGGGCCTCAGCAACTTGGTGTTGCTTAGAGGCATTGGTCCTGATACTGCAAGTCAGCTTCAGGCCTCTAGATCTTCGCCAGCAACTGACGCGCTGCACGTCAATAGATACACTGCAGAAGCTTCTCCCTTAAGGGGCCTGTGTTACAGAACGCACAATACACGACAGGGGCAGTAGGTCGCTGCGCCATCATGGGCAGAGCCAAGAAGCAGTACACCGCCAAAGAGGTCGCCCGCCACAACAAAAGAGATGATGCGTGGATAGTGGTGCACGGAAAGGTGGACAGCGCACACAAGCAATTTGCGCTCCGGTTGTGATGTTTACGGCATCGTTTGCAGCACCCCTTCTCTGCACCTTACAAGCGGTGTGCGCGCTACAGGTATATGACATCACCGCACACATCAACAACCACCCGGTAAGTACCACGCTGGGATGGCGTGCTTGGAAGCCGTCCGACCTGGGCACCTTGAGAACCGCGCGCACCTGTGCGTCCAGGGGTGGGAGTGCTCGTGCGGCATCTCCACCGTGCTGGCGATCATGCGCACGCTCGGGACCGACTGCTCAGAGGAGTTTGACGAGGTGCACCCAGTAAGGGGTGACGGGCAGCGCCAGTTGCCTGGCTTCTATATCGGGGACCTCGTGCAGCCCGCAGAGCCTGCCGCTGCCTGAAACGGCCCATGGCGCTCCTTCGGCTTCTGTCTGCTATCTGCACTGTCTGTGGGGTTTCCCACACCATGTGCTAGTGTTCTGTGCGGTGTGCATAGTTAGCTTCAGCTTGAACTTCCTGTTTGTTCGTCGCTTGTGAGGCCGGTAGGGACTATTACGCCGTTTAACCGCGCAGCTCGCAGCTACACAGTCCCGCACGCTCACCACTCTACAGTTCTCCCTTCCTCTCGCCACTCACATGCTAGTGCCCACGCCATCGGTCAGCCGCGTCTGCAGGGAGTCCAGCTCCGGCAGGTCGTCCTTCCAGCGCTCCCAGGGTGGCACGCCCGCCCCGCTCGCCCGCACGGAGCCGTCCAGCTGCACCTGTTGCACAACTCGCTCTCAGCGTTTCTCTGAGCATGCATGCGCCTCATAGATGGGTACCCCACATGCATGTGCCGAGTACACTATGCTCTGCGTCTGCATATTCAACTTTGCCATGCCATCGCCAGCCTGGAGAGGGCCAGGGTGCACAGGGCCGGCGCCTGCACATAGACGCCGTCGTCCTTGACGCCCGCAGCCTCGCGCTGCTCGCTGAGCCACTGCGCCCACTCCGGCACGCCGGCCGCCTCCAGCTCCCACTTGCGGTCGCGCTTGCGCTCCTCCCGCCGCGCGGCCTCAGCCTTGCCAAAGCCCTTGGCGGCGTCCGCCGCACCCGCGGCGCCCCTGCGCACAAGCATGGCCAGCCATCTGCTGCTGAGGCTACCAGTGCATAATCAACCCCAAAGCAATGGGTCTGGCATGCGTGCCGCGGAGTGAAAATGTCGTAGTCGGTCAAGTGGCCTCAAAATCCAGGCTCATAGCAAAGAGGGCCACGAAGCATCACAACTGCAAACTCTGCAAACATCCCACTCTTGCACGCCTGAGCCGCATATCTGCTCCGCACACCATACAGGCATCCTGCACCCGCTTGGCCCCACGTGCCCGCGGCCTGCGGCGCACCGGAACTGCGCCTTCAGCGCCTGCAATTTTGCCTGCGGGTCCTCATCGGAGAGCACCAGCGGCACGAGCGCCACGCCGCGCGCAGCCAGCGCGCCGCGGTGCGCCTCGGCCGCGCGCAGCGCGCGGTTGACGTAGCCCGCGCTGCCGGCCAGCAGCACGGGGCGCAACTGCCCGCGCAGCCGCGCCAGGGGCACCACGCGCTCGGGCCCCATGCGCACCTGCGCGCCCGCAGGGCGGGCCGGGGTTGCGGCCTGCGGCCCAGGCCAGGCCGGCCGCACAACAGAGCAGCGCGTGCTCCTGCGGACAGCCCAGGCTCGCGACCATGCAGCTGCGTCTGCATCCGCACACGCTCCAGCCATGGTTCAAACCGCGTTGAAAAGGCGCCCAGCCAGTTTGGCACAACAACAGAGCAGTGCCTGCGCTTGCGGCCCCGAGTTATTGCTTCGTAACATAAGCGACAGGCCAGGGCCACTCCGGCGTGTTGACGTCCTCCCTGACCAGACTGTGTTTTGCCTCAGCCCCCCTAGCCCGCACGGGCGGGAGGGCACACCTGCAGACGCGCGAGCGCCTCCTCGCGCTCTATCACGCGCCGGTCGCGCGCCTGCGACCGCAGGTCGCGCGCAAACACCCACGACAGCGCCGCCAGCGCCGCCGAGTTGATCGCAAAGTTGGTCAGCGACTCCGTCAGGTCCGGCGCGCCCTCGCCGCCTGTAGCAATAGGATGTCTTGAGTGACAGCGGATGAAGCAAGACGAGGCAAAAACACAACAGGTAAGGGCGGGCGTGTGCGGCCCCTGCTCTACCAGAGCAGAGCCGGTGCCGCGACGCACCCTCCGCCTGGCACAGAACCGAAGCGCCTCGCACACAGCTGATGGCAGGGTTGGTAGGGCCTAAATCTACCCTAACCCTCTCCCAGTCAAAGCCCCAGCGCACCCCGCAGGGACGAGATGAGGCGCCCCGTGATGATGAGCAGGCCCAGGCCGGCGCCGGCCGCCAGGCCGCCAGACGCCCAGAGGCGCGCCAGGCGCAGCGGTGCGCGCAGCTCGGTGCGCGCCGACACGAGCGCGCGCGACGACACGCCGCCCACTGCCGCGCCGGTCGTGTCCAGCCACTCGCGGCGCTCGCGCAGCGCGCGCAGGTCGGGGTCCTGCACACAGCCACGGCGCGTGGGCACAGATTTCCGCAGCCAGAAGGGTGCACAGAGGCATCATGCGAGAGGTTAGCCACTGGGTGTCACTCAGGTCTGGCTGCAGACTCGGGCACTGCCCGGTAACCCAGCACCACCTCCGCGCTTGCACAGACCCCGGCGCGTCACACGGGGAGGCGCTTGCCTTGGCAGCCACCTCGAACTTCAGCCCGAACTCGTTCACGGCGCGCACGACGTCGTCCGCCGCCTCCTGCCACTGCCGCAGCCGCGCGCGCGCGCACGCGCCGTTGTACAGCGCCGCCCGCGCCTCGTCCTGCACGGTCACCCGTGGCTTGCACGCCAGGCCGCTGCAGGGCTGGCCGCCACTGACAAGGTTGGGCTGCAGGCTGGAGCACGGCTAGTAGGCTGCTACGCCTGGACATACTCGCAACGGAAGAAAATAAGGCCTTGCCTGTGAGTGAGCGCGACAGCAACTAGGACAAGCAGCTGTGCAACAAGCTGTGCACACGGTGACGCCCGCCCAGCTAACAAGAAACAAGAGTGGCTGTCGCTGCTGAGTCGTAGCGCGGAGAACGGCATCTTCTTTCCTTACTGCCCAGTGGGTCACAGTGAAGCGCACCTGGTTTGGTCGCAAGGACAGCGCAGCCTGGAACAGCTCCAGCGCTGCCTGCGAGTCGCCCTTGCCGAACGCCTCCATGCCCGCCTCAACTGCCTCCTTTGCACTCCTGGGCGAGCTGTCACTGGCACGCCTACTTGGCGCTGCCGTGTCTGTATCTCGCGCAGCAGCTGCTACAGGCCTGTGCCGCACGCGGCCCGCTCGCCTCTTCCCACTAACCAACCGTGTGTGTGGGGGGCATTGCTGCGCTGCTGTAAACGGGCGTAAGCAGCGTGGCAAGGCTCTCTGGCTCACCAGGAGCTCGCTGGTATGCGCACTGAGAGAGGCCCGCATTGTGCAGTCACCGCGCGCAAGCTGCCCCTGCAGCTAATACCGTTCAAGTGCGCAGCCAGAACAGGAAGGAAAAGAACATAGGACTTGGTGTCCTTGGCAGGCAAGCAGGCAAACTGTGTGTGCATCAGCAAGCGCAACCCTGCCCTGCTACGGGGGTTATGTTCTACACTTTGCTGCCTGCCATATATGTACTGGACGGTTAAGAGCGCAATCAGGGGACACTCAGCAAAGTCGTCGGCTCTTCCAGCGGGGCGTTTGGCTGGTGGTCACAGACGCCAGTCGCCTGTTCACCAGCACACCTCCAGCAATCAGGCCGCAGTGGTGCTGGCACCTCGGACGACAGCAAGACCGTAGCGACGCTTGTCCGATACAGCTATGCAAAGCGGAGGCATTGACTTGCATAGCACCCCAGCAGGGGTCGCGTACCCTCGCTGCGCCAGTCTGCCTGCGCCCAGGCGTGCCGAGTGTTCATGCTGCTGCTGCGTATATGCAAGCTATGCTTGCAGGCCTAGGCTGTTGCAGCTTGCCTTGCTTGATTAACGGTTAGTATTGCAAGCAGGCACACCTGCACCTGGCGCTGCGCACGGCAACTTGGCCGCGGCAGGAGGCTGCTGCATGCCACAGGTTTGTGCGGCTGGATCACTGTTCCCTGTCTGCCACTGTGGCCTGACCGTGCTGTAAGCAACGACCTCCACCCCTCCCGTGATCTGCGCAGGTCCCACCCCCGCACGTCCCGCAGACGCTGGCGCAAGGAGGCTCGGGCCAGGGCGCGCCGTGCGTGTCAGCGCAGTCGCCGCACCGGAGCAGCTGCGCACCGCGTACGAGAAGACATTCCCACTGGCCAGCAGCTACAAAGTGCAGGCGCGCGCCCCCGCCGCGTGCGCGCAAGTGCTGCGAGCTGAGTATGCGCGGCCGCCTGCGCCTGGGCCCTGGACTGCCCTCTCAAGGTTCCAGCTGCCGGCGCCTGGCAGCGCCCGCAGCCGCTTGCTCTTTGCCCCAGCCGTCCAGCACAAGCAGAGGCGAGAAGCACCTGGTGCTGCCTGCTCCTTGCACCTCGCCTAGACAAGCAGTGTGAGGCTTTGCGGACGCGCAGGCGCGCACTGCGGTGCGTCTCCCCGTTGCGAGCTATGCACGGTGTTTGATAAGCGCACGGCGCCCTGCAACGTGCCCCTGAGGCAGGCCCGCCCTCCTGCACCTTGCACAGGTGCGGCTGGAGGAGGGCGGGGGCGGCGACCAGCGCGTGCGGCTGTGGACCAGCCACCCGGGCCGCCTGGTGCTGCACTGGGGCGTGGAGGGCGGCGCCGACTACCGCGGCGGCTGGCGCCTGCCGGGCCGCGGCGCCTGGCCGGACGGCACTGTGGCGTATAAGGAGCGCGCGCTGCAGACGCCCTGGCGGTGCGCGCCCGGGGGGTTTGGCACTGAAGCAGGGTAGGGTTAGGGTAATGCACTGGCTCCTGCGCGCAGGCCGGCGGATGGCGGGCAAGAGGTGGTGCTGGAGCTGGCGGGCGGGGATGCCAGCGACTTCCTCAACTTTGTGGTCAAGGACGCCGCCACTGGCACATGGTTTGACTACAATGGGTCCAATTTCCATGTGCCGCTGCGCGCCGCGCTCATGACCGCCAGCATGACAGAGTCTATCGACGAGGCGCGCAGCCTCCTGCCGGGCAGGCTGGAGGTTGGGTTCCTTGCAGGTTATGCATTTGGGGTGAGGAGGGGCTACTGAACCTGTGGATGCAAGTGCACATGGTTTCAATCAAACATGCGGAGATTTTACGTCAGACACGTAAGCTGTGGGGCGGTGTTTATACACGCTAGGTTAAATCTGCTATCTCCAGACGCACAAGCACCCAATGAAGGAACGCACAAATGGCAGGCGCCTAGGCTGACACTTGCACTCTCATATAAAAAATGCACCAGCCGCACGGTGCGCAGGCGCCGCTGGCGGCGGTGCTGCCGGACCTGCCGGGCGAGCTGTGCGGCATCTGGGCGTACATCCAGTGGGAGGAGGCTGGGTGCCCCAACCGCAGCCAGGCCGACAGCGATGCCGAGTACCAAAAGTCCATCGAGGCGAGGTCCCAACGCCAAACTCCCGCTGCTTCCCTGCTGCTGCGATGAGCACACATCCTTCAAGAGCCTGTGTGCGCGTACGCTGCTTTCAAAACACACGGGTGCACACCACGAGTGTCACTCTGGGCCAAGGGCACTCGGCGCTCAGTAATAAGTTAGGCCTTACCCTAAGCCTAGCCTGGCGCCTGCAGGACCTCAAGGCGCACCTGCGGGCCGGCGTGACGCTGGACGAGCTGTGGCGCGTCGCGCGCGGTGAGCTGCGCTACGCGGACTGGCTGAAGCAGCGCGGCGGCCTGGGCGGCGGCAGCCCGGGCGGCAGCGGCGCGGGCGGCGTTGGCGCGGCGCCCGCCGCACCGCCGGCTGCGAGCGTGCCGCAGGAGCTCGTCAACGTGCAGGCCTACCTGCTGTGGGAGAAGGCGCGTGCAAGCGTGGCTGCCTCATTTACAGCATGGTTGCCTCTCCACGCTGCCGCGCCCGCATGCAGTTACGGGAGTCGCAGGGGCCTCACTGTAATCGTGTGCCAGGGGCGCTCACAGGCGATCATGATACATTTACCTGATGATATGGTGGAATGCTCGTCAGGAGCAGCGCACAGGCCACATGAGGTCATCAGAAGGCTGTGGTGTGATGTCCAGGGCGGCAGTTCGGGTGTGCAGCCTGACAGGCGCCCGGATGCGCCAGCTAGCGGCCGTGACAGCGGCTGCTGCCCAGGCGGGCCGCCCGGACGGCGCGGACTTTGCTGGGGACGCGCGGCGCATGCTGGCGGCGCAGCTGGCTCAGGGCAGGAGCGTGGCCGACTTGGAGAAGGCTCTCAGGTCGCCGAAGCGGCAGGCGAGCGCGTCACGTGCCTTCTCACATCATGCTTATGCTTGATCTAGTAAAAGGCAACTCCCCGACACTTGTTCGGCCCACTTGGGCCTCACCCTACCCTACCCCATTGTTGATCCCTACAGAAATATGGTGCAGTCCAGTAGCCTGTGCTGCTCTGTCCAACAGGCCGCGGCGGCGCTTATGTCCCTCACTGCCCCTGCCGTGACAGGCGCCGGCACCGCGCGCGGAGCCGCGGGCGGCGCCGGCGGCGCCGGCGCCGCCCGCGCCGCCGGCTGCGCCGGCCACGCTGGAGCTGGGCGCCAGCATCGGGCGGCGCGGCGTGAACCCGCTAGACTTCATAAAGAGGCCTGTGCCGCTGCTGAGCAGCGAGAAGCGCGACGCGCCCAAGCGCGCGCTGGGCGCGCTGGAGGCCGCCGCCGCGCAGGACGAGACCTGCGTCTGGCAGCGGGTGCGCGCCATGCCGCGCCGTACGTCACCCCTAAAAGAAAAGTAATCAGATTACATACGCTGCGCGACATCTGTCAGCGAGGTGAGCTGGCGCACAAGGGACAGTGTGCAGACTCGGCGGGGCGGCGCCAAGCTATGTGAAGCAGGTGCGTCCGTAAGCGCCATCTGCGCAGGCGCCGGGATCTGGCCGGCGCATGGAAGCAAATGCGGGCACGACATGCAGCGGATGATGCTGGCCACCTCAGCCGCCGCCGTGCTGCCAGCGCCGCCGGCCGCAGAGCGCCGGGCGCCGCGCGCCCACCCGCCGCGGCGCGCGTGCAGACGTACGGCCTGGGCAACAAGGCGGAGCTGCTGGCGGCGGTGCGCGCGCCGGACGGGCGCGACGGGCGCGTCGCCATCAGCCTGACCACCGACCTGCCCGCCGCCGCGGTGCTGCACTGGGGCGTGCGCCGCGGGCGCGGCCAGGACTGGCTGCTGCCGCCGCAGGTGCCCCCGCACGCGCTGCGCCGATGCGCGCCACTGCGGCATGGTGCTCGCTTGCAGGTTGATCACATGGCCTGCCGTGCTTGATTGGCAGTGTGCGCTTCCTTTGCTTGGCCACTGCTTCACCCTTTGGGTTGCCACGCTTGTGCATTCCTGGCGCGCCAGTGGCGCTGGCTGAGGCAGGGCTCGGTTTGCCGCTCCCGACCGCCGGCGCGCGCCGCGCGCGCAGGGCGCCTGGCCGCCGGGCTCCCAGCCCGCGCGCGGCGGCGACTCCATCGCCATCGACTCGCCGTTCCGGCCCGCGGACGCGGACGCCGACTGCGCCGACGTCCGGGCGCGCGCCCCGGCCGCCCGGGCCGCGCCGAACCGCGTCAGTATAGACAGCTGGAGCAGCGCTCTGCCTGCTGCGCAGCCGACCTGCTGTTCCGTAGAGCAAGTGGCACTGTCTGGTGGTGTGATGCGTATCTGCTGTGTTGGATTAGCAAGTGAAAGGGACCAAGGGCGCGCGGCCAGGTGGGCGGCGACCCGGTGCAGCTGCAGCGGCTCACGCTCGAGTTCCCCGCCGGCCACGACCTGGCCGGGCTCATCTTTGTGATCCGCTCCGCCGACGCCACTGCCTGGTGGCGCGACGGTGTGTCCCCCGGTTGCATCACCCTGATCGAGCTCGGCATGCCACGTGTTCTGGGATGGCCGCCTGCATCTTGCAAAGTCGGGCAGAAAAGTACAAGGTTTCATGGTGGCGTGTCTCCGCCACCCTCACAGTGCTTGCTCAAGCTTACAGTCCCACATAAGGTGGGTCTAGCGTTGACTATTTCAGCAAGCGGGTGTCAGCAGCCTTTAGCATGACCTGCACGCGCGCCAGGATGCGGCTGGCAATGCTGCGCACATGCCAGCGCTCTGTGACACGCGTTCTGCGGCCCGGCGGGCACAGGCGGCGCAAACTTCAGCGTGCCGGTGCCCGGCGGGAGCAAGGCCGCGCAGGCCGACGCCGCCGCGGGCGTCGAGGACGCCCTGGCGCGCACGATCATTGACTGCGAGGTCAATTCCAGCGAGTGGACGCTCATGCACCGCTACAACAAGGCGTCCGAGCTGCTCCAGGGCGTGCTGCAGGCGCGCCGGCCCCCCACGCCTTGGGCGCATGGAGACTTGCCAGGCAGCTCCGCGCTTGCTGGCGCGTCCCGAGCTGCTCGTATGCTTGATTTCTGGGACTCACGGTCTGGCATGCACCAGCGGGACGTCACTGCCGCGGCAGGCTGTGGCACGGTCGTGCGGTGGGGCTCCTGGTCTCGCGTGTACCAGCGGCATGTCACTGCCGCAGCATGCTGCGCATGCCATTCGTGCAATGGGCCCTCATTTGGAGGCGCGCAGGGCAGCGGCGAGGACCCGACGCAGGCGCTGGCGACCGTGTTCGTGTGGCTGCGCTACAGCGCGGCGCGGCAGCTGACCTGGCAGCGCAACTACAACACGCAGCCGCGCATCCTGGGCGACGCCCAGGCCCGGCTCACGGCCACCATCGCCCAGGCGCGCGCGCTCGCACGGCTGGCCGCACGTGTGTTGTCACATGTGTTGTGAGAGCCCCTGGGATTTTGAGTCCGTGCGGAGCGTGCGTGCTGTGCCTGGCGTCAAGCATCACGGGGCTGGGGCTGAGAGATGTGGAGCACCTGCAAGAGCGTACCTGCAAGTTCAGGTTGCTGCAGCGTGGGTGCATGAGCTGCACAACAACTGCATGCAGCCTATGCCGGCTGCGCTAAGGTAGTTATATTCCGCTGGGGAACATACTTTGCAGGTACGCACATGTCCATTTGCGCGCGCCCCTATCAGTAGCGCTGGCGCGCGGGCATCAGAGCGCAGGCTGAGCTCGGGCCACCGTGCAGGCGCACGCGGCCACGGGCGGCGAGGCGCAGGAGTGGGCGCGCGCGATGCTGGGCAGCGTGGGCCGCGGCGGCAACGCGCAGGCGCGCCGGGCCCGCCTGCCGGACGCCGCCGCCGGGCAGCGCGCCTTGGAGAGCGTCGTCTGCATGCGCGTGCACAGGGAAGCTGCAGCAACCAGTGCAAGCTTGCCCCGCATCGGCGCATGGCATGCGGACCAGCACGTGTGTGGCACGCAGCATGCGCGGCGCGCGCGTGCCTTCCCTGGTGACGCGCGTCCCCGCATAGCGGCCACGCGCACCGCTGGAAGCATGTCAGATGTCAGACCGCTCGCATGTGCGCAGGCACAGGGTGCGCTACTTCACAGCTGCTGTGTGAGCTGCATCGGCGGCTCTGCTCCGCTAGTAGTGCGGCCGTCAGCGCTCACGCGCCGCGCACCACACGCACGCAGGCCTGGCGGCGCCGATGGGCGCCGCGCCGGGCGGGCGCGCTGGCGGCCCGGGGCCGCGCCGCGCCCGCGGCGCCCCCTGAGGGCGGCCGGCGCGCGCGCGCAGGCGGTGCGCGACGAGATCCTCAACATCATGCACCGCAACCACATCAGCGAGAAGAAGGGCTCCTGGATGGAGGAGTGGCACCAGAAGCTGCACAACAACACCACGCCCGACGACGTGGCCATCTGCGCCGCCTACATCGCCTTCCTGGAGGCCGGCGGCGACGCGCGCGCCTACTGGGGCGTCCTCTCCGAGCACGGCGCGCCCCGCTCCTCCCGCGCGCCACGTTACTCCTCCCTTCTCTCCGACCGGCTGCTCGTGTTCCCATGCCTGTGGGTCGTGGGGCTCGCTGCCTGTTACTGCTGCTCGGTGGGCTCGGTGCGAGCGGGCGGCCGTGGGCCGCGAGCAGCGCATGACGCAGGCTGGGCGAAGGGGCCCTGGTGAGGCTGGCTGTGGGGGGCCTGGGCCTGTTGTGGCGGGCGTGCAGCGTCGGGCGCAAGCCATGCAGCGGGCTGGAGAACTGTGGTCGAGCTGATGTGAGGCCGGCGGCGTCTGCGGGGAACATCTCGGCGGTGGGGCAGAGCGCCTGAGCGACGGGGCATGGCCGGTGGCGGCAGGGGTCACGCGGGCGCGCCTGGAGAGCTTTGACCGCGCAATCACGCTGGAGCCGGGCGACTACCCGGACCGGCGCGACGCGCTCATCCGCGAGTTCCGCGGCTACCTGGGCATCCTCAAGGTCTGCCGCCGCCATAGGTTGGGGCAGGGTTGCATCCTGCAGCTGCCGCCCGTGGCACATGGCGTGCAGGCTGCGGCCGAGCCTGAGCGGCCGTCGCGCGCGCGCGCCGCAGGCGGTTCACTCGGGCGCGGACCTGAACGCGAGCGCGCAGGCGGCGGCCGGCGCGCTGCCGGCCGGCGTCAAGGGCTACTTGGGCTACGTGCAGGCGCACCAGGGCGACCACATCATCCTGCCACTGGTGGAGAACGCGGTCGAGGCGCGCACCGAGCTGGCCGCCGCGCTGCCCGGCAACCGGCGCGCCCCCTCTGCCGCCTGCTCGGCGCCGCGCGCGCGGGCGAGCGCATGCAACAAGGCACTGCCTGGCCAACCTGTGCACCGGCTCTACACCTGGGGCGCGAGCAGCCCCCGTGCCACGCCGCTTACAGGGGCGTCACCTCGAGTGGCGACTCAGTCCACTGTAAGCCTGTATTCGCTCGCATTGCCGGCGCTCTGAAATATGGTCTGTACTGCGCGGCCGCATGCCGCGGCGTCACAAGGCTCTCGAGTGAGCGTGCAGAGCTGCTGCATACGTGGCCCGGGCGCCGGACGCGCCGCACATGATGCAGCCGCAGCCGGCACCAGCGTAACGCAGAGCGGGCGTGGACATACACTTCAGGGTTAGGCTGACCTGCAGGGACCTGCTGTACCTGGACCTGGCGCTGGAGGGCGTGGTGCGCGGCGCGGCCGAGCGCGGCGCGGGCGCGGCGGGCGGCGGCGCGGGCGCGCTGGTCGGGCCGCTGCTGCAGAACCTGGTGCTGAGCGTGGGCGACAACGAGGAGCTCTGCTACTGCCTCAAGGCCTGGCAGGCGCTGCCGGCCGGCGTCACCGCGGGCGCCTTCCCCGGCCGCGAGGACGCGCTCAAGGCGCGCCAGCGCTAAATGCTACCGGAGGCGGGGGACGTGGGTCGGCAACCGGCCGTGTTGTGCAGCAGACGTATATGCCTGCACGCTCTGCCCAGCGCCCGCCAGAGACGCACCCGATACGCTTCTTCATGCTGTCTTCAGCGCATGCATTGGCGCCTGGACCTGCACATGCTGGCCTGGCCCAACTGTGTATCCATGCACGCCCGCGTGTCCTGACGAAAGCCAAGCCGGCGCGGAGGGTGTCATAGCAGGCCACGGCAGGCAGCCACGCGCCTGTGGAGGGCGATGCTAGCCACATGCTCCGCTTCCTGGCTGCACGCGCAGGCGTCGGCGGTGATCGACCGCGTGAGGCGAGCGATCGCGGCTGCCAGCGACGCCGTGTCACAGCGCATCGGCCCCATCGCGACGGCGCTCGGCCGTGCGTTCGGCGTCGACGACTGGTGACCTGCCCGCACCTCCCTGACAGCCCTAGAGCAAGGCTTGTCCGCAGCTGCTGACGCATGTTGTGCATACCTGTTGTGCATGCCGGCTTCGCCCTGCGTGCTAGACTTGGTGTTGTGGCAGTGCGAGTGACAGGCTCGACCGTTGTCAGTGGCTCGCTTGCAATCTCCCGGGCTGACCTGCACCGCTGCTGCACCCCACTGCTTCGCACCTGCCGCAGCGGCGGCCACGCATGCCGTGAGGCCACACTCTCTCGCGCCCCGCGCATGTGTCAGCTCCTTGCAGGGAAGGCGGCGCGCGGCAGGCCGGCGCCCGCGCCTGAGCCTGGTGCTGCAGGCGGCGGCGCGGGCGCTCTTCGCAGTGCGGAGCGCGCGCATGGCACCTGAGCTGCATGTCAGTCAGGTGACTGGAAGTAGGGTTGCGAGCGGGCGCGGGGCACGGCGGCCGCAGGTACGTAGATCTGTTCGCGGAGGAGGTGGTGCGCGGCGGCCCGGCATTCGCACTGAGCCTGGTGCTGTCGGCGGTGGAGCCCGCGCTGCGCGCCGCGGCCGAGCTGGGCGCCTGGCAGCTCATCTCGCCTGTCAACGCGCTGGGCCGCGTGGCCGTCGTGGACGGCCTGCACGAGGTCCAGGACGAGGCGCGGCCCCGACCCTGAGCCGCGCGCGGCTGTCAGCTGCCCTGTAACCTGCCACCACCGGCCTGCACGAGGTCTGAAATGATATGAGGTCCCGACTCTGAGACGCCCGTGGCTGTCGGCGCGGCTGTTGGCTGACCTATAACGTGCCACCTACGGCCTGCATGAGGTCCAAGACGAGATGCGGTCCTGAATCTGAGACGCCCGCGGCTCACATGGTAGAAGGCGTGCGACCCATAACCGCCAACCCTGCACGGGGCCCAGGACGACGCGTGCACTCCTTCCCTGGAGCCTGCAGCTGCAACGAGCAGGCTGTGTCTACGCTGTGTCCCCGGCCGCCTCCCCACTAGGACGATCGGCGGCCCCGCCGCGCGCGCGGCAGGCATACTCGGAGCCGGCGGTGCTGCTGGCCTAATACTAAACTAGTCTAAACCAATATCCTAGCCTACAGCAGCAGCCCCTGCGCGCGCGCGGCAGGTGTACTCGGAGCCGACCGTGCTGCTGGCGCGGCGCGTGACGGGCGAGGAGGAGGTGCCGGCGGGCTGCGTGGCCGTGCTCACGCCGGACGCGCCGGACGTGCTCAGCCACGTCAGCGTGCGCGCGCGCAACATGCGCGTGCTGTTTGCGACCTGCCACGAGCGCGGCCCGCTGCAGGAGATCGAGGCGGCCGCCGGCAAGGCGCGCGGCGCGAGGGCCCTCCCGTGCTGTGGGGCTGCTGCTGGGTGTTACGCAGGCGCCGCGCCGCGTCGTGCCGCGCCGCGCGCGACACAGTGCCGCCCGAGCATGCCGGCCCTTTGCTCATTGGTGCTGTGGCGCTGGCCAAGCGGATGCGTGCATGCTGGCGAACGCGCTTCTGAGATGCGCCGCCTCGCACGCCGCGGACGCATGGGCGCCGGCGTCGGCGGGCCTGCTGCATGCGCACGCTCAAACGGCGCGGCGCGGCACGCTGTGCGGCCATGCGAAGCGCGTGCGGGCGCAGGTGCTGTACCTGGAGACAACCGCGGCCGGCGGCGTGACCTGGGAGGAGGTGGACAGCGCGCGCCTGAGCGGCGGCGCCGGCGTTGGCGGCGCGCGCGCCGCGCCGCCGGCTGTCCATTAAAATTGCGCGCTGGTGCGGGCGCTGGGCGGTCGGCATGGACGACTTCGCGGACGGCGTCGTGGGCGCCAAGTCGAAGAACCTGGCCGGTGCGCGGGCACGGACCCGCCCCCACGGCCGGCGTGCCCGCCTGCGGCAGCCTCGCGGTGCAACATGATGCAATGTGAAGAGGGGGGCAGGCGCAGTGCTCTGAGAGCATGGCCCTGCTGCCAGGCGGCCGCTCGTGATCAGACTCGACCAGTGCGGGGTCTGGCATGTGCGCTGACCTAGCAGGCAGGCCCGGGACCCCAGCGTCTCTGTCGGTGCCAAGTCATCGGCAAAGGAGACTGCGGTGCTGCATGGCTGTTTGAAGGAAGCGGTGCCGGCGTTTTGCCGCCGGAAGCGCCGCGGGCTGGGTGGTAAGAGAGACCCTATCCTACCGCGCCCTGACATGCTGCGCGCCGCGGCAGGCCTGCGTGGCAGGCTGCCGGGCTGGGTCAACCTGCCGCCGTCGGTCACCGTGCCGTTTGGCGCATGTGAAGAGGCGCTGGCGGCGGCCGCCAACGCGGGCCTGCGCGCGCGGCTGGAGGCCGCCGTGCGCGCCGTCCCGGACACGCACGCCGAGGACGCGCTCGCCGCGTGCCGAGACCTGATCATGCAGGTGCGTCAGTTGTGCCGGCTGTGGTGCACAGACGGTGCGTGTTGCTTGCCGGTTGCCCGCTATGCGCCATGTGCGCTGGCGTCGAGCCATCAGCGTAAATAGCGGGCATGTGCAAGCCGGCGGCTCGCCCAACTGGCGCGGTTTGATGCAGGTAGCTAGCTTCATTTGCAAGCGTGTCCCAAGTGCTGCGCTGCGCTGCGACAACAGGCCTCAGGCCACAAGGGGGTCTCCCACACATGCGCCTCAAGCAGCGACCCTCCGGCTGTGCTGCTGCGGGGCAGGGGCTCCATGTGGGATGCGCCGCGGGGTGTGCCTGCAGAGTGTGACGGACGGTGCTCAAGGATGAGGCGTGGGTGTGGCTATACGCGCGCAGGTGGAGGTACCCGCGGAGCTGCAGCAGGAGCTCATGGCGGCCATGGGTAAGGCCGGCATCCCCGTGCCGGAGTCCCCGGAGCGCTGGGCGAGGGCTCTGGGCGCGCTCAAGGCGCGCGCGCAAGGCTGGCACGGCCAGTGCTGGCCCCGTGGGCGTGCGCGCATGGGGGGTACGGTGATCTTGTGCACAGTGCGGGCGCGCCTGCCGCGGCTATGCCCGTGGGTTTCCGGAGCGCGGCGGCTCCGTCCCGCATGTGCGGGGGCATGCGTGCCCGCGCGGCGCGGCAGGCGCGCCCGCGCCGATCCGGGGCGGCCGCCGCCGCCGAGCGCTGCGTGCCCGCGCGCGCGCAGGGCGTGTGGGCGAGCAAGTACAACGCGCGCGCGCTGCTCAGCATGCGCAAGGCCGGCCTGGACTTTCGGGACCTGCGCATGGCGGTGCTGGTGCAGCGCGTCGTGCCGGCCGCGTACGCGTTTGTCATCCACACGCGCAACCCGGCCACCAGCGCCCCGGATGAGGCGCGCGCTAACCCTACCCTACATCAAGCCTCATCCTATCCCGCCGCCGCTGCACCGCCTGCCCTGAAGCCGCTCGGGCTGTGTCCAACTACTGTGGGTTGCCTGTGACGGGCATGGTACCTGCCAGGGCCGCTCGCGTCGGCTGCGACGGGTGCGCCGCCTTCCTCAGCGGCAGGTGCCTCTTGTCCCTGCGCCCTCGCATGGGCCCAGCGTCTGCCACAGGGTGGGCCTCCGCCGGGCGCGCCTCCGCCAGGCGCTGCGCTGTAGCGCGTCACGCCCCTGCTGACTTGCCTCACAACACAATGATGCATCATGGAGGTCGCCGGAGCGCGCACGGCGCGCGTATCAATCGCCAGCGCCGAGGCAGATGAGAACCGGGACCAGACCCCGGACTGTGAACGGCCGCTGCCGTGGGTGCGGTACGCCTGGAGGCGCACTCCCGGGAGGCGCCCAGCGCGGCCGGCCGCGCAGGTGTACACGGAGCTGGTGGTGGGCCTGGGCGAGGCCATCGTGTCCGGGCTGGTCCCGGGCTCTGCCATGAGCGCGGTCGCCAAGAAGGACGCGCTGGACGAGCCGCGGGTGCGCAAAGCTATAAAACGCACTAATGAAGCCTGCTTTGGTGATGCTTCTGCGCAGCATTGCTTGCACTGCTGCAAGCAGGCCGAGCCAGGGTGCAAGAGGGCGGAGGCGCTGTGTCCACAAGTGGGCCGGGCGCGCGCGCAGGTGGTGATGTACCCCAGCAAGAGCGACGGCATGTTTGTGCCCGAGTCGCTCATCTTCCGCTCAGACTCGAACGGCGCGCGCGCCCGCGCCCGCGCGCCGCTGCCTGCGTGTGAGGCTGGGGGATGCGGGACGCCTTGGAGATGTGTCCTATTGCAGGTGATGACTCCACCCCTGGGCAGTTCCAAGCAGGGCGAGCGCTGCTGCGCCGCGCCATGGATGCTCCCAGGCCAGCGCTGGCCAGCGCGGTCCCCTGGCACGCCCGGGAGCGATGCGGCCGCGGCCGGGGGCGGCAGGCGAGGACCTGGAGGGGTATGCGGGCGCCGGCCTGTACGACTCCATCACCATGGACGCGACGGAACTGCGCAAGGTCGACTACGCGGCCGACCGGCGCGGCTCCCTGTTGCTGCGCCCATGCACGCTGGCCGCTGCGCCCGTGCATGCTGCGCCTGCTGTCACAGCGTAGCTGGCACAGCTCGCTGGCCGGCCTGCCGCAGAAGGCAGCCCGTTTTGTTCGTTCCCACTGACAGCGCAAGGAATGCGAGAGACAAAGTTCGTACCAGGCGCAGCGAGCGGCTCTAGGGCGGCCTGGTTGCTTGCATGCGCTGGAGCCCCCCCACTCAGCGGTGCTCACACCCAGGGCGCAGCTGCCGTCTGAAGCCTGCGGCCCGGGCTCGCTTGCCTCACGCTCGTGAGCGCGCGGCTGTTGGTCTTCGGCTCCGAGCGCTGCGCTGGTCCAGCCTGGCAGCGCCTGCAGGCCGTCTCTTGAGTCAGAGTCGCCGGTGGTTGAGCCGAGTTAAAGTTGGCGTGCCGAGGAGCCTGCGGCCGCGCAGGCTGCTCACGGACGAGGGGTTCCGGAAGGACCTGCTGTCGCGCGTGGCCAAGACAGGCGCCGCGATCGAGGACGCGCTCGGCAGTGCGCAGGACGTGGAGGGCTGCGTCGCCGCCGACGGCGCCATCTTCGTGGTGCAGACGCGCCCGCAAGTGTGAGCCGGGGCCGGGGCAGCTCTCCCGAGGGCTCCATGCGGGTGGCGCCGGCACTCAAGGTGCAGGAGCCTGTGGCAGAGAAAGGCCTTTGGTGGCGTGGTGTCAGAGTATCTCGGGGTGAGATGTGACCCTGGCGGATGACGTTTAGCAGCTCTTGTGTGGCCGGCCTCCACCGAAAGCTGCAGCGTTGACATGGGCGCGCCTGGCCGGGCCAGCTGCTGCAGCAGCCGCATATGCAAGGCCGTGGGCGGGCCGCTGGGTCACCTCCTAACATGGCAGCATAGGTCTGCTCGTTATCAACAGGGCTTACATGGTCGGGTTCGGACTGTTGCAGGTTTTACAGTATTCCATGCAGTGGGCACGCTGTCATGAATTGTGCTTTTCTGGCACACTTTGGCTGATGTCAGGCTGCATGAGCCACCAATGCACACCAATCATATGCATGCCACAGACACACTGCTTTGAGAGATCAGTATCTCCAACAACTTGTGTTTTGCAAGAACTGTGACCCGCACTGTGCAATATGATCACAAAACACCGACATTGTAGGCCAAAACAGCACTTCCATGATGATATGCAGCGCATCACTGCACACGTGCGAGTTTGTTGTAGCGGTGATGCCCATATATTGGCATGCTTCCATTCGTTATTACACCAGTGATGTTGCCACATTCCTGGTCACGCACATTCTCAGCTCACTCCATGTGAGACGTGCAATGCCGGCTTACCAGCACCAGAGACTTCAAACAGCTTGTCCTAATACTGTGTCAAAGCGAGGGCACATACGCATTGCCGGTCCAAAAAATGGTGCTACAAAATTTATCGCCCGCAATGGCGGGCAACCGCGCTCAGCGTCGGTGACACCAGCACCGCCCCATCTAAAAAGCGGGGCAAAGTCACACCCTGCAGTCCCAACCACACCACAGCTGTCCACCAGCCTCTGCATGACCAAGCACACCACACCCTGGTGCTGCAAACAGTGTGCAGGACCAAGACCCGCGGCGGCACACCCACCCTACTTCACATGGCAACCCAAAGCGCAGAGTGAACCCCCCAGAAAACCATCTCACAGTGCAGAGATGGTGTTCACCAGGCAGCGCAATTACCACCGCACGGTGCGTGCCGCCTATGTAGTGCCCAGCAGCCGTCGCAGGCGCACCCGTAACAAGCAGCTAAGCGAGGCCGGTGAAAGGCTAAACAAAAGCACGGTATAAAATCACACACAGTTCTGAGCCCAGTTTCCATAATACGATTTCCAAGCGCCCGCTCGTCTGTTCCTGCGGCTCGCCGGCACAACACAACGCCGCCGCACCAGGCCCACGCAGCTCGCACCATGTCCGCGCCGTGTCACCCCCTCCTAGCCAATCACAGCAGTCCTACCTTATGTTCCTGCTGTACACGCACGCACCTCTGACAAAACCATACCAGCAGTGGTGTTGCCGTCATGTCCTAGGCCTCCGATGCATGTGACCTGGCTGCAGCGGCAACCATCGCTCAAGTAACCATCCCTACACACAGCACGAGAACAGCCTGCCTGGGCCTGTACAACAATTCGCACAGCTGCGCCCCGCACCGCCGCCAGGCCCACTCAGCCGCTCGTGCCGCGTCACTTCAGCGCCGTCATGACCGCGATCAGCTCATCCGTCAGGTCTTCGGCGGTGGCGGAGCACGGCGCGGCGGGCTTGCGACCCTTGTAGCCCTCGGTGGGCCGCAGGGGCCGGCGAATGCGGCGGCGCGCGGGCACGATGTTGTTGCCCTCGCCGTGCGGCGGCGTGAGCGGCGCCACGTCACCGTCCTCATCCATGCGCGCGGGCAGCTGCAGCAGCACGCCGGCCAGCAGGTAGGTGTTGCGCGAATAGAACGCCTTGCCCTCGGCCTTCATCTGCTCGATCCACTTGCGCACCTGGGGCGCGCGGATACATGGCGAATCAGTCCCAGCCAGTACGTCACCACAAGAATCGTCACCACAGACCTTTTGCTCGTGTCCAACTCCAAATGTTTTGACCCATGCTTAACCATCAAGAAGATGCTGCGCCGACGTGTTTTTACTGTAGGCTTGCCATCGCCCTGTCTACATACTCCCTTTAAAAGGCAATGTGCAGCACAGGATGCTACGTACCCCGCCCGGGCAACAGGTGCACAGTCGTGCACGGGGCGGGCACCTTGGGCTCGGAGCTGTAGTAGCCAAAGGGCAGCGGCGTGACCATGAAGTCAGTCACGCGGTACCCCAGGCGCCGCGCATGCTCGATGGTCTCGACCGGGTTGCTGTAGGCGGACAGCAGCAGCACCATGTTCTCAAAGCCCAAGTTCATCAAGTCCTGCACCGGCACACACTCCTTGAAGAACGCTGCAGAAGCCTGCAGCGCCCACAGTGGCAAACGGACAGTGGAAAACGGACGTCCACAGTGCAACATTTCCCACGCTCCGCATTGCTTGCATTGCTTTCGCCGTACAGAATGTGAACCTTGCCATGCTCAGCACACAGCGTAAGGAAACAAACTACGCAAACATCTGGTTCATAAAAATTGATTTGCGTTTATATCTCTCTATATCAAGCGCTTATAGCTCACCCGCGTCAGGTTGGCCCCGTCCCGGCCACCGTGCAGCGCGGGCATCAGGATGCTGTCATCCTCGGC
>JAABUR0100002446.1_pt1 | contig 28386 bp, 29 predicted proteins | sample 5560091 | NCBI WGS metagenome assembly JAABUR01 (sample SAMN10711879, study PRJNA513375) | rock metagenome | isolation source: Antarctica rocks | place: Antarctica: Victoria Land, University Valley sud
GTCCGCGGACAGACCAAGGTCGCCGCCGACTTCTCTCTACTTGCTGCCGCGGTCAACCTGGCCCGGTTCGGCGTACTCGGACTCACCCGAGCATCAGGGCCTGGGTGGGTGGTGGTAGCCACCAGCTAAACAGGTCAGGCTCACCCCGGAACCAAGGACAGGCCAATCTGGTGCCGGTGGACCCCGACAATGGCTCACGGCAGCCCCGAAACGGTTTACCATCAGAAAGATTCGCGAGTCACGACCCTCCGCACCCCCGGCTCACAGCCCCCGAATCGGCCATACCGGCCCCGCAAACATCCGTTGAACACCAGCCACCTAGCCCCAGCGCCTGTCTGGCTTGGGCTTTCGCTGGTGTTGCTAACGGCGTTCACAGGCCTTCTGATCATGGCGGCGAGAGCGCCGGTTGACGTCGGTTGCGCCTGCTTCGGATCTGCTACTTCCTCCCCGGTTTCGAACGGACGGTGGCCCGGAACGTCGGCTTGATGGCAGCCACCGCGGCGGTTGGTGCTGGTCAAGCGGCGACTCGGCGGTATGGGTGTGCCCGGATCTGCGACCGATCCGACGCCACGGGTGGGGCGGAGCATCACCTCGTACAGGTGCGCCGGCACGTTGTAGTACTCGTACGTCCTACTGGACTTGAACGACAGCCGCAGGGCCCTGGGTGCGGTAGTCGTAGCCGACGGCGGGGACGGTGGCTGAGATGACGGCAGTTATGTCCACTTGGGTTCTCCTCGAGCGTCAGCCTGAGCTGGTGGTGCGGCGGATGCAGTCCCAGGGGCGGCGCCACCAGGGCTTCGGGGTCGGCGGGGTGTCTGCCTGGACGTGTGCGGCTCGGTCCCGTGCGCCGGCAGCGCGGGTGGCGGCGATCGAGATCGGGGGGAGCCAGTCGATGCGGTCGTTGCGGATGTAGTAGTGCGACTTGCAAGGCTGCTGGCCGTTCCCGACGGACGGCCGCAGGGTCACGGTCCCGTCGAAGGTGAGTACCCAGTCGTGCGGTCCGAACGGGGTGACGACCTTCGTTCCGCATCCGCAGGCACACAGGTGGATGGCGGTCTCGAACGGCATGGAGATGTACAGGGCCTCCGGTTCGGGTTCAGCTGGGATGTACTCGGTGAACATCGGCGTCAGCGTCTTGGACCTCATGCGGCGTCCTCCCCCCGGCGCCGACGGCTCCTCGCCGGAGTCGTCCTCAGATTCGCCCTCGGGTCGGCCTCCGACGTGCCGTACCGGTTGGGGAGGTCGTTCGAGTCCATTGCGTACACGGTGTGCCGCTCGTCCTCGACGTCGGCGTAGAAGCCAAGGAGCTTCTTGTACCGCAGGACGGCCAGGTTGCCGGTGAGCGCGTTGAGCTCGGCGACCTGCAGGTTCGTGTCATACTCGGCGTCGTCGCCGGCGAAGTACCAGATGAGCCCGTCGCGCTCGATGTGCTCCGTCCGGCCGGGCGTGGAGGTGGTGATCCGGATCTGGCCGTTGATGCCGTTGGGGTCTTTGCTGAGGCCGACGCCGGTGTCGATGAACGGAACACCGTGGGCGGCGAGGGCCTTGATGATGGCCTCCTTGTCCGGGCCGGTGTCCATGGCCAGGAACACGAAGTCGGCGTCGAGGATCTCGTTGACGTTCTCGGCGGTGACGTTGTCCGGGTGCGCTTTGATGCCACGCCGCATCGCGGAGTACATCTGCTCGTAGTACTCGACCTTCTTCATCCGCGCCCGCAGTCGTCGATGCTCGCGGCACCGGGAGCCCGGAACGCGTTGTGGGTGCGGAGGAAGTCGCCGTCGTACAGGTGCGGCGCCACCACAGGCGTCTCGGCCAGCAGGTCGGGCAGGTAGGCGCCGGTGCCGCCGAGGCCAATGATGACGACCTTGTCCGGCGCCAGGAGCGCGTTGAGCTCGGTGATGCCGGCACGACTGGAGAACGTGTCGACGTAAACGAAGACCCCGTCGTGCTCGTCGGTCTCAACCGGCTTGAACGTGAACGGGGTCGCGTCCGGGTCGACGGCCTGGGCGGGCCCGATCACCATCGCCGCGTAGTACGTGACCTTCTCGTAGAAGTCCGGGTACCCGCCCTCGGGCTTCTGGGAGAACCCGCACGTCGCGGTCAGGCCCGGGCTCGCGGACCAGCGCTCGACGCCGTCGTGGACCAGCCCGTCGATGGACCGGCCGTTCTTGTCGCGGGGCACCCTCCGACGAAGCACATCACGTGCGTGCTTGGGGCCGCGGTGGCGTCGCCGCTCAGGTCCAGTGGGCAGAGGAAGGAACCCGACTGAACCTGAGCGGCGTCGTCCACGAACGGGATGTCGTCCACGAGGAGGAACCCGTTGACGATGCGAACGGTGTAACCGTCCTGCACCAGGCGCGCCAGGTCCGGGCTACTACGAACGAGTCGTGAGCCGGACATTGAACGTCGTCGCCTTCTTCTTGACCTTCACGGACTCGCCGGCCACCAGGGTGCCGTTCCCGCCGTGCGGAGTGTCCGCGTGCCGGTAGGTGACCGTGAACAGCGCCTGCGGGTCGTGGCCGGGGAAGGCGAGCTGCCCCAGCTCTTCGTAGGTCACCGTGTCGTGGTCGAGGGGGAACGCGGTGCCGTTGAGGGCCACCTCGAACTCCCTGTCCTTCCTCTTGCCTGCCTGCTCCTGAGCCGCTGCCGACATGGCAGTTCTCCTCTCGTCGTGGTGCCGGGTTCGGCGACCTTTGCGCTATACTAGTACTTTAGTTATCACCCTAACGCTGATGCCCAGTATGCGACTGATTCAACGGTCGGTCAGCGGGCCTGTAGCGCAGCCGCCGTTACCCGTGCAAGGCTGCTAGTCAGGACTCGTGCCACGTAGTTGCTCATCAGCGCACGGTTCTGCCGACACGAGGGAAGGCCAAGCGGATGCTGCTGACCGGCAAAACTACCGACGGCTTCTGGGCAAAGGGTGGGGGCCAGTGAGCATCGCGGTGGCGGAGTCGGAGCCCGACGCGTCGGTAAAGCTCGCCAACCGCATCGCCGGTGTGCCGACCAACCCGCTCGATAGCACCACCCGCCCGCTTGCCAAGCGCCGGTGGTTGGTGAAGTTCGTGGCGTCCGCCCAGCAGCCCCACGGGTGCGACACCGCCGGCCGCCGGCGGTACCAGGGCCCCTTCATCCCCGACGGTGGCGCGCCGACCCCGGGTGAGGCCGACGCCGCCAACCTCAAGGGCAGGGAGCAGTGACCGCGCCCGACGTCGCCGCGGCCGGCGGTCCCCTGACCGAGTCGCTGTTCGGCGCCGACACCAGCAGGCCGGTCCTCGACCTCAGCGTCGGTGAGCTGCTGCGGCAGGCTGCCGCCGACCTGCCGGAGCGGCCTGTGCTCATCTCCATCGCCGTCGATCGCGACCCGCGGACGTGGACGTATGCACAGCTGCTCGATGACGCCGAGCACGCCGCGGCCTGGCTGCTGCAACGCTTTCGGCCGGGCGACCACATCGCGGTGTGGGCACCGAACGTGCCGGAGTGGGTGGTGCTGCAGTACGGGGTGGCGCTGGCCGGGATGGTGCTGGTTACCGCGAACCCGGCGCTTCGCGGCGGCGAGCTGACCTATCTGCTGCGCCGGTCCCGGGCGGCCGGGGTCGCCTACGCCGAGTCGTTCCGCGGCACCGACATGGCCTCGCTTCTCGGGCAGGTGCTGGCCGAGCTGCCCGAGCCTTTGGTCGCCGTGCCTTTCACCGGCTGGCTCGAGCAGATCCGCGCCGCGTCCGTCGACGGCGTGCGGCTGCCGGCCGTCGACCCCAGCTCGGCGACGCAGATTCAGTTCACCTCCGGCACCACCGGCTTCCCGAAGGCCGCGGTGCTGCGGCACCGGGCGATGGTGACCAACGCCGACCACATCCGCGCCCGGGGCAATTGGCCGGAGCACGCGACGTGGGTCAGCGCGATGCCACTGTTCCATACGGGCGGCTGCGGCATGGCTGGCATGAGCACCCTTGTCCAGCGCGGGACGCTCGTCCTCGCCGAGACCTTCGACCCGGGCCTAACGCTGCAGGCCGTTGAGCAGTACCGCGCCGAGCTGTTCATCGGGGTGCCCACGATGCTGAAGGCGCTGCTGGCGGACCCCGGGCTGAACTCGTACGACCTCACTAGCTTGCAGGTGATCATGTCCGGCGGCGACACCGTGCCACCGGAGCTAATCGAAGCCTGCGAGCGCACCTTCGGCGTCGGCTTCAGCACCGTGTACGGCCAGACCGAGCTCAGCCCGATCCTGACGCAGACCAGTTCGGACGACACGAACGAGGACAATCGGCACACCGCCGGGCGCCCGCTGTGGAACGTCGACGTCGCCATCCTTGACGCCACCGGGAACGTGGTGCCGGTCGGCAGCGAAGGCGAGATCTGCGCTCGCGGCTACCAAAAGATGATGGAGTACTTGGACAACCCTCAGGAGACGGCCGCCACCATCGACGCCGACGGCTGGCTGCACACCGGTGACCTCGGGGCGATGGACAGTCGCGGCTACCTCACCGTCACCGGTCGACTGAAGGACATGATCATCCGCGGCGGCGAGAACATTTACCCGCGGGAGATCGAGGGCGTGCTCCAGCAGCACCCAGCCGTCGCCACCGCCGTCGTGCTCGGACTGCAGGATCCGGACTGGGGCGAAACCGTGGCAGCGGTCGTCCAGCTGCAACCGGACACCGACTCCCCGACCGGCGCGCAGCTGCAGGAGTTCCTGCGAGCCCGGCTCGCCCCGCACAAAACACCCCGTTCCTGGTACACCAGTGACACCTTGCCGACCAACGCGACGGGCAAGTTGCAGAAGTTCCGGCTCCGCGAGCAGATACAGGCTGATGAGCTGCCGGCGCTCGACGGCTGAGCCTCGGACACTGCACGACCGGTGTGCGGAGCGGGGCGCGGCACCGAACCGGTGGGCACGTCATCGGCGCGCCTCGACCATCACTGAGTGGCGGTCACCCGGTCGCCGCAAACGCCGGAGCAGGTCGCAATCAGACCGCCGGAGCAGGTCGCAATCAGACCGGTCTTACGACGGCTCGCGGCCTGTTCCGGGCGGACCGGCGAAGGCCTGCGCGATGTCCAGCCAATGATGCGCCACCGCACCCCTGGCAGCGAGCGCCAGGTCGGTGCGGTGGCGGCGTTGAGTTACCAGCAAGCAGAAGTCCAGCGCGGGCCCGTCGACCCGGTTGGCGGCGCCCGTCGGGCCCCACGCCCAAACCTCGCCGTCCGGCGCAACCAGCTTGACCCGGACCGGCTCCGCCGGGGGCGCTTCGCCGTGGACCCGATGGCTCCAGCCGCGGGTGGCGACCCCCAGGTGGGCGACGTGACGCAGCCGGGCGGTGGGCTCCCGCACAGCTCCGACAGCGTCACACACGTCCTGACCGTGCGCCCAGGTCTCCATCAGCCGGGCGGTGACCGAGGATGCTGCGCTCATCGGCGGGCCGAACCAAGGCAGCGTCGTTCCTGGGTCCAGCTCGGCGAACACCCGTAGGTACTCCGCCCGCGCGCGGCACAGCCAGGCCAGCAGATCAGCCGGTGCCCGGCCGCGGTGGGTCTGCGCGACCACCTCGGTGGCGGCGTCGCCGTGCAGGAGCAGCGACTGGGCGTCGTCGCGGAAGCGGTCCGGGTCAAGCGCCGACGTGGTCGCGATCTCGTCGAAGTGCGCCAGGTGTGCCACCTGGTCCGCCACCGTCCAGCCGGCGGCCGGCGTGGCCTTGGCCCAGCGCTCGGCGGGCAGCCGGGCCAGGACCCGGTCCAGGTCGGCGGATTCGGCAGCCAGGTCGGCCAGCAGAGCGGCCATGTCGACGGCCATTAGCGCCCCGGATGGTCGCCTGAACGGTGCGCTGCCCCGTTCACGTTGGTGGGCTGGGGCTGGCTGGGGTGTAGGCGCGTGCGGCCGCGGCGTAGACGGCTTTGACGTCGGTCTCGGGGGGGAACCGGTCGGCGAGTTCGAGGTCGACCAGGCCCTTGATGGTGGCCCAGGCGGCGCGAGCCGTGTCTCGATCGCCGTCAAAGGCGGCGAACAGCGGTGCCACGGCGCGGTCCTCCAAGCCGTCGGGCAGCTGCGCCCGGTCGAGAGGTCGGTCGTTGACCAGCTGGTGCAGGTGCGGGTGCTTCAGCGCCCAGGTCCGGTAGGCGCCGGCGAGCGCCGCGAACGTGGCGGGCACACCCTGCAAGACGTCGGCCTGTTCGGTGAGGCCGACGACGGTCAGGGCGTCCTGGATGGCGGCCTTGTCCGGAACGTGCTTGTACACCGACGGGCCCCGGATGCCGACTGCGGCTGCCAGGCGGCGGATCGTGACCGCCTCGGCGCCCTCGGTCTCGAGTAGGTGCCGCGCGGCAGCGACGAGCTGGGCGCGCCGGTCCGCCCGGGCTGTGCCCGGAGCGGTCGTTGCGTTCGTCGTCATTGGGGAATGGTGGCGGTCTCGACTCGCTGCTTAATCGCGTCGTTGAAAGCATCGAAGCCGGCGTGGCTGTTCTTCACGGTGCCCTTCAGCAGGGCGACAAGGATGCCGGAGAACCTCTCGGCGTGGGTCAGGTGGGTGGTGCCGTCGGGGTTGGGGGCCAGGACGAACGAGTGCTCGCCGTCGAACAGTCCACCGACGCCGAGCTTGCCGAGCCACCGCAGCTCCCGGCCTGGGATCGCGGCCAGCGCGGTGGGCTTGAAGGTCATGTCACGCCCGCCGGGGGCGTTCATGTGGACGACGAGCTTGGCGCCGACCGCGGGGGGGCCTCGATCCGGTCCATGAACGGGTTCCACTCCCGAAAGCCAGCGAAGTCGGTCAGGACTTCCCATACGGCCTGCGGGCTGGCGTCGAGGTCGATCGTCGTGCTGATGGCTGAACTCATGGTCTGCATCCTTGGTCTCGGACCGCGGCTAACGCTGTTAGCGCCACTATGGCTATCGGCGTTCGTCTTGTCAAATCGACCACGCCGTACCTGTCCGGCCTATGAGGAAGGGGACAGTTCACCCGCGCCACCCTGGGCGGTGGGGGACTGCTCGGGTAGGGATTCCAGTCGTGGTTCGGGGCGGGGCTGTGAGCGCAGGGATCGCTACCGTCGATCTACTCGCAGGGCGCACCCACGCCTGGCGAGTCTCGGCTTCCACAGGAATCTCCGCGAAATTGTACTTGACGAGTGGTACAAAACTTGGGACTGTGATCGTCATGTCTTGGGACTTCAGCACCGATCCCGGCTTTGCGGGGCACTTGAACTGGGCGCACGAGCTGATGATCGAAGAGGTGGAACCCCTAGAGACGCTGGACGTCCCGCGGCACGAACTGAACCGGGCGATCAAGCCGCTGCAGCAGCAAGTGAAGGATCGGGGGTTGTGGGCGGCGCACCTTGATCCGGAGCTGGGCGGTCAAGGGTTCGGGCAGGTCAAGTTGGGGCTGTTGAACGAGCAAGTAGGTCGCTCGCGTCTGGGCCCATGGGTGTTTGGTAACCAGGCTCCGGATGCCGGGAACGCCGAGATCCTGGCTCTGAACGGCTCGCTCGAACAGAAGAGGCGTTATCTAGAGCCGATGCTGGCAGGAACGCTCCGGTCGGCCTTCGCGATGACCGAGTTCGACGTAGCTGGAACCGACCCAACGCTGCTGCAGCTGTGCGCTACGCGCGACGGCAACGATTGGGTCCTCGAGGGGGAGAAGTGGTTCATCACCCGAGCCGAGGACGCCGACTTCTTCCTGGTGATGGTTGTCACTGATCCACAGGCCGAACCGCACCGGCGCGCGTCGATCGTCATCGTCGACAAGACTCAATCCGGCTTTGAGATCGTGCGGAACATCGGCTCAATGCACGACCCGTCGCCTGGTCCCACCTCGTTTGAGACTCACTCGGTGATCCGTTTCACCGGTTGCCGTCTGCCGGCGGAGAGCGTACTGGGCCAGGCCGGCGACGGGTTCGTGATCGCCCAGCAGCGTCTAGGCCCGGGCCGGATCCATCACTGCATGCGCTGGGTTGCCCAGGCAGAGCGGGCGTTGGAGATGTTGTGTGAGCGGGCGACGTACCGTTACAGCCATGGTCGGCTCCTGGCCGACCATCAGACCATCCAGAACTACATCGCCGACTCGGCGGCCGAAATCCACGGTCTGCGGTTGATGACACTGCACGCCGCGTGGCGGATCGATCATGAGGGCACCCGGGCTTCGCGGCGTGAGATTGCCATGATCAAGTACCACGGCGCCAAGGTGCTGCTCGACGTGATCGACCGCTCGATTCAGGCGCACGGATCGTTGGGCTACTCCAGCGACATGCCCCTGGAGGAGATGTACCGGTGGGGCCGGGCGGCGCGCATCTACGATGGCCCGGACGAGATTCACCGAACGGTGGCCGCCCGGCTGACGCTGAAGGACTACCGGCCGCCGCCGGACGGCGTGCCGAGCGAGTTCATGCCAAACCGCCGGGACAAGGCGGCCCGCCGGTTCGCTGAGCTGCTGGACATGGTCTCGACATGAATGGTCGGCCCAGCCCGGCAACGCTGCGTGAGCGGGCAGCAGGCTTGGGGCCCTACCTTGCCGACCGGTTGGGGGGCCGGGTGCAAGTCACTGGTGTTTCGCTTGCATCCCAGGGAATGTCGGCGACGACGCTGCTGCTCGACTTCGCCGACGGCCGCAAGATCGTCATCCGCGGCGGGGGAGAGACGGAGTCGAGCCTCCGGCACGAGGACGGTGACAAGGTCCAGTTTCACGTTCTTAAAGCCGCGGACGCTGCAGGGATCCCCTGCCCGCCCGCGCTGTTCTGGGAACCGGAGCCGGACGTGCTGGGCGTGCCTTTCCTTGCCACTGCGCGGCTACCTGGATCCGCGGTGGTGCCATGGTCGCGCGAAGGGCGCGCCTTCCTCACCGAGGTCGGCCAGGGAGTGGCCGGCGATCAGCTGCTGGGCATTCTGGCCGCCATCCACGCGGTGTCCACCGATGACAAGAACCTCACAAGTGCCTTCGGTCCGCGCCCGGATTCATCCAGCGATGACGCCCTGCGCCGATTACGGGCTTCGGTGGACAGCAGCACCCTTGGCGACGCCGAACCAATTTTGGCGGACGCCCTTGGCTGGTTAGGCGCGCACCTGCGCGAGTGTCCGGATCCGGCCCTGGTGCACGGCGATTTCCGCGCCGGCAATCTGCTCTTCGAGGGTGGCCACATCTGTGGGGTCCTCGATTGGGAGTTCGCCCACCTGGGTGACCCGGCTCGAGACCTCGCATGGTTGATGGCGAAGTCTAACCGGGTATCTGAGGACCTCGCCTGTGACATGGTGCCGCTGACCGAAGTGCTTTGCCGCTACCGGGCTGCCGGCGGACGCGAGATCGATCCAGCCACCATTGCTTACTGGAACATGTTCATGCTGGTTGAGACGACCTCAATCTGGCTGCGAACGACGGCAGCGTGGCGCGCCGGCACCCTCAACGACATTCGCGTCGCGCGCTGGGCCCATGCGCTGCCTCGGCTGCGCGTCATGATCCTTGACGCGCTCGAGGGCCGCAGCGTATGACCGACCTACCGCTGCCACAGGCCCTCGCTATGGTCGAGCACGGTCTTCTCGCCGACGTGCTTCCCGCGGTCCAGGACGCGCATGCCGGCGCGGCACTACGCGCCGCGTTGACCATCATCGCCAACGTCCGCGCTCAGCTTCAAGGCGGGGATCGATGGCAACGCGGGGTGCTTGACGTTGCCCTGCCGGTCGCCTCCTCCTGGCCGGAGGCGGCCCGCCATCATCTGCCGCAGGTGGCCGACCGCGTCTCCAGATGCCTGGCCGAGGCAGGTGCAGCCATCGAGCCAGCGGAGGGCGAGTCACAGCTGATGCAGGCTGCGCAGCTTTGCCTGACCGAGCTGTGGCGGCAGCCGTCGCCCGACCCGGACCTGCTGCACAGCCTGCGTCAGGTGACCCGCATGGACGCCGAGGCCCGCGCAGCGCTGGCGCATTGACCCCGCACCCCGTACCCGGAACAAGGAGCTGTGTGACATGGAAGGGCCGGTCGTTGTCGATCTCATCCGCAAGTCACGCTTGTCGTTGCGCGGCCCCGATGAGGTCGCCGTCTGCTTTCGGGATGAGCAACGCACGTTCGGCGAACTCGATGAGCGCAGTGACCGCCTGGCCGGGGGGATGGTGGCCCAAGGCTTGGTGAAGGGCGACCGGGTCGGGATTCTTTCGTATAACCGCCTGGAGTATGTCGAGTTGTTCCTTGCCATCGCCAAGGCAGGCCTCATTGCAGTGCCCTTGAACTACTTGCTGCGCGGCCCCGAGCTCGCCTACCACATCGACGATTCCGGCGCCCGGGTCACGTTCGTTGAGCAGCGATTCCTTGACGTGATGCGGCCGCTGGCGGCGGAACGGGGCAGCCACCGGCTGGTCCTCTTTGACGAACCTGCCGCGGCGGGTGAGCTGACCTTCGACCAGGTGCTGACTGCTGGCGCCGGCACCACCGGGCTTCCTGCGGTCAGCGCCGACGATGTCGTGCTCTTGCAATACACGTCTGGCACGACCGGCCGGCCGAAGGGGGCAACCCACACCCAGGGTGGTGTCGTGCTCAACGCGGTCAACCAGGTGATGGGTCTTCCCGTACGCGATGACGACGTGTACCTGTCGTTGCCAGCATTGTGCTGGGCGGCGGGCCTGCACACCGGAACGTTCGCGTGGCTGCTAAAGGGCGCGCGCGTGGTGATCTATCCAAGCCGCGCATTTGACCCCGACGAAGTGTGCGCCACCGTTGAGGCTGCAGGCGTGACGGCGATGCTGATGGTGCCGGTGGTGCTGCGGGGAATCTTCGCCTCCGGGGCGGTCACGCGACACAACCTCGGCAGGCTGCGCACCGTGCTTGTCGGCGGCGAGCCGGTCTCCGTCGAGCTGCTCGACAAGCTGCACAGCGCGCTTCCGGAGTTGCAGCTGCTGCAAGCCTTCGGCCAGTCGGAGTTTCCGACCGTGATGACGGCACTGGGTGCAGAGATCGCCCGCAGCAAGGCCGGATCGGTTGGCAAGGCGGTCGGGCTGGCCCGGCTGCGCGTCATCGACGATGTTGGGGTGGACGCAGAACCCGGCGTCCACGGCGAGATCGTGTGCCGGTCGGCGGCCACGATGCAGGGGTACTGGAACAAGCCGAAGGAGACCCAGGCAGCGTTCACCGACGGCTGGTTGCGTACCGGCGATCGAGGCTGGGTTGACGAGGACGGGTACCTGTACATCGCCGGCCGATCCAAGGAGATGATCATCTCCGGCGGGTTGAACGTGTATCCGGCGGAGATCGAGCGCGTCCTGCTCGGACACTCCGCTGTCGCGGAGTGCGCGGTCATCGGCGTCCCGGACGACCGGCTCGGCGAGGTCGGCTGTGCGTACGTCGTGCCGGGGGGGGGAGCAGCGGTTACCCAGGACGAGCTGGTCGAGTTCTGCAGGGAGCAGCTGGCCACCTACAAAATTCCTCGCCACTGGGTGTTTCGCGACGCCGCCCTGCCCCACACAGCCTCAGGCAAGATCCAAAAGTTCCGGCTCACCTCATGACCCGCCCAAACGGCCCCCTGGCCGGCATCCGGGTGATCGAGCTCGCCGGGCTCGGCCCGGCACCGTTCGGAGCGACGCTGTTGTCGGACCTGGGCGCGGACGTGATCCGCATCGACCGCCCGGATGCGACCAGCGCCGGCATCAGCATGGCAGGACCGCTCAGCCGCGGACGTCGCTCGATCGTGCTGGACCTGAAGAACCCCGACGACGTGGCCCTCGCGCTCGAGCTGGTGGACACCGCGGACGTGCTGATCGACCCGTTCCGCCCCGGGGTGGTGCATCGACTGGGCCTGGGTCCCGACGTCTGCGTGGCCCGCAACCCACGACTGGTGTACGCGCACATGACCGGGTGGGGTCAGGATGGCCCACTCGCGCCGCGGGTCGGCCACGATCTGAACTACCTCGCGTTAAGCGGTGTTCTTGGCATGATGGGTCCACCGGACGCGCCGCCGCCCCCGCCGCTGAACCTGGTCGCTGACTTCGGCGGGGGCGGGATGCTGCTCGGATTCGGTGTCGTGGCCGCGCTTTACGAACGGGAACGCTCCGGTCGTGGGCAGGTGCTCGACGTAGCGATGATGGACGGCGTCCTGATGCTGGCCGCCTCCCTGTTCCAGATGCGGGCCGACGGGAGCTGGACCCCCGATCGAGGTCAGAACGCGCTCGACGGTGGTGCGCCCTGGTACCGCGCCTACCGCAGCGCGGACGGCCAGTACCTCACCGTTGCGGCCCTGGAACCGCAGTTCTACCGGCGTCTGCTCGACACGCTCGGCATCGATCCCGACCCCCACCCTCAGTGGGACAGGGTCGATTGGCCAGATCTGAGCGCGCAGCTTGAGCGGACGTTCGCGGCGCAGCCTCTACAGCACTGGAACGAGCTGCTCGGCGACATCGACGTGTGCTACGCCCCCGTCCTGGACCTCAACGAGTTGGAGCGCCACCCGCATCACGCCGCGCGAGGCACCGTCGACACGAGCTTCGGCGCTCGCCAGCCGGCACCGGCACCGCGTTTCAGCCGGACACCGGCTGCGGTCCGCGGCCCGTCAGTCGACCCCGGCCGGCACACCGCAGAAATCCTCGATGAGCTCGCTCGACGCCGCCAACGCGCAACCCGACAGCCACCACGGCTGGAAGCCGACCCTGATCCCCGTTTCGACGAGCCACACCCGACTGAAGGAGAGACAGTGCAATGACCACCGATCCGCAGACCCTGGCAGACGAGGCCTTCATCGGGGTAGACGTGGGAGGCACGCACACCGACGTGCACGTGGTCTGGGGCGGCCGAGAAGCCAGGGGTAAAGCCCTGACGACCTACGACGACTTCAGCCGGGGTGTGCTGGAAGCCGTCACCGTCGGCGCCGAGAACCTCGAAGTCGACCTCGAGCAGCTGCTCGCCGAGACCAGGTTGTTCGTGAACGCCACGACCGTGGTGACGAACGCGATCACCTCGCTTGACGGTTCCCGGGTAGGCCTCCTGGTCACGGCCGGTTTCAGGGACGAGTTCCGCTTCGCCGGCGGCCCACGCTTGCGCGTGGTGGACGACCATCTACAGACCAACGTCCCGGACCTATTCGACCGTCGCGACTTGATCGAGATCGACGAGCGCATTGACTACACCGGATCCGTGCTCGTCCCGCTTCAGGAGCAGCAAGTAGCCGACGCCGCCCGACGCCTGGTCGACGAGCGTGGTGTCGAGACGATCGCGGTCTGCTTCCTGTCCAGCTACGCCGACAGCAGTCACGAGGACCGGGCTGCGCAGATCATCACGGAACGCTACCCAGACATTTTCGTCACCACCTCGAGCAAGGTCAGCTCGGTGGTCGGGGAGTACCCGCGGTGGATCACGGCGGTCCTCAACGCGTTCGTGCACCGCAACGCTGAGGTGTTCCTAGGCACGCTCAGCACCAAGCTGCACGCCGCCGGGCTTGCCGGCCAAGTCGCGTTCTTCCAAGGCCTCGGCGGCGGCATCAGCGCCAAGCGGGCGGCTCAGCTTCCGCTGGCGCTGCTCGGCGCCGGACCCGCGGCCGGCGCGGCCGGCGCCAAGGACCTCGCCGCTCGGATGGGTTACAAGCGGGTGCTGCTCGCTGACATGGGCGGCACCAGTTTCGACACCGGGGTCATCTATGACAACGAAGTCCACGTCAACAACGCGGTCCAGATCGGCCGCTTCCGCACCCTGCTTCCTCTGGTAGACGTGGTGTCGGTCGGTGCCGGCGGCGGTTCGATTGCCTGGATCAGCGAACGCGGCGTCCCCCAGGTAGGCCCACGCAGTGCCGGCTCAACGCCAGGCCCGGTCGCCTACGGCCACGGCGGCACGGAGCCGACCGTCACCGACGCGATGATCGCGATGGGCTTCCTGGATACCGACAACTATCTGGGCGGGCGGATCCATCTCGACGCCGCCGCAGCCGAACGCGCCCTGGTAGAGCACTTCGGTGCGCCGCTGGGTCTTGACGCGGATCAGGCTGCGTGCGCGGTCCATAACCTGGTCGTCACCAACATGGCGACTGCAGTACGTGAGGTCAGCGTCAATAAGGGCTATGACCCGCGCGAGTTCGTGTTTCTTGCCTACGGCGGCACCCTGCCCTTCTTCGCGGTGGAGATCGCCCGCGCGCTGGGCATCGACAAGGTCGTGGTGCCGGCGAACAGCTCGGTGTTCTGCGCCCGTGGTCTGCTGGTCTCGGACTTCATGCTGCGCTTTGACCGCAGCATCCACTCCCTGCTGAAGACGCCAGAAGAGCTCGAGCGGGTCAACACCACCGTGCGTGAGCTGATCGACAACGCGAGGGCCGAGCTGCGCGCTGAGGGTTTCGAACCCGCGCAAATTGCGGTGTCGCGCAGCGCCGACTTCCAGTACGCCGGTCAGGTCCACGCGCTGCCGATCCCGGTGCCCGATCGGGACATCACCGAGGCGGACCTGCCGGAGCTGCACAACACGTTCACCGCTGTGTACGAGCGCACCTACGGAGCAGGTACCGCATGGCCGAACTCGCCGCAAATGCTGCTCAACTACACGGTGACCGTGTCCGCGGCCCAGCCACACCCTGCCGTCGCGCCGCATCCGCTGGAGCCCACCGAGGAGGCGGCGATGCGCCGCGGTGAGCGGGAGATCTACCTACCGTCCGAGCGGACCCGTCGGGTTGTGCCCATCTACGACGAGCAACGCTTCACACCGGGCAGCCGGTGCACGGGCCCGGCCATCGTCGAGTCCGTCGACACGACCCTATACATCCCACCCGCGGTGGTCGCCGAACGCGACGAGCACCTGAACTTCGTCATCCAGATCGATGAGGTGTGACATGACCACGCTGACCACGAAGACGCGGCCAACCACGCACGACCCGGTTGCGGTGGAAATCCACCGCAGGGCCTTGGACGCGATCACCAATGAGATGGCGATCACCTTGACCCGGACGTCCGGTTCGCCGGTCATCTACGACGTGCAAGACTTCGCGACCTCCTTGCTGGACACCGAGGGAGAGCAGCTCAGTCTCTCGGCGACCGTGCTGTTCCACTCTGGATCCTCGCTGATGGGCACCCGCGCCATCATCGACACCGTCGGCGACCGGCAAGTGCGTCCCGGAGACGGCTGGATCGTCAACGACCCCTACACCGGCGGCGCGATGCACCAGGCCGACGTGGCCATCATCACCCCATTGTTCTACCGGGAGCAGCACGTCGGGTGGGCCTTCTCGAACGTGCACGTCTTGGACACCGGCGGGCTCGGGATCTCCGGCTTCGCCCCGACCGCGCACTCCATCATGGAGGAGGGCCTGCGGTTTCCACCCACGCGCATCATCAGCAACGGCGCCATCGAGCCGGAGTGGGAGCGCTACATCGCGGCCAACGTCCGCATTCCTGATCTGGTGCTCAACGATCTGCGCAGCATGATCGCGGCGAACAACGTCGCCCAGCTCAAGCTGGGCGACGTCATCAACCGGTACGGCCTTGAGACGTTCCGGGAGTACTGCACCATCAACAAGCAGCTCAGCGAGGACGCGCTGCGCCGCCGGATCGAGAAGCTGCCGGACGGCGTCTATGAGACCGTCGACTGGATCGAGTACGACGGTCACGGTGACGAGCTCCTGCTCGAGGTTCGCTGCCAGATGACGGTCTCCGGATCCGAGCTGAGCTTCGTCTTCGACGGCGCCCCACAGATTGACGCGTTCGTCAACGGCACTCCCGGTCTCGTCCACGGATCGCTGATGTCGACCGTCATGACCACGCTGTGCTATGGCGACGTGCCGTTCAAACTCCGGTATCTGGCGTCCCATCTCGGTTAACTGCGGCAAGGCTGGCACCGTGGTCAACGCCACCGGTCAGGCCCCGGTCACCGGTGCGCACACAACGGCGGGAACCCGAGTCACCAAGATGGTCAAGGACGTGCTCAATCAAGCGTTCTCGCTGAGCTCGGACCCCGAGCTGCGCGACCGGATCGGCGCCCAAGCCTGGGACGCCGCCGGGCTGACGCCCCTGGTCGGCATAGGGCACGGCGGTGTGCCGACGGTCGTGTTCTTCATGGACGCCGTCGGCGGCGGCGGAGGCGGCGCCCAATCTCAGTTCGACGGCCTAGATACCTACGGCATGACCATCAGCCCCGGCGTAAGCCTGCCCAGCGTCGAGGTCAACGAAAGCAAGCAGCCAGCGCTGTACCTGTGGCGCAAGCTGAACCCCGATTCCGGTGGACCCGGTATGTACCGCGGCGGCCAGTCGATGGAATTTGCTTGGGCGGCCTACCAGACCGACAAACTCACCGGGGCGGCCGTCATCGCCTGCGCGGAGATGCCCGCGCGCGGTGCCGGCGGGGGTCTGCCCGCGGCCGCCGGCACCTGGAACACGTTCCACGCCACCAACGTGCGAGCCCGCATGGGTGAAGGTCACACCGTCCTGGAGCACACCCTTCAGGGGCACAACGAGCGGCAGCCGTCGAACGTCGCCGGCCTCACGCTGAACGACGGTGACGTCCTGCGGATGCGTTGCGGGGCGGGTGGAGGACTGGGCGACCCGCTGTTGCGTGACCCCGAAGTTGTCCTCGCCGACATCCGCAACGAGTACGTGACGCAACAGCATGCCGAGCGGATCTATGGGGTGACGCTCGGGGGTGCAGGCGAGGTGGATACGACGGCGACAGCCCAACGGCGCGCATTGATTCGGAGGGAACGCCTTGGCGCCGAGCCCGGCACCAGTCAGGGACAGCCTGAGACCGTCGGCATCTCAGTGCTACACACGGCCGGCCCGAACGGCGGGGCGTGGGTGTGCGGTTACTGCGAACACCCGCTCGGCGACGCGGTCAGCAACTGGCGCCCTCAGGCGGTACGTCGCGAGTACGTCCTGACCGAGCGATTTGCCGAACTCGGAATGTTCGTCAAGGAACGCCTGGACCCACCCCGGGTGATGCTCGCTGAGTTCTACTGTCCGTCCTGCGCGGGACAACTGTCCGTCGACATCTACCCCGAGGGCTTCGCCGGTTACCGAACGCCGGTGTTGGCCGACTAACACCACGACGTTCTTGGGCCACGAACTCCGGTCGCGGGAGCCATCACCGGGCTCCTCGACCGGAGGCCGACGTTTCCGTACCGGGGGTACGGTTCAACGATGACGATCAGTGGCGCAAAACCTGGCCTGAACGGTGCGCGCCCGACCCGCAAGGGCTCGGACACCCGGGAGCGCATTGTCGCCGCTGCCGTCGAGCTGTTCGCCGAGCGCGGGTACCACGCGACCACCATGAGCCAAATCGGCGAACGAGCAGATATCCAGCGCGGCGCACTGTATTACCACATCAAGGCCAAGGAGGAGCTGCTTTTTGAGGTGCTGCGCCAGCACGTCGAGTTCGTCCGCGAAGGGGCTGAAGGCATCGCCGCCGATACGGTGGACGCGCGTACCAAGCTGCGGAACCTCATAATCTTTCAGACCCAGGCGCTTCTAGACCGCCGAGACGAGCTCATAATCTATTCCCGCGACAGCAACGCGCTGACAGCCGAACGTCTGATCCAGTTCCGCAAGATCCAGGACGATGTGGAACACATCTGGGCCAGCGTCCTGGCCCAAGGCCGGAACGACCACTCTTTTCGGGACATCGACCCGGCCGTCCTCAAAGGGGTGCTTGGCTTGGTCGCCAGTCCTTACACTTGGTTCCGTCCCGGCCTGCGACTGGACAGCGCTCAAGTTGCCGTCCTCTTCGCCGACTTGGTGTTGAATGGCATAGCGATGCCAGCGAACGCTCAAATGGTGTCTTCATCCGACGACGCCACGTCGAAACACACTCGCGGAGCGTCCGATCGGATCCGAGGACCTGCTGGTAAGTTCAACCGCGCGGACGGCTAGACCACGGCTAGACCATCGGCTACACCGGCCTCTCGGCTTACTTCTAGCCGCAGCCCCCTTAACCGGTTCTCGCATCGACGCTGTGCAGGAAGTCAAGGACGGTCCGTGCAGCATTTTCGGGCTGGTCGGTGGAGACCGAGTGTCCGCACCCTTCGAGCTGGACCAGCCGCGCCCGCGGGATGTGCGTGACGAGCATGCGCGCATTCTCGGGGGAGACCATCCGGTCTGCGGCACCGTGGAGGACCAGGGTCGGGCACGTGATGCGGTTGAGATCGGACAGTCGCTCCCAGGTGCTTGTCGCGGTCAGCTGGGCCGCGTAGCCCTCGGGGGTCGTCGGGTGGGCGGCGCGCACGGCCAGGTCGTCGGCGATGCGTTCCTGCGGCGTGGAGTCGGCGAACGCCATTGTCGCCAGGAGCCGGGTTCGCTCACCTGGCGGCAGATCGCCGGCTCGGGCGACGGCGTCGAGGGTGCCCTGGTCTTGGGTCATGTGCGGTCCGCCGGCGTGGGTGGATACGAGGATGAGGCTGGCGACCAAGTCAGGGTGCTGTAGAGCCAGGTCCTGGGCGACCAGACCGCCCATCGAGAGGCCTAAGACGTGGGCAGGCCCGCGTTCCGCCGCCCGGATGACGGCGGCGGCGGCGCCGCTCATGGTCGTCATCGTGAAACCTGGGTCGGATGTCTTCGTCCTTCCGGTCCCGGGGTTGTCGAAGGTGAGCACTGCGTGTTGTTCGGTGAGCAGCGGCGTGAGCCGGAACCAACTCGCCGAGGGGGAGCTAAGGCCGTTGATGAGCAGCAGCGGGCTTCCTCGGCCAGTCGACTCCCACCACACGTGTGCGTTGTCCGCACTGACGTACGCCATGATCCAGCCCTTCCGCGTGTGAACTGCTTCCCGAGGTGGTGGCCAGTCAACCACGAGCCAGGTACCGATGCCGTGGTCATGTGAATTGCCACTAGTCAAGTCTGCTTGGATCGAGTAGGGTATTCCCCAGGCACGACAGCTAACACGACATGCGAAGGAGCCCTGGGATGAGTGGACGCGCGAGGGTCGTCGGGGTCGGGATGGTTCCGTTCAGCACTCCGAGTAGGAGCCAGCCGTACGACGTGATGGGCGAGGCGGCCGTGCGAGCCGCACTGACCGATGCGGGCATCGACTACTCCGCCGTCGAGCAGGCGTATGCGGGATATGTGTACGGTGACTCGACGTCCGGCCAGGCGGTGCTGTACCGCGTCGGCCAGACGGGCATACCCGTGGTCAACGTCAACAACAACTGCTCGACGGGCTCGTCGGCGTTGTGGATGGCGCGGCAGGCGGTGGAGAGCGGAGCCGCGGACTGCGTCCTCGCGCTCGGTTTCGAGCAGATGCGCCGCGGTGCGCTGACCATGCAGTGGGACGACCGTCCCAGCCCCTTCACGTCCTTCGACGAGGTGGCGACCCGCGTGCAGCCGCGCGACCCGCAGGCGCCCTTTGCCGCTCAGTACTTCGGCGGGGCCGGCGCGGCATACGCGGCAGCACACGGCACCGCCCCGGAGACGTTCGCGAAGATCTCGGTCAAGGCGCGCCAGCACGCGGCGAACAACCCCTACGCGGTGTTCCGTGACCTCGTGACCGTGGAGGAGGTGATGGCGTCGCCGCAGATCTTCGGTCCGCTGACGCGGCTGCAGTGCTGCCCACCGACCTGTGGTGCGGCGGCCGCGGTGCTGGTCAGTGAGAAGTATGCGCGCCGGCACGGGCTCGACGGCTCGGTGGCGATCGCTGCGCAGGCCATGACGACCGACTACCCGTCCACCTTCGAGGAGGACGACATGATCAAGGTTGTCGGCTACGACATGACCAAGGCGGCGGCCGCGCAGGTGTACGAGCGGGCCGGGGTCGACCCGATGGACCTGAAGGTCGTCGAGTTGCACGACTGCTTCACCAGCAACGAGCTGCTCAGCTATGAGGCGCTCGGCCTGACTGCGGAGGGGACGGCCGAGAAGTTCATCCTCGAGGGCGACAACACCTATGGTGGCCGGGTCGTCACGAACCCGTCGGGTGGGTTGCTGTCCAAGGGACACCCCCTCGGGGCCACCGGCCTGGCTCAGTGTGCCGAGCTGGTCTGGCAGCTGCGCGGGACGGCCGGCCCACGCCAGGTCGAGGACGCGACGCTGGCGCTGCAGCACAACATCGGCCTCGGTGGGGCAGCGGTCGTCACCTTGTACGAGAAGGTCGCCTGACGTATGCCGGCACTCAACGCTGCCATTGGGCACCAGCTGCCGCAGCTGCAGGTCGAGGTGGAGCGCGGCCGGGTCCAGCTGTTCGCACGGGTGATCGGCGAAACCGATCCCGTCTACCTGGACGTGGAGGCGGCGCGGGCGGCCGGGCACCCCGACCTGGCGATGCCGCCGACGTTCCTCTTCGCGCTGGAGCTGGAGCAGCCGGACCCGTTCGGTTACCTCGCCGAGCTGGGAGTGGACCTGCGCCAGGTGCTGCACGGCGAGCAGGCGTTCGTCTACCACCAGCCGGCGCACGCCGGGGAGACCTTGACCGTCCAGCCACGGATCACCGACGTGCACAGCAAACGTGGCGGCGCCATGACCTTCATCGTCAAGGAGACCAGCGTCAGCCGTGCCGACGGCGCCACCGTGGCCGCTCTGACCAGCACCATCATCGTCCAGAACTCGCCGGCGACCCCGTGACGAGCGCGCCCCCGGCGGCGGCCGCCACACAGCCTCAGCGTCCCGGTCTGGCAGTCGGTGATGCGCTGCCCGCCCTGAGTATCCCGGCGATCAGCCGGACCACGTTAGCGTTGTTCGCCGGCGCATCCGGGGACCACAACCCGATCCACATCGACCTCGACGTCGCGAGGTCAGCCGGGCTGGAGGACGTCTTCGCACACGGCATGCTGTCGATGGCCTACCTCGGACGGCTGCTGACCGGTTGGGTGCCCGCCGAGGCGATCCGCTCCTACCGGGTGCGGTTCACCGCCATCACACCGGTGCTGGCCGAGCCCACCTGCACCGGCACCGTCACCGCCATCAACGTCGTCGACGGCGAGCGACAGGCGACCATCTCCCTCGCCGTCACGCTGCCCGACGGCACCGCGACCCTGACCGGCGACGCCGTCGTCGCCCTCTGAGCAAAGGACCTCACGCATGGGAACCCTCAAGGAGAAGGTCGCCATCGTCTCCGGCTCGGGCCGCGGGATAGGCCGGGAGATCGCCCTCAAGCTGGCCGGCGAGGGCGCCCGGGTCGTCGTCAACGACCTGGACGCCGAGCCAGCAAAAGCCACGGTGGTCGACATCGAAGCGGCCGGCGGCTCGGCCGTCGCGTGCGTCGGAAGCGTGACGGACCCCGACTTCGGTGAGCGCTTCGTCGCCACGGCGGTGGACCAGTTCGGCGGCCTGGACATCATCGTCAACAACGCCGGCTACACCTGGGACAGCGTCATCCAGAAGATGACCGACGAGCAGTGGGACGCGATCCTCGACGTCCACCTCAAGGCACCGTTCCGGATCCTGCGGGCGGCGCAGCCGGTGATCAGTGCGGCGGCCAAGAAAGAGGAGGCGTCCGGCCTGGTCCCGTGCCGCAAGGTCGTCAACATCTCCTCGGTCGCCGGGCTGGGCGGCAACGCCGGCCAAGCCAACTACGCAGCCGCGAAGGCCGGTGTCACCGGACTGACGAAGACCATCGCTAAGGAGTGGGGCCGCTACAACGTCACCGTCAACACGGTCGCCTTCGGGCTGATCAAGACCCGGCTGACCGAGGCCGCAGCAGGCGAAGGCGAGATCGACGTGCTGGGCAACACCATCAAGGTCGGCGTCTCGCCCGACCTGCTGTCCGCGATGGAGCGGATGATCCCGCTCGGGCGCGGCGGCACCCCGGCCGAGGCGGCCGGCGCCGTGTACCTCTTCTGCCTGCCGGAGTCTGACTACATCAGCGGCCAGACCGTCATCTGCGGTGGCGGGTTCCAGCTGTGAAGCGGCGCCTGTTCGAGCCGGAGCACGACGCATACCGCGACAGCGTCCGCACCTTCCTGGACAAGAAGGTCGTGCACGAGTACGCGAGCTGGGAGCGCGCCGGCATCGTGCCACGGGAGCTGTTCACCGATCTCGGCGACCTCGGAGCGTTCGGGTTCGGCGTCCCGGAGGAGTACGGCGGGTCCGGCGTCACCGACTTCCGGTTCAACATCGTCCTCATCGAGGAGGCGCAGCGGCTCGCTGTCGCGCCGGCGCTGCTCGGGGCCAGCCTGCAGGCGGACATCTGCCTGCCCTACTTCCTCGAGCTGGCCACCGAGGAGCAGAAGCGCCGTTGGCTGCCTGGTATCGCCTCCGGCCAGCTGATCACCGCGATCGCGATGACCGAACCAGGTACCGGGTCGGACCTGTCCGGCATCCGCACCCAAGCCGTGCGCGACGGCGAGCACTACGTCGTCGACGGGGCCAAGACGTTCATCACCAACGGGATCAACGCCGACCTGGTCATCGTCGCGGTGCGCACCGGAGACCACCCGCACCGCGGACTCAGCCTCATGGTCGTCGAACGCGACACACCGGGTTTCGAGCGCGGCCGCAACCTCGGCAAGGTCGGGATGCACGCTCAGGACACCGCCGAGCTGTCCTTCTCGGGAGCGCGGGTGCCGGTCGAGAACCTGCTCGGTGAGGAGGGGACCGGGTTCTTCAGCCTGACGAAGAACCTGGCTCAGGAACGGCTCTCGCTCGCTGCCGGCGCCGTCGCCGGCGCGGAGGCCGCACTGAGCTGGACGACGGCATACGTCAAGGAGCGCACCGCGTTCGGCAACCCGATCGGCGCCTTGCAGAACACCAGGTTCCGGATGGCGGAGATGGCCACGCAGGTCGACCTCGGTCGGCTCTTCGTGGACCGCTGCGTCGACGAGCTCAACGCCGGCACGCTGGAGCCCGTTGATGCGGCCAAGGCGAAGTGGTGGGGCACCGAACTGCAGTGGGACGTCGTCGACACCTGTGCCCAGCTGCACGGTGGGTACGGCTACATGCTCGAGTACCCCATCGCCCGTGCCTGGGCTGATTCTCGTGTCCAGCGCGTCTACGGCGGCACCACCGAGATCATGAAGGACCTCATCGGCCGCTCGATGCGACTGTCATAACCGCGTAACCCGGCCCAACGACGGAAAGGTCATCGATGCCGACGATCGACGGAGCGCTTCGCGCCTCGGCGCGGCGACTCCGCACAGCCGAGGCGCTGACATTCCAAGAGCACGAGTACACCTACGCGGAGCTTGACGCGGCCGTTGACCGAGTCGCGGCGGCCCTGGCGGGCCTGGGGTTGACCAAGGGCGACCGGTTCGCCCTCATGGCCACGAACTCGGACCAGTTCGTCATTGCCTTCTACGCCGCACTGCGCCTCGGGGCGATCTTTGTCCCGGTGAACCCCGCCTCGGCGCCTCCGGAGGTTAACTACCTGCTCAGTGACTCGGGCGCCTCCATCTTCGTGGTCGAGCCGAGCCTGGTCGGCGTGGTCGACGCGGCCCGGGAAGCGGGGCTACCGGACACCGTCAACCGGGTGCTGACTCTCGGCCCGAGCGAGCACTACGACGACCTACTGGCGTTGGCACAGGCGGCTGGGGCCGCGCCAGACGTGGACGTCACCGAGGCCGACGATGCGCTCATCCTCTACACCTCTGGAACCACAGGAAAGCCCAAGGGTGCGCTGTTCGACCACCACCGGTCGATCTGGACGGCGGTCAACTGCATCGCGACCTTCGGTATGAAGGCCGGCGACCGGTTTCTGCACGTCGCCCCTCTCTACCACGGCGCGGAGCTGTGCATCATGCTCACGTCCGGGACGCTTCTGGGGGTCAAGCACGTCGTGCTGCCCGGCTTCGATCCGTCCCGGGTGCTGGAGGTCATGGAGTCCGAGCGCATCACGATGTTCTTCGGCGTCCCGACCATGTACCTGTTCGTGTTGCGTCAACCCGACTTGACGAAGCGAGACCTGTCCGCCTGGCGGACCGGCTTGTTCGGCGCCGCTCCGATGCCCGAGAGCGGCGCGCAGGCCCTGGTCGCCGCCCTGCCTCAGGTCGAGTTCCTCCAGCTGTGCGGCCAGACCGAGGGCGGCCCGGGCGGCATCTACCTCACCGGCGAACAGGTCCTGGCGCGCCCGGACGCCAGCGGCAAGCAGCCACTCATCCAGACCGAGGCGCGCGTCGTCGACTTAGACGACAACGACATCGTCCCCGGTGAGGTCGGAGAGCTGATCCTGCGCGGCGAGACCGTGATGAAGGGCTACTGGAACAAGCCTCGCGAGACGGCGGAAGCGCTGCGTGATGGCTGGCTGCGCACCGGGGACCTTGCTCGCCTCGACGGCGACGGGTACGTCACCCTGGTCGACCGGATGAAGGACATGATCGTCACCGGCGGACGCAACGTCTACTCCGTCGAAGTCGAGTCCGCCCTTGCGGCTCACCCCGACATCCTCGACTGCGCCGTCATCGCCCGCCCGCACGCGGACTATGGCGAGAGCATCGTGGCTGTCGTCACCACCCGAGAGGGCGTCACCCTCACGCTCGACGACGTCCGAGCCTTCTGTCGAGACCGGATCGCGTCCTACAAGCTGCCCCACGACCTCGTGGTCAGCCAGATCCCGCGGAACCCGTCGGGCAAGATCCAGAAACACCAGCTGCGCGAGACGTTCGGAGCGTGAGCCGGTGCCGGCCACGCTGACCTCAGGAGCTGCACCGCCGGCCCGCGGGACCCGCCCGGCGAACCGGTCACAGCTCATCGCCGCTGCCGCGGCGGAGCTCTTCCATCGCCAGGGGTTCGGATCAACGGCCATGACGGACATCGCTGCAGCGGTCAACGTACAACCCTCGGCGCTCTACCGGCACTTCCCCAGCAAGGACGCCCTGCTGGCGGAGACGATCAGAGTCTCGCTGCAGCCGCTGTCCGATGTCCTTGAACGCACCGGTGACGGCCCGGACGACAGCTTCCTCGACGATTTGGCCCGCGCCGCAATCGCCCAGCGCACCTCCGGCGTCCTGTGGCAGCGTGAGGCCCGCCACCTCGATGCCGACACGCGAGCGGAGGTCCGCGACGACCTGCGACGGCTCTCGGGACGGCTCACCGCCCGCCTCGTCGCCCAGCGCCCTGAGCTGACCAGCGCCAAGGCTGACCAGCTCGCGTGGAGCGCTATGGCGGCCCTGGGCAGCCTCGCATACCACTCTCTGACCTTGCCCGACGGCCAGCTCGAAACGCTCGTCGCGGCTATCCTTCGCCGCATCCTCAACGCGCCTGCCCCGTCGGCGAGCGAACCCCCCGACACCGCAGCCGGCCTACATCCTCAATCCCGGCGGGAGACCATCCTTTCGGCCGCCAGCCGGCTCTTCAGCCTGCACGGGTACTCCACCGTCACCGTCGATGACATCGGCGACGCGGTGGGTATCGCCGGGCCGAGCGTCTACAACCACTTCCCGAGCAAACAGGACATCCTCGTCGGCATCATCACTCGGGCCAACGAATGGCTATGGATGGAGCTGACGCGCGCCCTCGCCGCCGCCACGAGCCCCGCTGACGCGCTGGCGCGGCTGGGTGACTCGTATCTGGTCCTCGCCACTCACCGCGGGGAGCTGATAACCGCCCTCCTCACAGACCTGAACCACCTCTCCGACGATCAGCGCCACCACTTCCGTGAGGCCCAGCACGACTACATCACCGAATGGGTCGCGCTGCTCCGCCGCATACGCTCAACCCTCGACGCCACCGCTGCCCGCATCGAGGTCCAAGCCGCGCTCACGGTCGTCAACACGACCGTTCAGACGCCCCACCTGCGTCGATCTGACGAGGGGATCCCACTACTCCGGGCGACCGTGACAGCCCTGCTCCTCCCCGAAACCTCGACATGACCGGCCCGCTCACCGGCATCCGCATCGTCGAGCTCGACGGCATCGGACCAGCCCCCGTATGCGTGCCTGCTCCTCGCCGAGCTTGGGGACGACGTCACTCGGGTGGACCGCCCAGGCGGCTCCTGACTGGCAAGCTGCGGTGCCCCGCCTGGTCTGACGTCGCTGACGCGCTCGTCGAGGGGACGCGGCCAGGCGTAGCCGAGCGGCTCGGGCTCGGCCGGACACGTGTCATGCGACGAGCGACTTGTGTGTGCGCGGAGACCGGATGGAAGTCAGCACGGGCCACTGGGCCTACAGCGTCGGCACGCGACCGAGCCAGTCGTCGCACCCGGTTTTCCCCCTCGGTGATGCCGGCTTGGCAGCCATAGGAGCGGTTACCGCAATTACACTCGGACCACCCAATCCGGGCGCAGCCTGCCGGGCCCGGTGCGATGGAGTCTAGAGAGGACGATGCCCTAATCGACGCCACGCCACTGCAGTTCGCCGAGGACCTCCAGGTGGGCGCAACCATCGATCTCGGCTCTTACCTCGTTGAGCGCAGCGAGATGGTCGACTTCGCCCGCAAGTGGGATCCCCAGGGCTTCCACATCGATGACTTCGCCGCGGCCGAGTCGACCTTCGGCGAAATCATTGCCAGCGGCCTGTACACGATGGCAGTGTTCCAACGGCTCGCCGTCCTCGGCGCTTGCCGCTACTGGGCGATCGTCGCCGGTCGTGCCATCCGCGATGTCCAGTTCATAAGGCCCGTGAAAGAAGGCATGCGCCTCCAAGCCACCCTTACCATCACTGATGTCGTCATGACCCACCCTGACCGAGCATTGGTCACGCAACGCGGAGAGATCAGCTCCAGCACAAGCATCATGACGCAGTCAGTCGACGTCTATGTCCGACGCCGCCACCAGACTGAGCTGACTCGGGCCTGAAGAAGGCAACCGCTACGGCTTCGTGGCCACCCTGGCAACCAAGCTTCTCGTTGGCGACCTGCTCGACCAGGCGCAAGGAATTGTCCGCGATGAGTGTCGTCCTCGCCGGCTGCGCCCACGGGATCCGTCCCGGTTCTTGGCCGCTCTCATACAGGCTGCGTCTTCGGAGTAGTTACTTGCTCGGAACTCGCGAGCTAGGGCCCTCGCGGTAAGCGAAGTCACTTCATCTGGGGTTGGGCGGGCTGACGCCGTTGTCAATCACGCTGAGCCTGGATCCAGGGGTGAGTTTGGCTGTGTAGCGGTCGTGACGCGCGAATGCCCCTCTGAGCAAGGAGAATTGGGCTTGCCAAGGTCCGATTCACCGCACGCGAAGGGCCATCCGCTGGATGCGAGTCTCTCACTATTTCCCGGCGTTGTCCGCGACCGTCGATGATCCGAATCTCGTCTCCCGCGCCGGGCTCGCTCCGGTCCTGGCGTTGGCCGAGCGCGCAAGTGTGGCCGGCCTGGTCGCCAAGCACCTGACCCTGCCGGGTGAGGCCGGCGCCAACGCGGATCTGAAGGTCACCTCGCTGGTTGCCGCGATGGTGGCTGGCGCCGACTGCATCGATGACATGGACCTACTACGCCACGGCGGGATGGGCCGGCTGTTCACCGGTGTGCGGGCTCCGTCGACGTTGGGGATCTTCCTGCGGGCCTTCAGCTTCGGGCACGTCCGGCAGTTGGACGCTGTCGCGGCCCGGGTCCTGCCAGCCCTGAGCAGACACGCGCCGATCCTGTCCGGGCTCGAGCAGGTCGCCTACCTCGACATCGACGACACCATCAAGGCCACCCACGGATATCGCAAGCAGGGCGCCGGGTACGGCTACGGCGGGGTGAAGGGGTTGAACGCCGTGATCGCCACGGTGTCCACGCCGCTGTCCGCGCCGGTGATCGCCGCGACCCGGCTGCGTAAAGGCTCGACCAACTCGGCCCGCGGCGCGGCTCGGCTGGTCGCCGACGCCCTGGCCACCACCAAGGCCTGCGGTGGGCGCGGGCTGGTGATCGTCCGCGCGGACTCCGCCTACTACGGCCACGACGTGATCGCCGCCGCCCGTCGCGGCGGCGCGAGGTTCTCCATCACCGCCCGGATGAACCCCGCTGTCGTGGGGGCGATCTCGGGCATCGACGAGGACGCGTGGACCCCGATCAGCTACCCGAACGCGATCTGGGACGAAGCCGAGCAGCGGCTGGTCTGCGACGCCGAGGTCGCCGAGGTCCCGTTCACCCGCGTTCACCTCCCGACGCCAGGGCGAGCACGTGAGCGGCCGGTTCATCGTGCGCCGCGTCAAACGCCTCAACCCGGCACACATCCCACCCGGACCGGGGCAGCTGTTCACCACCTGGCGCCACCACGCCGTCTTCACAGACACCACCCTGCCCATGCTCGAAGCCGAGGCCACCCACCGTGACCACGCCATCATCGAGCAGGTCCACGCCGACCTGCGCGCCGGCCCGCTCGCCCACCTACCCTCAGGGTCGCTCGCCGCGAACGAGGCCTGGCTGGTGCTGGCAGCGATCGCATTCAACCTCACCCGCGCCGCCGGCGCGATCGCCTCAATCTTCCACGCCAAGGCCACCACCGCCACCATCCGAGCGCACCCGATCATCCTCCCAGCCCGGCTGGCCCGCTCGGCCCGACGCCTGGTCCTGCACCTGCCCAAGGACTGGCCCTGGCAAGACGCCTGGAAGGCGCTGTTCACCTCCACTGCGGGCCACCAGGCACAGCATCGACCTGACCACCCAGCCCAACGGGCGCGACCGGAGAAACATCAGTGGAAGAGCCGGG
>JAABUR0100002450.1_pt1 | contig 28344 bp, 16 predicted proteins | sample 5560091 | NCBI WGS metagenome assembly JAABUR01 (sample SAMN10711879, study PRJNA513375) | rock metagenome | isolation source: Antarctica rocks | place: Antarctica: Victoria Land, University Valley sud
CATCACATTCTTCTCGTGTCACAAACACATTTCTTTCGAGTCTAGCGCAGTCTCTGAACATTACATAAATAGAAGCTCTTGTATCAATCTTCTTCTGTATTCTTAATATTCAGTTATAGCTACCTCTAAAGATTAAGCACTATTCAACTCTGACTTTCGCTGATTGACTCATCTAAGCACGATTCTGACAATTACTCGTCTCATTATTAAGAACAGCGTCAACAAAAAATTGCAAATGCTGCAAAATAGCAAGCGTAAAATCATTAATGATATCAAGATGTTGAATCAGCTAAGCTTGATGAAGCTGATGCAACTGTTTAAGTCAATGAACATTGAAAAGAATAAAAAGTCATTTATTCTGATGAATGAGAGTGAAAAGAATGAAAATGTTAATAAGAAGACATCAGCGATGAAAAGTTGTAAGTTAAGAATGAAAAAAATGTTAATTGTAATTTCATGAATTTAAACTCTTTTCTTCTTCTTTTTTTCTTCTTTTGACACATCGTTTTTTTCACATCGCTACTTTCTTTTCACTTTTCTTCTTTTCTCACTTTCTAATACTTTTCAATCTGCAACAAACATGTCGTTCACACATTGCATGCATGCATGCACTCAGCTCAGCTGATTCAACTTCATTCACATAAATAACATTATTCATCTTATTCTGTATTTTACTTAAATTAACGAAATTTTTCTTGAACATCTCAACAGTTTCTGTACGTGAAACGCAAAGAAACTTGAAGAATGAAAAGAATTCTTCTACTTGATTTTAATCATTTAATAATGCTTTTTCATCAGATCTCTGCAAACTATAGAGTTCTGAAACAGATGATTCTTAATGATCTGAGCTTCATCAAGCATGATATGATGAAAATAAACTCAATGAAAAATATCATGATTCTTCTTGTACATCTTCGTTCATCATTCTCGTCTACAAATTCATCAAGCATGATGAAAAGCAAACTGCATGTTTAAATTTAACTGCAACATCATGTACATTAAGTCTTGATCATGTGATGAGTGAGATTCAAAGTTCTTCAGCAATAAAATGCATAATTCATGTTTTCAGTTTGCACATGTAAAGACAAATTATTATAAATTTCTTGAAATTTATCTTGAGTAATCAGAGTTCTTCAGCAATAAAATGTGCAGTTTACATTCTCAGTTTGTACATGCAAAGATAAATTTATCGTAAATCACTTGAAATTTATCTTTGATAATCAGAGTTCTTCAGCAATAATATTTGCAGTTTGCATTCTCACTTTGCATAATGTGCAAAGATAATTTATCAAAATTTCTCTTAAATTTATCTTTGATAATCAGCTTGAGCTTAAAGTTTTTCAGCAATAAGATTTGCAGTTCGCATTCTCAGTTTGCATGTACAATGATAAATTATTGCAAATTTTCAAATTTATCTACACTTTTGAGTAAATCATGAAAACATTATCACAATCTTGATGCAACGAAGTTAGAACATGAATCTAACAGAATAAATGAGCATTAAGATGTTAATTTACTCATTCTCAATTAATAATCAAACATAGTAGTGTCAACAACAACAGAATTACACGCTTTCAGAAATTGCATATCTTCAAGTAAATAAGTATGCATCATGTCTTTTTCTTCTTCACTCTTTTTTTCTTTTATCTCAGAACTTGATTGCATTCATTAATTCATCATGTATTAATCATTATTTTGCATCATTTTCTAAATGAATTGTCATGACAAGTAATAAGAACAAGAAGAACTTGAACACTGCAATTAATAGTTAAGTGTGTAGCATGTATTATGAATTGTTAACATGTAGTTAACTGACTTAATAATCATGTTTAGTTCATTTATTAATGAAGTGTCAAAAGAAGAGTTGAGAAAGCAAGTAATAATTTCAACATATCATTGAAAGTATCTGAATTCAAATTTAAAAGACAAGAACATGAGTTTCTTAACATGTTAAACAGCTCAAATGATGATTTATCATCTCAAAAACAGTGATTTGCAGAATGATTGCAGAAGAAGACAAAATCAATGTTAATATTATTATGTATATTCTCAGCTAATATGATCTCAACATAGTTTACTAGAATCATTCGATTTTTCAAGAACATCTTGTCAAAGAAAAAGATGCATTAGCGTAAACAGCATTCTCACTCGTCGTTATCAATCTCATCATCTTCTCAGCTCAATGAGCGAATCTTAAAGTCTTAAAGATCAACAGAATTTTCATCAAGTTCTCTTGCATTGAATTCATGATACAACGCAGCACAAATTAATGATTCAGATAACAACTTTAAAGAAATTCTTTAAGCAGAATTTAGACGATGATCAAGAACAGTCTCTGCTGCAACTCATGTCAATGTTCTTAGATATATAAAACTCATTCTACTGACAATGATTATGACGTGTGAAGTAAAGAAGAGCATAACGTCATGATCAGAGCTACAATAAATTCTTTTGAGCAATCTCATGTACAATCTTTGAAACAAAGATTACGCACATTAATTAAAACATAGATCATGAATAAACTACTTTATTGTAAAAAGATTAACAATAGACGAAGCTTAAAAGATAATGTGCAATTCAAATCTTGTTATATCATCAATAAATTAACAGACACAGTTATATGATTCTATTGAACAATATTAAGCATAAATAATGTTTCAGATTCAAGATATAGCGAAGAATCATTATGTCTTTTACAAGAAAGTCAATATATTGAACTATGTTGTCAGATTGTTAATTAATGATAACTTCATCAGTTCTGATATTGAAAAGATAAACATCTTCACAGACATGATGCATTGACTGACATGTATTTAGTCTGAAAAATGTTATTTTCTAGTCTTGATGATTGTGAAGATTACTGCTGTCTTATTTTTCAATCAAGAAGATCGTAGTCTTGATTAACTATTAAACATGAAAATCATGTTTGCTGAATTGAAAGATGAAATCATAATACTCATAGTAATCATGATTCAACATGTCATCAGCAAATAAACAAGTAATCAGAAGAAGATTGAGAAATAAAAAGAAGCTGCAGTAAAGAGTATAACATTTTAACTGTTAATGTTTTCTTGTGCTTTATCTTTAAAATGATTGAACAATGATTGATTAATATGCAACAGTAATACATAAGTGAATGATCAAAAGCTGACGAAAGCAAATTGAGACTTGAAGAAATTTGATATTGAGCATGCTGCATGAACGCGTCGTAAGTCATATTGAATATCATGAAAACAATGTATTTAACAACATCTCTGCAATGTATAATCTCAATTGCAATCAGATAAATGATTTACTGACTATTAATGCATCTTGAAAAATCATCAGAAAACATTCTTTCTCTTCTTTCACTGATTCAAAATACTCATTGATGTATTCTATGAATGAAATTTCTAGTCTCATAAGAAATTGAACATTGCAGCTTGAAAAGTCAAACAACACAGAAATCGCGACAGAAAAGATAAAGAATACAATAAATTAATCAGAATCAACAAATAATGATGAATATGAAACACTTCAAGAAATATTGAATGATGAACAGAATCAAGATTAGAAGAATGATTTAAATATGAGCATTCATTTTTCAGCTATAAAAATGAGTGATAACTAATACAAGATAAATGTCTGAAGAACTTGAAAATACAACTGAAGTTGAATCTGATCAGATTTCGCTCAACGAAGTCAGAAATATATATCAATTATGAACATTGAAGATGAAAGATAATTGAAAGATGAGCTACGCTTAATCATTCAACAACTTTCATAAGCAGCTGAAGATAAACATTAAAACTAAACTGATTGTTGAGTTGAGTTTTGAGTTGACATTTTGAATTCAACTCAATTCAAAGTTGAATTGCTTACATTTTCAACTTAATAATAATAATAATAATAATAAATTCATACATTCTTGTGACATCGATTAGATCAACTCATGAAAAACTCTATGCTATCTGTATCGAGTGAACAAAACTTTCTGAGATAGAAAATCACTCGCAGTCTACACGACTGCTTCACGCAGTCGAAACAGTGAGTTTTGAGACTATGTATCAAATTTGTTCACGTTGATTGCATGTTAAAGAATGAATGTTCTAGTCACTCTGAATTGCTTCAAGAGCTTCGTTTTCATCATCATCTTTGCTACTGCTTTAAGATTCTTCGTGATGACGACAATTATTCAATAGTTTGAGAAGTTAGCATCTTGTAGCATTCTTGATCGCAGGTGCAATCAGTTCAAGCAGTGCATGAGTACATGCTTCGTCGTCTGATGACTTCATTTGCAGTTGCATCGCAAGCTATTCATGTCTGAAACGTTTCTAGAGTGCAGATAAACATTCAGATCTATGCGTTCAATTCTGATGTGCATTGCAAGAATGCTTTCTGCTTTCTGAAGATCATCACGCATCTTTATCATCTTATTGCTCAGATGTAATCTTTGTGCTGAGATTGCATTGACATTTGCAACGCGTTCTCTGTACTTTTTTCATCATTAATTTCATTAATCTTTGTGATACTGCGTTATTGCAATGCTATTGCTTGTTGAAATCATTGTGAAGAAGAGAGTGTGTCGTCTGCATCTTGACTGTATCTTTGCATCTTCTTGAATGAAGACATTCAGAAGTACTATTTTCTTGATGACGAGTGAGCGAGAAATGACGCGATTAACTCTTGTCAAATGAGCGCGTATTAGTTTGCATGCTTGTCTGATCTCTTGCGTTTGATCATCGACTTAACTGTGTAGCGTGATCTTGTTCTGTAGCATGTTCAGATGAACATGTAGCAAACTCATGTATGTTTCTGTCTTTAGAGTTTCGATGTTTACTCTTTTGAATGCTTCTGCTACATGATGCAGAGTCTGATTCTGAAGTGTTTCTAGTCTGCGTTCTTTGCTTAACAGTTCATCTTTCTTGTCGCGCTAATGTCAGACTGATGCTTCGAATGCAATTTCTGATCTCACTACTGCTGAGTATACTTGTCTCGCTTTTGTGAAGATAGCTTCTCATGTGAAGACTTCAAGACAACTAAGTGTCAGCATTATTGTGACGTGATTTGTCTTTATTTGTCAAAGATGCGCGTCTCATTGCAGTTTCATGTTCAGTTGCATTTCTAGAACTTGTACATCTGATTTCAATTTAATAACTGAGCTTTCTATTTGTATGCTAGTTATCATGTTGAATTTCTTCGATTTTCTAGTGAAATGCGTAAGCTCGTACTTTTCTGATGCGAACGTTGCGTCATGAGTGCAAGCTCATTTCGCGCAGACGTCGTGTGCTTTGCTCAGTGTTCTGCAGATTTCTTCAGTGAATCTGTCGTAGACTAGAATGTTAATATCATTTACGAAGTCAAGCACTTCGATTTTAATTCTCAATGCTTCGCATTTTTCAATTAAACTTGCGTTGAAGAATAGAAAGAGAATCGATGAAATGAGAAACTTCTGTGATATGTCTGCGTTTATCTTGCGCATGTCACTCGTTTATTCATCGAATATTAGCGACGTCTCTTGATTCTCTAGAAAGCTGCGTGTTCATTCGATTATGTAGCTTGACGTTCTTTTCATTTTCAGCGTATGCAGAAGTCTGACGTGTGAGACTTGATTAAACGCTTCAACGACGTTTAAGCTTAGCATGAAGATCACATATTTGATTTCACAGTCTTACACTGTGTGAACTTGATCTACTAGTAGATTTAACGTTGAGATTATGAATCACTTACATCTCGCTCTCATTTGAGCATTTGATAACATGCAATGAATCTCAACTATGTCACTCAGTCTTTTGATCATGATTGACTTCAGCGCTTTGCTCATGATATTGAGCAAAGCAATGAGTCAATACGTCTTTGAATCAATATAGTCGCTTTTCTTTGATTTGCGTAGTACTATTGTCTGAGTCTTTTTAAACTGCTTCGAATGATACTTGTGTATTATGCATGCGTTGAATAAACTTGTCAGTACTGAGATCAGTTTTGCAAGACTCGCTTGAAGCGCTCTGTTTGAAATATCTGAAGCGCTCGACGCTTTGTCTGCTTTTACTCATCTGATTGTTTGCTTCACTTCATCTTCTGTGATGCATGAATTGAATGAGACTGTCAGAGATATGAATGATTCTGCGTTGTCGTTAACATTCGCTTGAGAAGATGAAGAAAAGAACTTTTCTCGCAGTATCTCAATTTTTTCCTCGAACGTCGTTGTCATATGATTGATGTCGCTTCGCTTCAGTGACGAAAACTGAGAAAGCTTTTTAAATAGCTGACTTTCGATTCTAGCTCATTTTGCAAAGCGTCATATTGATTTAAGTGCTTCGCTCAGCTCATGCATTTGTATTCTGAAGTGTGCGCATTTTGTTTGTTGAATAATCTTATTTTTATGATTGTTGTGCTTCAGATATTTATTTCACGCTTTTAATGTGTCTTGCGTTTTTCATATGATTTGCAGTCGTCTTGATTTCATTACTACTTCGAAGCAGCTTTGATTTCAAAAGTCTCTTGCTTAATTTGATGACTTTGTCAAGAAAATAAATTTCTCGATGATTTTCTGTAGCACTCTGATAATCTTGCACACTCTGTCATTCATCATAGTCTTGTCGTCTAGAGAGCGTTTCAAAGATAGATGTATTTGCAGATAAGCACTCAATGCTTCTGTATTTATTTTCTTTCAAAGTTATCAAGTTGAGAGTTGCACTGAGATTGTTTGTAAACATAGCTTTGTGACGATCGAAAGATGATTTGATCTCTGATGCAGATCAATTCGTATCTTGCACTTGCATGTCATGAACTGTATTTTCTCGCTGCTAAAGACTAAATCAATCGTCGTAAATTAATTGTGAGCTTCGTGAGTAATAATGTCTGATTTCAGTAATAATTTCAGTCTTGCGTTTGTAATGACGTTTAGTAGAATATCAATTATCGTATGACGAGTGAAGCATCTTCGCTTTTCTCAGTGAGAATGATGTAGATTGAAATCTTCTACAATCAGTTGTTTGCAGTCATTCTTGAGTAGTTCGTTCAAACGAGAAATGATTAAAGATTTCTCTGTGAATGTAGTAGACAGTGAGCATGAGTTGTAGACGTTTAAAAGTCTTAACGTCTGCGTTTCATCATCTGTGTTGCAAGTTAATATTCTGATTGAGCAAATGTCTGACTCAGCTGTTTCTACTATTCATTGATCAAGTCTTAAACATTTGTTAATATATATGCATGTTCTTGATTGAGATGACGAGTTTTTCACTAGGTGAAAGAAGTTGTGTGCTGCGCTAAATGATTGCAAGTTGTTGTTGTTGCAATCTTGCTTCTGTATAGCTACTATGTTGAATTCGCGAACTTCTTTGTTAATTAGAAATGATTCTTGAATTCTTAATAATTTTCTGATGTTGTACTGTAGAATTTGTAGAAAAGACTGTTTTGTCATAAAGTTATTCATAGCTGTTGTTAACTCTGCAATGAGAAGACTCTTTGTATGCTTTTGATCATCGACAATCTTTCTAGCTTTCTGATTGAATGTTTCTGAATCTGCTCAGATGTCATCTCATTTGAGTCACTATTCACGCAAGAGAAAAGATCAACTCATCTCTTCTTGATCTTTACTATCTGTCAAGTTGATTCATCAGTGATTCAACTGCATGTTTTCAGCATGACTGTTGCTAAGCTCGAGAGATTCGTTGAATCGAAAGAATTCATTGAACCTGAAGAATTCATTGAATCTAAAGAGTTCAGAGACAGCGAGAAGAGTGTGCAATTGTATTTAGACATCTCAGAGTATCTGAACAATCTATTTCTATAAATTTCGAACGCTTGTTTCATCTGCTGTCATCACTTGAAGCAGATGTGTCTTCAGAGTTCGTGATTTTCGTTGCAGTTGATGCAACGTCTTCTATTCAAAGACATCACACACTTCTCTATGTGATGCTTGTCTGCGCATTTTTCGCAGCGCTGATTCTTTCTGCAGATCTTAATCATGTGATCAAATTCGTGACATCTGAAGCATTGTGTAATGTGACAGTTCTTTTCAAATAGCTTGCATGCACATTCTTGATACAAGTTCAGCATGCTCACGTTCATTAGTCAATTCATCATCGCTTCGATTGCAATCTCTACAATGAATGATGAATGAGTCTTTTCGCTATCTGCTATCTTCTTGAGTCAGACTATTCTTAGAACTTTCAGATCTTCATGAAGTCTTGCGTTATCTTTTATCAGTCTTTCAATGATCTTTTCTTGATTGCTCATGTCTATTGTAGTGCGTACTTCATGTGTCAGCATTGCGAAAATTCAACGTGCTACATGTGTCAAACTCGTGATTTCTTTTGCTCACATCTGAGTCTTTTTCATATTTGCTCGAGCATCTGAGCTAACTGCGTGAAGGAAAATGTCATCGCTGCTCAGCTTGCGAAGTGACACGATTAGATCTCTTTGATCTGTCGACACGTCTGCGATTCTTTATAGAATCTGTTCAATCGACTTCTTCTGTATCTCTTTTATTTCTCTTCTGTTCATTATTTTAATCATGACTTCTCATTTCTTGCAAAGCAACGATGAATCATCTCTGAGACGTTGCTTTCTCGTCGCTATTTCTTCTCTTGTCACGTTCGCTCATGACGTGATTTTCGTTGAAAGACGCGTGTTTTTCTGTGTATGCAACTGCTTGTTAAGCAGTTGAACTGATGTCTTCAGTTTCTATACATTCTTCGTGATGAACACGTTCTGATTCGTGTGATGTTTTTCTTCTGAGTCGAGTTGAAGACATTGAATCAGCTTCAATGCTATCTCTTTTCATGAATGATCTTTGCTCTTCTCTTTCTCTAACGTTGATATCTTTATTAGTAGATCAATAATGTTAGCAACATTCTCTTTGTCATCACGTGAGTGTTTCAATCTTACGTCTCTGTTTTCTTGCAACGAATTGACGTCGCTTGCAATTATCTTCGAATCAGCACTGCTGCAATTCATGCAATTCATCGTCGTTCAATCATCTTTTAGATTCACTCTGTCTTGTTTGTAATGCTCTTTTTCAAAATTTGTAATGCGTGCGTTGTGATTGTTTTTGAATCTTTTCAACTTAACTTAAGTTGAGTTATGCATATTTTCAATTCAATGCAATTTGACTCAACTGATAATTGAGTCAATTCAACTTGATTCGTCAAGAATTTGAGCTTGATGTCAAGAGAGTTAAATATAGAAATTTTTTCGACTTTTGCATTATCTTTTTGATAGAAAGTTATGAAGAGAAAACATGAAGATCATTTGATAGAAAGTCATGATGAGAAACATAAAAAGAAACATAAAGAGAACATGATGAGAAAACATGAAGATTGTTTGATAGAAAGTTATGACGAGAAAACATGAAGATCATTTGATAGAAGATCATGACGAGAAACATGAAGAAAAACATGATGAGAAACATGATGAGAAAACATGAAGATTGTTTGACTTTAATAAAGAGTCATGACGGGAAAACATAATAGAAAGTCATGAAGGAAAATTATGTAAACTGTTTAATCAAGCTATTTACATTTATCTAATATCTTGTTGAATCAAGTCAAGTTTTCAAATCAAGTTGTTGAGTTAAGCTTCTCAACTTGACTCAAGTGCTTGAGTTTAACTTCTCAATTCAACTCAACACTTTTTCAAAAAAAATTCAATTCAACTCAATGCAATCAGTTTAACTTAAACTCTGTATTATCGAAGAGCAAATGAAAGTGAATATGTACTGATGTTTGAAAACAAGTATCAGATTTTTCTGAAGAGAGTAAAGAAGAAATTGAATGTTAATGTTAACATTCAACGAGAAAGTAAGAGTAATTATATAAAACTTAAGTGATAGTAGTAGAAGATTTTGTATATGAACAATGAACACAATCATAAGTTGCTTTGATTCTTTTAGTTCTATTGATTACGAGTAACTTATACAACGTGCTTGCAAGAATGAAGAATCATACAAGACATTATGAAATACACAAGCTTGTTTTCAAGAAACTAAAACTTTTAAGCAATGCACAACATGATGTTTCAATGTGACAATGAGATAAATCTGAATAAAATATCTCAATTTATCTATCATGAAATAATGACGTGATAAGTTTTTTTTCTTTCTTCATTAAGTGCATGCAGTTTATGACTATGATACTGTTTAAACGCTGTGCATATGTTAGATTACATGTATCTTGATCAAAGTCGCTGCTTTATATCTTCTCATTGATCAATCACATCGATAGTTTGCGTAAACAAGTGCTTTCAATCAAACAACTTCTTTCTCTTATGTTCTCATTTTCTCATTTCTTTGTGTTCTTTTCACTCTATTCTTTCATTCTCAATAATTATTTTCTTGTTGCAATTCGAGTACTTTTCAAGTACTTTAGCATTGTGATTCTTTCAATCTTGATGATAAACAACGTTAATATAGTGTTTATGTTTTTGAACTGTGCTTTTGCTTTAAGCTGTAACTGTTTTGCTCTGTAATGTTTGCAGTTCAGTAGTAAGTGCTTCAACGTTTATCTCGCCTTGCATATTTCATAGCATTTGTTCAAATTATTCTCTGATAATCAATGCAAATAGCTTTTGAAATAGTCATGTCTCATTTTCAGCTGAATAAAGGTTGAAAACGTTAGTCTATCGATTTTCCTCATCTCTTTTAGTGATTTATGACTTAGATTCACCTTCGATATGTGCTTTCGATACTGATTTCCCTTCTTGATGCTGCTTTTCCAGACATTTAACCATTGTAATTTCGTCTCTTTGCAAATTTGCTTTTTGACGAAGCTTATGATGATTGCTTTCGTGTTGTCAATAACTGATAATTCTTGAGCAGCGCTTTTGATCAATTGATCTGCTTTTTCGTTCTCAATAATGCTCTTGCGACTCGATATTCACTGTATGCGAATTTGACACTGATTCTGACGTAAATTGATCAAGTTTTGTCGTATGTCATCGAATAACTTCGCATTGACGTTGCTCTTTGCGTTTAGTCTTTGCAAAGTCATTTGACTGTCTGTGTACACTCAAATTTCGCTGTTTTTGAGTGCTTTTTCGCTGCATATTGCGATTGCATCGCTAATAGCTTGCAGTTCCGCTTTCGTTGTGATTATTTTGTCGTAAACGCTTGTCGCTTTGCTGTATCTAACGAGTTCATACGTGAATATTACTGTCGTTTCAGTTTCTGTTTCGATTCCTGCTATCTTTTTCCGAATTTGCGATGCGTCGATATACATCACTATGTTTTTCGCCTTTTTGGTAATTCTTTCTAATTCCCTGTAGTGCGAATTGACCGTTTCGCGAGTTTCGCTTTTTGCAAATTCGGTTTGAATTCTTGCTAAATGCTCGATTTCTTGACCTCACAGTTTCTTGAAGTGAGAAATTTCGATTTCTTTTATTGAATTCAGTGTTTTTTGCTTGCTTCTACTGAGTTTCGCGTTACTATTCGCGAAACTGAGCGAGAAAGAGCGCATAAAGCGACTCTTTATATTTCTTTTCATAGAGAGTTTTTCTGAGTTTTAAGCTTTGAACTTCTAGACAATTCACTTGACATCACTTAAATATTTCTTTAATCTTTTATTCAAAGCGTTTCACGTAGACAGTAACTTTAGTGTAGAGATCTTTCAATTTCTATTTCGAAATCTGCAATAAATCGTCTTCTATTATCAACTTGTGTCAGACGAAAATGATATAAATCTAGTTTACAAAAGTCTAGATTACTCTTTTTAATAGAAAATGCTTAACGTAATTGCTTTATATTTCGTGTATTGAAGTAGTTGCATTATCTCGCTCAGAATAGTAATGATTGATCTCAACTTATTGTCTTGCACATCAAGAAAAGATAAAACAGATAGTGATTTGATAAGAAATGCTGTACTTCTCTGAAATAACATTGTTTTCTGTGCAATCTTTGAATGCAAAAGAGTTTGATTTCGATTTTTGCATCAGTACACAGTCTTCTGTGCTGTTCTGAAGTCGATTGATGACTTGTTCTTTTTATATGAGTTTGCTCTTTGATTTATCAATCAAATTACTGTCTAAATTGATGATTCTTTCTTCTGTGTTGATGAACTCTCGTTTCGCCGCCGATTTTGGCCTGCGTAAGCGCGAAAAATTTCGATTTTCGATTTTCAACTTGCGACGCAGTCATCTGTGAGACTATTGAGTCGAATGAGAGCTTGTTTTGATCGTACAATTGTGCTCTATAACTTGTCAATCAATTTAATATATCATATGCTTTGATAAATCGCTGTTGTCAATTGCTTTAGTACTGATATGCATGTGTATTGCAGTTGATTTCTTTTCTAATCACATCAACACACGCTACTGTTCTCTCAAGCTATAAAGATGATGTTTTCAACTAGAAGTTGATTCTATCATGAAGACATTCAAGAGTCAAAGCTCAGTGAAGAAGTGAGATTCTTAAGATCGACAATCATCATCATTGTATATCATGTTTTGCAAACACTCACTTCGCTTGTAAAATGTGCAACTCATCTGTTTTGCATTATTTATAAAGATCTTTCTCATGCAGATCAATCATGTCTTACAGAAATGTTCATATATTACACTTTTAATCAAACAGTATAGTTTGATTATTCTTTACTAATTCGCTTATGTTTCTCTTTTCTTAATGAAGTTTTCTCATCAACGTATTACTCATGTATAAAATGTCTGTGTCTAAACGTTCGTTAAATGATATTAATGAGATTCTCAAGTTTGCTCATGTTGAACTTAATAAGTCTTGTAAGTTGCTTATGTCATAGTAATAGACATGCAGTCTTAACAAGATTTATACATAGTTAGCATGTAAATTTAAAGAATGTTCATGATTCAAGTTCTTTCTGCTAATCATTCTCAACAGATCAAACGTGAGAATGTTCTGTCTCAATTCTCATCATCATGATGACAAGATACTGAATCGAATGATTTTCATAAGCGATTTTCCTTATAGTTCTGCATTTTATTTAACTTTATCATCTGCATGCAGATTGCTTGTAACATGCACATTAAGATTATTGAAGTCTGTGCAATCACGAAAACTCTGCATGCAATCAATGCATAACACTTCATCATCATGCAACGCTTTAATATCATTCAAACTTTTGATAATTTTTAAACTTTACTGTAGCTAAACAGTAGATTTGTAGTCAGCATTGCATACAGATGAGTTTCATTGCTGATTAATATCATCATATATTTAAAATGATTATAATGAGTATAAAATATTATTTTTCACTCATCTTTACATTGAAATCTGAAATGATAATAAACATTCTTCAGATTTAACTTAGTGAACTGCTTAATTTTATTAAGTTTGCTTAAAGTTTTATTAATTAAAGATAATGAACGATGATTCTTTATAGTAATTTTGTTTAAATCTTAATAGTTTACATATAAATGAAAACTATCATTCTTTTTGAGAATAAATAGAATAAATGCATTAGTTAAGCTGATGAAATGTTTAATTCATTCTTTTGCTAAAACATCATTTAAATACTGTTTCAAAGTTGATAATTCTATGTTCAACAAATTACATAATAATTCATATAATGAGCTGACAATGAGATTCATCTGTATATGATGTTGACTACAAATCTTTTGATTCTATTTTGTATTCAAATAAAAGTCAGAAAAGTCAAAAGATCTTAATTCGACGCAGTTTGAATGATGTTAAAACGTTACGTGATCAGAAAAGTCATTATGCAGAGTTTTCATTCATACGACAACATTTTTTCTAATCATTACAATTGATTTATGAAGAAGATTAATGATATGTTGATGTTGATAAAAGATGAAAAGATACTACTAGTGAAAAAGACAACTCAGATGAAGAATCTGCAAATTGTAATTACAAGTGATTGAAGAATTTGCAACTCATTGACTGCGTTGATATTGAAACATCTTCATCACATCAATAATATCATTGAGTAATTGATGAAAAAATATCAGATAGAATAATCATTTCAAATGATGAGTCTAAAAATCATGATTACAATGTTCAAAGAAGTAGTAACTCATTGATCACTCTAATATACTGAAAAGACTTGAACTCATCTTTTTTACTTGATATCAAGTTATACATTTATTTACGTGAAAAATCGAAAGTTCATGAGAATGATCAGAACGCATTCTCTACTATCAATCAGAATCATGCATTGAACGATTATGATTGCATGTTTATATTAACAATCTATTCAACGTTTACATGACATAAGTCAAATCAAGAGCAGAATAAAGTTATTTAATACAATCATACTTTATCTTTTCATTGTATACATCTCTCTTTCATCACATATTTCTCTGCTCAATGAATGATAATCATTGAGCAAGAGAACGCAGTTTTCAACATTACAATCATGAGCATCACAAATGCAAAGAAAATGTTTTTTATTTTTGAATCAAGAATTGAATTGAAACATTATTTGTATAAAATATCATCAATGAAGAGCAGAGCAAAAACAATGTGTTATAATCAAACAACACAGACACTTTTATCAAGAGTTTACTTAAGCATCACATGCTGAATAGAAGCTATAAATTCATTACTGATAATATAGTGTTAATTTTATTGTTTCAATGATGTGAAGTCATCATGTAGTTAATGAGCGATTTTCTTTCTCAGAGAGTTTTGTTCATTCAATATATATAACATAGTTTCTCTCATGAGTTGAACTTAAATTGATGTCACAAGAATTTATGAATTTAAATCAAATCAAATTCATAGAACAAATTTGTAATAGTTTCAATTGCATAATCATGATTTTCATGTAAAAACAATTTGTTGACACTTTTTATTAAAAATACATCTTCATATTCTTTTAATTCAGCGAGTAAAGTTTATGTTTCAAGTATGTTTATAATATAATTCATCACATTGTTTATTACTTTCACTTGATATTTAATGATTGATTCTTCAACAATGTTGATCATGAATCACTGTTGAATCACGTTTATATCTCAATTTATTAAATCTTTAATTATGCTTAGAAGAAAGTTAATAAAATTGAATCACATCTGCTGAGTTGCAAACATAATTTCTTTGTAATTAAATCAAAGTTTCTTTGATTCATTTTTAAGATAAATTATGCAATATAAAAAAATTTTCTTATCTTTTTTAAAATTTCAAGAGATATTTTGAAATAAGATTTCAATGTCATGATTTTACTCTTTATGTTTTCTGATGATTTTATCATGATATTTCTTCAAAAACATTGAAAAAATTGACTTTTGCAAAATGATTTTATGATGATTTTATTTCATCTTCATTAACATTATAAAGATGATGTGTAAATCATTTAAATTCTTTGTGAAAGTTTAAGTGAAAACTTAATGACTTTTCTTCATTATTTTAATAACTTTCAGAATTTCAATCTTTGATTAAATAACTGTTAACTTTTGTTTCTTTTGCAGTTCATTATGTTTTTTTCTTCAAGTTTTACGTGCTTATGCAGTCTAAGACTATGAAACACGATGCTATTTATTTAAATAGTAGCACTGAAGCGCTGTATGTATGCTATATTACATGTAATCTAGTCATAATCGCTGCTGTATATCTTTTCATTGAGCAGTCAGATCGTTAGAGTACGCATATGAGCGCGCAACATGTTTATATAATCAAGTAATAATATAAACAAATTGAAATTGTAAAAGCTGATCACTTTAACGTGAGCTTTCAAATTTGCTGTTTGATCATTTAGCTGAGTGAGTTAAACAAGTGATCGATGTGTTGTGAAAGTTGATCACTTCAACATGAGCTTTCATTTGCTGTTTGATCATCTAGTTGAGCAAACTAAATGAGCTTTGATTTATATAAATAAAAGCTAATTACTTCAACGTGAGCTTTCAAGTTCACTGTATGATCATTCAGTTAAACGAACTAAATAAGTTTTGATCTATGTATTTGCGACGCATGTAAATCAATCAGAAAATCGAAATTAATCGATTTACTGCGTTGCACAGATGTGTATGTGCGCAAAAGTCAATATACAGATCAACATGTTTTACGCTAAAACTCGACATATCGTAGATTATTTCAATCAAAGATCAACATGTCTTAATCTTTAACAATATTGTAGTTTAACTTCAACGTCTTCTAAGCGAGCATAGTTTTCTCATCTTCGCACTTTCAAATCTTTTCTATTCAATCATCATCTTGATACTATTCATTCAAACATTAAACAAGCTGTAAATCATGTTTCAATGTGATTTTTTCAAGAGAAACATTATTGCATACACATACTTCAATTTCAAGTACTGCGCATTGCTTTTCAGCACTAACAAAATATTAACAAATCACTAACACTTTTTACAATGCTGATAATTAATTATCATTGTATTAATATCTTGTTGCATATTTTGATGATAGTTTTGCGATTTAATATTATTGTTCTTCTTAATGTATTATGAATTTGTTACTCAATTTTTGTTTGAAATTAGCATCATATAAACTTTTCATAGTGAATAAGTTACTATTATGTTAGCATCTGAATATATCGAGGCACGATGTACTTCTAATAGCATAGCAGTGCTAACAAAATGCTATCTTATTAGTAACTCAATATGAATTAATATATTGAACTCGTCAATCTCAAGCAGACTAATCACTTGAATCTGTCATCATTTGTATTAAATGTAAAAGAAAATCAAAATTTCATATTATTAATTGATTGCTAATATATTAGAAGGAAAAAAATGAGATGATTATGCACATCTATGAGTGTTTTTGTAGATGAAATATGAATATCACGAACGAAAATGAAGAAATCGTAGAGTTATGTTTCAGAAAGATAAGTTGTCTGTCTATCTTGTTATCAATTGATTACTAATGTGTTAGAAATCACTCTTCTTTCGAAAAGCTCTCATCAATCATCTAAAGACTCATAAGATCTATGAACATATATGATTTATTAGTGTTTTTTTGATATTCAAATACTAACTTGTAAAGTCTTTCAAAGTTGAATCATCTTACGCTGAATCACTGTCTACAGATGCAAAATTTCAATTCGAAAGTTTGTATTAATAATGTGTTCTTATTCTGTTATTAATAAAATAATCAGAACTTGTCAAATCTTGAAAAACTTACGCTGAGAATGAAGATGTTACGTCGCTTTCTGAAGTATTATTTATCTAATTTATTGATATTTAATCAATAATTAATTGCGATTTAGTTGAGACTCAAAACTTAATCAGCATCTGTTGCTGTCTTGCATGCTTCAAAGTTACTAAAACGTTTGCATACAAGAAACGAAAACGTAAGTTATTGCTATTTGATTGCTAATATATTTCTATTATATTTGCTTGAAATTGCTATTTAAGATTAACAATCTTATGTTATTTTGTTGCTAATATGTTTCTAATATATTTTCATGTGATCAATGATGTTAGTTCATAATCTCAGTTTATTTTGTTGCTAATATGTTTTTAATATATTTTCATGTGTATGTTTTTAATATGTTTGCATGAGATTGTTAATGATAATTTGCAATCACACACTATTCTGTTGCTAATATGTTATCAAATCATTAGTTTTTCGTCAACAAGATTTGACAGACGCTGAAAATTAACAACAAACAGAAGTGTGACAACTGTCACAAAAATGAATTCTCAAAATGTAAATGATTGCAAATTTATTATTATCTTATTATTAATATACTATTAGATTTCATCTCAGCTGAGTGCGAATTTCTTATGAAATTTGAGTCAGAGGTTTATCAATCGCTCAAGAAGATCAGAAAAACAGTCTCTCAGTCTAAGAAGAATGAAGATGAAAATCAAAATGACATGAAGATTGAGCAGAAGAATGAAAAGAAGAGAGAAAATGAAGAAAAAGAAGAGAATGAGAAGAGAAATGAGAAGAAGAAAGAGAATGAAGAAGAAAAAGAGAATGAGAAGAGAGATGAAAAGCAAAATGTCAATAAAATATTATTCAATGAACTTTTATTATTAAACATTGAAGAGACTGATTATTTACTAACAAAATAGAAATTTATTGCTTTTGAAGCACTTGCATCAATAGTTTAGTTAGTTAGCTACAGTCAATTCAAGAAGATACTTTTTGCAAAATTATATTCATATTATATTAATAATGTGTTATTAAAATATTTCAAGAAAACTTCAATACTTAACATACTATTATATATTTCTATTAAAATCTTGTTCATATTATATTAATAACATTAAAACAATCACAACATGTATACAATAAATTTGAAAAAAAGCACTATATACAAGACAGAGTGAATTTAAAGAATGATCAAACAACGATGAATTGCACAAGTTGCAGCAATGCAAGTTCAAAAAAGATTGCAAGTAATGTTGACATGTCACAAGAAAACAGTGACGTGAGATCACAACGCTTACACAACAATGAAGAGAAGATAACTAACATTATCAATTTACTAATAAAGACATCAATGTTAGAGAAAAAGATGAGCAAAGATCATTCATGAAAAGAAATAGCACTGAAGCTAATGCATCATTTTCAACTCAAATCAGAAGAAAAACATCATGTGATTCAAGATGCATTCATCACGAAGAATGTATAGAAACTGAAGACATCAGTTCAACTGCTAAGCAAGCAGTTACAAATGCAGAGAAATACGCGTTTCTCATCAAAAATCATGTCATGAACAAACATGACAAGAGAAGAATTATCAATGAAAGAACAACGTCTCAGAGAAGAATCATTGACACTTCGCAAGAGACGTAAAGTCATGATAAAGATAGCAGACAAAGAAGAAGTAGAAAAGATGCAGAAGAAAATCATCAAGCAGATTCTTCAAAGAATAGCAGATGTATCAACGAGTTAACAAAATCTGATTGTGTCTTTTTGCAAGCTGAGTAGCAAAGACATCTTTCTTCATGCAGTCAGCTCAGATGCATAAGCAAATCTGAAAAAGACTTAAGAATGAGCAAAAGAAATTATGAACTTAATGTGCATATTGTGATAAATCTTCACAGTGCTGACATATAAAGTGTGCACTACAATTAACATGAATAATCAGAAGAAAGTCATTAGAAAATTGATAAAGAATAATGCAAGATTTCATAAGAATCAGAAGATTCTAAGAATAGTCTAACTCAAGAAAGTAGCAAAGAGCGAAAAGACTCATTCATCACTCATCATGAAGATAGCAATCGAAGTGATGATGAATCAACTGATGAACGTGAATATGTTAAATGCATATCATGAATGCGCATGTAAACTGTTTGAAAAGAACTGTTGCATTACACAATGCTTCAGATGTTAAGAATTTGATCACATAATCAGATTTTGCAGAAAGAATCAACGCTGCGTTAAGTGTGCAAACAAACATCACATTGAAAGATGCATAACATCTTTGAATAAAAGACGTTGCACTAACTGCAATGAAAATCACGAACTTTGAAGACACATCTGTTTCAAATGACAACAGCAGATGAAACAAACGTTTGAAATTTATAGAAACAGATTATTCAAATATTCAGAAGCATTTAGATACAATTGCACGCTCTTGCAATTCTCAAGCTCTTTGCTGTTTTCAAGCTTCGCAGATTCAATGAACTCTTTGAAGTTCACGAATTTTCTCAGTTCAGTGAACTCGTTAAGCTCAACAACAGTTATGCTGAAAACACGCAGTCTAGTCGCTTATGAATCAACATGACAGATGATAGAAGTTAAGAAGAGACGCGTTGATCATTTCTCTTGTGTAAATAGCGACTCAGATGAAACATCACTTGAACAGAGTCAGAAATGATAAATCAGAAGATGAGACAGATTCTTGATAATTAAAAGTATTCAAAGAGTCTTTTCTTTGCAGAGTCAACAATAGCTACAAATAACTTTATGATAAAACAATCTGTTCTATGAATACTGCAGTACAACATCAGAAAATCATTGAAAATTTAGAAATCATTTCTAATCAACAGAGAAGTTCGTGATTTTGACATTGTAGTCATACAGAAGCAGAGTTGCAACATTAACGACATGCAATCATTTAACTCAGCTCACAACTTCTTTTATCTAGTGAAAAACACATCATCACAGTCAAGAACTTGCATATATGTGAACAAATGTTTAAGACTCGATCAATGAGTGATAAAAACAGCTGAATCAGACATTTGCTTAATCAGAATATTAACTTGCAATACAGATGATAAAATGCAGATGTTGCAACTTATAAACATTTACAATTCATGTTCATTGTTCTTTACATTTACAGAGAAATCTTTAATCATTTCTTGCTTGAGCGAGCTACTTAAAGATGATTGCAAATAACTGATCATGAAAAATTTCAATCTACATCACTCTCATTGAAAGAAACAAAGATGCTTCACTTAACATGCAGCGATTGACAGTTTACTTGACATCATTACTAATGCTAAGCTGAAATTATTGCTGAAATCAGACATTATTACTTGTAAGACTCATAATCAGTTTACAATTATTGATTTAATCTTTAGCAATGAGAAAATATAATTCATGATATGCAAGTGCAAGATACACATTGATCTGCATCAAGAATCAAATCATCTTTCGATTGTTACAGAACTTTGTCTACAAACAACTTCAGTACAATCTTCAACTTAATGATTATGAAAGAAAATGAACACAGAAGCATTGAGCACGTATCTGTATATGCATCTTTCGTTGAATCATTCTTTGAACAGCAAGATGATGATGAACGAAAGAATGTGCAAAGTTATTAAGATGTTACAAAAGATCATTGAGAAATTTACTTTTTTGACAAAGTCATCAAATTGAGCAAAGAATTTCTGAAATTCAAACTGCTCAGAGATAGTAATGAAATCAAGACAACTGCAAATTATATGAAAAACACAGAATACATTAAATGCGTGAAATGAATATCTGAAACACAATGATCATAAAAACAAGATCATTCAACAAGCAAAGCGCGCACATTTCAGATCACAAATGCATGAGCTGAGCAACGCATTTAAGTCGATATGATGCTTTGCAAAATGAGTCAGAATCGAAAGTCAGCTATTTAAAAAACTTTCTCAGTTCTCGTCATTGAAGTGAAGCAATACTGAACAAATGACAATGATGTTTGAGAAAAAAATCAAGATATTGCAAGAAAAATTCTTTTTCTCATTTTTTCAAACAAATGTTAACAACATCACAAGCTCATTTATATTCTTGACAGTGTTATTTGACTTACACATTTCAGAGAATGAAGTGAGACAGACAATCAAAAGAATAAAAGCAGACAAAGCATCAGATATTTCAGATATTTCAAACAAAGCGTTGCAGACGAGTCTTGCAGAACTGATCTCAATACTGACGAGTTTATTCAACGCATGTGTAATATACAGATATTATTCTAAGCAGTTCAAAAAGATTCAAATGATAGTATTATGCAAATTGAAGAAGAGCAATTATATTAATTCAAAGACATATTGACTTATTACTTTGCTTGACATCATGAGCAAAGCTCTGAAGTCGATCATGATTAAAAGACTGAATGATATAACTGAGACTCATCACATACTATCTGATGCTCAAATGAGAGCGAAATGCAAGCAATTTGTGATCTCGACATTGAATCTACTAGTAGATTAGATTCACATGATATGAGACTGCAAAATCAAATACATAACTTTCATGCTAAGTTTAGATATCATTGAAGTATTCAATCAAGTCTTGCACATCAGACTTCTGCATACTTTGAAAATGAAAAAAATTTCAGACTACATAATTGAATAAGCATGCAGCTTTCTTAAGAATTGAAAAACATCGCTGAAATTCAATGAGCAAATGAGTGACATACGCAAGATAAATGCAGATATATCACAAAGATTTCTTATTTTATTGATTTTCTTTCTATTCTTCAACGCAAGTCTGATTGAGAAGTGCGAAGCACTGAAAATTAAGATCAAAGTGCTCAACTTCGTAAATGACATTAACATTCTAACATACAATAAATTCATTGAAGAAATTTGCAAAACACTGAGCAAAGTGCACAACATTTGCATGAAATAAGTTTGCATTCATGATGCAACATTTGCATCAAAAAAGTATGAATTTATATACTTCATCAGAAAATCAAAGAAATTTGACATGATGACTAGCATATAAATAGAAAGCTCAGTTATTAAGTTGAAATTAAATGTGCAAGTTTTGAAAGTACAACTAAACATGAAATTGCAATGAAATGCGCATCTTCATCAAATCAAAGTGAATCACATCACATAAATGCTAGCACTTAGTCAATTCAAAGTCTTTACATGAAGAGCAATCTTCACAAAAGCAAGATAGATATACTCAGCAGTAGTAAGATCAGAAATTGCATTTGAAACATCAGTTTGACATCAGCGAGAAAAAGAAAGAAAACTGTCAGACAAAGAATGCAAACTTGAAACATTACAGAATCAAATTCTATGTCATGTTGCAAAAGCATTCAAAAGAGTAAGCATTGAAACTCTGAAAGCAGAAATGTACACAAGCTCGCTGCATGTTCATTTGAACATGCTGCAAGACAAGATTATGTTACGCAGTCAAGTCAACAATTGTATGCAGAAAATCAGATAAACATGTGAACTGATATATATTCATTTAATGAATATTAATCACATCATCTTTCGTTCTTTTGTTATCAAGAAAGTGATGCTTCTGAACAACTTAATTCAAGAAGATGTAAAAATACAATTGAGATGCAAGTGATTAGTTCTTGTTGCAATGAATTCAACTAGTGATAGCATCGCAATAGCATAGTATCACAAAAGTCAATAAAAGCAATGATAAGAAAAATATAAAAAATGCATTGCAAATGTTTACATCATTTCAACACAAAGATTGCATCTGTTCAACAAGATGATAAAGATGCAAAATAATCTTTAAAAAGTTGAAAACACTTTCATCATTTACATCAAAATTAAACACATAGATTTGAATGTTTATCTACACTTCAAAAATGTTTCAGATGCAAATAGTGTGTGATGCAACTGCAATTAAGATCATCAAATGATGAAACATGTATTTATGCATTGTTCAAACTGATTGCATCTGCAATTAAGAATGTTACAAGACATTGACTTCTTGAACTATTGAATAATCATTACTATCATGAAGAGTCTCAAAGCAGCTGCAAGAATGATAATAAAAACAAAGCTTTTGAAGCAATTTAAAATGATTGAGTCACTCATTCTTTAACATGCAATCAACGTGAACTAATTTGATACATAGTCTCATAATGATAGTTTCAACTGCGTGAAGCAGTTGTATAAACAGCAAGTGATTTTCTACTTCAGAGAGTTTTGTTCACTCAATATAAATAGCATAGAGTTTCTCATGAGTTGACTTAATCAATGTCACAAGAATGTATGAATTTATTATTATTATATTAATAATATATTTGTAATTTATTTTTGCTTACTTATACTTAACTAATATTGTTATGATTCTAATCTTCATTTATTCTTTCTAGTTCTAATCTGAGTTTCATTCTAATTAAATCTAATGAGTCTTTAAGTTAGTAGTGATATCATTGAAACTCTGCATCATATATGTAAGACGTCAATTCTTTCAAGTTTAACACAGAGCTGAGAAGAATACATATAAGAACTTAAGTTCTTATCTGTACATACTTTTCTTTCTTAGCATTTATTTATTAGTTATATTACATCTTTATAACTCGCTCTAGATTGATCTTTAACAGTAGATAAATGCTAATCAACTACTCTGCTATTAACGTGTAGATGATACAAAATAACCTACTTCGTTTATTCAGAAAATTCGCAAGAAATTCTTTAAATTACTTTCATCAAAAAACACACAGACAAATTTACTTAAATTTATCAAATTAATCACTCAATCAAATCTATTTTATCTTTCTTACAATGATATATGACTTTGAATCAGTTGAGTCACGAACAGCTCATCTGCTTAGAAGCATTGTTAGTAGACGAGTTTTTCTTATTTCTTTCAATGCTTCAGTTGATGTCAAGAACGCTGATACTTTGTGAAACATCAAGACAGAAAAACAGCTTTGTCAATGAGTTCATGATCAGTCAAACAAGATTATCAAGATGTTGAACGAGCTTAGATCTCAACAAAACATGACTTTGAAACTCAATGAGTAGTGAATTGTTGTTCAAGTTGAACATGACAAGAGATTGAATCAACTAGAGATCAAACAGATAATTATAAACACTTTAAAAGAGATAAACAAATGCTATTAAAAGAAAATGTTGAATTTTAAGAATAAACTCAAAGAAGTATTACATTCAGCGAATCAGTCTCAATCTTATCAGTCTACTGAATCTTGAGTTTCTATGAAATCTTTATCTCGTCAATTTATCAAGAATTATACTTAACGTAAGTTGTTCACTTTATTTGATAATGATCATCACAAGTCTTTCAAGGTTTCAAACTCATTTATATTAATCAATGAAGATGAATCAACATGAAATAGCTGAAGAATCAAGATAGATGACAAGCTTCAGACAAATGTTGATCACTTTGTTGATGAGACTATCTGCATTATTTATGTGATATCTAAACTAGAAGATAATGCTGCTGAGCATATCTTTGCTTAACATCATCATGATGCTTTGCATTCTTACATCTTGATCTACAAGTTACTCAAGCATCTTGAAGAAATATACGATGAACTGAGTAAGAATCAAAAGTGTCGTCGTGAGTACAACGCTCTGAGATAAGCAGACAAGTCTTTCAATGTCTTTTACTTCAACTTTATGAAGTTATTCAGCTATTTTGAATACTGTCAGAATCGTGCCTAGATGAGTCAATCAGCGAAAGTCAGGGTTGAATAGTGCTTGATCTTTAGAGATAGCTATAACTGAATATTAAGAATACAGAAAAAGATTGATACAAGAGCTTCTATTTATGTAATGTTCAGAGACTGCGCTAGACTCGAAAGAAATGTGTTTGTAACACGAAAAGAATGTGATGTAGATGAACAAGATGTTGATGAAAGAAAAGAATGTTAAGAAAGAAAAAGAGTGTTGAGTCATATCTGAGTCATATCTGAGTCATATCTGACTAGCTCGCTGATTAGTTCTAATTATTACGCAGAGAACTCGCTAGCGTTCACTGCAAATTGATTAGAACTTCAGCCTTGTTCAGTCTTGATACGCTCGTAACATTACTTCTTTCTTCGAAAATTCATGTTTGCATGAATGTGGTTTTTTTGCTCGCTTTTGTTGATAGTTATTTCAATATTTAGCGCGGTTTGTTTGAATATAGCTTATGAAATTCGTTTAAAACTTTCTCTGAGTCATCGAATTTTCCTTTATCGACATAGTATCATTCGTCGTTTCTATCTAGATCTGTTCATTTGACTTTGTACTGTATTCGACCTTGATAGCGTCTGAAGTTCAATATATCGTCTATCTTTCAGTGTTTATCGTCTTCAATAGTGATTGATCTGAATGATTCTGAATGCTGTTCTGATAGAAAGTCTTCTGAATACGATTGCAGTAGCTTCGAGCTGAACATCGAATGCAGATGCTTCATGCTGACTGATAGACGAAGATGATAGAAGATACTCACTTTCGCAGTGATTTGATAGAAACTCAGCTGTTTGTCTTTTAAATCTTTGCAGAGTCTCATTATCTTGACGTTTCTGAAAGATAGTCAAACTCAGTCATTTACTTCATAAATGATGTTTCGTCTATGTTTATTGATCTGAACTTCAATGATCAGCTTCGTCTTTTTCAATTGTTGACGGTTGAAGCTCAGTAACTCTTTCATTTGAATGACAATATCATCTGCTTTTCTAGCTTCAAGTCTTTCACGAGTTGTTTTGTAGTCAGTTGTATCTGAATTGAAACTCATTCGAGAGTGAAATTCTTTATTGAAGTAGAAGAGAGTTATTGAAGTGATCGAGAAAATATTGAAATTGTCGCTGAATTTCATCATAGATATTCATTTGACTCAGTCGTTCTGCATGTAATTGCAGTAGATTCTAAGTTCGCGTTCAACGTCTTGATTGACTCATTTCGATTGATTGTCGATCTCAGAATGATAGACTGTGAATAAACTAGCTGTGATTCTCAGTCGTCTGCAAAGATTCTTTCACATAGTTGATATGAATTGAGAGTCTCTGTTCGAAACAATAGAACTGAGTAGATCATGCAGTCGATAGACGTTTCATAGCATGATTCAAACCGTTTCTTCGACTGAGATGTCATTGTCTTTTCAATGACAGAGAACATAGTGACGTTCTTTGATGAAACAACATATGATTGTGCAAATGACGTTATAGTCTTCTGATAGAGATAGCTCAGTAATGAAGTTCATAGCTATATCTTTTCAGCGTTCTTGTGAAATGAGTAGAGAATGATGAAGTTCATTGATGTTATTTCTAGAAACTTTGCTTCGCTGACAGACATGACAGTTTCGAATGTACTGTCTGACTGTGACTCGATGATCTGATCAATAGTAGAATCATTGAATTAGATCAATAGTTCATTTATTGTTGAGATGAAAGATTGAGAACTGATCATGAATTTTCTGCAGCAGTTTCGTATGCATATTCTTGAGAACTCACAGTAAGTCTTTTCTAAATAAAACGCCGTCAATGATTTCGCAGTCTTTCAATTTAGTGATATGAAATTTGAGCTTGTTTTCGTTCATAGCTTGTCTATATTCGCTGCAAAGCTCATCAGTTTGATTGATCATACGTACTTGTTGATAGAGATTTGCTTTCGGTTCAACAGGTAGAACATCAACTCTATCAAGGGTCAGAATAGTTTGAAAATGATCTTCAAGATGCTGAGCTGATTCAGAGACGTTCGCTAGAGACATTCTGATTAAAGCATCGACTTTAGTGTTTGTTTTGCCTGATCTAAAGATGATCTGAAAGTTGAACTTCGATAGAACGTTCAGATAGTTGACTTGTTGTCGACTCAACTGTTTGTTTTTCATGAAGATCTTCAAAGTCTGATGATCAATGAACATCTGAATGAGTAGTTCAGTGCATTTCAGCTCGAGTCGTCAGTGTTCGAAGCATCGAATAATGACTAGCAATTTCTTGTCATAGATGTGATAATTGATTTCAGCGAGAATCATGCTTTTGCTGTAGAAGATCATCGAATGAAGAACTTTCTCGTCATTGTACTGAGATAGTATTTCACCTTTTACATAGTTCGAAGCATCGATCTTCAGAATAGCTTGTCGTTTGAGATCAAAGTGACGAAGTACTGAAGTCAAGCTGACTTGTTTCTTTAAATTGTCAAAGACTTGAACACAGACATTGTTTCAAACAAAAGACGTGTTCTTTCTAGTCAGCTGAGTGAACGGTTTGACTAGCTTCGAGAAGTTCTTAATGAAACGACGATAGAAGTTAACAAATTTCACGAAGCTCTGAATTTCTTTTAGGTTGATTGAAGTGATTCAGCTGACTATGACTATCACTTTGCTGAGATTTATACGAAGACTTAGTTCTGATACAATGACTTCTAGAAAAACAGTCTCTTCTACATTGAATTCGCACTTTTGAATATTCATCTGCAGTTCAGCTTCGCGTAGTCGACTCAATACTAGTTTGACGTGATCTCTATGTTTCTTTTTCGTTTTGCTATAAATGAGAATGTCATCTAGATAGACTTGGCAAAAGTCGTTCAGAAAGTTTCATAGAATATCATTCATATATTGCTGAAATGAGATTGATTCGTTAGTCAGTTCGAAGAGTAGCATCTTATATTTATATGCTTCTAAAGCAGTGATAAAAGTGATGTAATTCTCGTTATTGAAATGCATTTGAAGTTTGTTGAACGCTGATATGATATTCAATCTCGTCAGATGCTTGCAACTCACTATCTTTTCAATGATCTCGTTTATTAGCGATAGAGAATATTTATTTCTTTTGAAAATGACATTTAGCTTTCGATAGTTCACGCAGAATCAAAGATCTTCATTTGCTTTAAGAACGAATAGAACGAGAAAGAAATAGAGAGTCTGACTAGAAGTGATGAATTTCTTCGACAGATTCTCGTTTAAGTACTTTTTTACCTTCAGAAGTTTGACAGAGAACATTCAATAGACTCGACAGCGAGAGAATGTTGAATCACTGATGAGCTCAATTTTATGATCGTAGAAGCGATGAGAAAGCAGTTTATTCAATTGAGCTCGATCAAAAACATCTAGAAACTCATGATATTTTGATGACAGCTTTGCTTTAATATCTTTCAAATTCTGAGTCGTTTCATCGATTGAAGAGACGTTTAGAGCGTTCAAATCGCACTGAGTATTGTACGCGATTTCTCTATCAATATCAGTCATGAATAGGGCAAAGACTTCAGTCTGATTCTTCTTTGATTGATTCAGTAGAGTTTTGAACGAAGCTGCATCTATGCTTCGAATCGAGAATGATTCTTTCTTAGTCGTAGTTGAAACAGGTCGTTTGAGCATAATAG
>JAABUR0100002459.1_pt1 | contig 28287 bp, 27 predicted proteins | sample 5560091 | NCBI WGS metagenome assembly JAABUR01 (sample SAMN10711879, study PRJNA513375) | rock metagenome | isolation source: Antarctica rocks | place: Antarctica: Victoria Land, University Valley sud
AGCAAGCCTCTATTTTCAGTGAAGTCACTTGCAAAGTCACCGCACCGCACCGCACTGCAGTGCATCGTTACACATGGCGCAGCACTGTTGCAAGTGAGGAAAATTTTGCCAGCATTTGTTCCCTTTCCACTTAAGACTGCCAGCCTGTTTTCAAATACTTGTAATCACGTTGACAGCGGGATACTAAGACTTTCATTTCAAAGTCAGTCACGCAATCCCCAGGAATGAGCTGACTAATGGGACAGTACCAGCTTGGGATGCAGGGTTATGGTAAGATGTATACCAACGCATAGGCTTGTGTACAGAACTTTGCATGCTGCTGTACTGTGTGAATCTTTGCCGACTCTACAGGTGATCAAGAAAACCACTGCATCACATCACTGCATTTCTAGGCTGCACTTGTCCAATTAACTTGTGTTCAGACAGGCAACCTTCAGGTTGCGCCTGTTCACAACTGTGTCCAGCAGTATGACAATAGGAAATCCACAAGGGCTGCCTATGACGAAGACTTGCTCTGCACGTACCTAGCTTCATTGCCGGAAAGCGTAAATAAGGGCTGCCTATCAACGAAATACCAACAATGAATGCATGAGAGCAGGTAATGCGTTCAGACAAAACGTACTTGGTGACAGCGACTCTACAAAGAGCATGGTATGCAACAATGGCACCTGTAGTAGCAAAGTCCTGGGCATGTACCCCAACTTGAGCTAGTGCTATGGTGGTAGTGATCAGGTCATAGTAGTAAAGAGCCAGCCCAGCTTGACATAGAAAGGCGGATACGTCACCTTCGCTGCTGCCCACATTTTCAGCAGATATGATTCAAACTGCATTGAGCCCTGCTCTCCAGTGCGGCAGTTGAGATATGTATGCAGTCCTACCGCAGCCAAGCAACTAGCCCCAAAGACTAATCAAAGGCTGAGCATCATGATTTGTACATATCTTCTAACACTAGTGAGCTGATTGTCACCATTGCGCACTTATATATTTTTTCTACGCTGACCACTGACAACTGACCGCTGACTAGTAAAGCAATGTTTTGTTGATTCAAAACCAAGCCCTATCTGTCAGCCCAAATCATACACTGGTACTAGAGTTCAGGCCCATTTAGAGCCTCCAGTACTTTAGGCGCTACTAAATTCCAACGTACCTCTTTTCTATAAAGTTTTGAAAACTTTATAAGGTAGATAACAGTTAGTTTTAAAGATTCGGGGAGAGTTGCCGAAAGCGGTACACGCGGTACTGGGCCCCCACCCACACACCCCCCTGCTTGCCCTTATTTGGGGTGGTATTTGTGGGGCCACCCACGCATACCAACCCCACATGTACCACAAATTAGTAAGTTCCAGATGGAACTGCACGACTCAGTCTCTGGTGCTAGATGTGACTGCATCATCCATAGAAAAGGTTAGGGATCCCAGCTTTCATGAAGGGACCAGAGATCGTTTCGTCGTTGAACACGCTGAGCACAGAGGGGAAAGTCGAGATCAGGAGCCTGCTGGACATAATCGGCCTGTGTCTCCTCAATCCTACTTACAACGTGCATGCCCAGTGATTGTGCCAACACAGAGTACGGGTGGGTTATCATAGATCTACGAGACTTCGCAGACGATCTGCAGAGAATGGCCTTGGAGACTTAACGAAACACCACCGAAGCAGAAGCCGCCCTGTGCCACTTTCACCTCAGCAAGGTGCTAAGATCGCTCATCCTAGCGACACGTGCTACCAGGGCTGCATGGCCATCCCTCTCCCGACAGACGCCACCATCGATTATCTCTCCATCACCCACAGAAACATTTTTAGAATCCCCTTCACCCTTGACCAGCGCTGCATAAACAAGAATTACCTTGGATAAATAAGAATCACCCATCCTGTACATCGACCGGCTTGATGATGCAGAAGGAGCATTGGCGCATCAAGCGACGTAAAATAAACATGCTGTCAGCTAGAAAGATAAAAGCTCAAAAGCAAGCATCCTACAGTGACCTTTATTGCAAGGTGATTCAGCTTGAATTTGGATCCTGCTCCATGTTTTGGCTGCATGCTGTCACATTTCCGCTTTGTGCAGTTAGGTGCTGTCACGCCAATTCCGCTTTCATGACATGCCTGCATATCAACATCAGATGTATGCTCAGTTGCTTCCTGTGTTGGCAGTTAGCTGGCCTTGAAGAAGAAGCAGAGCACATTGCCGAGCACATCTCAGACGTCAAGTGGACCAAGTATTTCTTCAAGAGCCAGCTACTGGATACTGAGAAGAAACACGGGTACTCCTTGGCCAGCAATGCCAGCCTAAAGCGGCAGGCTTCTTTGCTGGAAACTAGGAAGCAGGTGTGATGACTGCAAGCTTCTCTGTGTTTGTGAGGAATACAAATTCACCCTCTGCAGAGTGTCTGACCTGCCTGGGAAACCCTGAAGTGCTGGGAGTTAACAGATCATAAGCAAGCAAATGTAATTGTTGGGCATGCGTTGGCTCATGTCTGCGTATTGGACCTGCCTGCAAGGTGGCCACAGCTATGCTGCACAGCTATGCTGCACAGCTATGCTGCACAGCTATGCTGCACAGCTATGCTTCGTCGCCTGCAAGATTGCTCTTAGCGTTGAGTCTGTCCTGTGGTTGATTGACATCACCAACAACCAATTCACCTTGATGCTGCATTCCTTGACCCATGCGCTAAGCGTGCTTTGATCACGTTGTTCCAGCTTTGATGATGGTAGCCTTTGGCTCTTGATCAAACTTGCTCCATCAATCTCGTGCTACACATGCATCAGGTTTTGTTGCCAAATTTGCCCATTGAGTCTTCATATCAGCTGACGCCAAAGCTGAAGCTGCAGCCGATCCTGGGTTGGGTGCCCCAAGCAGGACTGGCCATGGCGTCTTGAAAGGATCACTGGACATGGACATGTGCTGCCATTACTTTGATGAGCTGCCAACATCCCCATGATGTGTGAGCATGAAGTGGATGACGTATCAAGGCCACGCAATGCTGCAGCTTGTGCGGCTCCCTGTCTTGTGGGGTCACATTCCTTTTTGCCTGTTTCTGTCTGCCGGCCATTTTGCTCTCCTGCAATGCATTGTCATCTCCTTCATTTTATTTTATTTAACAGCCAAGCCACCGTCAGCACTTGCGACTTTCTGGGGATCCCTGCTCAATGATGACTTTCAGCTCAGTTGGTTTTGTGCTGAATGACGACTGGTGCCATCTCAGTCAGCTCCATCCATGTCTTCAGGTATGTTTGTTTTTATAGCTTCTGAACAGAGTGACAGAAATAAGGAATATTCCCTCGATTGTGGTTGATTTCTGAAGTCAAAGGCCTCTGTCTATACTGAATACTGGTTATTGTCGAATGCTGATGAATCTACAATTGCTTTTCTGTGCACGGGCTCGATCGTCAAGGTTTCTAAGTTGATTGATATGATTAATCCCCAGACTGTCCTAATCTGTTGTCATGGGAGTCATTGTTTAATTCCTGTGTCAGTTTCTGTCTCTTTGACAATCTGAATTTTTAATTAGCGTGCATTTGTACTGCTTCCCTGCGGCTGCTGCTGCTTCTTGTCAATCTAGTCGAGGCTGAATTCCGAGCAAAATATCTGTTTACACCGTCAGCATGTCTCTCCGCGTAAATTTCAGCGCATCATGTTTGAGGTGCAAATTTATTTCTCTCCACTCAGCGTGAGTACACATTGGTAGCACAGGTACAGGCCATGCAGACGCCTAGCCACCACAGGGTGGAGTAGATCAACATGCAATGCAGCCACTGGCAGGCTCTAAGGTAGGTCCGCGTTGTCAACAATTGTGACCTTGCAGAAGTGGTGCTGGCTCAGCAAGCTGTGTCATCACTTGCAAACAAGCTTGTGTCGATCATACAAGTGGTGCTTGCATTATTAGGCGATCTTGTTGCACTTTTGAGCCTTGACAGGTTCTTTATCACATTGCAAATTCATACATGCGCAACGATTTGTGTAGGACCTGTTTTTCGCTGACATAGATTATCAAACGAAGCAATCTGGATCACACCAACCCAAGTAGCCAGATGGCAAAAATCTGCTGTTAATGACAGCATGAGGATGTGCAAAGCCTGTGGGGCAGATAACGAGGAAGAGCACTTGCTCATGCATTGCCAGGCTTATGCCAGAGTCAGGCAGAAATAGTGTCAGTTCTGTGGCAGTCTGCATAGCATCCTTAACCGTAGTGATCAATACACAGAAGCAAAATATATAGCAGGCTATCTAGCAGCCAGCGATAGCATCTTAGCAAAGGCATGATTGCACCTCTCTAGGTTTGTACAGTCAGACAGTGTCACAGATGTACATGTGTGGGTGTGTGCATGTTTTGGTTTGCTGTGTGTGCTATGGTTTCTAGTGGGAAGAGTGTTGAACTTTTCCTGGCAGATGCAATCAAGCCTAGCCCAAGTGCTAAACCCTGTTGGATATAGATTAGTGTGTTGGCGCCAAAGTGCTGTATGCCACCCAACCACTCCTGCTCTACTGGGCTACCGATGTTGAACGCTGTAGTGTGTTGGATGGAATTGTGATGAAAATTGTATTATATCGAGGTCTTTTTGACCTGTAGATTCCGTTTGTACATTGTAACACTTGAATTAGAGACCCATAGCCTTAGTCAGTGGCCAGCCTGGCTCCTGAGGTCTGTAAAATATTCATTTATTCATTCACAATAAAAATAGTCATAAAACAAAAACAGCCCTGCTGCACAGGGTGAATAGTGATATCTATATAAATCGCACGGAAATACTTATTAATTTGTCTTAGTAGGATTCGCATGGAGCTCCAAACTGCGGTATTGATTACTCCTGCGATTATCGCACGCGGGCATATCGCACACGGCTTCGCACAGTATCGCATGGCCCGTTTTCACTTAAAAACCCTTGAAAAACCTTAAAAACCCTTCAAATCATTATAAACGGCAATGAAAGGGAAAATTAATTACTATCGCATAACTAGTACATTATCGCATATTAGTAGTACCACTATCGCACGGGGCCCAATAATATCGCTATTCACCCTGCTGCTGCATGGGGGTGCTACTTATTTCACCGTTCCGTGAGTCCGGCCTAAGCAAAACAGCTCTGCTGCATACAGTTCTACTTGTTTCACCGTTCCGTGAGTCCGGCCGAAGCAAACCATGCATCGTTTGTTTATGAACGTCGGCTACGAGCTATCCGAGCAACAACTACGCCCCTACTTTGCCAATTTTGGAGCGGTAACAGACGTGTACTTGCCCAAGCATGTCAGCGGCCGAAATAAAGGCTATGGATTCCTTACATATGCAACAGAAAGCGCGCTTCTGTCTGTGGTGCAACAGCCCAAACACGCTATCGACGGGAAGGTTGTCCAGGTGATGAGAGTGTGCACACCTGTTTCCTTCTTTGTCAACTGCTCCTTTGTGTTTTCGTCTTCCAGTCGGTTAGCTTGAGAGCCTGCTTGTGACCTGACAGCCCATCTGCGTATGTTGTCCAGGTGAACGTTGCTGGTCCCCGTCCAGTCAGAGAGACAAAGTCCAGTGAGACACCCTGCACAGATCGTTACGGTGCCTTTGGCAGAGGTCACCGTTTGTATGTTGGAGGATTAGCAAGGGCTGTCACACAGGAGAGAGTTGAGCAACATTTTGCCATGTGGGGCGATGTTTTGGATGTCTACTTCCCAGCTGCAAGGGGCTTGAGCACAAGCAGTTATTGCTTTATAACCTTTGGAAATTATGAAAGCGCTCAGCAGGCATACAGGAAGTCTCAAAGAAGCATAGATGGCTGGGTAAGCAATTGACAGACTGCTGCTGTCCATTCACATAGTACCATTTGGAGTTGACTCACTCTGACTGCTACAGCCCTTAAAGTCCATCAGCATGGCTGAAGATCGGAAAGATGTCGGTCCTGAAGCGCCTCCCAAGGCTGGAAAAATAAGAAGTTCAGGTCCCTTGGAAATATCTGTTTCAGCCAAACTGCAGATGCCCAGTGCTCCTGATACTGCAAGCTTGTCTGGGTATGTATCCTGGCTGGAGCTTCAGTATCAAGAGGCTGATAGGCAGTTGGCTACTGTGCAGGCAACAAATGTGCCAGCTGGTTACAGTCATTCTGCCAATTTGCCACAGCACAGTCACATTTGCTCACAATACCCTCTTGGCCTGGAGTCTGGCCCACATGGCGCCAATACAAATCAGGTGTATCAGTCTGCGCCAGCCGCACTCAGCAACAGTCTTCCAACCAATCGAGCAGCTGGTGCCTGCCAGAACTGGAATGGCATGTTCTTTCCCCTTCCTGGCAGCTCTGTAGAATACACGGGAGAGATGGAAGGGTTCGTTGCTGGTCTGGGAAGCACTGACACAAGCTTGAATTCAGACTACTTGGCAATGCTGGTGCAGCAGTCTATGCTTGAAGCTTCTGGTCAGTTCATTGGAGGTGAGGCGTTTGTCAGGCTCATGCTAATGTTGGCACATCCTTCGAGGTTTGGGTGTTTTCGTGCCGCACAAATGATAATGATATGTATGATATTTTTAACGGCGGGTATGCATTTGTTGAAAGGGTAAAGGCATGTCAAGTTTGCTATTTTCTACAACTGACTCTTCAACTTTAATCAGCTCTGATTGTACCTTTGGGTTATTCTGTGATGCATGCTCAAGGATGTTGGCATGCTGTTGGGTAAGGCTGGTGCGTCTCTCATGTGATGTTCTCCTGTCTATACTGCAGGAGAAGACAGCATTCCCTTGCCCAGCCCCCAAGAGCAGTGCTTTGATGGTCGCCATCACCGTTCTTCGCCCCGCAAGTGAGAATTCTGGACAGGTACGGCATCCCAAGTTTGCTCATAATACCCTTTGCACTTAAGTGCAAAACTATTGTGCCTTTACCGTTGAGCTGTTTGGATTCTTTGTGTCAGTGACTGGCATGCTGCAGGTAATAGTCCTGTCCACAACAAAATGCACTTGCCAGACTACGTTCACAGCACTGTTCAGCCTTATCTGTGCCGGATTCAGACATTTTTACAAGAGTGGGACAAGACCTTTCAGCTCAGCATTTTTCTTCAGGTCACTTGTTCTGCTCAGAAGTGTGAGTTCAACAGCAGTTCAGATGTTGTTCCTGCTCAGCAGTGCAGGTCATGCTCTTCTCTGATGCATTTGATGATGAAAGCTGAGGTTTGCATACTTGTAAGCTAACATGCAAACACGGTGCTGTTTGTTTGCAGCTGCAATGACTGACTTCCACTAGGCTTTGAGTTGATCCATTTTTCCTGATTGATCTGTTGGTTTCTGAGTTATCAGAAGATATGACCAATGCAAGCCCAATGAGTACCAACCATCTCTGCTCCATACTACGTGGTTTTAACAAAGCAATCCTGTCATCTACTTTGAGAAACGTTGTGCTGAGGTACTATGTTCTGCCTGGCGTCAATCATACTCACGAGGTAGGTTGCATCGTCTTTGCATGCAAATAGCTTCAAACAATGGCTGTTTAGGATGTTTATTTCTGCAGACACGCATGCTTAGACCTAAGCACGCGATACACAAGCTTCCCCAACTGCAGTTCGCACACCAACCATGTCACATTTCTCTTCACTATTTAATGTTATTGCAGTGACAAAATCAGGTAGCTAGACTGCTTTTGTATGGCAGGCTCGTTGTAATTATTCCAGTAGTCGATCTTTTAATTCTGCGCATTTTGTTGCAAGACTGGTCTGAGCACAATGGAAGTTGAGCACAAGTTGTTTCTGGACCATCTGATGTACGTGCTTTGATTCCATATTGAGATGGATGCCTCCACTGCAGACCAGCAGTGGATCAACATGCTAATGCAGATTTATCTTGTGTGCCCATTGCGACACTTGACTAGTAGAGTTGCAGCATTGACGTTATTTGCGAGCATCTTAGCAAAGCGTTTTCTCACACCAACGGGCCAGCAGCACAGCCATAGTATGCTTGCTTTATCACAATGGCGTGAGGTGCAGTCAGCCATACACACTGCAAGGCATTAACGTTGACTGCCATCAGCTTGTCAGACCTCTTCCAAGCCTGCAGGACCGCTATGCAATTGCGTATGAACACTGACCAGCGTACTCTGCAGTCAGCCATACACACTACGCATTGATGATGGTTGCCATCAGCGTGTTAACCTTTTGGATTCTAGCAATCCTGTGCTTGGCAAGATTGACACCAATGCACATCACCTCGCAGCATGCACCTTTGTGAAACATGTCAACATTTGTGTCAGATAACAGCTGGCATACGATGAGCAACGTTCTGGACGTAAGCACGGGTTTGATTTGATGTAGTCAGGAATAATTGCAGGTTGATCGATTTCTAGGCAACTCTGATGAAGTGCCATTATTTCTTGGCTAGGCTTTTAGCCTTTCTACGTGTAACTCTGGTCGAATGTTTCAAGTGCATTCGACGGTTACAAGACTGCGACATCCCCTTTTAGGGTAAGATCATTCAAAGCTTGGAGCAGGATTTAAGTTGGGAGAGTACGTTAACCCCTTTGGTAATCAGCAACAAAGCGAACCAACAAAGTTTGTTGCCTTTTTTTTGTTGAAAAGAACTTCGCAAACGCAATAGGTGTTCCTCCCACAGCGGCTCCCCGCCACAGATTCGCTGCGCTATAAGAAAAGCCCTACTCATTTGTCAGTCTCGCCGACATGTGCTGTATGTTTCATGGATATTGTCAAGCAATCGCAATCGTTGCTGGCCGATGTATTGGGCGTAGATGCAATGAGTCCATATGAGTCCAAGATTTTGCTTGCATATCATAGATTCGATTCGATGATATTACATTATTTCATAGCGTGATGTACTTATCAAGGTCATGCCTGTTGGCTCGTTCCCTAGCGTGCGGCAGCGCCGAAGCTGACAGTTTTGCAGAAGGTCCTTATCAATCACAATCTCGGATTGTGACCGAGCAAAACACAGCTCAGAACAAATGAAATGAATGCAGTTGTCAAGTTCGTAAACAATATCACCGGATTTGGTCAGCATTGCCATGTCCGCTATCTAAGCCCAGCTCAGTTGGAAATCGAAACCCTGATCAAAATTACTGTTTTTTAGACTGTACAGAAACATGTATTGAGGTAGTTCAAGTGCGCCATCATCGCTTTTTTAGCAGTATATCAATGCAAGTATGACCAAGTCCATGCGGATGCTGTTCATCACAACCCGTCTGTTTACAAATGACTTGAGAATATTTAACTGCGCATATGTAGCAATCCTCTGTGTGATGGAATATGTTTCTTCTAAAGCAAGATTGACAGTCCCAACTAGCGGCTGTGGTTCATAAGCAGATTGTTTTGCTGCTTACTGGTCAAACACAGAGAATGGCGTGACAGTGCTGCCTCTTGGCCTTGGCAACTGTCAATTCTATTTCTCTGGGAAAATCGATGTCTAGTACATAAACGCCCAGATCAATTGATAAACCTTGCATTCCTTCAATTGTACCACAACAAAGACCAGCAAAGCATTTTTATTCTTTTCTTCTTTCTAGTTTATTGGTTTTTAAACATCTATTTTAAGTGAAAAGTTTACAAAGTAAAACTCAAAAAAAAAAAACATAAAATAAAATAAAAGTAATTAAAAAAATACGTAAAAGCTTGATTGTTTTCGAGTGCTGGATCAGTTATCCACGCTTTTTCATATGAACAAGATATGCGAAAAATGGGAGGTGTAGATCAGCTTTTACCCTTTTTATCTTTTTTTAAAGTAATAAAATACATTAAAAATTGTGTTTGTTATATATTCATTTTTACATCCTTTTTTCATTTTTACGTTGAATATTACAAAGTAAAATCCAAAAGAAAAAGACCCAAAAAAGAATAAGTCAAATTTTATCTCTTTACCTTTTTCCTTTTTTAGTTTTTTTGTAATACACTGAAATCGTTTTTTGTGTTTTTTGTAATACATTATATATAAAAAATAAAATAAAAACAAAACAAAATAGGCAAGGTACAGCTTTCGTCAAAAGTCTGAGATCACTCAAATGCATTGCTAAAATGAATACAGCGCTGTCGTATTGCCAACTGTCACATTCTCATGAGTCAGCAGGTCCTTGTACACAATTTGGAAGCCAAAGCTTGAGATTCCTGGTGTCAGCAAGGGTGCCTTCAATTTTCGAAAAGTGCTGGCGCAGTCCAGCAGTCTAAGTCCAAGTCCCATGGGCACACCTCTCCCAATTGTTTTTTCAGGTTGCAACAGATTGCTGATTTGTGCAGCTGACTGCTGTGGGGTCCAGGACAGGTTGTAGCCGAACTGACAAATCGCAGCCAATCTGATAAAACACAGTGGAGTGGACAGATGAAATATGAGGAGACAGATGAAAAATGAGGGCTTATAACAGGTTGCAGCTGATGCCAAATTACATCAGAGCTAACAGGGTGCAGCTGAGCTGCCAGCCGAGCTGCCAAATTGCAGCTGAGTTGACTGCACCTGAGCCACACACTGCAGCTAAGCTTACAAAATTGCAGCTGAGCTGAGCTGACACAAAATAATTGGGCTGAACTGACATTGTGCACCTGAGCCGACACACCGTAGTTCAGGTAACAGGTAGCAGATGAGATGACACATTGCAATTGAGCTGAGCTGACATGTCGCAGCTTCACATTTGTGACCAAGCAACATCAAGCATTGAAGCTAATCATGATTTTATGTTGGACATCATCTCAATCGGTGCATTTTGATATAGCACAGATCTGTGTGTGTTCTCAGCATATGTGACAAAGCATTGCAGTTGTGCACTGTCAACAATTTTTCCATAAACTGCTTTTGCAAGTGTTGACTGTCAGCCCAGCTGCAACTTGTCAGATCAACTGCAACCCCTCAGCTCAACTGCAATCTGTCTGCTCAGTCACAACCTGTTAGCTGCGCTGCAGTCTGTCAGCTCAGCTGCAATATGTCAGGTCAGACTGCGGTGTGTTGGCTCAGGTGCAGTGTGTCAGGTCATACCTTGATCTGTTTGCTTAGACCAATACAGACATTGCTGTTGAGAGCAGTTCCAGACCAATACGGACAGTGCATTGCCGTTGAGAGCATGACTGTAGCCCTTTTATCCTTGTTGGATTTGTGGTGAACCACTTGGGCAAAGGGAATACTTAGCGGTCTCTTGTTTGTAGAGTTTGTAATGCTCTACCCTAAAGCCCTACTAAGGTAAGCCCTACTAAACCCTAAAACCCTATAGTATAAGGCTCATTGCCAAACTATGACTGTTACATCTACAATGCCTGAATAGAAATGACAGCACCATATTTCAGTTTTCGAGGCTGAAAGTGCAAGGCACTTGCTGACTGCATAGGAATCCAGAGAACGTGTTTGCAGATTGCTCATCAGTTATGACTGGTGGGAATCTGACGCTTGCTGCTGTAAATGCTGCCAGCACTATTGATTAACTTCATCAGTCGTAGCAAACCGTCGAAACCTGGATCAGCTGTCCGTGAATGGTAGTCTCTGCAGGTGCTACATGTGTGTGATGTAGCTCAGCTTTGAATGTTGACAACGCCACATTTTGGCTGCCTTCTAGCACTTGTGTGTTCGTGAAGTCTGTCACTGCAGGCCTTGGCCCGGAATGGATGATGCGGACACTGATACACTGATGCTACTGACTTCGGGACTTCCAGGAGGTGCACACAACATAAAAGATAGCCAAAGATTGAAATTTCTTACTAACAAAGTAGACTAAGGGTCTCCTTCGTTTTATATTATGCACAGACCTTTGTAAACGAATATAGGAAAGGCCAAAGCTAAAGAGACAAATATCTTTTCTATTGTAACTGTTTTGAAGTAACAAAGTGTACTTTTCGATAGAAGTAAAAATTATCAATGGGAATGAAAAGTGACACCAATCTAAAACAAATGTAGCCAAAATCAGAGTCTGAAAGTTGAAAACATGAGGATTCAAGTGTATGATCAAGTTGTCTTCTAATTCTTTTTTAATGCTTTGCTAAGTCAACCGGGAGGTTGACAGGCATGAGCTGCTTTGTGTGTTTATATATTATATTCATTGAAGGTCCTGTCCTTGGCCTCTCTGACACACAAGAGCATCACTGTCAGGACTGAGCAATAACATGTCCATCTACAAAAACAAGATTGTTGACTCTTTAGGATCAATAACTACACCTAGTACCATACTTGAGACAGTACAGGACAACACCCACACCTGTTAGTGATCCGACTATTTGATGTACCATGAGCTTGTTCACATTTTATCGGAGCTATAAATTTTACGTAAAACTTTTTTGCATTGTAAAACTGAATAGGGCATGTCAGTATTGATACAAGCTCAGGCTAAGCTAGCTTTCTGGGCTGTCCAATCCAAATCCACCCCTTCAATGACTGTTTTAAACAGTGAATCATACGGCACCTGCCAAATTTCTATTATTGAATATTCTGAACTGGATGTAAAGCAAGACTTCTTCTATTCAACATGAACAAATTTCATCAGAGCTATAAATTTCATGTGAAACTCTTTTTGCATTATAAGACAGAATAGGGCATTTCAGTATTGATACAACCTCAGGCTCAGCTAGCTTGTTTGGGTATCCAATCCAAATCCACCCCTTCAATGACAGTTTTGAAAAGTGAATCATACTGCACCTGCCAAATTTCATTTATTGAATATTCTGAACTGGATGTGAACTGAATGCGACCTGTTGACCAAGTCATGAATTTTATACCCATTCATGATTACGCTGTTCCTTCCAGGACCAATTGGACAGCTTCTGAACTGCTGTGTTTCATTGTTTCATGTTTCATTGTTTCATGTTTCATAAGAGTCACAGCTGTCCAATCATTACACCATGTGCACTACTGCAACCTGTTGACACAGTCATGAATGTTTCCATGACTCACCCACTCATGACTATGCATTGCATTCTAGAACCAATTGGACAAGTTCTAAACCGGCAATGCTGTGTTTGAGAAGATGTCACGGCTGTCCAATCATATCAACATGTGGACTACCGCGACCTTTTGACCACGTCATGAAGTTTATACCCACATTATAATTACCCTCTTCCTTCCAGGACCGATGGGACAGTTTGTGAACTGCTGTGTTTCATAAGAGTCACAGCTGTCCAATCATCACACCATGTGGACTACTGCAACCTGTTGACCCAGTCATGAATGTTTCCATGACTCACCCATACACAATCAAGCATTGCATTCTAGAACCAATAGGACAAGTTCTGAACCGGCAACGCTGTGTTTGATAAGATATCACAGCTGTCCAATCATATCAACATGTGGACTACTGCGATATCTTGAGATGCGTTCAACATCACAAGATGCATCGCATTTCACTTTCAGGAAATAGGATAGCAGTAGTGGATTTGGGATATGGTAGACGAAAATCTAGTGCAGATGGACAATTGAACATTCACGATGTAAATTGATATGGCGAAATTAAATAAATAATTTTCACTAATGATCCTTGCCATCCTTGACGAGGCTCACATGCCAATTTTGATTGGCAACGATTGGCAAAGATATGCAGTAAAGCATCATCATAACGATGGGCAACGTGATTGCTACAAGCTTCATTACTTTGTCTTTTCCAGATGTCCGTGTTCATTGCAACAAGTGGACAGAGTCCAAATGAGGACAGACTACAGCTCAGCCAAAATGTTGCAGCTGACCTGGCAGCTGAGCTAACAAGTTTGATCTGAGCTAACTATGAAAGCGATTCAAATTTCATCTATATTGTTGCCTTTCCAGCTTTGCACCTGGTCATTGCAGCGAATGAATCAATGATGCTATCAGCAGCCCAAAGGCTGTGAGCATCAGCCTTTTGTCTCCAGTATGACCATTGCATACACTTGCAGCCACTGGCTACAAAGCATGTCTACGAAGGTTATACTCTACATGCCACCAGACGTGATGATGTTGGGTCATGCTGCAACCCTGAGACTTGCGGCACGCATCGGCTCAGGACAGCTGATGTCACTATTGAGAATCAGCTCACAAAAGCAATCTCACTTGTCCCACCATGACACGACATGGACTTGAGTTGATTGACGCATACGCTACAGGCCTCGCAGTGCCATGCATCCAAGAAGGTCGCACTGGTCCAGCTTTGATTCAGTTGGGACTGGTGGAACCAACCCAGAATACGTATCAAGTCTGCAATGCTATGCTTCCAACAGGTGTCTCGATCGTCCAGCCTTGACATCAGCTGGGCCATTGTTACTTGTGGGGCAAGTCATGGACCTGGCTGTTGATGCCATCATGATGGTATCAAGGTGGAAGCTTCAGCACACTGCATCTGTTGTTTCATATTCCGAACATCGGAGCCCACATTTATGACAAACAGCGTGCTCTTGGATTGTAAGTGCTGCAAACATGATCACTAAATTGTCATGCAAAACATGCCCAATTGCTCCAACCATGATGCAATATGGACTGAGCTTTGCTACAAGTGCAACGCCATCCTTCAAGATATGTCACACTTGTCCAGCTTTGACATACTTGGGACTGGTTGATTGCCCTGCAAAACTTTGGTGTCATGCCATCAAGACTACAGAATACAGAACCCCCCGGGTGCAGCAGTCCTGCGCAAGCTTTTGGGGCAGCCAGTCCAGTTGCTATGCAACGCCCAACAGACCCTAGCGCAGCTGTCATGAATCACCAGATTTAGCTCAGCTATGCCTGCATGAAAGACATGCATCTTTGTGCTGTGCCTGCCAGTAGACCCTGCAGTACACTTGCAGATGGTTGTGGGGGATTGGAAGCCATCGAGGCATCCAATGGGAATGAGATACGAACACCGGCTGGATCTCAGCGGACCGTAGCAGCAACGTATGCAAACGTTCAGCATGCTACCAGGTGTATCTGATATGAGGTCGATTGAATTCAGGAGCTGCTGATACTTCTATGAAACTCATACCTAATTTTCCTGCTCAATATTCTAATTCTGAGGGACCAGCAAATTCATTAAACAGTGATGCTTTTGCAGTCAGAGAATCGTGCTCATGTTTGGCTCACAAATGGAGTGACTTCAGTACAAAGTCATGTTGAGCTTGTTAGAGCCCCATACATGCTTTAGCAGCGGGTCACTCCATTGATTGGTAGGTCATGACACAGAAACCTACCACCACCAACCTAATACCTACCACCCAGTACCCGCCTAGCACATACCACCTGCTACGCCCACCACCTAAACCCTTGCAGACCACTGTGTCGCTCGCTGGGCTAATGTCAGAAACGAGACTTCACTTCTGCCTCCGTGACGGTTGCGATTATGCTCTGGGCAGCGCGACGGGGCAGACCAAGTTCAAATACGCGTTCCGAGCCTTTGGCACTGGTAAAAACAAACACCCCTGTCGAGCGGGGTATTGCTATATCACCTTGAGCCAGCTCCATCAGTACCAAGGTCGCATTGTCACAGAGCCTGACTCGCCTTCAGCTGGCATAGTTTGGGTTCCTGATGGCAAGGCTTTGTTTGCGGTTGCCTCCAAGTATCCCCCCAAACATAGGACTGAAGCAGCCAACGGCGATTCAGACAGTGATACAAGAGGCGCAAATAAGGTGTGATGGGAAGCCGGATTCAAAAGCGCCTCTTTGTCTACTGTGATGACCAAGCATGGTGGCCATTCCTGTGTAGGGAGGTCAGAGCAAAGCTGAAGAGGGCAAAGCTGGTGTCAGCAGGCGCCAGCCTTGCAGTCCCATAGCTGGCCCAAGCAAACGTAGCAAGTCAACTTGGCAGGCAGGTCTGGAGCAGGTGTTATGTTGGGCAGTGCATATAGAGAGCCCAGGCAGTCGGTGTTGCAGGTTGTCGACACGTCCTCTCTGAGCGACAAGGCCACTCTTCCAGAACATGTGTGGGAAGGCTGGAGGTACGCTGCCCACATGTGGCTTGACACAGCAAAGAGAAGCCAGAAGACTGTTATACCAAATGCCAAGCACTCAGGCCCGGAAACAGTCCCCATGGCCATGCTGCACTATCTGCTTCAAAAAGCACCTGGGGACCTTAAGCTGCAGCAGGATGTGACTGTTCTCATGACGGAGCTTCAGAGCATGACATGCAATGCCAGGAGCACTATGGAAATGCTAGAGCTTGATGCCGATGATGCAGGCAGCCTACAGGAGCAGCTGCGGTCAAATAGCTCCGAGGTTGGCGAGCACCTGTGCTCTGCGGCTCATTTATCTGCTGCTTGCCTTACTGGGACCATCCATTGACAAAACACTATCTCCTGCTGCTTCCCATGGTCTTCTCTCTTGCCTGCAGGTGCAGGCCAGCGGTGGATTTATTCTGGCTCGCTCCCGTAATGTTGACCTTGCACAACAGCATAAACTTCTACAATTATTGAGTGCCGCAAGGGAAATTCAGGTATTTCCAGGCTTGGAGTGTGTCAGAGGTGATGGCACAGGGTACTGGAAGCCACAAAGGCCTAGGAAGGATCCAGTTCCTCTGTCAGACTTTATAGCCTCTTCATTGGCTGTGGAAATGGCCTCTGATGAGCTGGCAAGTACATGGAATCCACAGCTTGACTCCAGGGCAGATGTTGGCTGTTTCAGGGAGGCCCTTGCTGTGAATCTCCCCAGTCACCTGCAGATTCGCTATGATCCTGAGCTCGACACTGTCAGGCCTCGAAAGACTGTGAGGCTCTTGGGGGATGACAGCAGCAGCCTGATCAGCTCAGCAAGAGCGTGCCTGCCAAGATGTGAGTTCCGCAATGATGCAGGCGATTCAGATGAGGACTTGGACTACGAACTTGGGCCTTTGGTGACCAGTGATGCCAGTGCATGCAGCATCATGTCACCCAGCGCTGTCAGCCAGTCAGATGATTGGTGTGGCAGATGTATACGCTCACAGCTAGGCAACAGCCTCACAATGTTGCGGGCTGTTGACATTGGCGTGGTAATCGTCAGTGAGATGGGCACCTGTGTGCCCTGGCATGTGGAGGATAGTTGCAGGTCAAGCCAATTCTTGCCTAGCGTGCAAATTGATCATGCTTTCTGTGCTAATCGAGTCCTTGATCCTACATCAACACCACAGACAACCTTGCAGGGGCCCTGTCAACACTATGCTGTTGGGTTATCCAAAAGTCTGGTACATAGCCCCTCCAGACTTTGCAGAAAAAGCAGCAGCATACTTTGGGGACGACATTCCAACCTATCCGGCTCTGCTCACCAAACGTCTATTCCACAGGCTGCCTGTGTCAGAACTCAAGAAGATGGGAGTCAGACGGGTCATGCAGCCCCCAGGCTATATGATGCTCACCTGTGCGGTGAGCGGCATTACTGCTATGCTGTATGTGTGGTCAAGGCATTTTGGAATGTCATCCTCACTGTATGCAGGGGTATACATGGCACAGCACTTGCTCCTTGGGTTTCAGTATAGCAGAGGCCAGCAACTTCTTCAACGATGGCATGGGGCTTCAAATAAGTGAGGCAGTAGATATGTATGCCAAGTTGCAGAAGCTTGCAAAGGATGCTTGCGTCAGGCATAGTGAGTACCAAAAAGAGGTCAAGCAATCAGTAAAACTCTCAGAGATCATGTTGCACGGGGCTAGAAAGTACCATTTGTTGTAGCTGACTGTCATTTGCTACATATGGTAGCTACTGAATGATCATATCCATGTCACATCAGCAGTTGACGATTCAACACGCCCAGTTTTACACAACGCAGATGTCAGGAAACCAATGCACGCTCATCTGAGAGTTATCATGCTGTGCACTGGAACCAGAGCATATGTGCCCATTTCCAGTTCAGCACTCGGATGCTCAGAACAATTTCTCAGATGCACATAACAGTAATGCATGCCCAGCTGACATTTGCTATACACATGGGGCTGCTGACTGAGACCCTATTTTTGCGGCAAGTCATCATTTCATGATAGTATGCTGTGCACTGCAGCTCACCAATCACTGCTTCATCTGATGTGACATACAGATTCTGTGACTGATGTGCATTGGAACAACAGCATAATGCATCATCAATATGTTGTGCACTCCATTTCCAGTGCGGCATTCAGATGTGCATAACATCAATGCATGCGCATTTGAGTGCTTGATGAACTGACAACTGCAGCATGTGAAACATGCTGCGCATTCCAGCTCATCGTGCACTGCTTTGCATCTGTTGACCCACATGCAGACCTACATAGATGTGCAGAAGACCAATGCAGGCACATCTGAGAGTTGACATGCTGTGCATGATGAGGCATGAAGAGCATTCTCATATTCGTTCGAAAAAAGGAACGGTAAGCACCTTCAAATTTAAACCTTTGAGTAAGTCGGCACCATTGACTTCTTTGTAGTGCAACGTGGACTTGTTACGGCTACGTGAATGCAACTTAATGCCTGCTCCTTCAACACACATAATCTGTAAGAGCTTGAAGGAATTTGCATCTAGCAAGCCGCAAAGTACCTGTTACAAGACAGAAGATTGTGAATTTATGCAAAAGGCGTCCTGATCTGGTGACTGCCCAATTTCTCGCTGGCATGAGGATACCAGCTCATCATTCGTTAAACTGGATGTCCGGTCCAGAGACGTACTTGTGCGGACTGCGCCAGCTGAACCATTCTCAATGCTGAGACTCGTTTTACAGCCCAAGCAGTCATTTCTGCGGACTCTGTCAAGCAACAGTCTGCAGAGATGAGCTCACAGCTGAGGCATGCTCAACGCTCATGTCCCCAATGAATGCTGTAATTCTGACTACGGTTAAACAGAAGCAATGACCCATACACTGTCAGTTTGACATGTGCTCACAGCTTCAACATGATGTACAGCCCAGGAGATCATTTCCCTGAGCAGAGCTTACAACTGAACGCTGATGGCCCCAATGAGTATTGTAGTGCTGACTATGGCAGAATAGACACAGTGACTAGTATACTGTACAGCCTAGAGACTCAATTGTGCGGACTGTGACAAGCAACAGTCTGCAGAGATTAGCTGGCATTCTTGATGCTGAAATCTGAGTTACAGCCCAGGCAGTCATTTCTGTGGACTGTGTCAAGTGACAGTCAGCAGAGATGAGCTCACAGCTGAAGCATACTCCATGATGATGTCCCTCATAATTTGCTTCGCAGCCGTATTGCCCCACATTCACAATGCCAGCCGCATTTGCCATTAGTCATCTCCTAACCCCACCGCCAACCCGTTGGTGGCAGGTGAGCATCGAGGACTCCCACGCTAATCCTGTCATAATCAGGGCTGCAATCGATGTTGGTGATTCACATTACAACTACTGCTGATAGATAGACACTGGCCATCATTTTCAGTCTGCTGTGCTATAGTGTAAGACTTGCATCAATTTGTGACTCGGTACTTGACACTGGTTGCCACCAAGCATATTGCTGTCCAGACACATTCCAAATCTGCCGGACTGTACTGCCAGGCGCATTCGGATAATAGTCATCGCATAGCTCACAGGGAGCTTCAAACAGGGGTACCTTACGGTGAACAGTTCAGGAAAGAGACCCTAATCAAATCTGCTAGCAGCAAAGCTATTGCAGCCACAACGAAGCTCGAATAGGACAGCCAGATTTTTGAGGACATCAAGTCCAATGTATCAGAATTGACACTTGATGTGCATAGGCCTTGGCAACGATCCTCTCAGAGATGGCTTTTAAGCCACCAGTCTGGATGGTGATGAAGTTGTGAGACTCCTGGATGCCAGCATAAGACATCATGACCACATGGTAAGCTGACTTGCTGAAGCAATAGTACATGGTTGCAGGGCATCCTTTGCCATCCTTGCCAAGCTTGGAAGTGAAGGATTGTCAGTGAAGTTATTAGATGGCTACATGATATGTTTAGCAAACAAGCGCATGTTTGAATGGCTTGTGTGGGAAAGACACTCACTCACCATTGTCACTTTACAGCTCACTCACAATTCATATCAAGACAAAACTCGACTCAACCATGCACTGTTCTGCAGATCAGAACATTTCCTTGGCTTTGCCTTCGTTTGCTTACTGGCCCTCACTCTTGTTGTGCACTGTGTACCTGTTCCAACGCAAGTCATCAAATGGTAAGCAAAAGTAGAATTGAGAAGTTGTTGCAGGGCATCCTTGCCATCCTTTACTTGTAAGGATTGGCTTCAAGTTGGCAAGGATGGCAAGGATTATCAGTGAACATAACTAGCTGGCTACATTGTATTTTTGGATGGCTTGTGTCCAGACAAGTATGATGAAGACACTTAATCACCAAGTGTGTCACTCTGCAGAACGGGCAAGGTTGATTCTTTTGGATGGCTGAGGTACTCAGGGTTTGCTCGGCACAAAGACCCCAAGCTTGATGCAGCTGGTGCACTTGCTGATCTGCTTGTATTCAGTCTCAATTTGACTGGGTTGAACATCCTGGACAAGATAGAGAGTCAAGACAGCAGCTGGCAAGCCACATGCACCAGTAGAATGGCTGATTGCGTATCTGGCTGCACTGCTCTTTTCAGAAAAGCAATATTGTGTTGCACTGCTTGATCTGTCTCTGCAGGTGGAATTACAGGGTAATGTTCAAGGACCTTTGGCATGCTGACAAAAAGCAGGACCGCAATGCTCTGGCAAAACCCTTGCATAACATCTTGCAAGAGGTGGAAGGGAGCCCTGTTGTGAAGATAAAAGCGTTGCACTTGCTCAGGTATGCAAACATCATACACACTATACTTTCAGCTCAAAACTTGTGTTCATCATGCAACTGCACCTGAGCTTGATTGCCCACCACAGGGACAGTGGTGTCATCTTGCTGGCTAGCGGTGGTGCAGGGATGGAAGTTCTCCAGATTTGGGGTATGATGCACCTGTGTATGTTGCAGTGCACTGAGCACTTTGCTCCAAACACCACTGCTGTCAACAACAAACTCCTGTTTCGCCACCATGGTGAGATACTCCAGGCAACGATCTACACAGGGCTGAATGCAGAAGCCTGGAAGCTCAAGCTGTTGGGAGACTGGGCAGTGATGTCAGAAGCGTGGGTTCCGAAAGTATCAGACAGCGAACCAGCAGATAAGTTCAGACAGCTTGAGCTTGTAAACCTGAACTGTAAGACGACCGGGGCTGAAGCCAGGATGTATTACGACAGCATGACTCCTGGAAGCACATGTGCCATTGTAACATTGGACGAAGGTTGGAGACGGCACAGAGCGCGACAGCTGGGTCTCATGACTGCTAGCAACCATTGCAAGATATGCACTGTGGACCTGACCAAGGAGCCAGACTTGCACTCCCACTACCTGTCATGTGCTCCCAAATGCTCCGGGTGTGGCAAGATCGATCACAGAGTGGGGCAGATGATATGCTGCCGATGCATACATCATGGACGCAAAACCGTTCTCCATTTCGAGGATGCCTTTTTCGTCTTGGATGGCAGGTGTATGGACCTGTGCCAGGATGGGGTTGGACATGGGGTCGGATATGGCCTCCTGTTCAGTAAAGGCATGTGCTCATGGTGTCTCATGCACCAGGGGATTTCGTCCAAGAAGGTGTACAGCCGCTCCTCATCTGTCATCGCCATCACAGACACAACCGGGGGCGTAACAGATCTCATCCGCTCCAACATCGGGACCATGATCACTGTCGGCAGGCATTCAATCAATTTTGGCACCACAGACCACCATTGTGATCGTTGTGGGGTTGCGGGCAGTGTTGCCAGACCCCTCAGCTTGTGTGGCAGGTGCAAGAAGGTGCAGTACTGTAGTAAGGAATGCCAGAAATCTAGTTGGCCATAACACAAGCTGGGTGCAAGCACGTGTAATGACTGGAATCTAAAACCTCAAGTAAGCAACTCAGACCTGCATTCATATCAAGATCTTCACATGCCGACTCGTGCTGCTGCAGCAAAGTAAAAATGAAAGCTATCACGCGTCTTATTCTCGCAATCGTCGTCGCGGCTTCCAGAGGTGTGAGCGCACAGGCTTCGACCCCTCAGGTCGTTACCTTCAACAACGATGACAGCTTGACAGACATCACTTCGATCATTCAGGCAACTTCCCAATATCGCCTTGCCTCTGCGGGTTCGGGCAGGACCTTGAAAGCAGCAGACCCTTTGACACAGTCTCTCAACAACTATGTCAACTCGTTCTCCAACCCCACTGTCGAACTCCTACCCCTGACCAGTGACATCGTCATAAACACCACGGCGCGAATAGCCGAGCTACCGCAATCCAAACACCTCCTCACACTCACCGACCAGCTGCATCAATGGCTCGCCGATCCAGCCAACGAGGCCTCTATCAAGGATGCACTCGATGCTAACTCCACTCTGCAGAACATCGAGCAGCTTCAGTACGAGAACTCGACCATGGTCTGCGAGAGGTTGTTTCAGTACTCCAATAACGTCGTCAGTGGCACTACCAAGACCTACTGCTGCTCCGAGAGCGATGACCTGCCGATGGACAGCCTTGGGATTGTTTGCACTGCCCGGATTCACCAGGACGTCACAGCCTTCATGCTTTCTCCTGGCACCACTGAGAAAGCTTCCTCTCTGGGACAGGGTTTACCGAGAACCTCCTCACTGTCGCCTGCACAATCGCGTCGTCTGCTTGACAAAAACACTGACTACGGTCCCTGCTCACCACAGACGATCGGCGACTTACGGAAAGGCATCCTGCCCACAGTCACTTGTTGCTTTGATCTGTTGCCAGCCCCCTTGAAGCTTTGTATCAAGGTGAGTCATATCGGCTTGTGGTACCTGTTTGCACTCTAGTCATGTCTGTCAACCTGTCATCGCGGTCGTAGGTGAAAGGCGAGGTGGACCTCGTGGAATACCCTGGTGGTGGGAACGCTATGACCGTTTTTCAAGGATACGAACACACCGACTATTGCGCCTCTACCACCATCATGAACGGCTTCTTGCAAGAGGCTCAGTGCCATTCCAAAGAATTCGCCCCCATATATTTCCAGACCATCTCCCAACGTGCTTTCATTGAGGTCGACACCACCTTGTGTCTCACCAGTGGCCCAGTCTACGACTTCCTGATAGAAGAACTCGGATCATCGGCCGAGCAACTATGTTTCGCACAATTGGACCTCAAGTTTTACGAGGTGAGCTATTGTCAGTCTGTTGTTCCTCTTCAGAAATCTCTACAAGACTTTCATGAGAAACAGCCTCCCATGTGCAGACATTGTTGACTCTGGGTTTCCACCTGGACGTCGGAACCGACCTTGGGAGCTATTTTGATTTCGACTTCGTTGCCGAGGGCCAACTGCAACTCGGTGACAACCCAGCACTTTGCAGCTTCGTGCTGAACAATTTCGACCCCTCCAACTTCTATTGGTGCGGCGTCCTGAACACACCTGGCTGTTGGTGGTCTGCGGGTGATTCTGACCTGGATCTCATCATCAGACTACAAGCTATTGGTCTTGTCAGCAAAAGGTGGTCCTGGCCGATTTTCACTAAACCCAACACACGAGGATGCCTTCCAGCCGTTCCTACAAAGGGACCCACCCCTCCTCCATTGCCACCACCACACATCGTTTCAGTGGGCATCACTTTCTGCGTCAAGGGCGATGGGAAGGTATGTGTCGTGTCCAAGCTGCTGACGTGCCTCCTGCCTCTGCTGACCTACATGTTCCTACAGGATGGCGATACCAAGGGGAGCGTTGACTTCTCCTTATCTGATAGCACTACTTTGGCCAGTGTTCAGCTACCTTCCGCTACATGGGGAGACCGTGGAAACCACAACCTACAGCAGAAAGTCGACGTCCCCTTGACAGCGGCTCAGGCGGCCAGCTCTTTGGACGTGCGCACGCATATCAGATGGAACACCAATGGCAGGGATGATATGCTTTTTGATGCAGTCGTGCGAGTCACTTTCAACTCCGGGACTTACGCTGAGTTTTGTGTCGCTTCCACACAGCACGTGGGTTGTGGGGACCATTGTGATTGGCTGGGTAATTGCCCTCAAAACAACTGCCAGTATGACATGACCCCCTTCTCAATTCACCTTGGCAGCGGAGCCGGCTGCAGCCAATGTACCTATTGACACCTATTATACCAAACCTGCATTCCCTACATAAGTTGATTGTACATAGCTGGGTGCGGGTCGAATTAGGGAAGAATCAATCCTGCGCATGATCATCTTTCCATGTCACAATTAGATTCCTGCACAGTCAGTCTAAAGACAACAGTATGTCCTTGATCATCACACCTGCCTCAGTTCCATGTCACATTTACATTCCCCCTCGTACTCAGAAATCTAGTTGGCCAGGACACAAGCTGAGTGCAAGTCTGTGTAAGACTGAAATCCTTCTTTCATGTCAGTCTAAAGACAGTAGTATTGACCACATTCAAAACAATGCAACAATGCAAGAATACCTCTACTGTGTCACATCCCCACACTGGGATGATTGTAAAATGGGCATTTGGAAGGGTCACTATGCTGACCTCTGGGCAAGATACTCATTACTTCTGGGCCCAGACACCACCACAATCACGGTGGTGGTAAACCCAATCATTGCTGACCCAATATGCAGAGCGAGGAACGAATAGACACACTTATGTAGCACTGTGGACACATGCCATGATGCAGCATGAGACATGCTTATGCAGCACTCTGGATGTGCCATCATGCACAGAAGCAAATGCTTCGCGCTGCCATTCCCGGCATCATTCCACAGACCATCTTCAGGAATTGTTGTTTGCCGCAGTGCATGGCTCTAGCTGCTTTGGTCATTATCGTCCCACATAGCTGCAATCTCTTCCAGAGTCTTTCCCTTGGTCTCGGGAACTGTGGCATATATGGAGCCTAGGGCAACAACACCTATTCCAGCAAAAATGAGGTATGTTGCGCCGAGACCGGTCGCGGTTCCTCTAGAGTCTGGGAACTCTTTAGTAACGCACTCCAAGCAGACACCAGCTGAGAGAGCCAAAGCATGCGCAAAGGAGCGCAGCACCCAGCTCAAGGGTTTACATAGGGTTAAAAGCTTTCCCTTTCGCCATACGCCCTTTTGTCTCTGCCTTTTCGTCCCTTTCGCCCCAGCCAGCTTTCGCCATTCGTCTCGCACACTGCCTGCGATGCAGCGGTTCGGCAGACAGGCACTGCTCATTCTACTTCAGCAGCACGTAACCTGATGTGGCGGTGTCGGCAACTCGTTGCTGCTCTCACTACGATTGTCAGCGCGTTCCTGCTAAACTCCTGCTCCCTCTGTCAAAGATAGACAGGTGTAGTTGGAGCAAACATGGCTACGCAACTTTTAGATGCCATATTTGCCTTCAATCTGAGCAGGGCAAGGTTACACAGAATACGCAGACAGATCTCCAATTTGTCACTTCTGAAGCAACTACTGGTGATCTGGGGCTGTTCTGAAGCGGCCTTTTACCTATTCCAGAGATGCAGGTATAGCGCAAGATGCTCCCGCTTGCAAGTGGTCGATTGCATAACAGCTTGCTGGGATGTGCCGTCGTCTGAACTCCATATGACACCTGCCAATCCTTCTGTGTGATCAGATTTTGCACTTGGCTCTCAGCGGCTGTGCAGTTTTCCGGAAGTCTTGTCCAACTTGCAGGTACTCAGTCGTCAATGCAAAGCTGCCAAGGCATGTTGATTACGACAGGGTTCAAGAGACAAAATCAAGGTTCCTGCAGCTCCAAGAAGTTCTGTGTATCAGAGATTTTCTGAGTGGATGGTTTCACGGAGCAGCTTTTGACCACATCCGCAGAGGAAACCTTGAGGCTTTTGTAGCATATGCATTCTATTGTCAGCAGTATCAGGACCTTTCAGACCAGGTAAAGCTCACAGAACAGCTTACCACCTCCGATTGGCAAATGCACTGAGGTTGTCAAACAAAAAATCTGAAGAGTGCAATGCCCAGGGTTTGTCCTGCTCACCACCTCCACAAGCACCGAAAGGACCATAGATGCGTATTGCCTTCCCAACTCTGTTCTCCTTCTCCAACTCACATATTGCATTGTGAGGTGGATGCAGAAAGCCATTAGCTCAAAAGAAATGCTAGAAAAATCTCAAGGGTGCTGAGTCCTCACGTCATGCTTATACAGGCTCAGCAGTCAACGAAGCAATTTGTTGATAAAATACAAAGGCACTGGGGGGTGTCTTTCCCCTCCGGGAAAGACACCGAACTGCAATTCATGGCTCATTTGTGGGAGCCTCTCAGGTACAATTGCAGCAGCACCAACAGAAACGCCAGCAGCAACAGTGTGCATTGTTCTCCCTGCCTTGAAGCAGCGCTTTGACTTATTATGGTTTGCATCACAAGAGACATTTGAGGGAGCATACAAACAGCAACAGCAGTCTGCACATTAGCATGCAGGGTGATGCACAAGCCATTGCTGGTGTACCTGCTAAGCGAGGCGTGGGGGTTGGGTGTGCTCCTTCTGTTGCTAGCCGTGGGCTTCAGACGCTCCTGCACAGGGGTCAGTTTGGTGCCCTCCAAGCTCAAGCCTTGTGACACAATGCACATGCTCACAAACTTGAAGCAAACACTCTGGACCTTGGCCCCGCCTCTGCATTTCCCGCTGCATGAGTATGAGCACTATGCAGGTTGGCGTGTGATGCCCATATAAATCTGCATATATGCACATCCAAATGGATCCAACTGAATGTACGAATATTAAGACATCTATATACACCTTGGATTGCAATGTATATGTGCCCAAGCTTATGCAGGCACTTCAGACTCCTGGCATCTGTCTCTGTCGCTGCATCATTGTTTGCTTTCCCACAGACCTAATCTGAGTCTGCTGTTGGTCATGATTTCTATTGAAGCTTCTGTCCATGACGCCCCTGTCAGTTGCTAGGACAAGAACTGTTGGTGTTACCAGTATTGCACATGGTGCACAGGGTCTGACGTTCTGGGTGCGGCACCCATCGTCAGGGCCGGCGCGTGCAAGCCCGGGGTTGGGTTTTCCCTCAGAAGATGCAGCAACCCCCAAAGAACTGTCCCTGACAAGACCTATAGTGTTTCTACACGGCGTTGGCTGGGGCCTGGTGAGGCAACCCGACATCCCCATTCCAACACTCATGCACTTTTGCAAGAGCCTTGTCGTCTTTCCATGCTTATCAGACAAATTGCGGGGTGCTTTCCTTGCAGCTTATTACTCATCTAGGTTCCTGCATTGCTATTTGTTTTGACTGGCTATATGCTGCCATCTGTACATTCCTACAGTTTGCAGTTGACACAAAAGTTTGCAGACATGGAGATTGCAATGGCACTCAACCTTGCAATCAGGGAACGTGAAACCTGAGACTGCAACATCGCATGCCACAGTGGCCCCTTCACATCAGACTCAATACAGCTGTACTGCACTCACAGGCGTGTCATCGTGTTGCAGTTTCCCTACATACTCTTTCTGCGCACACTTTTTGCAGCAACCTCCTCTCACCCTATGATAGTCTTGGAGTTTCGCCACATATCCACGCGCCTGTGCCTGACAGCTGTCGATGTTGATCATGCTGCGCACGCTGTGGCTGCTACGCTGCGTCAGCATGGCTTTAAAGAAGCCTGCGTGGTGTCACACTCCTTTGGGACCTTTGTGGCATCACGTCTGTGCCAGATGCATCCTTCAATGATCCAATCATTGGTGAGCTGCTTCCCTTTTAGTGATCCAATCATTGGTGAGCTGCTTCCCTTTCAATGACCCAATCATTGGTGAGCTGCTTTCCCTCCACTTCCATCCCTGAGAGTTTATCACGATGCTCGTGACACATAGCACAAGCAACAAATTGCTGCAAACACTGCTCAACTCCAAGCAAGTGCGCATGGACGAGGTACTTGAATATGAATGGAATGCCCTGATGTCCTGTCAAGCCACAGTTTTTGCATCACTGGGGAGGCTGCCCAGCTTGGTGCAGAAGGCTGATGCTACATGTTGTGCATCTTGGATCTTGGCTGCGCATGAGACAAATCATACACCCTTTTGGGCCTTTCCTACAGCAAACCTGTCTGTTGGCTTGAATCTTTTTGTGGTTTGCCTGCAGATGCTGATTGACCCAGTGTGCTTGCTGACATGCTGCCCTAAGCTGCTGCGCAACTTTATATACGAGTGGCCAAAGTTGGATTTGAGCTTGCTGACCCCTGCGGGGTTCATGGACTTGATCCGTTTCGCCTGTTCGCGAGACCTCATCGTTGCAGAGGTAAGCCACATAAAGGTAATTATATTTCATAGCTTGTTTGTGCTGCTGCAAAGACTGGATAATGGGTGTCACTGGTACGCACTGGTAAGTGCCTGGCTAGTGGGTATCATTGGTAATTACTGGTTTGCATCTGTCTTGGTACTGAGTGGGTAGACCTTGACCTAGCCTGGCTAGTATTCGCTGCAATTTGCTGTTGTTGTTGCGTGCATGCACCCTGTTACAGTAAAGGTGCCTGGCTACTGCAACAGACACCGGACACTCTGCAAGACAGCTTCCGCTTGG
>JAABUR0100002461.1_pt1 | contig 28283 bp, 27 predicted proteins | sample 5560091 | NCBI WGS metagenome assembly JAABUR01 (sample SAMN10711879, study PRJNA513375) | rock metagenome | isolation source: Antarctica rocks | place: Antarctica: Victoria Land, University Valley sud
GGCAGTCCGCGTCGGTGGCGAACCATGACCGGAACTCACCCGCTGAACGCGGATAGTGCACCCCTGCTCGGGGCCGCAGCGCGCTCATGTGCAGTCATCTTAGTCCGGTCAACTGAATACCCCTGAGTTACCTTATGTCAGTAACGTCCCTTTTGCTCTGCGGCTGCGCAGCGGCGGGATGCGGAGCCGTCACTGAGGCCATCGCTGCTCTAACGACCGTAGCGACAACGGCAGTTCGAGTGCAATTCCACCGTGCCGCCAACCCATCGATCACTTGGCGTTGAGCTCCTGTGAACGAAACAGTGACGGGCACGGCCGAATTACTGCCCGATGAGGACGTTCGGCGGACCCGGACCAAATCATCGCGGCCACCTCCGTCGGGCTCGGCCGGGGCGGCCGGGTCGAGGGCCGCGACGGTGATGACTGATCCCGTGGTGATTTGCTCGCGGGTCGCGACCAGGGTGATCCAAGCCGCGAGTTCGGGGGCCAACCGAACCTGAGTTCTTAGCGGAGCTGGCTGTGGCTGCTGGTCTCCTGTGCTGGCTGCTACATCGTCTGCGTCCGGGGTCGCGGGTTCGATGGCCCCGTCCACCAAATTGAGGTCGGCGCTCGTCGGTGACGTCTGCGGTAATACCTTCTCTGCGGGGGTGAGCGGGTCCGCAGCCTCGGCCGGGTGCGTCGGCAAGGCCACTTTGGGCGGTGGGGCAAGCCCCTGCTCGACTGGGCTACTCCCCCGGTCTCGGCCGTGCTCGGTATCAGACGGATCCAGGGATTTCGGGCTGGAGAGCGGGAGCTCAGCGAGCGCATCGAGCTCGTCGAGGTCCTGCACGAAAGCGCTAGCACGGCGGGCCATTATGCATGCACCTCGACGTTATGAGCGGCGTCCATCCGTGCGGTCAATTCCTTGAGCACGGCCAGGTAGTCCCTAGCAAGCAATTCGGCAGCGTCCGGCCTGCCCCATAGCCGACGGTCCGGTAGTGGTGCGGCATGCCTCCCCTGCTTTCGACTCCGCAGCATCGCTATTCGGTCGGTGCTCGCCGCCTCGGCTTGCTCGATCAGCTCTACGGGCGTGAGATTGGCGGCGCGCGCGTCGCGAGCGACCGCTGGGCTGTGCCGGATGGTCGCCTCAAAAGGGGTAACCGGACTGCCTGTCAGCATGTCGTCAAGGCTGTTGCGCAGGGCGGCATTCCGCGCGGTGGCCCGGGCGTCTCGAGCAAAGTGGATAGTGCCCAGAAGGCGTAACTCCTCATTGGTGTCTCGCTGAGCGCGCCGTACGCGGCGGATAAGTAGCTCGACTCCGTCCAAGTCTGCGTCGTCCTCACGGTGCGGTGCCACGACGAACTGCACCGCCGCGAGGACCGCATCCAGCAGTGCGACGTCGCCGGGTCCCAAGTCGATTAGGCACAGCTGGTATCGGCCTGTGTCGGCTGCGGCTCGCAACGCTCGAGCCAAGTTTTGCCCAAGATCAAGCCCAGCGGCGGCGGCGTTGGCAGACGCACCAGCGACCATAGCCAATGCCGGTCCACCCGGGACGACGTCGAGCCCAGGACGGACATCGCGCACAGGTTTGAGTGGCTCGCCAAGGACGACGGTGCTGTACAGACCACGACCGCTGTCCTCATCCACTCCGTAGTTGCGGCGTGAGAGGTTTGCCTGCTGGTCACCGTCGATTACCAGCACTCGCCGCCCATCTTGGGGTCGAGCCGCGAGACTTGCCAGGGACGCAACCAGGCTGGTCTTGCCAACACCACCTTTTTGGGTCCCGATGAGAACCGAGCGCATCAGTGATGCCTCCACTTTGCTTTCACTCCCCTGTCGAGTTCAGGTTGCCTGCGCGAGGGGCAGATGCCAAGCAGACACGCCGCACACAACGGATGTATGCAGCGCATATGTGGCGCCTCCTTCAGGGGTGTCGGCTGCGCGTGCGGGACATATGGTCAACGGATGCCCCCTGTATGCACCACGTGTGCGATGCGTTAAGCTGCAATACGCGCCGCATAGGTGCCGCATGTGTATGACACGCGTAGAGCACTCGGCATGCATATGCGCACAATATGTACTTAGACCGCCGCCAGCGTAGTTATCGGCTACGCCCGTTAAGTCGTCGACACCGTGGGCGCGGCGCACGGGCGAGGTCGGGAGGGAGACTGCGAGCATGTGTGGACGCTTCGCGAGCACCCAGACCGACGCTGAGCTGCTGGATGTGTTTAGGGCGGTCGACGTTGTGGGGGAGCAGCTGGCACCGTCGTACAACGTGGCCCCCACCCAGCTGGTGCGGGTGGTGTTGGAACGCCCGCCCCGCGACGCCCCCGCGGGCACCCTGGTGCGCTGGGTACGTACGGCACGCTGGGGGTTGGTGCCGTCAGTCCTGGGCTCGCGACACTAAAATCGGGTCACGGTTGATCAACGCCCGGATGGAGACCATCACCACCAAGCCTTCGTTCAAGGCTGCCGCCTGTCGGCGCCGGGCGATCGTGCCCTCTGGGTACTTCGAGTGGGAGAAACGGGACGGCGCCAAGGTTCCGCACTTCTTGCACGGTGACGGTGTCCTAGCGATGGCCGGACGGTGCGAACTGTGGCCGAACCCGGACCTTCCTGCAGAGGATCCGGCAAAATGGGTGTGGAGCACCGTGGTCCTCACGACGACCGCGCCGGACGCGCACGGACACATCCACGACCGCTCCCAGTGATCCTGTCCCCAGAATTTCAGGATCACTGGCTCGGCCCGCCACATCATCACGGGTCGATCGCTGGTCATCAGCATCGGGACGCTGCAATGTTCAACGGTCCATTGCATCTTTTCGAGCCGCGGGGCGAGCTCAGTCACCGCGACCTTCAGCATGATGCTCAGCATCTCATCGCGTGACCGGGGGATTGTCCTGGTCCGTGGCGTACTGCACCATCGTCCAGGCGGCCTCGACCTCAGCGCTGTTCGGTTCGAAGCCGAGATGTTGCTCCCTGAGGAAACGGCGGATGGCAGCCGGGGGAATCGGCCGCTCCTCCGTGGACGCCGCGGCGTCAGCGATGAAGTTGCTGCGGGCCAAACTCTCGCGTGTTCTGATCAGCTGGATTGCGGTGAACAGCGCCACGACGGTTCGATCATTTCTATGCAAATCACCCGTTGAGGTGAGTCGCCGTCGGAGGGCTGGCCAGTCGTCCTCGGTTTGCCTAAACATGTCTTCGCGCGCTTGCCCAAGCGACCCAGTGCCGTAGATGCCGGCCTCTACCGCAAGATTCTTGACGTTGGTCGGGAATGAAATAGCGCGATCGCGGCGTCGGCGGCAAACCGTCTCGTTATCCGCCCACGCCCGCAGATACCCTGCTGGCACATAATGCGGGCGCTTGGTAACCATGATGCCTGACGGTAGCGGCGGCGGCACCGGGGTATGAGCCCGGCGGTGGCGACGACGCCGCTCGGGTGTTCCACATTCTTCACGGTGAGCGCAACCCGCTGTGGAGTCACACAGTGGGGGGCTCAGGGTCGGCGATCGGGATGGTGCGGCGTTCTCGGCGTTCTCGGACGGTGACGTGGAAGGAGACGGGGGTGGCGGCGAGGATTCGGTCGATGAGCCGGATGAACAGCTGATCTGGTCGTACGTCGGTGGGGACGAGGTCGGGGTGGGCGGTGACGGTATTGGTGGTCGTATCCCAGTCGACGAGGAGCAGGGCGGTGGCGGTGTAGCCGTTGGCGTCTCCGGTGTCACGGAGTTTGCGGATCATGTCGATGCTGCGTTCGAAGGCATCGGGTTCGGCGGTGCGGATGGTGGCTCGTTGGACGAAGAAGTAGCCCACGGCGGCGAGGGGGTAGCGGCCGCGGAGGTTGCCAGCGTCGCCGTAAGACTCTTCGAACCTGTTGGGCAGGTTCTTGCCGAAGCTCGACAGTTGTGCCTTGGTGGAGATGAGTAGCTCGGGGCCGCGGTCCCAGCGGGCGATGACGACATCCACCTGTTTTTCGTAGGCGCGGCCGAGGACACGGGCATCGACGGGTGCGACAGCAGGGATGTTCTGTACCCGGTGCAGCAGCTCCGCGCGTAGTGCGGCGGGCACCTTGCTGATCAGGGTGGTGATGTCGCGGGGCAGGACCCGCGGGCGGGTAGCGCGGGGCCACACCTCGTCCTCACCGAAGCCGGCCCGGCGGAGTTCGGTGGCGATCCAGGCGTCGATGCCGTTAGCGAAGTTACCGCTTTCAGACACGGCACCCGCGCTGGTCGGAATGGTGAGGAGCTGCCCGAGGAGGTCGTAGTTCGGTGCGTAGACCGGCTCAGCCCCGCGGGAATGGGTCCAGGGGTCGGACAACGGGCTGGTCAGCAGGTGATCGAACTGGCTGAATGAGTCCGACCGGGCCGTCACCTGCCCACCGGCAGGCGGGTGGCGCCGCGGGCGACCCGGCGGGCGGTCATCAGGGCGTGGGCGGCGACCAGCTCGGTGTGCTGGTCCTCCGATAGACCCATCTGCTCACGGAGTAGGACCTGATCGACGATGCGCACCGCGGCGAGGAGATCCCCTCGGCTGAGAGCGTCGCGGACGCCGCGGCGACGCTGCTGCAGCTCAACTCGGGCGGCGTCGACAGCGGCCGGGGTGGGGACGGGCAGCACATCGGCTTCGCGGGGCTCGATTTTGAGCATCCCACCGCCGTAGGCGCGGCCCACGAGCTCGGCGCCGAGCAAGGTCAGGGTGTTCAAGCTGGCCAGCGGCAGCAACTCGCGCCCCAGGAGTTGAGTGTCGTCATGGAGGTAGACGCCGTGGACGCTGTTCAGGTGCAACGCCCGGGTGGTGTTCGTGCTCAGTCGTGGGGTGTCGGCGTTCATGTAGGTCAAGAACAGGTCCGGGGCGGTATTGATCGGAACCTGCCACCACGGTGTACGCACCCGGCACTTGTAGGCCTCATGGACCCCGTGTGCTTCGCCGTGGGCGAGGTAGCGGCGCGCCCCCGCCGACATTGCCCGCCGATCCGGTCCGGGTCGGAACAGCAAGGTCCGCGCCCCGGCGTCTCCTAGTTGCTGGTGGGCTGCTGTCGTGAGGGAGAGTCCCCGTAAGTGACGGCTGCCCGGTGGGGACAATGGCAACGTCTCAGTGTCGCGAAGCCGGAGGTCGCGTGCCTGGGTGGGGGACAGGGCGAAGAAGTTGTTGCGACCGGTGACCGCCCCGAGGGTGGTTTCGCCCCAGCTCCGTAGCCCGGTGAATCCCTCGCCAGCGACTAATGGGGCGTAGATGCCCAGCGCGGTCGTTGACAGCAACGCGGGTGTCCACTTCGCGCTCGTGTCGGTGGGCCACCACCGGTGCTGGGCCGGGCTTCCGCTGGGGTTCTCACCGAGTACAGCATCTAGGTCGCTGGCGTTGGTGATTTGGTGGAGCTCGCAGTGGTCGGTGCCACCGGTGGCGAGCGCGTCATCGGCCAGCAGCAACACCACCTCTTCCAGTACGCCGGGGAAGATCCGGTCGGTGAACATCACTAACCGAACCCGTCCGAAGCTTTGCATCAGGTAGCGGCGTACGTCCGCGGCGTAGTTGACGGTTAGCAGCTCCGCGGGCAGTACCAGACCCAACCGGCCCCCTGGACGGAGGAACTCCGCGGCGTGCACCGTGGCTGCCGCCCACGAGGACGCCAGCCCGGTCAGTCCTACTCCACCGCGTAGCGCGGCTCTACGGCTCGCTGCCCGGGCTTCGCCGCTGAATCCTTGGTAGCGGACGTAGGGCGGGTTGCCGACCACGGCATCGAAGCGACGCTCACTGGGCACCTCGAAGAAGTCACCCACCTGCACCTGGGCGGTGCGACCCGTGGCGGCTACGAACGCCTGCGCGGAGGCCGCGCTGGCCTCATGCAGTTCGACTCCTGCGAGCTGATCGTCCCGACGTGGCGCACCCAACTTGTTCAGGCGCAGCGCCGCCGACACCAAGAACGCGGCCTCTCCGCACGAGGGTTCCAGCACCCGGTCCGCAGGTTTGCGGATCGCCCACCGGCAGATGAAGTCCGACAAGTCGACCGGGGTAAAGAAGGCCCCCCGCGCCTTCCGTAAAGACGCCGTGTCCGCAACCACCACCCCGTCGAACGTCGAACCAGCTGCGGAACTCACTCCTGCTCACTCGCCGACAGGATCTGAGCGAGGACTGCGGCCGCGTGCTCGCTGACCGACCGGTTCTCTCGCTGCGCAGCCCAGGCCAACCGCTGCGCCACCTCGACGGGCATACGTACAAGCACGGCTTTGCGCTCACCACGCCACTGGGGTCGCCGATCCCGCACCACCGCCACGCTCGTACTCGTCACGCCCGTACTCGTCACGCAGAAGTTGTATCACCCACCAGAACTCCTTCCCACCACCACGACCGGCGCGCCGCAGGGCCGCTGCTGATACGTGGCGGTAATCGATCACTGGCTGGGACGTTCAGCCAAGAGCGGACGCACGTTCTGGCAGCTCGTCGCAGCTCGTCGCAGCTCGTCGCAGCTCGTCGCAGCCTGTTGCATGTCTCATGCTCGGCGATACACGGCTCAGTGGCAGGCATCCCGTGAGACTGGTTCGGTGGGTCATTCCGGTGATCTGGGCCCGTGCGGGACACTGTCTTCGTGACCGACCTCAAGATCGACTATGTGCGCGTCTCGACCGCGGACCAGGACCTCACCGCTCAGCATGAGGCGCTGGCCGCCTCAGGTCTGGACCACAAGCTCACCTACACCGATCACTGCCTGACTGGCACCAACCGCGACCGACCCAGTCTGCGCGAAGCGCTTCATGCCGCGCGCGCCGCATGACGACACAGCCCGAGGCGGGCGGCTCTGCCGAGGCCACGTCTGACCCCTTCACGATGACGCTCAGCCTGAACGTCCTCAACCACTTGGGGATCAAGCTCTACAGCAACCTGCCGGCCGTTCTGTCTGAAGCGGTGGCCAACGCCTGGGACGCCGACGCGACCGCAGTCTCCGTCAACGTCGATACCGCAACCGAGACCATCACCATCGTCGACAACGGTATCGGGATGACCACGGAGGAGGTTAACGCCCGCTTCTTGCACGTCGGCTACCGGCGCCGGGAGGACTCGACAAGCGGAGCAGGAGCACAATCACCGCTTTACACCCGACCGGTGATGGGCCGCAAGGGCCTGGGCAAGCTCTCGCTGTTCTCCATCGCGCGCGTGGTCGAAGTCCAGACTGCTGCTGTCCGCCCCCTCGGTGGCAACGCGGCCTCGCCTGTCGTGTGCGGCTTCGTAATGGACCTGGATGACATCGAGGCGGCCATCCGCGGCGAGGCAGTGCCCAGCATTGCTGACCCCTCGGCAGAATCCGCACCACGCGCCTACCACCCTGAATCACTACCGCGGGAGCGACTCGTGGTCACTGGGGGCACGCGCATCGTTCTGACCCGACTCAAGAAGGACCCCGCGAAGACCGCGGCGTTCCTCCGGCGCCGGTTGGCCCGTCGGTTCAGCATGCTCGGTTCGAACTTCGAGCTCTCGATCAACGGTGTTGCTGTGTCACCCGAGGACCGAGATCTAACGAAGTACGCCCGCTACATTTGGTTGTACGGCCCGGAAAACTACCGCCAGCGTGTCCGGGCGGGACTCGCGGCTGGCGTCGAGGTCGAAGACAGAGATTCGATCACCGTCAGCGGTCAGGAGCTCTACGGCTGGATCGGCACGGCACGGGTGACCACCGAGCTTCGGGAGCAGGACGAGGAGGGCGAGAACCTCAACCGTATCGCCGTGCTCGTTCGCGGCAAGCTGGCTCAAGAGGACGTTCTACGGGCGCTGCAGGTCGGTGGCTTGTTCAACCAGTACCTCATCGGTGAACTGCACGCCGACTTCCTCGACAGTGACGATGAAGAGGACATCGCCACTAGCAATCGGCAGGCGATCGTCGAGGACGACCCACGCTTCGAGCAGCTCCTGATCTTCACCGGCGCCGAGGTCCGCTACATCGGCAGCGCCTGGAACCGTCTGCGCGAGCGGGACGGGGAGAAGGAGGCGCGCAGCATCGCTGCCGTCGACGCCTGGTTCAAGACGCTCCAGGGCGAGGACCGGGCCGACGCTCGCCGATTCTTTGGGCGGTTGAACACGACCACCGCAGAGGGGGAGGATAAGAAACGCCTGATCGGAAGCGGGGTCATCGCCTTCGAGGGCCTCCGCCGGCGCCGCCGGCTGTCGGCTCTGTTCACCACTGCCGAGGAGAACCTGCCGGCGCTGATCTATGCCTTCGAGAGTATGGACGACATCGAGGCAGCCGTCTTCTACGAGGTCGTCAAGGACCGCATCGCAATCATCAGAAGGTTCGAGGGGCTCGTCGACGACGACGCCCGTGAAAAAGTTTTGCAGGAGTATCTGTTCGACCACCTGTGGCTGCTCGATCCCAGCTGGGAGCGCACCACCATCCCGATCATGGAAAAGGCCGTCAAGACCATTATCGATGCCACCTCTGGTAAGGACCAGGCGGTTCTCGACTCCCGTGTCGACATCGCCTACCGAAAGAGCGCGGGCACACACGTCATCGTTGAGCTCAAGCGCGCATCAGTGAAGACGTCCTCGATCGAGCTGGTTCGACAGGTCAACAAGTACCGCTCGGGCGTGCTTTCCTACCTGCGCAGTTCTGAGGGAGAAAACGTCGATCTGCAGATCGTTTGCGTCCTCGGTCACGACCCCACGGACTACACAGACGTCGACGGGCGAGGAACCTCTCACGACCTCCTTCACGCGGTGGGAGCGCGAGTGCTGTCCTACGGGCGCTTAGTTAGGGATGCTCTGGCAGCCTACGAGGACTACCTCGCACGTTACCGCTCTCTCGGCACCGTCCGGGCCGTCATCGCCGACATTGAGGACGAACTAGCCGGAGTGACGACGCTGCCAGCAACGGCTTCGGCCGATGCGGCCTCGTCTGCCGCGGCTCCGGCGTAAGCGCCCGATCTAGCTGCTGGGATCGGCGTGGGTATGCATGCCAAGCAGCACCCCTGAGGATCTAGTGAAGAATCCCGTCGTTGTCGTAACCCGACAACGACGCGTCTGTGTTCATAACCGATCATTTATGAGACACCTCTGGGAAGGGGTATTTGCCCAGGTCAGTACTGTAACGGGTGTCGTGTCTTCGCCTATGTTGTTAGCACGGGGTTCGCTTCACGCTGCGGTGTATGGGGATTGATCTTGCTCGTGTCTCCACGCGGGAGGCCGCCTCTAGCGCGTCGCCCCAGGTGACGCACAGCGTGCTGCCCTCGGGCAGGATGCCCGCCAGGTAGCGGGCCGCCCGACGCCGACGCCGACGAGTTGGGCGGTCTCGGAGCCGGTTGCGTCCTGCGGCACGGGGTAGACCAGCGCCTCGGACAGGCCGAAGCGGGAGATCAGCGCGGTGCTCAGCTCCTGGTCGACCTCGAGAGGGGACTGGATCGTGATCTGGACGATGCCGCTCTTCAGCGCGCGCTCGAGCAAGCGTGCGACCCGGAACCTGCTGATCCCCAGGCGTGCGGCGATCTCGAGGTTCGTCAGGTCCTCGACGTAGTGCATCCACGCCACGCGAGAGGCCAGCAGCAGATGCGGGGTGTGCGCGAGATCGCCGGTCTCAGCCACGCGCCACCCCCTATCTGGTCCGCCGGGATTCCTAGTGCTCAACTGACCATCAGGACTCTCACACACCGAGCCGTGCGCGTTGCGCGATCTCGCTCTCGGTCTGGTTCGAGGCGCTCACGTGACCGGGCAGCGGCACGATCCGCTCGTGGATGGCGTCCACGATCCACGACGGCTGCGGGAAGAAGTCGCCCTCGACTCGAGCTCCGGCGCCGGCGTGATCCGGTTGGGTGCGACGACCGGCGCGTCGAGGTGGTCGAACGCCAGGGTCTGCACCGTCGAGGCGACGGTGTGCAGGAAGGACCCGCGCTCCACGGCGTCCGAGGCAAGGACCAGCCGTGTTGTCGTCCCTCGTCTTTCTCACCCACTTCCCCAACGTCAACTCGTGCCCACAACGCCGTATGAAGCGCGTCGCGCCGACCCACATGCTCCACGCCACGGCCGCCGGAGCCTATAATGGCTGCGGTTCGGGCAAGTGGACCCCGCCGCCCGTTGCAGGCTCCGTCAGCGTGGTTGCGCAGGTCCTGGGAGGGGTTGGATTCGCTGTCGCGATGGAGGTTGGTCCCGGACCGCGCCAGGAGTCACCCGCTACTCAAGTCCGCAATCAGCGTCCGGCGCCTCTTCCAGCGCGGTCGTCAACTGTGTGCCTCAGACGGCGGAGGCAGCGCCCTCGGTGTTAAGGAGCAGAACTGTGCTCTCGGCAGCGAGTCCCAGTGCGTGACGTGCCTGATCGTCCCGTACTAGTGCACGCAGCCCGGCCAGAGTGGCAGCTCCGCAGGCGCCACTGTCCACGCTTTCGCGCGCGAGCTGGCGCATGGCCGCGGCCGCCTCTTCGTCACTGACCCGCACCGCCCCTGAGAGCACGTCGCGGAGCAGCGGCCAAGCCAGTGCGGATGGCGTGCCGCAATTGAGGCCAGCCATGATCGTCTCCTTAGTCGGCACGCTGATCAACTCACCGGCCGCCACGCTCTGCCACAGGCAGTCTGCTGTATCCGGCTCGACCACAACGACGTCCCAGTAAGGCGGTGTCCGGGCGAACTGCGCGGCCGCCTCGGCGAGTGAGCCCACCCCGGCCGGCACCACCATTAAACCGGAGGCGAAGCCAGAGGTGCTGATCTGCTCCTCAATCTCTTCGAACAGGGTCGCGTACCCGTCGACGATCCACCGCGGCACTTGCTCGTAGCCGGGCCAGGAGGTGTCCTGCACAAGGATGAGCGACGGGTCAGCGGTCGGCATGACGGCGGCCCGCCGCACCGCCTCGTCGTAGGGGACGTCGAGCACTTGGACGTCGGCACCCTCGTCGCGAATGTGTGCGACGGCGGCCTCTGGGACGGCCCTCGGGACCACGATCGTCGCCGCTAGTCCGAGCAGGCGCGCCATCCGTGCCACGGCCCGACCGTGGTTGCCATCAGTGGCCGTCAGCAGGCGCACCGGGTCGATGTCAGTGAGCGCGGCGCGAAGACTAGTCAGGTCCGGGTCTGGCGGCGAGTCGCACCGGTCGGCGAGGGCCCGGTATACCGCCCACGAGGCCCCCAGCATCTTGAAGGCGGGCAGTCCGAGCCGGGACGACTCGTCCTTGACCAACACCGCGCCCAGGCCGAGATCGTCGGCCAGGCGGGGCAGGCTGGTGAGCGGAGTGGGGGAGTACCCGGGAAGGCTCTGGTGGAAGCGTCGCGCCAGCCCCGACGGAGGTGCGGGGGAGGTTATTGAGTGCAGCGACCGGTTGGGGTTGGCGCAGAACGCGGGGTCCCGGCAGGCGCCCGTCGGCGTGCTCTGACCAGTCATCGGGTCACCTCCTTCTAAAGCCATTAGACCTAGGGGCCGAGCGGCTTCTCGATTCGAGACCCTAGGCTCGCCAGAGCCGAAGCAACACCGAGCGTGGGTGCCGGCGAAGCGGCAGTCCGCCTGACGGATGAGCTAGGTTCTGCCTCGTGATCGAGGTGCGACGTCTGCGGCTGCTGGTGGAGTTGAGCCGTCGCGGGACCATCGCCGCAGCCGCTTCAGCTCTGCACATGAGTCCGTCGGGCATCTCCCACCAGCTCTCCCTGCTCGAGCGTGAGGCGGGCACCGCCCTCCTGCAGCGACTGGGCCGCGGGATTCGTCTGACTGAGGCGGGGGAGCGGTTGGCCGCGCGCGGAGCGGAGATCCTGGTCGCGCTCGAGACCGCTCGGAGCGAGCTGGCTTCGCCCGAGGAGGAGCCGGCGGGGACACTGCGGGTCGCGGCCTTCGCCAGCGCCCTGCGAGCACTGATCCAGCCCGTGATCGATTGCCAGGCCGCGCACCCGGCGCTGCGCGTCGAGCTCGTCGAGTCCGAGCCGGAGGATGCGGTGCCCGCGCTGCTGAGCGGCGACTTTGACCTTGTCGTCAGCGAGGAGTACCCCGGCACGACGCCGATTGCCTCCGCCGACCGGTTGCACCGCCGGACGGTCGGCGAGGATCCCCTGGACGTCGTGCTGCCCGCAGACATTTGGGGGGGACGCGACCTCGCCCGCTGTGGCGGCGTCGTCCCCTGGGCCCTCGAGCCGACCGACTCGGCCTCACGCGCTTGGGCAGTGCAGTACTGCAGGGGCCTGGGGTTCACCCCCGACGTGCAGTACGAGTCCCGTGACCTCGCCCTGCTGCTCCTGCTCGTTCGGCAGGGCGGTGCTGCCGCCGTACTGCCGCGGCTTGCGCTGCCCCCGGCCGCGGACGCGGCGCTAACCCGGATCGAGACCGGCTGGGCGCGCACCCTGGTGACCGTGGTCCGGAGGGGCCGCGAGTGCGACCCGTCGCTGATCGTCCTGCGTCGTGCTCTGCACGAGGCTTTCCAGACTTCCGGCATCCAACTAAGCATCGAATCGGCAGTCTCGGTGACGTGAGCACGTCACCGACCGGTACTGGTCACGGCGTCGGGATCCGGCGATACTCGGCGTGACGTGCTGTCACGACGAACGGAAGGACCGCGGATGGCCACGCAGGTTGCCCTGACCACCGACATCGGCGAGGGGCTCGGTCGTTGGGAACTGGGCGACGACGAGGCACTGCTCGGCATCGTCACTAGTGCCAACATCGCCTGTGGCTTCCACGCCGGTGACCCCGGCATCATGCGACGCACGTGCGCCACGTCGGTGGCGAACGGGGTTTCGATCGGAGCCCAGGTCAGCTATCGCGACCTGCACGGCTTCGGCCGTCGCTATATCGCGGTGCCCCAGCAGGAGCTCACCGACGACCTGCTCTACCAGATGGGTGCGTTGGAGGTGTTCGCGAAGCTGGCTGGCGGGAAGGTCGACTTTGTGCGGGCCCATGGCGCGCTGTACAACGCCTCGGCGAAAGTCACTGAGCACGCCCAGGCGCTCGTCGACGCCACCGTGCAGTTCGACGCGAGCCTCCCGCTGCTGTGCCAGGTCGGCACGGAGACGTGGCGGTTGGGCGAGGAGGCCGGGCTCCGAGTGGTGGCCGAGGCCTTCGTCGACCGTGCCTACACCCCCGACGGACTGTTGTTGCCGCGCACCGAGCCAAATGCGCTACTGCGCGACCCCGACGAGGCGGCCGAGCGTGCCGTGCGGATGGTCACCGAGGGTCGAATCACCGCCGTGGACGGCACCGAGATCAAGATCGAGGCGACCGGGCTGCTCGTGCATTGCGACACCGACGGTGCGGTCGAGATCGCCCGCCGCACCCGGAGGGCTCTCGAGTCGGCAGGCATCGAGCTGGTGCCTCTGCGGTGACGGAGGGTCCACCGCCCGCCGATTCCGCCGTGGCGCTCCGCCGCTGCGGTGACACGGCGTACTTGCTCGATCTGCCCGATAACGGTGCCGTGCACCGCTGGGCAGCAGCAGTCCGACAGGCGGTGATCCCCGGTGTGGTCGAGGTCATCCCCGGCCTGACCACCCTCCTGGTGCAGATCGACGCCGAGGTCACGAATCTTCTCGCCCTGCAGCACGCGCTCCACCGGGTACTACCCGTCGACGAGGGTGCGAGCACGCGGGGTGAGCACGTCATTGCGGTTACCTACGACGGCGAGGACCTCGATGTCGTCTGCTCCCTCACTGGACTCGACCGCAGGGGGGTCGTGGCCGCCCACACGGGCCGCGCCTGGCAGGTAGCGTTCTGCGGGTTTGCTCCGGGCTTCGCCTACCTGGTCGGCGGCGACCCGCGCCTGGAGGTTCCACGCCGGGATGAGTCCCGGGTGCGGGTGCCAGCTGGAGCCGTGGCCCTGGCAGGGCCTTTTTCCTCGATCTACCCGCGGGCCTCTCCGGGCGGCTGGCAACTGATCGGACACACCAATACCGAACTGTGGAACCTCGCCTGGGAACCACCCGCGCTACTCTCGCCCGGCATGACCGTGCGGTTTGTGGATATACAGTCGTGACCAGCCTCGAGGTGGTGGCTTCTGGGGTACTTACCTTACTGCAGGACCGGGGGAGGACCGGTGTCGGACATCTCGGCGTCGGCTGCTCCGGCGCCGCCGACCCGGCGTCCTACGCCCTGGCGAACCGCCTCGTCGGCAACCGTGTAGGAGCGGCGTGCCTGGAGGCGACCCTGGGCGGTCTGGCCTTCCGCCTCGACGCGACCAGCCTGGTGGCCGTAACAGGAGCGCCACTCGAGGTGACTGTGGGGAGGCGCACGCACGCCGTCGCGTCCTCGTTCTACGTCCGGCCGGGCGAGCAGCTTAGGCTGGGATGGCCGACGTCCGGGTTGCGGACCTACGTCGCGGTGCGGGGCGGCATACTCGGGCAGAGCGTCCTAGGCTCGGTGGCGTGGGACACCCTCGCCCAGCTCGGCACCCCCCCGCTGCTGGCCGGGGACGCTCTGCAGGTCGGCGACGCCGTCCAGGCGGTCCCCTCGGTCGCGATGGCCCCCCTCGCGAACCCGGCGCAGCACATCGTCGAGCTGCCGCTCGTGCTCGGGCCCCGGCACGACTGGTTCACCGACGAGGCCCTCCGGTCGCTGACAAGGAGCTGCTTCACCGTGACATCGGACACCGACCGCGTGGGGGCACGCCTCGACGGTCCGACCCTGGCCCGATGCCGTCACGACGAACTGGCCAGCGAGGGGGTGGTCACGGGTGCGGTGCAGGTCCCCACCGTCGGCCGGCCGACTCTGATGCTAGCCGACCACCCGGTCACCGGTGGCTATCCCGTGATCGGGGTGGTACCCGCTCGGAGCCTTGGGCGCGCGAGCCAAGTCGCACCGGGGCAGCTGGTCCGGTTCCACACCGTCGGCTGAGGGTCGAAGTCGCAACTGTCACCCGGTGACAAGTATTAGGTAAATTTCTTGTTAGCGAACGACGTGTCCGGCTGTGCTCGCCGTCCCTAGCGTTGGAGTACCTCACATCACGCGGAGAGAGGGCGACATGGCAGCGATCTTCGGACTGGCCGTCGAGAACTTCACCTCGGCGGAGAAGACTCCGCAGATCGACGAGCTCGTCGCCGGCGCGCGTCGGGCCGAGGAGCTCGGCTTCACCTCGCTGTGGGCATGGGACCACCTCTTCCTGGGCAGCAGACAGCCCTTCCCGCAGCTCGAGGCCCTGACCACGCTGGCCGTGCTCGCCGCGCGCACCGAGACGATCACGCTCGGTACCGGGATTCTGGTGCTACCGCTGCGCGACCCGGCACTGCTGGCCAAGACCGCCGCCACCATCCAGGCGATATCTTCAGGTCGACTGCGTCTCGGAGTGGCCGCCGGCTGGTACGAGCGCGAGTTCAACGCCACCGGCACGCCGTTCAAGGGCCGGGGAAGGATCTTCGAGCGCAACCTGGAGATCTGCCAGCAACTGTGGACCCACGACGAGGTGACCGGCAGCTGGGACGACCTGGACTTCCGGCGGGTGAAGATGTTGCCTCGCCCGCAGCCCCGCCCGCAGGTGCTGATCGGCGGGTACGTCGACCGGGTGCTTAAGCGGGTGGCCACACTGGGCGACGGGTGGCTGACGTACTTCTACACCGCGGAGTCGTTTGCACGCTCCTGGGGCAAGATCCGCGCCTACGCCGAGGAGGCCGGACGGGACCCGTCGAAGCTGCGCAACGTGAGCCAGTTGCCAATCTGCATCGGCTCCTCGAAGGAGTCCGCACAGGCACTCACCGGCCCCTGGTTGGCTTCGTACTTCGACACCCCGGAGTGGAGCGACGCCACACCGGACAGCGCCATCTGCGGCACCCCCGAGCAGTGTGCCGAGCAGCTCGAGGAGCACATGGGCGCAGGCGTGCAGGAGATCTGCCTGGTGCCGCATGCCTACGACCCGGAGCAGGTGGAGCGGTTCGCCGCCGACGTGCTTCCGCTCCTGGACGGGGTGGCCGTCTCGTGACGGCGCCCGCTGCCAGCACCGCGGACGCCGACGCCGCCCGCCGCGAGCTCGAGGATCTGGTCCGTCCCGCCGGCAACAAGATCACCACCGCAGCTGCTGCGGTGCGTGACCTGGTGCGGGATGGCGCCGTGATCGGCGTCGGCGGCACCAACCACGCCCGGACCCCGATGGCCCTTCTTATTGAAATTCTGCGTCAGGGCCGCACCGGATTGACCCTCGCGCGGCCGCTCACCTGCTTCGAGGCCGAGCTGTTCATCGCCACCGGCATGGCCGACCGGGTGATGACCAGCTGGGTCGGCATCGGACACGGCTGGGGCCTGGCCAAGGTGCTGCGCGAATACGTCGAGAGCGGGCGGGTCGAATACGAGGAGTGGAGCCACCTGGGCATGGGTCTTCGCTACAAAGCCGGCGCGATGGGCATGCCGTTCCTTCCCACGGTCAGCATGATGGGGTCCGACATTGGGACCGCGCTGTCGCTCCGCACCGTGACCTGCCCCTACACCGGGCAGGAGCTCAACGCGGTCCCGAGCCTCAACCCCGACGTAGCCCTGATCCACGTGCAGCGAGCCGACGTCCAGGGGAACGCGCAGATCGACGGCTACGAGCTTATGGACGCCGACCTCGCCTTGGCCGCCCGCCGGCTAATCCTGAGCGCTGAGGAGATCGTGCCCACCGATCAGCTGCGGCTCGACCCGGCGCGCACGCTTGTCCCCGCCTTCGCTGTCGACGCGGTTGTACACCAGCCCCTGGGTGCCTATCCGCATGAGTGCTACGGCCATTACGAGGCCGACCTCGCCGAGTTCGGCGCCTACTCGCGGCGCGTGCAGGACGACGGGGCTGTCGGTGCGCGGGAGTACGTCGCCGGCCTGGTGGGCCATCCCGACCACAACAGTTACCTCGACGCGATCGAGCCCGCACGGCTCGAGGCGCTGCGCCGGACCGCCCAGGAGTTGATGCCACGATGACCCACACGGCCACCGACCCGCACGCCGTCGCCACCCAGCACCCCGATGCGCGACCGGGCGACGTCATCACAATCGCCGCGAGCCGGATGCTCGAGGACGGCAAGGTTATGTTTGCCGGTATCGGGCAGCCGCTCGTCGCGGCCGCGATCGCCAAGCGCCGTCAGGCGCCGCGGCTGACCGTGCTGCTGGAGGGCGGAATGATCGGTGTCCAGCTCGCCCCCGGTGAGTTGCCGGCGTCCACGAATGAGCTGCGGTCCGCGATCGGCGCCGAGATGCTCACCGACGCCGCCCGCATCTTCCTGATGGCCCAGCGCGGCTTCTTCGACTACGGATTCATCGGCGGCGCGCAGGTGGACTATTACGGCAACGTGAACACGAGCATCGTCGGCCCGGCCTCGTCCCCAACCGTGCGGCTGCCCGGGCCGGGCGGGGCAAACGACATCGCCTCGATGTGCAACCAGACCGTCATCGTCACTACGCACGAGCCCCGGCGGTTCGTGAAGCGGGTCGACTTCGTGACCAGCCCGGGCTATCTCGTGGGTGGTACCAGCCGCTACGAGGCAGGTCTCCGGCACGGTGGGCCACGATGGGTCGTCACCGATCTGGCCGTCCTCGACTTCGACGAGTCCTCACGACGGATGCGGGTCCACGCCCTGCAGGCCGGGGTCACCCTCGACCAAGTGCAGGCGGCGACCGGGTTCGAACTGCTTGTAGACGAGGGGCTTTACCACCTCGCCCCGGTCGACGACGACGAGCTGCGGGTCCTACGGCACCTCACCCGCGGCGTCGAGGAGTGAAAGTGACCACACACAAGGACCGGCCCGTCGCGAGGGAGACCACCCCGGCCACCTCCTTCGAGTACCAGCGAGCCGAGACGTGGCAGGAGGCCGTCAAGTTGCTCGGCCTGTGGGAGGGCGAGGCAAAGATCATCGCCGGCGGCCAGAGCCTGGTGCCGATGCTGAACCTCCGCCTAGCCTTTCCCGCAGCACTCATCGACGTCGACCCGATTGGCGCCGACGCCCCCCGCATGGACGGCGACCAGCTGGTGCTGCCCGCCATGACCCGCCACCAGGTGCTCGTGACCTCGCCGCTGGTGCGCGAGCACGCACCGCTGCTTGCCCACGCGGTGCGGTTCGTCGGCAACGTCCGGGTTCGCAACCGGGGAACGGTGGGCGGCAGCCTCGCCCACGCTGACCCCACAGCGGAGATCGCCGCGGTCGTGCTGGTCATGGGCGGGCGGGTGACGGTGCTCGGACCCCGCGGTGAGCGCACCGTCGACGCCGCGGACTTCTTCGTCACCTACCTCACGACTGCGGTCGAAGCGGACGAGGTAATCACTGAGGTGCGCTTACCCACGGCGTCAACTTGCTCGTGGGGGTTCGAGGAGGTTGTTCGACGATACTCCGACTTCGCCACCGTCAGTGTGTCGGTGCTGGCCTCGGGCGTACGAAGCGATGGCGTCGACGACCTGCGGGTGGCGCTCGGTGGCGTCGCGGACCGGCCCGTCCTGGTCGCACCGGACCTGCTCACCCCCATCCGCGAGTCGCCCGGTGACCTAGCCCGCGCCCGTGCGGTGGCCACCGCGGTCGCCGACTCACTCGAGCCCGACTCCGACCTGCACGGCAGTGCCGACTACCGCCGCCGCCTCGTCGCGGTGCACACACGGCGACTGCTTGAGCACGCCCTCCGAGAAGGAGACGTCTGATGATTCGGACCCAGCTGGTGCTGCAGGTCAACGGCCGTGAGCACGAGGTGTGGGTGCGCAACGATCGCACCCTGCTCGACATGCTCCATGACGACCTCGGCATGCCCGACGTCCGCTACGGCTGCAATGAGGGTGTCTGCGGCACCTGCACCGTGCTGCTCGACGGCGCCCCAGTGAGCGCCTGCACCATCTATGCCGTCCAGGCAGAGGGCCATGAGGTGGTCACCCTCCGCGGATGGTCCGACCCGCAGGACGCGCCACACCCGCTGCAAACCTGCTTCCTCGAGCGCGGAGCATCTCAGTGTGGTTTCTGCACCCCGGGGATGCTGCTCACCGCCGCTCACCTCTGTGAGGAGAACCCGGCGGCCACCCGCGAAGAGATCCGGCATGAGTTGGTCGGCAACCTGTGCCGGTGCACGGGGTACACGAGCATTGTCGACGCCGTCGAGGCCTACCTGCAGCAGCGCCGTGAGAGCGGCGACGACGCACCCGAGCAAAAGGGAGGTGTCGCGTGACCACCGTCGACCCGGGGACCACACCCGAGACCACCGAACCCGCCGAGGCTCCCGAGGACCATGGCCCGGATGCCGACTCGGGTCCGCTGGATCGGGAGCGCAACTTCGCGGTCATCGGCCAGTCACCGACACACCACGACTTCGTCAACAAGGTGCGCGGCACCCTGCTGTACGCCGCGGACTGGTCGGTCCCTGGCCTGGTGCACGGCAAGCTCGTGCGCGCTGATACCGCTCCGGCACGGATCGTGTCCGTGGATACTTCCGCGGCCGAGCGGCTCGAGGGCGTGGTCGCCGTCCTGACCGCCGCGGACGTCCCCCATAACGAGGTGGTCGAGCACGCGAGCGGTGGTCTGGGCGAGCTCACCGTCGGCCAGCCCGTGCTCGCCAGCGATCGGGTTCGCTACGTGGGCGAGCCGATCGCCGTTGTGGCCGCAGTCGATGAGGAGACCGCGGCCGAGGCCGCCGACTTAATCGAGATCATCTACGAGTCGCTGCCCGGCGTCTACGACCCCGAGTCCGCGCTGGAGCCGGACGCACCCCTGGTCCACGACGAGGGCAACACGCTGGTCAACTGGCGTCTCGAGCGCGGCGACCTGGAAACCGCCTTCGTCGAGGCCGACGTCATCGTAGAGGACACCTACCGCAGCCAGCACGTGGAGCACGCCTACCTCGAGACCGAGGTCGGCGTGGGCTGGGTCGAGAACGACGTGGTGACCCTGCGGATCTCTACCCAGGTGATCGAGCACGCGGTGGAATTGGCCGCGATCCTCGGCCTGCCGACCAGTCAGGTACGGGTCATCGCGTCCTACATGGGTGGTGGGTTCGGCGGCAAGGAGGACATGACCGTCGAGCCGTATATCGCCCTGCTGGTCTGGCGCACCCGACGTCCCGTGCGGATGGTGTGGAGCCGCCAGGAGTCGATCGTGGCCAGCACCAAGCGCCACCCGTTCGTGATGCACTACCGCACCGCCGCGACTAAGGAGGGTCGGATCCTGGCTATGGATGTCGACATCATCGGCGACGCCGGTGCCTACCCCTGCCTGAGCGCGCGGGTGCTCTTCGCCGGCGCGGCGCTGTCCACCGGGCCTTACCGGGTCCCGGTCGTGCGGGCCCGCTCACGTGCGGTGTTCACCAACAACGTGCCGGCCAGCGCGTTCCGGGGCTTCGGTGCGATGCAAGTGGTCTTTGCTTATGAGTCGCAGTTGGACGCACTGGCAGCGAGGCTTGGTCTGGGCCGGGAGACGGTGCGCGACATCAACCACATCGAGAAGGGCGACTTGACCGCCGCGGGCGAGCCGGTGACTACTGCCGTCGCCGTGCGCGAGACGCGGGAGCGCGCCTGGGAGCTGCTTGGCGAGCCCAGCGAGCCCAGCGGGCCCCATAAGGTGATCGGCCGCGGCTTCGCCAGCAGCATGCAGCCCTACGGGCGCACGATCTGGTTCCGCGACCACGCCGCGGCGTGGGTCACTCTGCAAGCCGACGGCACGATGCTAATCCGCAGCGGCGTCACCGACCTCGGCGCAGGTCAGGCGGCCAGCCTGTGCCAGATCGCCTCGGAGATCCTCGGCGTGGCGCTGGCGGACATCAGCGTCTACATCGGTGACACGGCGCTCAACCCGCCCGCGGGAGGCACCTTCGCCACCCGGCAGCTCTACATGTCCGGCAATGCCATCTTGCGCGCGGCCCGCAGGCTGCGTGACCAGTTGTCGGGGGTGGCCGCAGACCAGCTCGACGTCGTCAACCCCGACGAGCTGCGATGGGAGGACGGCATGGTGCGTACCTCGGAGGGCGCGGGGATCAGCCTCGCCGACCTAGTGCGGGCCGCGGACGTCGCCGGTGTCGATACCTCGGTGCTGCACACCTGGCGGGCGCGGTCCGGTGGCTTCGACCCAGACGCCGGACAGGGGCACACCTTTCCCGACTACACCTTCGGCACGCATGCGGCCGAGGTCGAGGTAGATCTCGAGACCGGTGACGTGGCGCTGCTCAAGTACGCGGCCTGTCACGACGTAGGCCGCGCGATCAACCCGGTCCGTGTCCAGGGCCAGATCATGGGCGGTGCGGTGCAGGGCATCGGCTACGCGCTGATGGAGGACTGCGTCAGCGAGCAGGGACGCCCGTTGTCGTCGCTGTTCGCCGACTACCTGATCCCGACGTCGAAAGACGTTCCTGACGTCCGGGTCGCGATCGTGGAGAGCGGGGAGGGCCGCGGGCCCCTGAACGCGCGCGGCATCGGCGAGCCTCCAATCGGGCCGCCGGCGGCGACCCTCGCTAGTGCAGTGGAGAACGCCATCGGGATCCGCCCGACACGCCTGCCGATCACCCCCGAGCGGGTCCTGCAGTTGCTGGACCACGCCGACGACAGGGATACCCAAGCCCGCCGACCGAGCCCGGACGGAGACGCATCATGAAGCTGCAGCACCAGACCGAGGTCCAGGCGGCCCCCGCGGCCGTGTGGGAGTTCCTCCAGGACACCCGCGCCGTGGTGCAGTGCCTCCCGGGGGCCGAGCTCGTCGACGAGCTCGGGGACGACCACTTCCAGGGAGTCCTGCGCGTGGCTATCGGCCCGCTGAAGATGAACTACGCCGGCGATGCTGTCGTCGTCGAACGCGACGCCGGCGAGCGTCGCATCGTGCTCGACGCAGGTGGGCGCGACAAGCGCGGCGCGGGCGCCGTAAAGGCTCACGTGCGACTGACGGTGCAGCCATCAGGCGAGGCCAGTCGGATTGACGTCGTCTCCGACGTCGACCTCACCGGCCGGATCGCGTCGCTGGGGCGGGGAGTCCGCGACGTGTCCAACAAGATTTTCGTCGACTTCGCCGGGCAGCTCGCCGCACGGGTCGAGGGCGGCCACGACGCCCCCGTAACCGCGCCGAATCAGCCGTTCGCGTCCGCGGCGGTTCACGAGACGGCCGACGCCACCAGGACGTCGGCGCCGGCCGGGATCCACCCGACCGCAGGAGCGGACTCGGACGTGGGTGAGATCAAGGTCCTCCCGCTGGTCTGGACGGTCATCAGGGAACGGCTCGCATACCTCCTTGAGCGTCTGAGCAACCGCGTACGCCCCCAGTAAGGAACCATTGAGGAGAACCGAATGACCACGAGCGACTCTCACGCACGGACCGGCCCGGGGGATACGACAAAGGGTGGCGCCCTACTCGCGCTGGAACGACACGGCATCGCCCACGTCGACCCTGTACTGCGTCACGGCAAACCACGCAACCAGTTCACCATCCGGTTTGCCCCGGTAATCTACCTCGCCGGGATCTTCGTCGGCTCGGCCGGCGGTCCTTTGGGTCTGGGACTCGTGGGTAGCATCACCGCGATCGTGGTGGCGAACCTGCTGGGCTCGCTCGCCACCGGGCTGTGCGCGGCGATGGGCCCCCGGCTGGGAATGCCCCAGCTGCCGATGGGGCGCGCACCATATGGTTACATCGGCAACTTTCTGCCGGCGGTTCTATCCCTGCTCGTCTTCGTCGGCTACTACACAGTGGGTACGGTGCTGGGGGCGAAGTCGCTCGCTGACCTGCTGCATACCCCTTACGCCCCGACCGTTGTCGTGGTGGCCGCCCTGAGCATCGGGATCGGTATCCTGGGTTACCGCATCCTGCACGGCTTCGGACGCTGGATCACCAACATCAGCATCATCGTCCTGACTGTGGTCTCAGTTGTGATGATCTTCCACGGCGGCGGCCCGGGCAGCCACGCGACCGTGTCCGGCACGGACTTCTGGCTGGCCTGGCTGGTGCAGTTCACCGTCGTGTTCGGCTACACCGCCAGCTGGGCGCCTTACGCCTCGGACTACTCCCGTTACCTGCCCGAGGACACCAAACCGTCCTCGGTCGTCTCCGCGGCGACCCTAGGACTGTTCTCAGCCACTACCTGGATGATGGTGCTCGGCGCCGCGTTCATTGCCCTGAAGCCAAGTGGAGACGTGCTCGACACGTTCGCCATCGGGCTTCCGGACTGGCTGCGCTACGTTGCCTTGCTCACCTTCGGCCTGTCCGCGATCCCGCACAACTCTATCAATCTCTATAGCGGGGCGATGGCGACATTGACCTGCGACGTGAGGCTGCCACAGTGGGTGACCGTGGTTGCTGCCGGAGTGCTGGGAATGGTGTTGGCACTACTCTTCGGGGGCGCCGAGTTCCAGTCGAACTTTCAACTCTTCCTACACCTGATTTCGTACTACATCACCCCATGGCTGGCGGTGTTGCTGATCGACTACTGGAGGGTGCATCGCGGTGGTCGCGACTATCCGGACATCTCGAACTTCTACACTCGCGACGGGCAGTTCGGGCGCTTCGGCACCCCTGGCCTGGTGGCGCTGCTCGTCGGGGTGGCCGCCTCCATTCCTTTCATGGCGACGACCTTCTACACCGGCCCTATCGCGCACGCAGTTAATGGGGCGGATTTCAGCTACTTCGTGTCGGCGGTGGTGGCTGCGGCGATCTACAGCGCGTGGGTTCGCCGACCGATCGGCCAACTGCCCGCCGCCCGGCGAGGCTGACCGACGGCTGACCGGGTCGGGTTGGCTCTCAGGAGGCATGCTTGCTGAGCGGGCGAATTTCGAGAGCCAACCCGACCCGGACGGCCAGCCGCAGGTCTTGGGTGAACGGGCCGATGAGGTTCTCCAGCTTGCGCACCCGGTAGCGCAGCGTGTTGTAGTGGAAGTGCATTACGCGAGCAGTCTCGGCCACGTTGAGATTGTGCCGGAACAGGGTGTCGAGGGTCTGCAACAGATCGTCGCGCTGGTGGCCCTCCAGGGAGAGCACCGAGCCGAGGATCTCGGTCAGGTAGTCGTCGATCTGGGCTCGGCTGTTGGCCGAACCGACGAGCCGCAGCATGCCGAGATCCTCGTAACGACGGACCGGCGATAAGGCTGCGCTCCCACGTGCGAAGTCAGCGGCTGTCACCGCGTGCGACCACGCCTGAGCGAGGCCAGCCGCATCATCGACGGGGTCGCTGATGCCGAGATAGACCTCGACCCCGTGAATCCGGCTCAACTGCTTGACCGCCCGCTGCCAGAGTGCGTCGTCGCCGACGTCGGCACCACAGACGGTCACCAGGATGGGGCCGAGCGTCGCCGTGGCGGCCCGCACGTCGACCCCGTGCACGAGCGACTCCCAGGCGGTCAAGGCGCCGTCGCGCACCCGGATCTTCTGCTGCCGCGCGGGCTTGGCGAGTACCACCCGCATCGGGCGGTCGAGGTCCCAGTCGAAGGATGCGGCGTTGGCGACCACCTCGAGGGCCTCGCTGCGTCGGCCGAGAAGCAGGCCGTGCAGTGCGTTGGAGCGGTACCGGCGGTTGACGCCGGCGATCGCCACGGACTTGGAGATGAACAGGGCGGCGACCATTGCGGCTTGCTCGAGCACCATCTGCTCCTGGGCGTCCAGCCCGCCGGCGTCATGGACGACGACGAGACGGTCACGTCCGAGGTCGCTCACGGGAAGATCCACGCAGGCGACCTTGGTGCCCCACGACCTGGCCAGGTCCTGGTCGCGCAGCCGTCCACCGTCCGGGGCTCGGAGGCCCCGCTCGACGAGGTCGTCGTGCAGGTCATCCGTGCAGCACTCAGCGTGCACAACACCCTGGTCGTCGACGCACCAAACGCCCGGCCAGCCCAGTGCCGCGCTGAGCCCGCTGAGCACCGCGTCGAGACCACCGTGCAGGGAGGCCCTGAGCAGCACCGCGTGGACGTCCCTGGCCCGTAGCAGCGTGCGCGCCTGGCGGTTGGCGATCTCCGACAGCACGAGGGACAAAATGTCATCGAAGGCCACGTTCTGCGGGATGCCGAGTAGGGGGAACCCAAGGCGGTCCGCGACGCGTAGAGCACGATCCGGCAGCTCGTTCGTGTACCGGTCCAGTTTGATCGCCAGCGCCGTAACCGAACGATTGTCCAGCTCCTCCACCAGGTCTCCGACGCGGAGGAGGATCGTCTGCAGCGGGTAGCCCGTGGTCAGCAGTAGCTCGTAGGGCTTGGTCCACTCGGCGATGTCGCGAACTGTCATTACGTTCAGGCGACTCACGAAGCGGTCGAGGCCGGAGGCACCGGCCAGGACGTCGATGCCCGCGAGCAGCGGCATCTCGCAGATAGCCCGTAGAGTCAGTGACCCGGGGAGCGGGACGGGCATCGGAGCCAACTTATCGTGCACGATGTCAGCGTCTCACAACGAATGGCGGGAAATGCGGGCAGCGCTGCACATGGTGGATCGGCCAACCCGGAACCTAGCGTGGCCGACATGTCGCACCCGCCCCCAGCAGTACAGACCTCGCCCGACCCGGCCATGATCGCAGTAGTCGGCGGAAGCGCGACAATTGGGTCGTGGGCTGGCCCTTCGGCTGTCGCGCGCCGGGCCCTCGGTCGTACTGGGGTCCCGTGACCCCGTGCGAGCGGCAGATGCGGCCGACTGGATCCGGGTGACCGTGGGCGGTGATGTGCGTGTTGCGGGGACTGGCAACGTGGAGGCCGCCGCCCGTTCCGGCGTCGTGGTGCTGGCGGTGCCTTACGACGTCCACGACGAGTTGGTGCATGAGCTGTCGCCGCACCTAACCGGCCGGGTCATCGTTACCCTGCGCGAACCCGCTGGGCTTCGACGAGTCCGAGCCGTGCGGTCTGCCCGTCGCCGGTGGATCGATCGTCGAGGTGACGGCGGCAGCCCTGTCCGACGCGCGCGTCGTCGGCGCCTTCCACCACCTTTCGGCGGAAAGCCTTGGCCGGCTAATGCACGATCTCTCCGAGGAGGCGGTGATGGTCTGCGGCGGCGGCGACGCCGCCTGCGACCTAGTCGCGCGTCTCGCGAGCGACGTCACGGGTAGCCCGCCATGGTGACAAGTCGGCTCTGAACATGCTCGAACGACCGCAGAAGGAGTACCTGTGCCCAAATACAACGTCGCCGTGATCGGTGGTACCGGCCCGCAAGGAAAGGGCCTAGACAAGGGCCACGTGGCCGCTTGCACGGCGTCCTCAGCGGTCACGCCGTGCTTCAAGGCGCTGCGATGCAGCTTCACGCGGCGAAGTGGGCAAGCGCCCGCCGAATGGCTTCCGAACGATTCACGTTCTGACGGGCCGCCGCCGCATCGAGAGCCTCGAGCTCCTCGGCCGTAAGCCGAACCGCCACGACTTGCATCGGGTCGGCCCCACGACCCGGGCGACCCCGGCCACGACGCTTCAACTCCTCGACGTCATAGCCCGCCTCGGCCTCGGTAACCCACTGCTGGATCTGCTCCTCGCTCACCATGAACAAATCGTATGACGAAAACAGGAGGGTCGGTAGGCGTACGGCACCAAACGTTCGCAGATCGGCATATCCGGACGACCACGTGCAGAAGCCCGGATGTTCGATCGATCATCAAACATGTCCGGACGTCCCGATGGACCTAAGGAACCACCTGCGGGACGGTGCAGCCGACTTCCGACAAGCAAAGTTGGTTGTCATCTTCAGAAGTCGACTGCACCAGGTTCGTGGGGAAGTACCGGCGGGTGCATAGGACTGTTGACCGCTTGCTTGTCAGAAGTCGGGTGCACAGAACTGCATCTTGTTCAAGAGTCGTGTGCACTACCCACCGGAGCCGTGTCACGCAGCCGCGCTTGGGACCGTTGGCGTAACGTAGGATACGTAACGGGTTAAGTGACATCTTTAGGCTTCAGAACGCTCGCAGGAGCGGTTGTCACTTAATCGAATGTATACGTGATGAGAGAGTGAGCATGCTGGTCGGCTACATGCGGGTGTCCAAAGCCGACGGGTCGCAAACCGTCGCACTGCAACGCGACGCGCTGCTCGCCGCCGGTGTCGATGCCGCCCAGCTCTACGAGGACCATGCTTCCGGGCGCACCGACGACCGGCCCGGGCTCACCTCCTGTCTGAACGCGCTGAGGGAGGGCGATCGGCTGGTTGTGTGGAAATTGGACCGGCTCGGCCGGAACCTGCACCACCTGGTCAACACCGTGCACGACCTCACCGCCCGCGGTGTCGGGTTGAAAGTGCTCACCGGCCAAGGCGCGGCCATCGACACCACCACTCCCGCCGGGGAACTGGTCTTCGGCATCTTCGCCGCCCTGGCCGAGTTCGAACGTGAACTCATCTCCGAACGCACCGTCGCCGGGCTGGCCTCCGCCCGTGCTCGCGGCCGCAAAGGCGGCCGACCCTTCAAGATGACCCCGGCCAAGCTCCGTCTGGCCACTGCCTCGATGGGCCAACCCGACACCAAGGTCGGCGACCTGTGCACCGAACTCGGCATCACCCGCCAAACCCTGTACCGGCACGTCTCCCCGACCGGAGAACTCCGCCCAGATGGACTGAAACTCCTCGCTGGAGGCGGTTTGGCAGCCCGGAGAGCCCTCGAACGGAAGCACAGCTGAGCATCGCCGATCGCGGTAGAACTCCTGAATAGGTGGACCGCCGGTTCGCCCGCCGCGAACGCGCACCCTGTCGTGCCATTCGGTCGTGCATGGTGTGCGCATGCGACTTCTGGTGCTCGGGGGAACGCGGTTCGTCGGCCGCGCGGTGATCACGGCTGCACTGGAGCGGGGCTGGGAGGTCACCGCGCTGCATCGAGGGATCACCGGGACGGTGCCGGCCGGTGTCACCGAACTGCACCCTGATCGCACCGACATCGGCGCGCTGGAGGCGGCCCTGCAGGGCGGGAGCTGGGACGGCGTCGTCGATACGTGGTCCGGCGCACCGGCGGTGGCGACCGCTGCCGCGGGACTGCTCGCCGACCGGGCCGACCGTTACTGCTACGTCTCCAGCGGTTCGGTCTACGAGTGGGGCGCGCACAGGAACGAGACCTCGCCGGTGATCGACGGTGACCCTGATGGAGATGACGGCGACTATCCCGCACTGAAGCGCGGCGCGGAGCTGGGTGTGCTTGCCTCGTTCCCCGACGCGCTGCTCGCCCGCGCCGGGCTCATACTCGGCCCGCGCGAAGACATCGGGCGGCTGCCTTGGTGGCTGACGCGGATCAACCGCGGCGACCGGATCGTCGCGCCAGGCCGACCGGAGCGGCCACTCCAGTACGTCGACGCACGTGATCTCGCGGCGTGGGCACTGGACGGGCTCGCGAGTGGGCTCAGCGGACCGGTCGACGTGATCGGACCCTCCGGCCACGCCACCACCCGGCAGCTGCTGGAAGCGTGCATCGAGGTCACCGGTTCGGCCGCCGAGCTGGTCTGGATCGGGGAGGACGACCTCCAAACGGCGGGGATCGAACCGTGGACGCAGCTGCCCTGTTGGGTCCCCGAACGTGGTGAGTTCGCGGGTTTCCTCGAG
>JAABUR0100002462.1_pt1 | contig 28281 bp, 24 predicted proteins | sample 5560091 | NCBI WGS metagenome assembly JAABUR01 (sample SAMN10711879, study PRJNA513375) | rock metagenome | isolation source: Antarctica rocks | place: Antarctica: Victoria Land, University Valley sud
TCGCAAAGTGTATGCCGTGGCCAGTGGGAATTATCGCTAGTATTATGACTAATAACAGTAAAAAATGGCGAGACATGTGCAAACAGCTGGAAATGCCAGGGACCCTTTTCTTCTGGGGGCTTGCCGTGGAGGTATCCTTTCTTCCCATCATGATCCACAACCGTGTTGATGGGAAGACGGAGACGACTCATTGGCAAATAACAATGAACAAAGTCCTAGTTTCGCTGCTGATTGGAGCCACTCTAAACTTTATCGAGAAGGTCATTATTCAGCTTATAGCCATCAGCTTCCATCTTCGAACCTATGCCGACCGCATAGAACTCAACAAGTTTCAGATTTCAAGCTTGGTGAAACTATATCAATACTCGACTGAAAAGATTGCAATGGACGACTCGGATTTTGAAGAGCACCCTCAATCAGGCCCCGGTTCAGGGGCGCATACACCCATGGTGCTCATCAATAAAGCACAAAAAAATGCTCGAGGCGCTGTCAAGAAAGTTGGAGACGTAGCCGGCATAGTTGCTGGTGACTTCACAGGACGGCAGGTCACCAAGAGCACGCATCCACGCCAAATTGTCCTAAATCTACTTTCTTCCGTCTCTGATTCACAATCGCTTGCGCGTAGACTCTACCGCACATTCGTACAAGAGGATGCGGAGACAATTTTGAAAGAGGACCTACAACACGCCTTCGACAACGATGATGAGGCGGATAGCGCGTTTATCATGGTAAGCTTACCACCCTGCCCTCCCTCTTTTCAATTTCACTATCATTCCCCTTATTGATCGTCCTCCCCCCTTCACATTTGCATGTTCCCAAGACTTCCACTACTTTTCTATCCCCACAAACCCAATCATGCCATCGTACAGTCAGCTGACAAAGAAAAACAGTTTGACAAAGACCTCAACGGTGACATCTCAATGAGCGAGCTCGAGGCCGTATGTGTTGAGATCGGGAAGGAACGGAAATCCATTACAGCGTCCTTGAAGGATCTCGACTCCGTCGTGTCGAAACTCGATGCGGTCTTAGTATTCTTCGTCGCCATTGTGACGCTATTGGTTCTTGTCTCTCTTGTTTCCCCATCGGCCGCAGGCGTGCTTACCAGTGCCGGCTCTGCCGTCCTGGCGCTGTCCTGGCTCTTCGCCTCGACTGCGCAGGAGTTTCTAGCCTCATGCATATTCGTACTCGTCAAGCATCCCTTCGACGTGGGTGATCGAGTCTACGTCTATGGCAACGCAGGTGTTCTGATGAAAGGAGATGACTTCTTTGTCAAGGAGATCTCTCTACTATATACCGAATTCAAGAAAATGGGGGGCCAAATCGTTCAAGCACCCAACAGCTATTTGAATACTCTATTCATCCAGAATATGCGCCGCTCCGGGGGTCTAGCGGAAGGCGTTCCCTTGACCGTCAAATTCGGGACCACGCTCGATCAAATCGACGAACTACGCCAGCACTTGCTGGATTTCGTAAAAGCAGAAAAAAGAGAATACCAGCCAAACATCCTGACCGAAATCCGTGATGTCGTCGAGGCGCATTCTGTCAATTTGAACGTTGTCTTCTTCTATAAGAGTAATTGGCAAAACGAACTTCTCCGGCTGCAACGCCGTAACAAATTTATTTGTGCTTTGATGATCTCGATGCAAGAAGTTGGCATCGAAGGTCCTCGCATGCGGATCCCGGGTCAGAAAGAAGACCAACCCTTTTATTATCAAACTACCTACAATCGCACAAACGAACCGCTTGCCGATGACCCCAGCAGTAGTTCAGGTCCTCGATCCGGATCCCTATCCCGTGACGCACCGTTCGTCCCCAGCGCTGGGACTCCTTCTCTCCACCAGAAAGGCTCCATTCTCCGTCGTCGCAACAGTACCTCTCGTGCTCGCGGAGAATCTTTGTCATCAATGTCAAAGCGCGTCGATTTCTCTCTCGGCATGCAAGATGTCAGTTCTGGCGACATCATGGGCAGTCTCTACGAAGATAGTGGCCAGAGCCGCCCTCCGCAATTGAGCCGAACATCACCATCCGAATCTCGTAACAACCCTGATCGGATCGTGGAGGAAGACGAGGGCAACCTAACGCGCTCAATGTCCCAGCGCTCGGTCTTTGGTCTTCAGCGCACATCCACCGATTCGCAATCCAGGCTACGGCCTAGTGGCTCCGCCCTCAACCGCCACCGGCTCTTTTCTCGGTATGGAAGAAAGAACAGCAAAGACAGCGAGAAGCAGGATCTTATGGAGCAGGGCATGGCAGACATTCCTGAATCCTCGGAGCAAACTAGACGCATTGATCCCAGGAGTGGTGCCATTGGCACGCAAGCTGTACGGACTACCACCGGATCGGATGCTTCGACGGTCACAAGACCTGCACTTGTGCCAGCAGCGAGTGTGGCAATAGACATGCCTGAAACGCATTTGAACATTGGAGCGTCGGAAAGTGGGCCGGACATTTATGAGATGAGGAATATGGAACATTAGTGGTCGACCAATTTAGCGCATTTGGAGGTGAAATTAGCGAAAAAGAGTTGGGATAGATGGATCAATAGAAATGGGAACTTGGCGTGTGGGATAGAGACGAATCTAGGCTTCGAATTGAGTGGCAGGCCCGTCGCCCGATATGCATAGAAAATTGACAACGTCAACACTGACAAATTCATGAACCTGACCATCATTCGTGACAATGCGTGCTTCTTGGCCTAGTAGAACCTCGTGATAGTAGCTGTCGAGTCCTTATTCCAAAGCCCAAAACCGAAGGAAAGCGTCAGGTCAAGGGCAGTTCCCTTACAAGAGACTGACGAGTATTGGTTTGCAATCAGCGTAGACATATAGCAATCGATATCTATACTGTCAATCTATACTCCATGTATTCTACTATCTCTTATGTAATCGCTAACACTCTCTCCTCCACCCCCTTTAGTACATACTCATGCTCCACCACCTCCAAGTTCTCCGCTTCACTTAGAAACATTTTATCCGCATCCTGCCCCGGCTGGAACATGCCCGCCTGCGCCCCGGGATTCATCTGCGACATTTGCTGTGCCATTTGGCTTGCCGCTATGCATGTCACAGAACATCAGCATCTCACTGCCTCATTGGTTTATCCGGGATTCGAGTGAGTGTAGCCGGATTTGAGGGTTGGGGAAGGTGGAGGAATTTTATGATGAGACTTACCATTGTCGTTTCCCAAAATGAATATGAAGACAGACTGGAGGCCAAAAAGGTTCAGGAAATACCAAGAGAGAGACGAGACCCATCGGACATCGAGGTCGCGAGTGGCAACGCCAGATTGAAGCATGGATTTGAAGCGGAGGGTTAAGGGGAAAGGAAGTTTCACTATAGAAAAATTATCAGCAACTAGCACTCAGCTGCCCTTGAGCCCAACCCCACGGTTATTTCGTGACAGAATGGACGAAGCTGAACGTACTTATTACAAAACCTGCAAAGAAAGCATTAATCCACCCCATGATTAATGTCTGCGGGATCATCATCGCCATGTTCCCCTTCATCATCCCCATCATTCCCTCCATCGCCGCCGGATCTGTCATTGGGTTCGCTGCAGGTTTCCCCCTCGCTTCTGGATCTTTCAGGAAAGCGCCATCTTTGTAAGCGGACGTAAGGTAGGACTTGCGAGAAACGAAAGACGAGGGGGAGATAACATTGGCGTTAGAGCGGAGGTTGATGCCACGAAGGAGAGAGCGCTGTTCGCGAAGGGTGGGGGCGTCGAGTTTCTTGGGAGCAGCGGAGAGGAGGATAGTGGCATAATGGCGGAGGACGCCGGTGAGAATCTGGGAATTTTCTTTTCAGCAAGGCTCATTGGATGCTGTATTATTTAGAAGCAGACCATAACGATGGTGATTGGGAATAGGATCCAGTAGCTGTAGGACTGTTAGTAGACAATTCGGCAGACCATAAGAAGGGCTCACAAGAGGGCTGGATCCCGGTGGATGGTCTGAACCATAGGGCCGGCCATCACGAGAGGGTCAGACTCAGCAGAATCTTTAGGGAATAGGTTGGACTGCTCAGGTCGTCTTCGTTGAATCTTGGCTTTCGGCAAGCAACGCTAGCAAGAACCCTGCAACAAGCGAACTACAAAGCCGCAACTTGACAATATTCTACTCACAATCTGTCAACATTGAATTTTCTTTCTGTATTCAAGTCACTCCTCTCTGCAAATCTATCATGGCTTCATCCAAAATAGCTGTCTACTCTCTCCCAGGTATCTGCGCTCCACTCCCCACGTCTCGCCCAAATTAATCCGGCTAGATCTCAAAAATACGACTGATGATGCCCTTCCGAACTACCTCACCTCCTTGAAGTTCAAGCAATCGCATTTCCTAACCGACGTCCGGCTGTCACTCGGTTATGCTGCCGTCGTCGTCGCGGCCGTAACATTCTATTTCGACTACAAGCTTGGTTGGGACAAGACAAAGAGTTGGACACTATGGGCTGTCGTCGCGTATTTTATCTTGAACGGAGCTTTGACGTATTGGATTTGGGGGGTGGAGAAGGGCAAAGTCTTTAACGGGGAATTGGGGGATACGCTGGTAGGATGCTAGCTGTGGGGTTTGTAGAGGGAATACGCGCTAACTTTATCAAGCTTTCTATAGCTTCAAGTATAAAGAAACATACGCCAATCTATAATATCACTGCCCGCTACTCTACTTCCCGGGGGGACTGGAAGACACTCGAACTGCGAGCACCGTTTACCCGATGGTTCGACGCAGACGGGTTTTTTGTTGCGAAGCCTTTCCAGCAATGGCTGGCATCTGAGATCCCGGTCATAGGACAGGCAGACCCCCGAACCGCTACGAAGGCGAACCAAGATGCATTAGCAAGTGCAAGCGGGATAGAGAAGGATGCGCCATTCGCAGGGCTATCGACATTAAACATTACTAAGAAACCCTCAGCTGGAAATAGTAAACCAGGTGGGAAATCCAGGGCATTGAAAAGGGATGCATAGCATAAAGACGTACTAGCGTTAGGACCAATCAAGGTTTATATACGTCGGCACTACAACTGTAAACAGATAGGGGCATAGCCACGGAAAATATCGGTCGTGAAGGACACCCACCCCCTCTTCGCCTTGTCCTGTCTCCCTTGGCTTTTTTCCCAATTAAGCACTGCCGAAGTTTTATCCTATCGATCATCGATTTCGTGAGAACTATAAATATATATTATATTTGTTTGAGCAAACTCGACAGCCTCTGACGGTTTCTAGAGCTAAATTTTGCCCCGAAAGCCGTTCTAAAAAGGCTAAAATATCAAGCACTTTCAAATCTCAGAAACGTCGATGCGAAGTATTGAGATCGACAAGAGCTGACTCTAGTCAACAGATTAAAAGTGTAACTATTATTAATGTCTTCTGAAAACATTTAGTATGTAGCTTGATTGAGCTTCAATATGCAAATAATACAAATTTCATCAAGTGTTTAATCACGTAATTAGACGGTAAATTAGATGATTTATCATTTTGATCGACTCTCATCTTATAAGATCACTTTGACGTGATTAGCTGCAAGCGCATGTCTAATTACCTAAATGACATGAATCATCAAAATGACATAAATGATACTACTGACACTGATTATTCTAGTTCTATATGCTCAATTTTATATGCTTAAGCGCATGCAAAAGCAAAGTATTAAATTAATGAATTTATTATTTAACTAGTTATCTAATCATTTATTTAAACAAATTGTTCACTATGTAGAATATTTGATAGAGAATCATGAAGAAAGTCAAAGACAATAAGTCGGGATCAGTCGTTACTATTCTGAGCGAGGTAACGCGACTACTTCGATACACGAAATATAAAGCAAGTGCGTCAAGCATTTTCTATCAAAAAGAGTAATCTAGATTCTTGCAGACTAGATTTATATCATTTTCATCTGACATAAGTCGATAATAGAAGACGATCTATTGCAGATTTCGAGATAGAAATTGGGAAATCTCTACACTAAAGTTACTTGTCTACGTGAAACGCTCTGAATAAGAGATTAAAAAGATATTTAAGAGATGTCAAGTGAATTTTCTAGAAGCTCAAAGCTTGAAACTCGGAAAAATTCTTTATGAAAAGAAATATAAAGAGTCGCTTTATGCGCTCTTCTTCGTCTCGTTTCGCGAATAGTAACGCGAAACTCAGCAGAAGCAATAGCTCAGAGTCAGAATTCAAAACGTCAACGATAGAAATCAAAAAGTCAATATTAGAGATTGAAACAAATCTATGAGACGAGCTTAGCATGAATTCATCAACAAGCAAACAACTGCAGAACGATATTGTCGATTTATTTTACAGTCAACAAAAGTTGCTCACATCAGCAAATAGAAAAACACAATACATGTTTAGTTCACTTGATGCATTGATGCTAAATTCACATGCAAATGCGCAGAACAACAAGAATAAAATTAATCTGCAAAATGCAAATTCGCAGCAAAAAGAGCAAACATGAGCGATTGTGAAATAAAAAGAAATGAAAAAGCGAAAAGCAATGAAAAGTTCGCAAAAAGAAGCTAGCATCGAAGTTAGTACTAGCAAGTGCTATGATGTCATCTCTAAAAAGATACAGATAAAGAGACTGCGCGAAAGAATTGAATTCGCAGTCAATCAGCTAAGACAAGCAATATCAGAACAGAAAGAGACTATAAGTTATAGCTTAATTTACATTTGAAGAGCATACAATGAAAGCATAGAAAACTCAATTCAGAAGCAAATTGATCAACTTCAAAGTCAAACAAACAACAAACTGAAAATCATTTTACAATTGATTCAACAAAATGCTGAAAACATCAAAAAGAAAATCAACGCAAAGCAAATAACAGAGAATTCGCAAATCTCGCAGAAGACGCAGATTTCGCAAACGTTGCAAGTTATGCAAAATTTGCAAAAACCAACGCAGAAGCTCACATATGTGCAAAAAGCAGCTCAAGTCACAAGCGCAAATGCAAATGCAAACACAAATGCAAATGCAAATACAAATGCAAATGCAGACGAATGAAATCTGATTATCAAGAAATTCTCGTCAAAATCACAAGAAATATCATATCATGAAAGAAGACTCATTGTCAATCTCAAAAATGAGAACTGAACTTTAAAGACGATGAAAATGCGCAATGCAGTGAACAACGCACTGAAAAAGGCAAAGTCTGACATAATAATTACTACAATAACTAAAACACAAAAAGATAACAATATTGCTTTAATGATTTCAGAGAAATACATTGCGAAAGCTTTACTGAAGCAAAGAGATATATGAAAGCATATATTCAAAGTCAAAAGTATCAAGAAGAATGAAAAATGATACAAGATAGTGATACACAGTCTGAAAATTAATATCTTCAACATGAAGATTGAAATAAAATATCTGAGAATTGAGCTAGAGAAGTACAACTCTGAATTGAAGCTGATAATCAATTTGATATGATTATCAAAAGGTGAAAATAAAGCAAGAAAGAATCATGCTTCAACGATACTGACATTCAAAATCGAAGTCAAAGCATAAAAACATCTGAAAAAACGAGTTCTAGCAGCGAGATCAACATATCAAACGATCGAATATTGAGATTATTCATCAAGTGATCAGTGTCAGAGATGTCAAACATTTGAACATTTGCAGAACAAGTGCAATAAATCATCAAGATGTCTGTTTTATGAACGAAATCATCTAACATGAAAGCATAAATGTCAATTATCTACGTGCAAAGATAAGTAATCATGCAATCACATGATTTTTAGATGCTGCAACTGTCAAAATGCGCACTTTGCAAACAGCATAATGTGCAAAACATATCAGGCAGCTCAGTTTATTAGCTCACAAAAAGATCATCTAGTCACGAAATTGTAATGAGTAGTGCATTCAAAATGTCACAAAACAACGCAAATGATGAAAGCTTTGCAAACACGTTGAATATTCAAATTCTACAGCACAATTGTGCAAGATCAACGCAAATTATGCATGCATGCATGAAATTTGCGAAAAACAAGACAAATATTGTTATACTACAAGAATCATGAATGAAAGATGAAAATATAACAATTTTACATTCATCATTTATCTGTATCAAATCAAATGTTCAGAATATTCATGTCAGAGTATTGATATTTGTTGTGAATAACACAAAGAAATTTACATGCACATCAAGATCAGACATAGTTAATAGTGAAGATATGCAAGCGATATCAATAATAAACAATAAAATTCAGAAAAGAATTTTATTGTTCAATATTTACAACGAAAAGTCACAAAATGCAGATGACGAGCAATTATATATGATTGAGCGAGAATTAGCAAAAGTTATGCTAAGTTCTGAGCAAAAAGTTATTATCATCAAAGACTTTAATGCACATCATAGCTGATGAAACGCAAAAATTTCAAACTTTATTAGAACGAAAGTGTTAATAAATTAAGTAAATTTATATAAGTGTAATCTGATTAACACTTCTGATATAGACACATATTACAGCTATTTGAATCAGTCAAGCTCGATACTTGATTTAGCATTTGCATCAAAAAATATGTGTAATCACATCAAGAATTGACATATAAATAAGAATGTAAACACAGAATTTGATCATGAAGTAATTCTATTTACAATAGTTATGAAAAAAGTAAAGTTGATTGAAAATTCGTTGAACGCGTTATACAATCTGCAAAAAGTCAACTGAAAAAACTTTGATAAATATTTGCAAAAGACGAAAGACAAAATGATTATCAAGATGCAAAGAATCATGAGTTTAGAAGCAAAAGTCATTTATTTGACTGAATGCATCAAGAATACAGTGAAATTATTCGTATTTAAACAACAAATATGCGCAAAATCAAAACTCTAATAAAACAATGAGTTCATTGAAATACAAAAGACGCTGTTGTCAAAAAAGCGAATCTGAAAAAGATGCAGAAATAGACTGATCGCGTCAAGTCAAGTACTTGAGTTCGAGTTGAATACTTGACTCGAAAAGCGTTGAGTCGAGTTGGAATTTTTTTGGAAAAGTGTCGAGTCGAGTTGAGAAGTTGAACTTGAGCACTCGAGTCAAGTTGAGAAGCTTGACTCGATAACTCGATTCAAAAACTCGACTCGACTCAACAAGATATTAGATAGATGTAAATAGCTTGGTTGAACAATCTTCATGATCTTCTTCATGACTCTTTATCAAAGTCAAACGATCTTCATGTTTTTCCTTCATGTTTCTCGTCATGTTTCTCGTCATGTTTCTCGTCATGTTTCTCATCATGTTTCCCTTCATGTTTCTCTATCAAACGATCTTCATGTTTCTCTTTATGTTCTTCTTTATGTTTCTCATCATGTTCTTCTTTATGTTTTTCTTTATGTTTTTCTTTATGTTTTTCTTTATGACTCTTTATCAAACGATCTTCATGTTTTCTCTTCATGACTTTCTACCAAAAAGATAATGCAAAAAGATAATGCAAAAGTCGAAGAAATTTCTATATTTAGTTCTCTTAACGTCAAGCTCGAATTCTTGACAAGTTGAATCAAGTTGACTCAATTCTCAGTTGAGTCGAGTTGCATCAAGTTGAAAATATGCTCAATTCGACTCGAATTCAGTTGAAAATGTAAGCAACTCGACTTTGAATCGAATTGAATTCAAAATGTCAACTTGAAACTTGACTTGACAATCAGTCTAGCAGTGAATCAATTGATCAAAGACGCGACACGAAAAAGATTGACAATCAACATCAGAAAAAGAACAATCATGAACTTCATCAAAAAGCAAATAGACAAATAGATAAAAAAGCAATGACTAATTGCATGAAACAACAGCATCAAAAAAGAAAATCAGTATCAGAAGCACACAGCGAGAATGAATCTGAGTTACAAATTACTAAAAAAGCTTTGAAAAATAAACAGATTGACGTTTTCAACGTTTATACAGCTAAAAATGAGACATGACTATTTTAAAAGCTATTTGCATCGATTATCAGAGAATAATTCGAACAAGACGAGACAAACGTTGAAGCACTTACTACTGAACTGCAAACATTATAAAGCAGAACAGTTACAGCTTAAAGCAAAAGCACAGTTCAAAAACATGAACATTATATTGATGTTGTTTATCATCAAGATTGAAAGAATTGCAATGCTAAAGTACTTGAAAAGTACTTGAATTGCAACAAGAAAATGACTATTAAGAATGAAAGAATAGAGTGAAAAAAACACGAAGAGACGAGAAAACGAGAGCACAAGAGAGAGAAGTTGTTTGATTGAAAGCGCTTGTTTGCACAAACTATCGATGTGATTGATTAATGAGAAGATATAAAGCAGTGACTTTGATCAAGATACATGTAATCTAACATATGCACAGCGTCTAGACAGTGTCATAGTCATAGACTGCATGCACTTAATGAAGAAGAAAAAAACACATATACTGCAAAGACACGACTCAGCTTTTGTGCATATACAGACAGACGTGATGCTGTAAATCGATTGATTTTTCGCATTTTCAGATCGATTTACACGCAGCGCAATCACATACAGAGCAGTAACAGCGCTTTATTCACATGTTGAACTCATATACAATATACATACATATATTGCGAAGACACAATTCAGCTTTTGCACATCTACACGTCTATATGATGCAGTAAATCAATCAATTTTTCGCTTTATCAGATCAATGTACATGCATTGCAATCACATACACTGCAAAGACATGACACAGTTTTTGCTCATATACACAGAACGACAGCAACATCTTTGCGCATGCGCTGCAACTAATATACAACATTCACACAGTCATTACAAAGATACGACTCAGCTTTTGCACATTTACACGCTTGTGAAATGCAGTAAATCAATCGATTTTTCGCATTATCAGATCGATTTACATGCATCGCAATCACATACACTGTAAAGACACAACACAGTCTTTGCTCATATACACAGAACGACAGCAACGTCTTTGCATATGCATTGCAACTCATATACATCACACATACATACATTGTGAAGACACGACTCAGCTTTTGCACATCTACACACTCATATGATGCAGTAAATCAATCGATTTTTCGCTTTATCAGATCAATGTACATGCATTGCAATCACATACACTGCGAAAACATGACACAGTCTTTGCTCATATACACAGAATGACAGCAACGTCTTTGCGCACACGCTGCAACTAATATACGACAATCACACAGTCATTGCAAAGACACGACTCAGCTTTTGCATACATACACATCTATGCAACACAGTAAATCAATTGATTTCGATTTTTTAATTGATTCACATGCGTTGCAAACACATAAATCAAAGCTCATTTAGTTTGTTCAGCTGAGTAATCATACAACGAACTCAAAAGCTTACGTTGAAGTGATCAGCTTTTCTCTACATAAATCAAAGCTCATCTAGCTCGCTTAGCTTGATGATCATACAGACAAGTTGAAAGTTTATGTCAAAGTGATCAGCTTTCACAATTTTGAGTTGTTTAGATGATCACTTGATCATATAAACAGTTCACATGCTCGTATGTGCACTCTATCGATGTGACTGTTCAATAAGAAAATATACAGCAGCAATTATAACTAAATTACATGTAATTTAAAATACATACAGCGTCTAGATAGTATCATAGTCATAAATTGCATGCACTTAATGAAGAAATAAAAAAAAATCTTTTTCAATTTGTCATTTATGACATTGAGAATCAAAGACTTTGTATGTACTTTGACATGTTTCACATTTTCACATGTTTTAAGTCTGTTTATGAAAACAATGCTTTAAGCAATGATTTAACATACAGTAAATGCATTTTTGCTTGTTTCTGCATTCATATGTTTTATGATTGTAATCTTAATACTTTAAACATTGATGTGTTCTACAATTTGAATCATAAAACTGCGTGATTTTTATGTTGATCTTATGATATATTCTCTCGTCAATTAGCTTGTTCATCATCTCAGCGCTGACTACACATATCATCAGATCAACAACAAGATTTATCTGTATGAAATGCTGATTATGAATCTTCTGCAAGCTATGCTTGTCAGAAGAGCTGAACAATCTTATCAACATTGACAGAGCAGTAACAACGCTTTACTCACATGTTAAGCTTACACACAGTTGAAAAGCGAAGCAATAACAACGTGATCATCAGCGCGTTAAAGCTTGCATATACACAAAGTGACAGCAACGTCTTTGCATACATGCTGCAACTCATATATAACATATATACATAGAAGAGTTCATTTAGCACTCAACTAAATTTAGCAGTTGAACAGTTCTATAAAGCTGATAATTCACATTTCATATTTTATTGTTATCAACGTATGATTCTTCAACATATCAGCAAAACGATGACAGTCATTCTCTTTATGTTCTTCATATCTTCTAAAAATATTGAACTTTCACAGAAAGAGCACATAACGCTTGCTCAAGTCTGTTGAAATGAAACTACAACAGTCAATAAAAGTTCTTTCAAAGCAAAACTCGCTCATCAACATGACATACAGATTCTTTCTGCAGCGAACTGAACATTGCATTAGCAAAAAGTCTCTTAACAAGAATTATTTATATAAAAGCGTAAGTCAGCTATATCTGAACAAGCTTGACAACGCTTAAGCAATGTTCAGCTTGCTGCAGAAAGAATCTGTATCAAAGAGTATTCTTATGAATCAAATCAATAATTGAAAGACTGCTTCTGCATGTAATCAGCATTTTCAAAAACTTAGTCTTGAAGAAGAAGCAGCTATACGTGACTGAATTCTGCGTCTTCAGACTTGAGACTGATTTTCTCATGTGAAGCAAGTACATTTAATAGCTAAAGAACTACTAATAAAAAAGAGCGATGATAAGTCAGTTGAAGTTAATTGATCTCAGAAGTTTCTGAAACGTCATTCGTAAATCAAAATGATCTCAGCTCAACAAACAAAGATGTGAAATAAGAAGATCAATGATTTACTATATTTAGATTCTGAACTTTTCACTTTGATATCAATGACAGCAAGCTTTAGACAAAAGAAGAAGAAGCAGCTGATAGTTAAGCTACGAATTAAACAGCTGAAGCTGAAGTGAAAGCAGAATCAGAATTAGAATCAAAATCAAAATCAGAATCAGAATCAGAATCAGAATCAGAAGCAGAGAAATAACGTGATATCTATAACTGATTAATCAAAGCAAGACATGTGTATCATAAAAGCTTCAAAGAAATTCTATTAGCTACGTAATTCATTTAAAATGAATCGTTTGAAGCAATAAAATATAAAATGTGAATTATCAACTTTATAAAGCTGTTTAACTGCTAAATTTAGTTGAGTGCTAGATGAATTCTTCTATACTGCAAAGACATGACTCAGCTTTTGTGCATATACAGACAGACATGATGCAGTAAATCGATCGATTTTTTGCATTTTCAGATCGATTTACACGCAGCGTAATCACATATAGAGCAGTGACAGCGCTTTATTCACATGTTGAGCTCATATATAATATACATACATATATTGCAAAGACATGATTCAGCTTTTGTGCATCTACACGTCTGCATAATGCAGTAAATCGATCGATTTTTTGCTTTATCAGATTGATTTACATGCATCACAATCACATACATTGCAAAGACATGACACAGTCTTTGCTCATATACACAAAATGACAGCAACATCTTTGCGCACATGTTGCAACTCATATACATCACATACATATACATTGCAAAGACATGATTCAGCTTTTGCACATTTACACATCTGCATGATGCAGTAAATCGATCGATTTTTCGTTTTATCAGATCGATTTACATGCATTGCAATCACATACATTGCAAAGACACGACACAATCTTCACTCATATACACAGAACAACAGCAACGTCTTTACGCACACGTTGCAACTCATATACATCACACATACATACATTGCAAAGACATGACTCAGCTTTTGCACATATACACATCTGTGCAACGCAGTAAATCAATCGATTTTCGCTTTATCAGATTGATTTACATGCATTGCAATCACATACACTGCAAAAACACGACACAGTTTTCGCTTATATACACAGAACAACAGCAACGTCTTTGCACATACGTTGCAACTGATCAGCAATGAAACTCATCTGTATGCAATGCTGACTATGAATTTACTGTCTAGCTACAGTAGAGTTTAAATTATCAAAAGTTTGAATAACATTAAGATGCTACATGATGATGAAGTGTTGTGCATTGATCGCATGCAAAGTTTTTGCGATCACGTAGACTTTGATAATCTCAATGTGCATGCTACAAGCAATTTGCATGCAGATGAGAAAGTCAAATAGAACGCAGAACTATGAGAGAAATCGCTTATGAAAATCATTCGATTCAATATCTTGTTGTCATAATAACAAGCACTGAGACAGAACACTCTTGCATTTGATCTGTTGAGAATGATTAGCAGAAAGAACTCAAATCATGAACATTCTTTAAATTTACATGCTAACTACATATAGATCTTGTTAAGGCTGCGTGTCTGTTACTATGATATAAGCAACTCACAAGATTCATTAAGTTCAACATGAGCAAACTCAAGAATTTCGTTAATATCATTTAATAAATGTTCAGATACAGACATTTTATACATGAGCAATATGCTGACGAGAAGACTTTGTTAAAAGAAGAGAAACACAAGTGAGTTAATAAAGAATGATTGAACTACGTTGTCTGATTAGAAATGTAGCATATAAACATTTCTGCAAGACATGATTGATCTGCGTGAGAAAGATCTTTACAGATAATACAAAATAGATAAATTGTACATTTTACAAGCGAAGTGAGCATCTGCAAGACATGATATACAATGACGATGACTGTTGATCTTAAGAATCTTATCTCTTCACTGAGTTCTGACTCTTGAATGTCTTAATGATAAAATCAATCTCTAGTCAAAGACATCATCTGTATAGCTCAAAAGAACAGTAATGCATGTCAATATGATTAAAGAAGAAATTGACTGTGATATGCATGCATATTGCAGACGAAACGTCTGTAACTCATGCTTAAGAAGTAAACTGTCGAAATCTGAGCAGTGAAAGATTTCGTTCATCTTGAACTGTGAATCTGCTGCGAGAAACTATTTCTCACTAAGAAAGAAATCAGCATAGAGATCATGTCTTATGTATGTTGCATGCAACGTATGCAACATATTTTCGATAGATTCACAAATGACGCAAGACAAGCAAATGAAGCAAAGATTTGCATTGAAGTTAACATATGCATAAAAGACGACTCAATCAGCAAATGCAAACATTAAGACAAATGTAAATGCAAAAGCGAGTGAATGAAATCTAGTCATCAAAAAACTCTCGTCAAAGTCACAAGAAATATCATATCATGAAAGAAGATTAATAGTCACTTTGAAAAATGAGAACTGAATCTTACAAGCGATGAAAATGCGCAATGCAGTGAACAATGCATTGAAGAAGACAAAGTCTGACATAATAGTTGTTACAATGACTAAAACATAAAGAGATAACAATATTGTTCTGATGATTTCAAAGAAATAGATCGCGAAAGCTCTACTAAAGCAAAGAGATATATAAGAGCATATATTTGAAGTCAAAAGTATCAAGAAGAATGAAAAATAATACAAGATAGTGATATACAGTCTGAAAATTGATATCTTCAACATGAAAATCAAAATGAAATATCTGAGAATCAAGCTAAAGAAGTACAACTCTGAATTGAAGCTGATAATCAATTTAATATGATTATCAAAAGATGAAAATAAAGCAAGAAAAAATCATGCTTTAATGATACTGATGTTCAAAATCGAAGTTGAAGCATAAAAACATCTGAAAAAACAAGTTCTAGCAGCGAGATCAACATATTAAATGATTGAACATTGAGATTATCAATCAAGCAATCAGTGTGATTGACAACGAATTTTTTTATTTTTTTTTATTTCTTCATTAAGTGCATGCAGCCTATGGCTATGACACTGTCTAGGCGCTGTATGTATGTTAAGTTACATGTGACCTGGCCAAAGTCGCTGCTTTATATCTTCTCGTTGGTCAATCACATCGATAGTTTGCGCATACAAGCGCTCTCACTCAACCCTCGTCATCGTACTCCCGTTTTCCTTTGTCCCTTCGCACCCTTCGCGTTCTACTCTTCCGTTCCTAATAGTCATTTCCTCGTCGCAATTCGAGTATTTTTCAAATACTCTAGTGTTGCGATTCTTCCAATCTTGGTGATGAACAGTGTCAATATAGTGTCTGTGTTTTTGAGCTGAGCTTTTTCCTTAAGCTTTATCTGCTCTGCCTGCAGTTCAGCAGTAAATGCTTCGACGTTTGCCTCGCATTGCATATTTCATAGCATTTGTTCGAATTATCCTCTGATAATCGATGCAAATAGCTCTTGAAATAGCCATGTCCCATTTTCAGCTGAATAAAGGTTGAAAACGTTAGTCTATCGATTTTCCTCATCTCTTTTAGTGGTTTATGACTTAGGTTCACCTTCGATATGTGCTTTTGATACTGGTTTCCCTTCTTGATGCTGCTTTTCCAGGCATTTAACCATTGTAATTCCGTCTCTTTGCAAATTTGCTTTTTGACGAAGCTTATGATGATTGCTTTCGTGTTGTCGATAACTGGTAATTCTTAAGCAGCGCTTTTGACCAATTGGTCTGCTTTTTCGTTCCCAATAATGCCCTTGCGACTCGATATTCACTGTATGCGGATTTGACACTGATTCTGATGTAAATTGATCAAGTTTTGTCGTATGTCATCGAATAACTTCGCATTGACGTTGCTCTTTGCGTTTAGTCTTTGCAAAGCCATTTGACTGTTCATGTACACTCAAATTTCGCTGTTTTTGAGTGCTTTTTCGCTGCATATTGCGATTGCATCGCTAATAGCTTGCAGTTCCGCTTCCGTTGTGGTTATTTTGTCGTAAACGCTTGTCGCTTTGCTGTATCTGACGGGTTCATGCGTGAATATTACTGCCGTTTCAGTTCCTGTTTCGACCCCTGCTATCTTTTTCCGAATTTGCGATGCGTCGATATACATCACTATGTTTTTCGCCTTTTTGGTAATTCTTTCTAATTCCCTGTAGTGCGAATTGATCGTTTCGCGAGTTTCGCTTTTTGCAAATTCGGTTTGAATTCTTGCTAAATGCTCGATTTCTTGACCTTACGGTTCCTTGAAGTGAGGAATTTCGATTTCTTTTATTGAATTCAGTGTTTTTTGCACTTTGTTCAATATTCGATATATCTGCGTGAGTCTGTCTTTGCACTTCTTGGCTTTTCGAGGTAAGTTCTTCTTCGTCTCGTTCCAGTTCAGGTATTTCGATGCGTTCAGATCTAGGTTCAATCTGGTAGAGTATTGAGATGAGTACGAAATAGATGTTCTTTTCCTGATAGAGTGTTTTTCCGGTAATTCAACTATTCGAATTGCATAGTTCTTGCACTTTTGGTCTAATCGCACCTTCATCGGCGGGATTTCGGCTTCTATTTGCATAGCCTCTATCGATGATGTTCGAAACGCACCCAGAATTTTTCGTAATGCAGCGTTTTGCAGTTTGCGAAATTTGACTAAGTAGCTGATTGACAACGAGATTTACCTGTACGAGATGCTGACTAGAAATCTTCTGCAAGCTATGCTTGTCAGAAGAGCTGAACAATCTCATCAACATTGACAGAGCAGTAACAGCGCTTTACTCACATGTTGAGCTTACACACAGTCAAAAAGCGAGACAATAACAACGCAGTCATCAACATATTAAAACTTGCATATACACAGAAGAACAGCAATGTCTTTGCATACATGCTGCGACTCACATACAACATACACACATACATTGCGAAGGCACGACTCAGCTTTTGCGCACATACAAACAGGCGTGATGCAGTAAATCGATTGATTTTTCGCATTTTCAGGCCGATTTACACGCAGCGCAATCACACACAGAGCAGTAACAGCACTTTATTCACACGTTGAGCTCATATACGACATACACACATATACTGCGAAGACACGATTCAGCTTTTGCGCACATACACATCGATGCAATGTAGTAAATCGGTCGGTTTTTTGATTTTCTGATCGATTTACATGCATCGCAATCACATACACTGCAAAGACACAACACAGTCTTTGCTCATATACACAGAACGACAGCAACGTCTTTGCGCACGCGCTGCAACTCATATACGTCACACACACATACACTGCGAAGGCACGACTCAGCTTTTGCGCATATACACGTCTGCATGATGCAGTAAATCGATCGATTTTTCGCTTTATCAGGTCGATTTACATGCATCGCAATCACATACACTGCGAAGACACGACATAGTCTTTGCTCATATACACAGAACGACAGCAACGTCTTTGACTCATATACATCACACACACACATACTGCGAAGGCACGACTCAGCTTTTGCGCATCTACACGCTCGCGTGATGCAGTAAATTAATCGATTTTTCGATTTTCTGAGTGATTTACATGCATCGCAAGCACATACACTGCAAAGACATGACACAGTCTTTGCTCATATACACAGAACAACAGCAACGTCTTTGCGCACGCGCTGCAACTAATATACGACATTTACACAGTCATTGCAAAGACACGACTCAGCTTTTGCATACATACACATCTGTGCAACGCAGTAAATTGATCAATTTCGATTTTCTGATCGATTTACATGCGTCGCAAATACATAGATCAAAGCTCATTTAGTTCATTCAGCTGAGTGATCATACAGCGAATTCAAAAGCTCACGTTGAAGTGATCAGCTTTCATCTACACAGATCAAAGCTTATTTAGCTCGCTTGACTTAATGATCATACAGACAAGTCGAAAGCTCACATTAAAGTGATCAGCTTTTACAATTTTGAGTTGTTTATGTGATCACTTGATCATATAGACAGTTCACGCGCTTGTTTGCACAAACTATCAATGTGATTGATCAATGAAAAGATATACAGCAGCGATTATGACTAGATTACATGTAATTTAGAATACACACAGCGTTTAAATAGTGTCATAGTCATAGACTGCATGCACTTAATGAAGAAAAAAAAAATACACACTACAGAGAATTAGAAAGAATTATCAAAAAGACGAAAAACATAGTGATGTATATTGATGCATCGCAAATTCGGAAAAAGATAGCAGAGATTGAAACAGAAACGAAAATGACAGTGATATTCACGCATGAATTCGTCAGATTCAGCAAAGCAACAAGTGTTTTTGACAAAATAATCACAACGAAAGCGAAACTGCAAGCTATTAGCGATGCAATCGCAATATGCAGCGAAAAAGCACTCAAAAACAACGAAATTTGAATGTACATGAACAGTCAAATGACTTTGCAAAGACTAAATGCAAAAAGCAACATCAAGATAAAGTTATTCAATGACATACGACAAAACTTGATCAATTTACGTCAGAATCAGTGTCAAACTTGCATACAGTGAATATTAAGTTGCAAAAGCATTATTGAAAACGAAAAAGCAGATCAATTGATCAGATATTAACAATACGAAAGCAATCATCATAAGCTTCGTCAAAAAGCAAATTTGCAAAAAGACGAAATTACAATGATTAAATGTTTGAAAAAGCAGCATCAAGAAGAAAAATCAGTATTGAAAGCACATATCAAAAGTGAATTTAAGTCATAAATCACTAAAAAAGCTGAGAAAAATTGATAGACTAACGTTTTCAATCTTTATTCAGCTGAAAATGAAACATGACTATTTTAAGAGCTATTTGCATCAATTATCAGAGAATAATTTGAACAAATGCTATGAAATATGCAATGCAAGACAAACGTTGAAGCTTTTACTGCTGAACTGCAGACATTATAGAGCAGAGCAGATAAAGCTTAAGAAAAAAGCTCAGCTCAAAAACACAAACACTATATTGATACTGTTCATCATCAAGATTGAAAGAATTGCAACATTAAAGTATTTGAAAAATACTTGAATTGTGACGAGAAAATGACTATTAGAAATGAAAGAGTAGAATGCAAAGAATGTGAAGAAACAAAGAAAAACAAAAGTACAATGATAATATTTTTTTTATTTCTTCATTAAGTGCATGCAGTCTATGACTATGACACTATCTAGACGTTGTGTGTATGCTAAGTTACATGTAATCTGGTCAAAGTTGCTGCTTTATATTTTCTCGTTGATCAATCACATCGATAGTCTGTGCATACAAGCGCTCTTGCTTAAACCCTTGCACTCATACTCTCATTTTTCTTCGTCTCTTTGCACTCTTCGCGTTCTTCTCTTTCGTTTCTAATAGTCATTTTCTTGTTGCAATTCGAGTATTTTTCAAATACTTTAATGTTGCAATTCTTTCGATTTTGATGATGAACAGCGTCAATATGATGTCTGTGTTTTTGAGCTGAGTCTTTTTCTTAAGTTTTATCTGCTCTGATCTATAATGCTTGCAATTTAGTAGTAAATGCTTTGACGTTTGACTCGCATTGCATATTTCATAGCATTTGTTCAAATTATTCTCTGATACTCGATGCAAATAGCTCTTGAAATAGTCATGTCTCATTTTCAACTGAATAAAGATTGAAAACGTTAGTATATCAATTATTCTAAGCTCTTTTAGTGATTTCTGACTTAAATTCACGTTCAATATGTGCTTTCAATACTGATTTCTCTTCTTGATGCTGCTTTTTCAGACATTTAATTATTGTAATTTTATCTTTTTGCAAATTTGCTTTTTGACGAAGCTTATGATGATTGCTTTCATGTTGTCAATAATTGATGATTCTTGAGCAGCGTTTTTGATCAATTAATCTGTTTATCGAAAATATGTTGCATACGTTGCATGCAACATACATAAGACACAACTTCTATGCTGATTTTTTTCTTAACAAGAAATAATCTTTCTTCTTGCAGCAAATTCATAGTTCAAGATGAGTGAAATCTCTCACTGCTCAGATTTTGACAGTTTACTTCTTAAGCATGAGTTGCAAATGTTTCGTCAGCAATATGCATATGTATCGCAGTCGATTTCTTCTTTAATCACATCAACACACGCTACTGTTCTCTTGAGTTATACAGATGATGTCTTTAACTAAAGATTGACTTTATCATCAAGACATTCAAGAGTCAGAGTTCAGTGAAGAAGTGAGATTCTTGAGATCGACAGTTGTCATCATTGTATATCACGTCTTGCAGATGCTCGCTTCGTTTGTAAAACATGCAACTCATCTGTTTCATGTTATCTGTAGAGATCTTTCTCATACAGATTGATTATGTCTTGCAGAAATGTTCATATGCTACACTTTTAATCAAACAACGTAGTTCAATCATTCTTTACTAACTCGCTTGTGTCTCTCTTCTCTTAACAAAGTCTTCTCATCAGCGTATTGCTCACATATAGAATGTTTGTGTCTGAACATCTGTTAAATGATATTAATAAAACTCTTAAGTTTGCTCATGTTGAACTTAATGAGTCTCATAAGTTGCTCATGTCGTAGTAACAGACACGCAGTCTTAACAAGATTCATACATAGTTAGCATGTAAATTTAAAGAATATTCATGATTTGAGTTCTTTCTGCTAATCACTTTCAACAAATCAAACATGAGAACGTTTTATCTCAGTTCTCATCATCACGATGACAAGATACTGAATCGAATGATTTTTATAAGCGATTTTTCTCGTAGTTCTGCATTTTATTTGACTTTCTCATCTGCATGCAGATTGCTTATAACATGTGCATTGAGATTATCAAAGTTTGTGCAATCGCAAAAACTTTGCACACGATCAATGCACAGTGCTTCATCATCACACAGCGCTTCAATGTCATTCAAACTTTTGATAATCTTTAGACTTTACTATAGTTAGACAGTAGATTTGTAGTCAGCATCACATACAGATAGTACAATGATGAGAATTTGAGTGAAAGCGCTTGTATATGCAAACTATCGATGTGATTGATCAATGAAAAGATATAAAGCAACAACTTTGATCAGATTACATGTAACTTAGCATACATACAGCATCTAGACAATGCTATAGTCATAGACTGCATGCACTTAATGAAGAAATAAAAAAAAACGTCTTGTCAGATGTTGCTTTATAGATGATTCTCTTAATCTCATGATGCATCAACAAGATGTCATCTTCAATCAAGAGCAAATACTTGAAGTTTATTGTATTCAGCATGAAAATCTTTGAAGATAATGAAAAGTGAGTTTGAAACATTATTTTCGCTTTATTTTGCACTGTTGTGATAATGTCAGAGCATTCTGACTTGATCAGAAGAAAAATTGTTGTTTGAGTCAATGTGTTTATGATTGCATTTCTTGCTCATTTCGCAGTTTTGAACAGTCTTCTCAAGAATTGTTTAACATTCTGCATGATTTTTTAATATTCATTGCATTTCTGTTTTCTGATGATCTTGCTCTTCTTGTCATATGCTTGAATGTACTCTGTTCAATCATCAACGATTTAATAGTTTCTTTTCATTCGTTGCATGCTTTTGATGATCTTCATACACTTCTTCATTCATTCTGCTTTGATCATTTCATGTGATCTCGCTCAGAAAGTGAAAATCTCAATTATCTTCTTCAATGCATTCAGCAGTTACTTGATGTACTCATTTATGCATTAACATTTCATCTTATAATTTGACAGTGATTTCAACATTTGTTCTTTCAGAATATTGATGAACTTCTCTTCATTCATTGTTTTTCAGTTGCAACGTGATTTTCGCGCTGACTTTTTACAAACTTTGAGATTTGTAATTGTCTGTATTGATAAATGATTTGAAAAGTTTTTCATTTTCTTGTCGATTTTGCATTATATTAATCGATTCATAATATCATCTGTCGTGAAGATTAAATTTATTGTCATTTGAGATTCTTGATAATTTCTTGTAATTGTATCTTGAAATAATACTAGCAATGCATCAATGTTTATGATTATTTTAATTAACTCATTTGACAATAAATGTTATCTTGAATAAAATGATTCTTCTCATGTGAAGTGATGCAGATTGAAATCTTTTATAAGAATGCTTTTTTTCAACATGTGCAGCATCTTTTTGATGTTTGAAAGATTTTCTTTTTCATGTATGATTTCATGATTTCTGAGTGACAAATTGTATGCTTCATGAATGTGTATAACTTTCTGAATCATCTGTGCATCATCTGTTAATGTTTATAATGTAATTGTATTTACATCTTTGAAGTGTCATGTTGAATGTCAGATGTTGCTGTCGATTCTCTTATTTATGTAGAAACAGATTTTATCTTTCTTATTCTTCAGCATGAAGTCAATAGTTGCTAAACAGTATGCTTTGAAGATATTATTAAATTGTCAAAGTTCTTAAAGAATCAGAATGTCATAGTTTTTTATCTTTTTCTCATGTAGCAATGCTATCATCATCTTGTTTCTGAACTTGTGAACGTTGTACTGTAGTATTCAAAACTTTTTTTGCTGAAACATTAAAGTTCACATTTCAAGCTTTTTAATGTTTTTTTGAGTGTCTGTAAAGCGTTTGCTTCATCTGTAAGATTCTCAATAGAAGATAACATTAATAACAATGTGATTGATATTGACTTTGATTCATTTGATCTTAACTTCTTAATCAAATGATTCAGTGTAGTGTTTTCTGATGTGATGATTGCATTGAGCAAACAGCTTTCATTTATTGAATGTCTCTGCTTTCTCTTCAAGTCATTGTTCATCAGCGATTTCAGACTGATAAATGTTTCTGTGAATGTTTTTAACATCGCTGTCTTGAGTTTTTTCTGTTCTCATATAACATGATGTAGAGATCTGTGCTTTGTGACTCTCTTTATTCTTTCTTTTTCAGCTTGTCATTTATGACATTGAGAATTAAAAACTCTGTGTATGCTTTGACATGCTTTACATTTTCACATGTTTCAAGTCTGTTTGTAAAAACAATGCTTCAAGCGATGATTTAACATGCAGTAAATGCATCTTTGCTTGTTTTTGCATTCATACATCTTGTGATCATATTCTTAACACTCTAAACATTGATGCACTTTGCAACTCAAGTTGTAAAACTGTGTGATCTTTACATTGATTTCATGATATACTTTCTCATTGATCAGCTTGTTCATCATCTCAACGCTGACTATGTATATCATCAGCAAGATGTATCTCTTCTGCTCATTCTTCTTTGTGAGTCACTCAATCTTTTCAATCATCATTTCTGAATGTATGTCTTTATTGATCTTGATGAGTATTCTCATCTCTTTCTTCTCTATGTTTTTAAACATTTCTTCAATTCTAATTTCATGTATCACTATTTTAAAACTGACTTCATGCAAACATGCATTCAACAATATCTCTTTGATTCAAAAATTGTTTTTCTTTAATGTTCTTTTGCTACTTTTCATTTTGATTCAAAATATCAACAGTTTTGATCATCTTTTGATCATCTTTATGTTTTTACATGTTGATAGCATCTCGTTGACGTCAATTTCTCTTGCTCATCGCACTATGAGTTTATTTTTATTTTTATTTCTTCATTAAGTGCATGCAGTCTATGACTATGACACTATCTAGACGCTGTGTATATGCTAAGTTACATGTAACCTGATCAAAGTCGCTGCTTTATATCTTTTCGTTGATTAATCACATCGATAGTTTGTGCATACAAGCGCTCTCGCTCAAACTCTTGCACTCGTACTCTCATTTTTCTTCGTCTCTTCGCATTCTTCGCGTTCTACTCTTTCGTTTCTAATAGTCATTTTCTCGTCGCAATTTAAGTATTTTTCAAATACTTTAGTGTTGCAATTCTTTCGATTTTGATGACGAACAGCGTCAATATGATGTCTGTGTTTTTGAGCTGAGTCTTTTTCTTAAGCTTTATCTGCTCTGATCTATAATGCTTGCAATTTAGTAGTAAATGCTTTGACGTTTGACTTGCATTGCATATTTCATAGCATTTGTTCGAATTATTCTCTGATACTCGATGCAAATAGCTCTTGAAATAGCTGTGTTTCATTTTCAACTGAATAAAGATTGAAAACGTTAGTCTATCGATTTTTCTAAGCTTTTTTAGTGATTTCTGACTTAGATTCACGTTTGATATGTGCTTTCGATACTGATTTCTCTTCTTGATGCTGCTTTTTCAAACATTTAATTATTGTAATTTCGTCTCTTTGCAAATTTGCTTTTTGACGAAGCTTATGATGATTGCTTTTATGTTGTCGATAACTGATGATTCTTGAGCAGCGTTTTTGATCAATTGATCTGCTTTTTCGTTCTCAACAATGCTCTTGCGACTCGATATTCACTGTATGCAAACTTGACACTGATTCTGACATAAATTGATCAAGTTTTATTATATGTCATCGAATAACTTCGCATTGACGTTACTCTTTGCGCTTAGTCTTTGCAAAGTCATTTGACTGTTCATGTACACTCAAATTTCGCTGTTTTTGAGTGCTTTTTCGCTGCACATTGCGATTGCATCGCTAATAGCTTGCAGTTTCGCTTTCGTTATGATAATTTTGCCTGAAACGCTTGTCGCTTTGCTGCATCTGACAAGCTCATGCGTGAATATCACTGTCGTTTCGATTTCTGTTTTGACCTCTGCTATCTTTTTTCGAATTTGCGATGCGTTGATATACATCACTATGTTCTTCGTCTTTTTGATAATTCTTTCTAATTTTCTATAGTGCATATTGATCGTTTCGCTAGTTTCGCTTTTTGCAAATTCGATTTGCAATTTCGCCAGATATTCGATTTCTTGATCTCATGATTTCTTAAAGTGAGGTATTTCGATCTTCTGTATTGAATTCAGTGTTTTTTGCACTTTGTTCAATATTCAATATATCTGCGTGAGTCTGTCTTTGCACTTCTTGACTTTTCAAGATAAATTCGACTTTGTCTTGTTTCAGTTCAGATATTTCGATGCGTTCAGATCTAGATTCAATTCAATAGAGTATTGAGATGAATATGAAATAGATGTTCTTTTTCTGATAGAGTGTTTTTTCGATAACTCAACTATTCAAATTGCATAGTTCTTACACTTTTGATTTAATTGCATCTTCATCGACAAGATTTCAACTTCTATTTGCATAGCATCTATCGATGATGTTCAAAACACACTCAGAGTTTTTCGTAATGCAGCGTTTTGCAGTTTGCGAAATTTGACTAAGTAGCTTTTTTGATTATTTCATCATATTTCGACGTCATAATCGCTAATAGATGTGACGCATGCCAGATATAACTGCTTTTCTGATTTGACATTTAATTCTCACTCGCTATTCATTAATCTAAACAACGAGTGTAGCGTTTTTGTGACTGTTGCGATTTTCGTTTGCACATGAACTTTGAAGTTGAGCTTTTGATTCAGCCAGACTTCTAGTCATTGTACGCATGTCTTTGATTTTATGACCGTGTTATTGAGTAGAATAATCATTTGATTAAGCATTGCCTTGTGACTTTCAAAGTGTATCAATTCAGATTTCGAGTCATTGAATTGCACTGCGTTGTTCTTAGCTCATGTGAAAGCGATTTTTGCTGCGTTTTCCAGCATTTTCACATTCTTGTCAATATTTCTTCCCTCAATGTATAGCGTCACGTCATCAATATAGCTGAATGACTGTAAATTTTCAAACTTTGCGCGAATCTTTGAAAACAAGTATTGAATATAAATTAGAAATAAAATGAGCGAGATAGATGAGTCTTGTGATATTTCTGTGCTTATTTTCTTTGGTTTCTGACGTTCATCGTCAAATGCTAAGTCAATAACTCTGTTTTGTAAGAAACATTTTACTTAATTGATTAAGTTGATTGATATTTTTAACTTAATCAATATTTTGACTAATTGTCTCAATGCAACATGATCAAAGACTTCTTTGACATCTAGAAGTAGACAGATAAGCGTGTTTTCTCAACTTTTCATCATTTGCACATCATGTACTAGGTTTAGTACTGCATCTATAGCTGATCTTTGTTTTCTGTCTTTTATTTGATCAAAATTCAGCAGTCTGTCGTTAATTTCAGCTGTGTAAGACAGTTGCACTGCTATTATTTTTTCTGCTACTTTGTTTAAACAGTTTAGCAGCGTAATAATTCTGTATGTCTTCGAAATTGAATAATTCGACTTGTCTGATTTTTTCAGAATAATTCTCGTGTCTTCGCGTCATATTTTCGAATGATAGTCGTTTTTGATCAAATCTGAGTACATTAAATTGAAGATTTTCAATATGCTTTTGTACACTCGCTGTATGATTGCGAATGACATATCGTCTGATTCGAATGCTTTTCTGAGTGCTGAGAAGTTAATAGCGTGCTTGATTTTCCCTTCAATAACTCTTGATCACTGTATACTTTCGTTTGATAGTAATTTCTCATTGATTTGAATTTTCAAAGATGATGAGTACATTGCTTTCAGAAATGTCTCGCACTTTTCATTAAATTCAGTTTTCAATTCTTTTTGCAAGTTTTGTATCGAGAGTAACTTTTCGATTAAACGTGATTTAGTGAACTTGTATGTCTGAAACACTTCTTTTTCTTTGATGTTGTTCAAAAAATTGGTTCAGAATTGATTTTTGATCAGCTTTATTGAATCATGATACGAATTTCGCATTTGCACTATCTCTGCTTTTGCGTCGTCATTTCTGCATCTTTTTCAGATTCGCTTTTTTGACGACAGCGTCTTTCACATTTCGATGAGCTCATTGTTTCATCAGAGTTTTGATTTTGCGCATATTCGCTGTTTAAATACGAATAATTTCACTGTATTCTTGATGCATTTCATTAAGTAAATGACTTTTGCTTCTAAACTCGTTTTTTTTTATTTTTTTTATTTCTTCATTAAGTGCATGCAGCCTATGGCTATGACACTGTCTAGGCGCTGTATGTATGCTAAGTTACATGTGATTTGACCAAAGTCGCTGCTTTATATCTTTTCGTTGATCAATCACATCGATAGTTTGCGCATACAAGCGCTCTCACTCAACCCTCGTCATCGTACTCTCGTTTTTCTTTGTCTCTTCGCACTCTTCGCGTTCTACTCTTTCGTTTCTAATAGTCATTTTCTTGTCGCAATTCGAGTATTTTTCAAATACTCTAGTGTTGCGATTCTTTCAATCTTGATGATAAACAGTGTCAATATAGTGTCTGTGTTTTTAAGCTGAGCTTTTTCCTTAAGCTTTATCTGCTCTGCTCTATAATGCCTGCAGTTCAGCAGTAAATGCTTCGACGTTTGCCTCGCATTGCATATTTCATAGCATTTGTTCGAATTATTCTCTGATAATCGATGCAAATAGCTCTTGAAATAGTCATGTCTCATTTTCAGCTGAATAAAGATTGAAAACGTTAGTCTAT
>JAABUR0100002464.1_pt1 | contig 28237 bp, 28 predicted proteins | sample 5560091 | NCBI WGS metagenome assembly JAABUR01 (sample SAMN10711879, study PRJNA513375) | rock metagenome | isolation source: Antarctica rocks | place: Antarctica: Victoria Land, University Valley sud
CTTCGGCGACCGACAAGTCGCCTTCTTCGTAAGCGCGCACGACGCGCTGGCGTAAATCTAAAGAGTAGGCTTGCATCCACAAAGGCTACTCTTAATCTGCGGCTACACGCAATCGCAAACCGCTATATTATGTCTGAACGTAAGAGTACGCGTTCTCAAGAAAAGGCAGAAACCTATGGTAAAAAACTAGCTAAACGCACTGTGTTTATTAGTCACATAGCAACTGCAACCTCATGTACTATGATTCTTGACGCAATGATAAATTCCTATGGTGCCAAAGACGAACTGCGCCCTTTTTGGGACAAATTAATCGGTATTGCGTTGCCAGCAAAGTCTTTTTGGAATATGTACATAAACAAGTTTTTCCTGTAAACGAATAACTATTACTCTTATGTACACTCTCAATCGAATCGGCCAGAAGTTTGGTAACTTATAATGGAAAAGAGTAAATATGAAATAGGTATCACAATAGACTGGAACATTATTGAGAATATTCCAGTGCGATATATTGAACACGAATTTTTGGCGCGAATGGAAGATGAAGAACTTATCGCTCCACCACCACCTTTCCCTTACGCATATATTAATGTTGAATCCCCTAATTTACCCGACATCGTTACTGTTCCAGTAAGCCATAAGATTGACTTTTATAATCTATGGATACTAAAAGAAAACTCATTTTTAGATGGTGCATTTGATGTAGTGATACGGCGCAGGAAGCCGGATGGAATAAAAAGGGCTTTTAGCGCAATAATGCCCTCTTTAGAGTATTCTATTTATTACATGAGTTATTTTGACGATTTACATGATTCTGAAAGATGTGTAGAGGCTAGATTACAAGAGCCGTTTATTTACTTATACGACCAAGAGCGCCGCATACATACGAAATATGCGGAACAATAAAACTTATCCATAATCACCCTCTTGCGCTTTTCTGTGAGTATGTAATACTTCAATTACTTGCTTCTGAGATGTTTGCCCCGCCAATTAGCTACAAATCCGGCTACAGAGGCCGAAAACACAAAGACCACTCCGAAGAATGGCCTAACGTGTCTGAATAAATCAGGTATTAGTGGCGGAGCCGACGGGACTCGAACCCGCGACCTCCGGCGTGACAGGCCGGCGTTCTAACCAACTGAACTACGACTCCGCAAAGATTAACTTTCTTGTTATCAAGATGGTAGGCACGGAGGGACTCGAACCCCCAACTTCCTCCTTGTAAGGGAGGCTGTCTACCATTGACGTACGTGCCTTCAGTGCTTCGCGCTCGCTCGCCGTTGCGCCTGAAGTCCTTGCCCGATGCACACTTACCAATTTCAAAGACTCGCGCTTTCTCGCGCCGCAAGCTTCTGAACACTGACGAAAAGCGAATCGAATCGCCATCCTAAAAGAAGAGCACGCACCTGTCAAGCACGCCCGCCGTTTGGCAAAACTATTCGCTTCGAGTTTGGAATGGTAAAGTTATCTATTCAGTCTCTCATAATGAAAATCCGTGTGAGATAGAAACTCTGAATTTAAGGAAGGTTTTCAGTCAATCCGGCTGGCGCGTGCGACCGTATGGCTAATACCAATCGCGAGCTTATTCTGCCAGAGGGAAATGGAACGAATACCAAAGGCTTTACTAAACCTGCCTTGGCCGGTCTTCTTCTCGCCGTCGCATTGTTCGTCGCCGCGCGTTTGTGGCATCTGACGACCGCCTGTTTGTGGTTCGACGAACTCTTCAGCGTTCATGCTGCGCGTCACGACTGGAACGGTTTGATTTCCTTTGTGGCCGCAGACATTGTGCATCCACCGCTCTTTTACCTGTTGCTCAAAGTTTGGATTACGATTGGCGGAGACTCTCTGCTGTGGCTGCGTTTGTTTCCGGCTTTGACGGCCATCGCCACGCTCATTCCCTTCTTTTTTCTTTGCCGGGAACTGAATCTTCGCGCGGCGGAGATAAATCTGGCGGTTGTGTTAATGGCCGTGAGCGGGCACTTAATCAAGTACGCGCAGGAGTTGAGGATGTACAGCCTGTTATTGTTGCTGACGCTCTGTTCGCTCGTGCTGTTCGTTCGCTTCTTCTATTCCGCGCTTGATTCCAAAAGGTGCGTCGCGGCGGCGTTGTTTGCGGTCAACCTGCTGCTCGTTTACACACATTATTATGGCTGGATGGTGATCGGCGTGGAATGGTTCTTCCTGCTGCTTGCGAGATGCCGCGAACTGCGGTCTTTTTCGATTGCGGTGGCGATCCTTGCTTTATGCTTCGCGCCCTGGGTTTACACGGTGGCGCAGGCCGGAGCGAAGGCAGAAAGATTAGGACAAAATATCGGCTGGGCTGTGCGACCGGGCTTTTACGACCTCGCTGAATATTACGCGAGCCTCAACAGTCCATTCGGCACACATCAAACCGGCCTTTTGTTTACTGTCATCGGGGCGATGCTTTTCGGCTGTCCTGTGCTGCTGTGGGTCTGGCGTTTCTTTAGGGAGGGCGAGCCGGAAGATCAACGGCGAATTGCCGCGTTGCGTTGGCTTGTGCTCTTCTCTTTCCTGCCCGTCGCGCTGACCTTTTTTCTTAGCCGCCTTCTCCCGCAATCAATTTGGGGAGTGCGCCATCTAATCATCGTCGCCGTGCCTTATTTGATGCTGGTGAGCATTGCGATTCATCGCGCGCGCCCTTACTGGATCAAGATTACCGGCCTACTCTTGGTGGGATGTTGGTGCTTGCTCGCCGGATTCTTGCTGGTCACAAACAACGAGAAATATATATGGTGCGCATGGGACGGAATGACGCGCCAGATGATTAAAACTGAATCTCAAGAGACGAACAACATTAACGTCTATGCCTTTGAAGACCTCGTCGCCTATCACGTATGGTTCGCTTTGGATTCAGTTAACGAAAAAAGATTTCGGGTAGTGTTGATTAAAGGCATTCCCGGTCAGGTGGATGACCCCGCTTATTTTCTGCCGAGAGGATTTCATGACGTAGCGTTGAAAGATGCTACGGCTCTGGACGAAGATAATTACTGGGTAGCGTTTCGTGATGCTTCAGCAAATCAAAACAGCGAGTTCCTGAAAAACCTTTCGTCCAAAGGTTATCAGATAGGAGAATGCTTTTCGATGAGCGCACAGGGCAACACAGCCTTTTTAGTTCCCGTTCGACGCCGCTAAGAATATCCTAGGCGTCAAAGCGAAGGCTATGCGAATGCTTCGGCTCAAAGCAACCACACGGGTAGCGGGTCTTTCCCCGTAATCGTCTTCTCCTGCGGCGATGCTTCGTTGCTTAACCGCGCATTGCCGTGAATGTCGTTTGTGGCATTCTCTGGCGGCGTGGCATCGTGTGGTGTTTGATCCGGCGGCGCATCCTTTCGGGTGAGCGGCTTAATCAGCACTTCGTCAACTTGTTCATCCATTCTTCCGATCACAGGCATAACTTTCGGCGATTGCCTCCTTTCTACAAACGCACGTTTGCGTCTATTATTAGTTTATCGCAGACGCGCTACGGAAAGTCTATGAACGCATTAAAAAACAGAGTTACCGCGCGACGCACGCCGCCAAACATTTTCGCCTTTGTGCTGCCGCTCGCCTTCGTCGCGCTGTGCGGCAGCGCATTTATTTCAAGCAATGTTCTTGCGGTGCGAATGCCGCAACATAGTTCTGCTCCTCCGCTGCCGCATCAACAAAGGCCGCGCAGAGTCGGCGCAGATGTGCCGAAACCCGCCACGCCAAACGAACGTCCTCCTGCGCCCGGTAACGCTTCCGCGCCAAAGCAGATGCCTTCAGGCGAAGAGATAGACGAAGGCGACGTCGTGCGCATAGAGACGCAGCTTGTTTCCATTCCGACAATCGTGACGGATCGCACAGGCCATCCGTTAACGAATTTACGCGCGGAGAATTTTCTTGTCTACGAAGATAATCGCCCGCAACGCGTCAGCAACTTTGCGACGACTGAAGCGCCATTTGAAGTTGCGCTACTGCTTGACACATCCGGTTCGACGCGCGCCGATGTCGCTTTGATTCGCCGCGCCGCCAACGCTTTTATCGAAGCGCTCAGGCCGGGCGACCGCGTCTCAATCGTCGCATTCAACACTGGGCGCGCGGGCGATGCGAAAAATCTTGCGACGGTAGATGTGCTCGCTGATTTGACGGATGACCGCGCAAAGCTGCGCGCGGCGGTGCAGGCAATCGGCGCAAGCAACGGCACACCGTTTTATGATGCGCTGATTGAAGTGGCGTCGAAAGTTTTTCGTGATGCGCCGCGTCAGGAAGTGCGCGGGCGGCGCGCTATTGTGGCGTTAACGGACGGCGTTGATTCAACGAGCGATGCGGATTTCGCGGAAGCGCGGGGCAAACTTTTACGTGCGGGTGTTGCAACCTATTTCATCGAAGTCAATACGGAGGATTTCGTCGAGGAACGTTTGATGCGCGATTGCGGTGACGATCAAACGCTTCGCTTGTCGCGCGCGCAGATGCAGCGTTACCGCAAGATATTTGCGCCGCGCGCGGACTCTGCCGATTACACGAATTTCTGTCGCCTTGGGCAATTTGAAAGAATGCAAATCAGCCGCGATTTATACAAGCTGGCACGCCGCGAAATGGACGAAATGGCGCGCATCTCCGGCGGAAAAACTTACATCGCAAGCGACCTGCGTGATGCGCGTAACGCGTTTGCCGAAGTCGCACAACTCATCGGCACGCAGTACAGCTTGGGCTATTACTCTTCAAACAAAACACGCGACGGGCGTTTCCGCTCAATTCGCGTCGAAGTGCGCGGTATCACGGGCGGCGCGCAGGTTCGCGCACGCGAAGGCTATTATGCGCAATCCAACTAAAGCGTCAGATGTAGTCATAGTAAGATTTCCCGCATGACGATCAGTGTTAACTTCGCGCGTAAGTGCGAAAACTTTTTAGAGAGGAAATAGTTCTGTTTATGTTACACAGCAATGCCTTCCAGCGCGTCGCGTTGATTGTGCTCGACAGCGTCGGGATCGGCGCGATGCCGGACGCAGCAAAGTGGGGAGATGCGGGCGCAGACACGCTCGGCCACATACTCGAATCGCGCCCCGTTCGTTTGCCGAATCTGCAAGCTTACGGCCTCGGCAACATACGTTTCTTCAATGGCATTGCGCCCGCCGCCGAACCCCGCGCCGCTTACGGGCGTTGCACGCTGCGTTCAAACGGCAAAGACACGACGACGGGCCACTGGGAACTCGCCGGAATCATTCTCGAACGCGCTTTTCCGACGTACCCGCAAGGCTTTCCCGCGCACATCATCGAAAAATTTATCGAAGAAACGAAAGTGCCCGGCGTGCTCGGCAACGTCGCTGCGTCGGGCACGGAGATTATCAAAGAATTCGGCGCAGAACACATGCGCACGGGCGAGCCGATTGTTTACACTTCCGCCGATTCCGTTTTCCAAATCGCCGCGCACGAAAAGATTATTCCCGTGCCGAAGCTTTACGAAATCTGCGAGACGGCGCGCCGTATTCTCAGCGGCGAAGATGAAGTCGGACGCGTCATCGCGCGTCCCTTCGACGGCGAACCGGGGCAGTTTCGACGCACAGAGAATCGCCACGATTATGCCGTGCCGCCCCCGCGCGACAATCTTTTGCCGACGCTCTCCGAAGCCGGACAAGACGTTGTCTGCATCGGCAAAATCAGTTCTGTTTACGACGCGCTCGGCGTCACGCAGGATTTGCCCGCGAAGAACAACGATCAATCCATTGACCAGACTATCAGCGCACTTCATACGGATTCGCGCGGCTTGATCTTCTCGAACCTCGTTGACTTCGATATGCTCTACGGCCACCGCCGCGACATAGAAGGTTACGCACGCGCCCTCGAACATTTCGACGCGCGCCTACCGGAAATCGAAGCTGCGCTCAATGAACGCGATCTGCTCATCATCACCGCCGATCACGGGAACGACCCTGCCTACAAAGGCTCTGACCACACACGCGAATACACGCCGCTGCTCGTTTACGGCACAGCGGCGCGCGCAGGTGTCAACTTAGGCACGCGCGGTTCGCTGGCCGATATCGGACAAACAATTGCCGATAACTTCGGATTGAAAATAGCGGCGGGCGAGAGTTTTTTGCGAGAGGTCAGCGAGCGGTGACAATTGATAGGGAGAGACAAGCGACGTTTCTTATTCGCCCATCTCTCCCTTAAAACGTTGCTACTTCTTTTCCGACAAGCTTCGGTAAATCGTTTCAATCCATTTGTCGGTTTTGATAAAGCCCGTGCCCCAAACCTTCCATTCGTCGGGCAAACCTTCAGCCTTGATTTGTTCGAGCGGCGCACCGCGTTTCATCTTTTGGCGCACGATGTTCGTCGTTACGATTAACATTCGATGATAGTTCTTCAGGTCTTCAATCGTTGAAAGTGGCCCGTGACCGGGAATGATTTTTACGTCCGGCGGAAGCTTCGGGATGATCTCGCCGACGTTTTTCGCCATGCCTTCGACGCTGCCGCCGTTGTCTAGATCAACAAAGGGGAAACGTCCGGCGAAGAAATCGTCGCCCATATGAACGACGTTCGAGTTTGTAAAAAAGATGACGATGTCGCCGTCCGTGTGACCGTTCGGAAAGTGTATCGCGCGAATCTCTTCATTGTTGAAATGAACGGACAGGGATTGATCGAAAGTGATGATGGGCAACGCTTCTTTCGGCGACGGCTTGACGGTTTCACCTAAAACTTTTGATTCTCTGGCGAGGCGTTTACGCACGTTCGTCTGCGCGATAATCGTCGAGTCTTTGCCGAAAATGGCATTGCTGCCCGTGTGGTCGCCGTGCCAGTGTGTGTTTAAGACGAATTTCAATTTGCCTTCGCCGAGTTGTTTTAGTGCCGCTTGGATTTTCGGGGCGAGCGGCGCGAACTGATCGTCAATAATCAAGATGCCGTCTTCGCCGACAGACGCGCCGATGTTGCCGCCCGCGCCTTCGAGCATGTAAATATTTCCGGCAACTTTCGTCGTCTTGATTTGAACTTTGTCAAAGCCTTGCGCGGAAAGATGCGCGCAGCCGACGATGGAGTAAAGTGCGAGTAACGCGAAAAAAGAGAACGATTTTTTCAAGGGAAACTCCTTCAGTAAATTTGCAAAATTGAAGCCACGATGTTTGGCATTGCCGGTAAATTCACGGTGCGTGACGTTGGTTCTTTATACTACGTGCGGGTCTTTGAGCACAGCAATGTACGGCAGATTGCGGTAGCGTTCGGCAAAGTCCAAGCCGTAGCCGACGACGAAGGCATCCGGGATTTTGAAGCCCACGTAATCAATCGGCACTTCGCGTTCGCGCCGCTCGTATTTATCAAGAAGCGCCACGAGTTTGACGCTTCTCGCGCCGCGCGCCGTAGTTAATTTAAGCACACGCGGCTCGCTCGCCGACATCGGGCAAACGATTGCCGGTAACTTCGACTTGAAAATAGCGGCGGGCGCGAGCTTTTATCGAAAATTACGAAAGACGACGAATAGTAAGTCGTTGAGTTCGTTTGTTGTGGATGTGCGCAACTTGACGGCTTACGTGAGTTAAGCATTAGTGAAGCCATCTCAAATTTCTCCCGATGAGTAACTCGCTCATTTCCGCGTGGTGTGTGTTCTTCATCGCTACCGTTTCAGTATTAAAACCAAACTGTTTGGCGAGTTCTAACACGTCCTGCGCATTGTCATAGGTCATTAAAAAATCTCCTTCGAGCGTTGAGGCAATCCTAAATAACTCCTCATGGTCAAGTTCATTGTATGTGTAAAGACGCTTGCCCGCTCGCTTTCCTTTTCCTGCCGTGTAGGGCGGGTCAATGAAGAAAACCGCATCAGCACTGCTTGCGTTCTCTGCGAGCACTCGCATTCCATCGCCTTCTATGAATCGGATTCGGTCACGCTGGCTAACAATATCGAGAATGCGCTTTTGCAATGTTTCGGGATACCAGCGTGATTTTATACCCTTTCCATTCTCGCCATGTTTTAGAATGCCAACGCCGGGCGCTAAAATGCCGCCGTGATTGATACGATTTTTCAACAGCGTGCGGAATGCAGTTTCGCGCAAAGTTGGCTGAGGTTTACAGAGGACTTCATGTGCGCTCTCCGGCGTTAAATCGAAATGAATAATCCGGTCGGCCAGCCATTCGCCGCCACCCGGCTGTTGCAGAATAACACGCCACACTGATGCTACTTGTTCGTCGCGTTCGACCATCGTCACACGGTTGGCGCGGCCTTCAAAAGCCGTCGTCAAACTGGCGATGCCGCCGCCAGTGAACGGCTCGATGAAGTCGCGTGGTTTGTTCGGCTGGCTTTCGAGCCATTGACGAATGCGCGGAACAAGCCACGTTTTACCACCAGGATAACGGAACGGGCTGCGTTGCGGCACGCTCGCCACATTCACAACTCCATTCGTAACCTTAATTACTCCTTCGACGAACAATGTGGATTGCATCAAGAGTCCTCCGTGTCGGCGCTTTGCTCTTCTATTAATCCTAATGGCGGCTCTACATCCGGCGGCAATTCCGATGCTGGCGGCGTGCCCATAATTTTGCCGCGCTTAATCCGTTCTTCCAATGTTTGTACAAATACGTTTACATCTCCGGCGTCGGCGATGGTGATTGCGCTAAGGGCGTCCTGAAAACTCGTGTAATAGGTCTTGGCAGATTCCAACTTGTAGCGATTGCTTGCGGCATCTAAATTCAAGTCGTAAGTTAGCCAAGCTATTTCTGCACTTGCCGGGTCAACTTCGGGCAACGTCGGTAGCTGCTCAAAAAATGGAGTGTGAACTGCAACCGCCATTTTCTTGCCCCATTTGTTGAGAATGCCGCCTTTGAAAATCAACTGTGGCGCGAGGCGTTTACGAGACGAAGATAAATAATCGGGTTTGGGATAACCAAGCGCAGGCTATTCCATATTTGCATGAGTCGCCGGGTCGCTCATGTAGTGCTTGAATGGCTTCTTCACATTGCCCGAAACGTATACGGCTTGCACTTCCAGCGCACCAAAATCAACTATCTGATCGTCGTCGCCCAAAGCGACCAGCACCATATCAATGTTGCCCGCCGATTTACCGTTCTTGTCGTTTAGCCTGACTTCGGTAAGCGCTAGGTAACGAGTAGTAGGCGGAAAAAAGAAGCGAGCCGCATCCGTGATTATCAATTTGTCTTGACGAAAGCGAACCGGACAAGTAATAGCCGGTGCGTCTTTGTGGGATACGGTGCAAACGCCTAACGGGTCGGTTTTACTGTCTTTGGTGCAGTTCAAGCCGGACGAATTATGGAATGGGCATAATTTGGCCGCGCGGTGCCGCGTGGCTTCCGGCGACATATCCGTGACGTTATAGCCAAAAATTTCGACGAGGGGATGCTTGGGCATAGATTAAGGATACATCTTCAGCCGACCAACATCCACACAACAAAGCGGCGCGAAAGTCATTGCTGGCGCATGAGTCGAAACAGTTCGTTCGTGTCTTTCGTGAAGTCCTCGCGCGTTTCGGGAAAGAAGGCGCGCCCGTCGGTTGCGTCCGCGATTGATTTAAGAAACTTGACGGCACGCGCGTATGTCTTATTGCCTTTGTCGTTTTTCAATTCCGCAGAAAGCCCTATGACGTACACGCGCACTTTCTTTTCATGCAGCGTTGCGAGAACTTCATTGATCTTTGCTTTGTCCGTGCGTTCTTCGCCGTCTGTGATGAGAATCAAAGCCTTGCCGTGTGTTTGTGATGCGTCAACGTTCGCGGTTTGTTGCGCCAGAAGGTATTGAGTCGAAACGCGGAGCGCGTCTGTGATCGCCGTCAGCCCGCTTTCCGTATAAAGATTTTCAAGGCCGTCAATTACCTCTGATTTGTCATTTGTCAGCGGCACAATCGTTTCTATTTTGTTTGTCGAGATGAACCGCACAAGAAATGTTTTATCATTCAATCGATTGCCGCCGACGATTGTTTTGCCGATGTCGAGCATTAAAGGCAATTGCGCGCGAAGCGATATTGAGCAGTCGATGACAAGGCCATAATCAAGCCGCGCTGTCTCGCTTGCTTCTCCTGTTGCGCTTTGCATTCTCGAATCGCTTTGCGCCATAACGCGGGTTTGCCGATAAGACAAGCTCGCATATAAAACAATTGCCGCTAAAAATACAGTTGTCTTGAAGCTGTTACGGAGTACAAACATCGTTTTGTTTTTCATGATTGGCAGATCAGCAGATAATCTTTTGTATGTCTAAGCGTTCGGGTCTTTGAGCACAGCGATGTACGGCAGATTGCGGTAGCGTTCGGCAAAGTCTAAACCGTAGCCGACGACAAAGGCATCCGGGATTTTGAAGCCCAGATAATCAATCGGCACTTCGCGTTCGCGTCGCTCGTATTTATCCAACAACGCAACGAGTTTGACGCTTCTCGCGCCGCGCGCGCGCAAGTTCGAGAGCAAGTAAGAAAGCGTCAGCCCTGTGTCAACGATGTCTTCGATGACGAGTATGTCGCGGCCTTCCACTGCCACGTCCAAATCTTTCACGAGACGCACTTCGCCGGACGTGCGCGTGGATGAACCGTAACTTGAAATGGCGATGAACTCGATGCCTAACTGCAAGTCAGTCGCGCGCAGCAAATCGCTGATAAAAATGCACGCACCCTTAAGCACGCCGACGAGCAAAGGATTGTGCCCCGCATAGTCGAGCGCAATCTCTGCGCCGAGTTCCGCGATGCGTGCTTGAATCGCTTCGGCGCTAAAGAGCGGTTCGAGATTCGGGTTGCTGAATTCAGATGTGCGCGTCTGCGCCGTTGATGATGGTGTAGTCAAGCTGGCCTCCGTATAGATGCGTTAGAAAAATATAAAATGAAATGCGCGAAACGGCATTTGCCTACAGCCGTCTGGTGCGACATACTATTTGAGCTTCGACACGCAGGTCAACGTTTTCCAACGGCAAAGGATTTTTACATTGAAATACGCGATCAAAAAGACGTGTTGCGCCGCGTTGATAATCTTCGCGCAGTGCTTTCTTTGCGGCAACCAACAGACGCAGGCGCAACACGTCACGCCTCCCGTCAAACGTCCCGCTTCAGCACCAGCGCCATCATCCAGTAATATTCCTTCCACTGCGTCCGGTGAAACTCGCGCGCGTGGCAGCGAACGCGCCGTCGATGCGAGCATCCCAGATGATCCGGCGGTTAATAAAATTCTCGCGCCATACAGCGCCAGAGTGCGCGAGCTTGACACGATCATCGGAAGGCTACAAGGCAGTTTGAAAAAAAAGGGTATGGGCGCAGGCTCGCTCGGCAATTTCGTCGCAGACGCGATTCGCGCAACAAGTGAAGCGGCAGTCGGCAAGCCCGTGCTGCTTGCGATCACCAACAGCGGTGGCCTGCGCAAAAACGACATCGGTGAAGGCGACATTCGCGCGAGCGACGTTTACCAATTGCTGCCGTTTGAAAATTCCCTTGTCGCGCTCGACTTAACGGGCGAACAATTGCGCCGCTTCCTAGATGCCGTCATCAAGCACCGCGACGCGCAATCCGGCGCACGCATACGTTATCGCACAGACGCTAATAAAGAGAGCGAGATCGTCAGCGCTAAACTCGTTTCATCCGGTGACGGCAACGAAAAAGAGATTGATCCGGCGGCGACGTATACAATTGTGACGATTGATTATCTGGTCAAACGCGGCGGCGATTACACTATTCTGCGCGACGCGAAGAACGTGCGTCCGTTGAATCTAACACTACGAGATGCTGTGCTCGCTTTTGTTAAATCGGAGAGCGCTGCTAAACGTCCAATCAAAGCAACGCTCGACGGGCGCTTTTCTTTCGCGGGCGACGGCAAAGACACAAGCGAGGGCGATCAGCCATGACTTTTTCAAGACGACAGTTTTTGACCGGCGCGACCATCGGCGGCGCAAGCCTCGCGCTCGCCGTCAACACAAATTCGCTCGCTACAAGTTCTGTGCGCGCTGTTTTCGCGTCGCCGCTCCATGCGCCGTTGCTTGATGTGAAGAAGGGTGAAAAGCTCATCACAATCTTGCACACCAACGACGTGCATTCGCAGATTGATCCGCTTCCGGCCAACGATAAATACGCGGGCAAAGGCGGCGTCGCACGTCGCGCCACATTGGTCAAACGCATCCGCGCAGAGAATCCGAACACGCTTCTCGTCGATGCGGGCGACGCATTTCAGGGCACGCCTTACTTCAATTTGTATCGCGGCGAAGTCGAATACAAAGCGATGTCCGCCATTGGCTACGACACTGTGACGCTCGGCAATCACGATTTCGACAATGGCATAGACGCTTTAGCTTCGGCGATGAAGTTCGCCAACTTCGATTTCGTCTCAGCCAACTATGACGTGCGCGGCACAAGTATCGAACAGCGCGTCAAGCCATACGTCGTGCGTGAACTAAGCGGCGTGCGCGTCGGCCTTTTCGGATTGGGCATTAACCTGACTGGACTCAATGCGCCGGAGACGTTCAAAGGACTCAAGTATCTTGACCCCGTGCGAATGGCGCGCGGCGTTGTGAAGTTGTTGCGCGAACGCGAGAATTGCGCGATGGTTATTTGCATGTCGCACATGGGTTATTATCCTGAGCCGAAGCCGGGCGAGTTTGGCGATACGCAACTTGTCGCGCAAGTTGATGGCATAGACTTTATTGCGAGCGGCCACACGCACACTTTTATGGAGCGCCCCGTGCTCGCGCGCCAACCAAACGGCAAAGACACAGTGATTTTTCAAGTCGGCAAAAGCGGCATCTACGTTGGCCGCGTGGATTTCACAGTGCGGGGCAATCGTGTCACGGCTCATGCCGGAAGCCTGCTTGATGTGCGTCACGATACGCTCGTTTGAAACGATGAAAAGAAAGTATTCAGGAGTCAGAAGTCAGGAGATAGAATAAAGCGAAGAAACAAGACATTCAGCGCGAACCGATCATTACCTTTGTTCTTCATTCTGACTTCTGAATGCTGTCTCCTGACTTCTTAAATTTATGTCTGAAGATCAATCAACACGCGACCGCGTCCGTGCTCTTGTGCGTGACGTGCTCAACAACGCGCTTCCGGCAAACGAAACGGATGCGACCACGATCAGCGACGCATCTGTCGCCGGTTTACCTGTAACTAATTCGCCTGCCGCCGCGCCTTATGTTTCCTCAAGCGAATCGCCGACGCTTGCGCGCCAGCACAACATTGCGCCGCCCTTGACTATACCCGTTGTCGAAAAGGGTGAAGCTACAATTGCGCGCGACGAATCATCGAAAAGCGTGATTACCGAAGATGATGTGCGCGGTCTTGAAGAAGGCGCGCGGCTGCGCATCGCGGAGAACGCGCGCCTGACGCCGCTTGCCTCCGACATCGTGCGCGAACGCCGCATCGAACTTGTTCGCCGCACCCCGCGTCGCGGTTCAGGCAGGGCGAAAATGATCGCCGTCGGCGCGGATCATGGCGGCTACAAGATGAAAGAAGAACTCAAAGCTTTTCTCACAGAACTCGGCCACCGCGTTTTAGACTTTGGCACGAACTCCACAGATGCCGTTGATTACCCGGACTTTGCACACGCCGTCGCGCGTTGTGTCTCAGACCGCGAAGCAGACCTCGGCATTATCATAGACGGCGCGGGCGTCGGCAGCGCGATGACCGCCAACAAAGTGCCCGGCGTGCGCGCCGCCGCCTGTTACAACGTCGCCGTCGCCAAGAATTCACGCGAACACAATGATGCCAACGTGCTCACTCTTGGGAGCGGCACAATCACGAGCGCAGAGATGCGCGACATCGTAGGGTCATGGCTTGCAGCAGAGATCAGCGAAGAACGGCACAAAAAGCGCGTGGCAAAGATCGAAGCCGTCGCCAAACAGTATCAGTGTTAAGTAATGCGTCGCCGGTTATAACCGCCACGCCCATGCAATAGTGCTGTGGCTATTTTAATTTTTCCGCGATGAGGTATGATAAAAGGCGTGCGAAACGTTTGAAAGAGAAAATCGATTATGGCACAGGAAATTGAAACGACGAACAGCGCAGCGGTTAATGTCTCACCGCCGCGCTCAAAAGTAACCTACGAAGAATTTCTCGCGTGGGCGGATGAGGACGTGCCCGCCGAATGGGTTGACGGTGAGGTGATTCTAATGAGTCCTGCATCAAATCGGCATCAAGACGTGGCGGATTTTTTAACCTCGCTGCTTCGTTTCTTCGTTGAAACAAAACAACTAGGCATTGTTCGCTCCGCGCCGTTTCAAATGAAACTTGAAACGAGACCGTCAGGGCGTGAGCCGGACATTCTGTTTATCGCACGCGAGCGGCTCGAACTACTGACGAACACATACTTAAACGGCGCGGCTGATTTGACTGTTGAGATCATCAGTCCTGAAAGCCGCGTGCGTGATCGTGGCGATAAGTTTTACGAATACGAAGGGGCGGGCGTGCGTGAATACTGGCTCATTGATCCTGTGCGCAAGCAAGCGGAGTTTTATTGCCTGAATAATGATGGTGTTTATCAACTCGCGCCGGTTGGCGAAGATAATATCTTAAACAGCTCTGTGCTGGATGGCTTGCGTCTCAACGTCGAATGGCTCTGGCAAGAACCTTTGCCGTTGCTGATGACTGTGTTGAAAGAATGGAAATTGATTTAACTCGCGTTGCTATGCATGTATTTTGCAAAGCAGGAGAATGGTAATTAATGTCAGCCTCGGTTAACGGAAATCTCGAACATCTCGTCGAGCAGATTACGGATGTGATCGTTGCGCGCTTGAATGGCGAGCGAGACGAGCAGGCGGAGATGTGCGGGTGCGGGTCAACGTGTTTCAATCGCTGCCCGGAGCGTATGCAGCGCGTGGTGGATGCGGGCGCATCGCGCATCGGATTAGTGTTGGGTGAAACGGCGTCGGCGCGCGATTGGGCGAGTTTTATCGACCACACGTTATTGAAGCCGGAAGCATCCGAAGCAGACATCGCGCGTTTGTGTCGTGAAGCGGCAGAGTTTCATTTTGCGTCTGTGTGCGTGAATCCGACATGGGTGCGTGCGTCGGCATGTCATTTGCGCGGAAGCGGTGTGCCGGTTTGCACTGTGATCGGTTTTCCTTTGGGTGCAACGCTTCCCGACGTGAAGGCTTATGAAGCGCGGCGTGCAATTTTCGACGGCGCAAGGGAAGTGGACATGGTGATAAATATCGGCGCGCTGAAATCGGGCGACGATTGCGCGGTCGAGCATGATATTCATTCGGTGGTTGAAGTCGCGCACGAAGTCGGCGTCGTGTGCAAAGTGATAATCGAAACGGCGCTGTTGACAGACGATGAAAAGGTGCGCGCGAGTCTTGCGGCAAAGCGGGCGGGCGCGGATTTCGTCAAGACTTCGACGGGCTTTGCGAAGGGCGGCGCAACGGTCGCGGATGTTGCGCTGATGCGGCGAACCGTCGGCGCGGAGTTGGGCGTCAAGGCTTCGGGCGGCGTGAAGGGTTTGGCGGACGCGCGCCAGATGATCGAAGCGGGCGCAACACGTATCGGCGCAAGCGTCGGCGTCAAGATTGCGCAGGAAGCGGCGGGCGGAACAAACGGGCGAAGTGGCGACGTAGCGGCGAGCGCAAGCAGTTATTAAGATCGCACGCGCGGCGATAAAATTAGAGCGGAAGAATGAAGGGCACGCGTGAAGCTTTTCATCCTTCCGCTTTTGTTGTTTAGAAGCGATAACCGACACCCGCGCTGAATTGAAAATTGCTTCGTGTGTCGCCTTGAATCGTGACGGGGCCGAAGCTGTATTGTCCCGTCGCCGGATCAAAACCTGTGATGTCGTTAATGGTTCGATTGCGGTAACGGATAATCGTGTCGCCTGCTTCAAAGCGCGTGACGATGTGACGCGACGGGTAAAATTCCAGAACGCCGCCGACATCCGTTGCGAAGTTGGTCAAACGGCTACGGCGCACGTCGAAGATAGGAAATTGATTCGAACTGTTGGCGAGCGGGAAAGCTTCTTGTTTGCCCTGACTGAAGCTGATAAAGCCGGGTCTGGCTTTGCCGTAAATGCCGAACTTCGAAAAACGCTTGCCAGCCTTGACGCCGAATAATCCTTCGACGGCGCGCCCCTCGTTTTCCGCAGGCACATTGAATGTGGATTTTTCGGGAAAGAAATTCGTCTCGGCCTCGACCGCCAAATAATCCGTGATGTTGTATGTGAATCTGCCGCCGAAACCCGGATCGGTTCTCGATTGCCCGAAGCCCGGCTTGGTGAGCGACGTGAATTGCGCGCCGACTTCATAGCGCGGCGTTTCTGTTTGCGCAGAGGCGCGTTGGTTTATGAGAAGCAGCGAAAGCATGACGAGAGCCGCCGCGAGAATTGTTTTCGTTTTCATCGAATTGTCGTCCCTTTGGTTTTTGAAATTGCTTAAAAGCTTTTCGAGTTGAATCACGCTTTGAAAGCGAACTTTTGAAAGCTGAATCACTTCGCTTGTTTCACAACTCCGTAAGATTTGAAAATGAGCTTGGTGAAGCCTGCGGGCACTTCAAACAGCGACGGATCGAGTTCGGTGTTGGTGATGTCCGTCACTTCACGCGTCGTGATGGATGTCTTCGTGTCCTTTTGTTTGACTTTGAAAGTGAGCAGCAACGGATAGCCGAAGCGCGCTGTGCCGATTTGTTTGAAATGAATTTCGTCGTCGTAGTCTGTGCCGGAACAGCCTTTGCGCGGCTTGCGGTGCGGCTTGAGGTTGCCGAGGGGCAAAGGAAAGTAAGGGCCTTCGCCTGCCGCCGAAATTATTTCGCCGTAGCTGCCCCACGCGCCGGACAGATCGGGCGAACATTCGACGCCGTAAAGCAGGTCGATGTACCAACCGTCGGTTTCCCGCTCAAAGCCATCTTGATTGCACGCGGACGGAGAAACTTCGTTGATTGTTTTAGTGATAATGTGCCGCGCCGTATAGCCGAATATTTCCCGCCGCTCGCCCGTGTCAACAACCGTCGTCGTAATCGTCCGTACACCGCCGTACCCGCGCGCCCGCGCCTGGTCGCCGCGCAATTTCTCGCGCGCTATTCTGTCATTCTCCTGCTTGCTGGCTGCCTCTGTCGCCGCGCGTTCTTCAGGCGTCATGGTGTTGGGAGAATAAGTGAAGTAATTCTTCAAACTGTTATTAGCGAAGATAATTTGCTTAAGATCGCATTGGTAAATTTGGAAAGCGCCAAACCTATCTTCACGCTGGCGTGCGCCTTTGAAGTAAGTGACTGTTTCGTAAAATCGTGAATCGGTGTTCTTCTTTATTCTCATGTTGAAGTTGCCCGAAATACGCGATTTGATAATAAGGTCTGCCGCCGCGCTTGTCGTTAGACTAAAGATCAAAACAGCGATGACGACGGCTTGCCGTAAACTTTTGCTCATAACAAATTTTCTCTACTTTCGCGGCAGAAGATCTTCGATGCAGTCTGCCGGGCCGACGCTGACGCGCGCAGGTTTGGGAGACTGATTGGCGGCGCGCGTGTTCGATGTTGTTTCTGTTGTTTTGAGCGCGGATTGTTTCGTGTTCATCGCGCTACGCAAAATCGTTTCGATGGATTTCGTTTCGCTTATGTTCGGTTCGGGCGCGGACAACTATGCTTGTATCTTTGACGGCGTTTGAAAGACACGCGCTTATTTCGCCGCTCTGTATTTAGGAATGATTCTGTTGAAGCCTGCGGGTATTTCAAACAGCGATTGATCGAGTTCAGTGTTGACGATGTCCGTTACTTCGTAGTTGGAAACCGAGAGCTTGGTGTCTTTCTGTTTGGCTTTGAAGGTGAGCAACACAGGATAGCCGAAACGCGCCGTGCCGGTGCGCTTGAAATGCACTTCATCATCGTAAACAGTGCCGGGACAATTCTTGCGCGACTTGGGAAATCGCTTGATGTAACCGGCGGGCATAGGAAAGTATGGGCCTTCGGTCGTGGAATTTATTTCGCCGGGTTTGTTCCACGCGCCGGACAAATCCGATGAGCACTCAACGCCGTAAAGCAGGTCAATGTACCAGCCGTCTGTTTCCTGATAAAAATCATCTTGACGGCACGCGCTCGCGGAAGCCTCCGTGACGGTTTTCGTGATGATGTGGCGCGCCGTGTAGCCGAACATCTCGCGGCGCTCGCCCGTGTCTGTGGTCGTGGTCGTGATCGTCAACACGCCGCCGTGCCCGTGCGCTCTCGCACGCTCGCCGCGCAATTTCTTTTTCGCTTCTTCTTTGTCATAGGCTTCGTCTGCGGCGCGTTCTTCGGGCGACGGAGTGGCTAGCGAATGAGTGCTGTAGTCGTTGAATTTATTGTTGTACCAAACCCATTGCTTCAAGTCGCACTGGTAAATTATGGCGCCGTCGGATTTGTCTTCGCGCTGGCGCGCGCCTTTGAAATAAATTGTGTTTTCATAAGAGCGCGGAGCATTCTTGTTTTTTCCTGTGGCGAAATTGGTTGTATAGCGCGACTTGATAGTTAAGTCGGCGGCAACATTTGCGGCGAGACTGAAACTCAAAAAAACGATCATGGAAGCTTGCAAAAAAGCTTTGCGCATAACGATTCTCTCTACCTTCTTTTAATCTGCATCGCGGCGTAGCCTGCCGGTATTTCAAATAGCGCGGGGTCAAGCTCGGTTGTCGTGAGTTCTGTAACCTCATGTGTCGTGACGATGGGCTGGCTATCGTCGCCGTAAGTCTTAGCCATCACCATAACCGGAAATCCGAAGCGCGGCGTGCCGATCAGCTTTCGGCGGAATTGGTAATGATGCTTTTCGTAACGTATGCCGCACTTGCCGTATGTTTCCGAAAAGCTTCCGCCGATAACAGAGAAACCTGAAAGGTCGGGCGAACAGTCCAAGCCGTAAAGCAAATCAATGTACCAACCATCGGATTCAGAGCGCAGCGGTGTGTGCTCGCACAATTGAGGAGTTGCTTCCCACGTTTCCGAAGTCTTGATACGCCGCGCCGTGTAGCCGAACATTTCGCGCCGCTCGCCTGTGTCTGTGATGATTAAGGTTTTAGTCAGGACGGGTTTGCCCTGCTGCAATGGCTTGTTAAAGCTATCCGCGAACCATGCCGAACCAAAAGGGAAAGCGAGGGATTCGAGGCCGTAGCTGTCGCCGACGAAGTAGCTTTTTTTAAGGTTATCAATGCCGACGGCCTTGCGCAGATCGCACTGCCGGATCACGGCCTTGCGCAGATCGCACTGCCGGATCAATGCGAAGTCGAAAGGTTTACCGCCCGAATTGAGTCCTTTAGTTTCCTCGCGCTGACGCCTGCCTTTGAGATAGGTGACTTTCTCGGAAACGTATTTGCCTGCGACAGTGCGCGTTTTGATCCGCACGTCTGCAAAAGAATTGATGGCGATAGAGCTTATCAAGACGATAAGTGCGAGCAATACCAACGATTTTCTTTTCATGACGTTTCCTTACTTTCGCGGCAAAAGATTTTCGATGCGGTCTGCCGAGCCGACGCTGACGCGTACAGTGTCGGGCGATTGATTTGCGGCGTGCGTGTTCGAGGTTGTTTCTGTTGTTTTGAGCGCAGATTGTTTTGTATTCATCGCACGTCGCAAAATCGTTTCAATAGATTTCGTTCCGCTTGCGTTTGGTTCGGGCGCAGATAAATCGGGCGTGAAGTCTTTGTCGTGCAGTACCCATAGATTCCATTTGCCGTTGCTCGCGGAGATAACAGGCTCGCGCGAAATCCATTCATAATTTATGCCATCGAGCGTGAATGAAATTTTGTTGTCTTCAATCACGCCCGCTTTGCGAAAGTCATAGCCTGTGTGCGGCGCAAGCGAAAAGATGAATCGGCCACGTCCCGGCACATAAAACCAGACGAGCGCGCCTTTGCATTCACGCGCCAGATTCTTTGTCGCAACTTCTTCGCCGTCAATCCGCAATTTGAAATCGCGCAACGCCAACTCGACGTTATTAAGTGTGAAATCGCGCGGCGGCGGATACGCGAAAGGCACTTCGTTTGAGCGAAAGGGAACGGAAGAGACTTTGACGAGATCAACTATCTTGATGCCCGTGTTGCGATTAACGAGCAGATCAAGCGCGAGTTCGTCGCCGTCGCCGATGACCTGCGCGTCTGCGGAGCGTGGCAGCGTTTTGCTGACTTGAGCTTTGAGGTGTTGTTCATCGGGCGCAAGCCTTGCTGCGTCGCGTGCGCGCAACTGTTTTTCAAGTTCTGCGTTCAAAGGCTTGACGTAAACTTTGAACTGCTGTGAGGCGGCGAGCAGCTCGATCATTAAATCGTAACCGAAGATGAATCTGCCTTCGCCGTCAACCAACACACGATGAATCAAATTATCGTCACCGACGAGCATCTGCGGCTTCAGCATCCCGCTGATGTCAGGCGCGTGCGAGGCATCTGAAGCGTCTGCCGCTGTCATCGTGACCGCCGCTTCTGTTTTGAACTGGACGAAACCCGTGCCCGGCAGTGGCACGACGATCTGCCCTTGCCGCTTCGCTTCCTGCGCACGCAGCACATTTGCGCTCGCCGCAAGGCAAAGCAAAAGCACGCACGCGATGTGCAACGCGCGTTTCATCACTTCTGTTTCTCCGATGCTTTGATGACGGTGAGTTTTACTTCATTCGTCGGCTGAAATCCGGCGAGGCTCGGGCGTGCCAGTGGCGCGGGCGGCAATTGTACGGCGGCGCGCGCAAGCCTTTGTTCGCCTGACTCGAAGATTTTAGTTTGATCGTTGCGGCGCGTTGCGCTCCGGCGTTCTTCCTGTGATTTTCGATTGACGTAAACGATGCGTGTGACGATCTTTTCCTGCACAACGGGCACTTCGATGATTTGCGCGGGCGTTTCACGCAATGGATTATTTGATCCGGCGAGCGGTGTTACTGTTGCTGCCTGCGCATTTCTCAATGAACCGTCAGCGTGCGCAACAGGTCGTAATATCAGAAGTGAAAGGAACGACACAGCGACGGCGAGCGCGATGACAGCGAGTGCGGGAACGGGAACTTGTATGCGCATTGTGAGCGCGCGCCGCCAGAATGATGCGCGTTCTGCTTCAGGCGAGGATTGAAGTTGAGGCATATGCGGGTTGTGTAATTGATCGCGCAAACGATTGTCGTAAGCGAGCCAGTAGCTTTGGCCTTTCGGCATGGCTTCGTCAGCCGCTTCATCAAACAGCGCGAGCGTTGCGGTTAAAGACATGTATTGACGCGCGCATTCGGCGCAAGCTTTGATCTCTGCGCGGAGAGGTGAACTCTCTTCGGCGGGCAATTCGTCGAAAAGCAAATCGGTTAGTTTGGCTTGTGTGCGGCGGCAATTGTGCATGGCTGTTGAGAACTCCAGAATCAGTAAATCTCGCGTGCGCGATACGAAGATGCGTTGTAGGTTTTTCCCTCTGTCTCAACGCCGAAATGTTGGCGCAGTTTGACGATGACGCGAAACAGGGATTTCTTAACCGTGCCCGTAGAGCAATTGAGCAATGAAGCGATTTCGTCTGCGGTCATTCCTTCGCGGTGCTTCAATAAAAAGATCAAACGCTGCTGCGCCGTTAAATCATCGAGCGCGTGCATGACTCTTTCGACGAGAATATGTTGGTGCGTGTCTATTTCAAGATCATTTGCGCGGAAAGCGGTTGGCGTGTTTGATTCGTTCGTGTGGCTGCGCACGTCTATATCAATAAGCGATGAGTCGGTTGCGCGCCGCTTCGTTTTGTCGTGTTTGTGATCGAGAAAGACGTTGACCATGATGCGTCGCAACCATGTATAAAAGCTCGCGTCGCCGCGAAATGTATTGAGCGCTTTGTAAGCTCTCAGCCACACTTCCTGTGAAATGTCTTCGGCATCTGCAGGCTCGTGGCAGTAATAGAGCGCGAGCGAATAAATGCGGCGCTCGTAAGTGCGTGCGAGATGACAGAACGCTTCCGCGTCGCCATTTCGCGCACGCTCAATCAAATCAGCTTCGCCGCCCTCGACAACGCTCACGAATAATCGCCGCCCTTTTTCACGCAAAATCTTAAAACGAATCGCACGATACACTTTTATAGACTGTGATTGACAGGTTTTGGGTGGCAGTATGTTGCTAAATATTCCTTACCGGAGAGGTTAACGCTTGAAACAATGCCTGCTTTGCGTCTATGCTCGGCCTGATATTTCCGAAATTCAATTCGCGCGCAGGTGACACGACGATGGCGAATAGACGCAACGTGCTGGCAGTGATTTTGGGCGGCGGCGCAGGCTCGCGCCTTTTTCCTTTAACGCAACATCGTTCCAAACCGGCTGTTCCGCTCGGCGGCAAATACCGTCTGGTTGACGTGCCGATCTCGAATTGCATTAACTCGGATTTGATAAATATTTTTATCTTGACGCAGTATAATTCCGCCTCGCTTAATCGCCACATCGCGCGCACCTATCGCTTCTCGCAATTCTCCGACGGCTTCGTCGAAATTCTCGCCGCAGAGCAAACGCCGGAAAGTCCGCAGTGGTTTCAGGGCACAGCCGACGCTGTCCGGCAAGTCTTGCCGCACATACGCGATTGGGGCATCGAAACGCTTTTGATTCTATCGGGCGATCATCTTTACCGCATGGATTACAGAGAATTTTTGCGGCAGCATTTCGAGGCGGGTGCGGACGTGACCGTCTCCGTTGTGCCGTGCGGACGCGAGACGGCAAGCGAGTTCGGTTTGCTGAAGACGAACGAAGATGGACGCATCACAGAGTTCCGCGAGAAGCCGAAAGATGAGGCGCTTGAAGAGATGCAGGTCGATACTACTGCTTTCGGCTTGAGCGAAGAAGAATCGGCGCGCAAACCTTTTCTCGCTTCGATGGGAATCTACGTGTTCAATTACAAATGGCTCGAAACCTTGCTCGCGCAGAACACGGAGTGGGTTGATTTCGGGCGCGAAGTGATTCCGGCGGCGATTAATTGCTGCAACGTGCAGGCGCATCTGTTCAACGGCTACTGGGAAGACATCGGAACGATCTCTGCCTTTTACACAGCGAATCTAGACCTTACTTCGCCCTTGCCGAAATTCAATTTGTTCGATGCAGACGCGCCGATCTACACGCGCAGCAGATTTCTTCCGCCCTCGAAAGTGCATAACTGCGAAGTACATGATTCGATTATCAGCGAAGGCTGCATCATCAATGATTCAATCGTGCGCCGCTCGATCATAGGCTTGCGCAGCCGCATCGAAGAAAACGCACGCATTGAAGAAAGCGTCTTGATGGGCGCAGATTTTTATCAATCAATCGAGGACATGGCGGACGACGTTAAGCATAATCTTCCGCGCGTCGGCATCGGCGAAGGCTCCGTCATTCGCCGCGCCATCATAGACAAAGACGCACGCATCGGCGAAAACGTCCGCCTCATCAACGAAGCGGGCATAGAGCACTTCGACAGCATTGACGGCAGCTACTACATACGCGACCGCATCATCATCGTCCCGAAAGGCGCGACAATCAAAGACGGAACGGTGGTGTGAAGCGTGCCGACTGCATAATTCATGTTAACCAACGCAATGAGCGACGAAAAGAATCTCTTTTCTTTATCGTTCATCGCGCGTTGAGATGCGTTCAATCGCCGTATTGAATTGTCGCTTGCGCAATTCCGGCGGCGCTGATTGTTCGTTCTTATCTTCTGCGGTAGCGGGAGTTGCCCTCGCAGGCTTGTAAACGTAACTATCACGCGCCCGCACCGCGACATCCGGGCGATTAACGCGCACTTTGAGTTGTCTCCGCTCGCCTGCCTCCGCCTGTTTTTGCGGATAATAACCCAGACTGTACTGCTTGCGTAATTCTTCTGCGATGGCGGAAAACGCCTGCGGCAGATCGTCTGTGTCATCCGCTCTGTAAACACGCCCGCCCGTCTTCAACGCCATCTCGCGTAAGTACGCTGCGCCGCGCTCATAAGCCGCACGGCTCGTGCCGATACCGCCGCCGCGATTGCCGCTCGTATTCGGAATCGGCAATGGAAGCTTGGAGAGAATTGACCCCAGCGTCGAAGACCGTCGCTTTTGTTTACCGCCCGAAGCGTCCTTTAGCGAGTTGTAAGTGTCGAACTGAATCGGAAAGATCAGCGCGTCGAGTTCTTCCGCATCATGCACATTGCTCTTGTCGGTGGCGGCGCGGCTGGTAGTATCAACGCCGTCCGTGAAGAGAACGATGGCCTTGCGCCCGCGCACTCGATTAAGGCGCTCGTTCATCACAGAGTCCATCGCGTCGTAAAGACGCGTGCCGGGGCCTGTGCGTGCGTTCTCGATTGCTTCGTGTAGAATGCTCCGATCACTTGTTGCTTCAGTTAAGACGGTTAATCTACCGGCGAACGAAACTATCATCACGCGATCATCCGGGCGGAGTTGGTCAACGAAAGCACGCGCCGCATCTTTGATCTCTCCGAGTTTCGCGCGCGTCGAAGCGCTGGTGTCAATCATCAACACAACTGTAAAAGGTTTTTCGACGGCGGCAAAATACGCGATTTGCTGTTCAACGCCGTTCTCGTAAATGTGGAAATCTTCCCTAAGCAAATCGGGGACGTACCTGCCCGAACGATCCATGATGCTTACGGGAACAGTGACGAGCGTCGTTTCTATTCGCACTACTTCGTCATCGCCGATCTCCTGCGGCGCGGTGGCTGCCTCCGGGCGTGTTGACATTGATTGCGTGGATGATGGTAATGGCGATGTTTGCTCGCCGCCATCGGTTGACTGTTGATGAAACACAGGCGGGCGATCAAGTGGGCTGGGTGCTGGCGCAGGTTGTTCGCTTGCGCGCCGCTCACGCGTTTGCGCTTGTGCAAGGATAGGGAAAAGGGAGAGGAGTAGCGCAAGAGTGATGATTTTTCTCACGGCCTATTGACTCCTTATGTGTCAGGTAAACAGCATTGTCATAAAGCTTCTTAGGGCATTCTTCCCCATAAAGACGCGCTGCGCCAGCGAAATGTTAACGAAGAAATAAGCGATGACAATACAAATTAGTTTTTAGCTGCCTCCTTCAAGAATGGCGTTGAAGATAAAGGGGAAGGTGCCCCACGTTTGGCCGCGATGTTGCGGGCGAAAGCCGAAAAGAATCACGCGTCCTTTGCCCATCGAAACTTCTGCGAGCGCGACTCTGTTTTTGATGTAATTCTCGCCCAGGAGCCAGCCCGATTGCAGCACGTTGTTGTCAGCATAACGCGCGATGACTCGCACTTGATTCGCATCGCTCGCGTCTTTGTTTATCTCAAACGCCTGGCTGTTGATAAAATATGCGTCCGTATCTGTTTGCAGCCCGCGCGCCAGCGTTTGCGTTGTGTCTACATTCAATCGCAGGATCGAGCCGGGACAATAGAACTCCGAAGAACGCACGTCTTTGAGTACGTTACGCAGCGGCAGATTGAAACGTTTTATCGCCAAGTCAGTCGAAGCGTCGAAGCAAATGAGTGTGCCGCCCGCTTCGACGAATTCGCGCAGAGCTTGCACGCCCGCGCCACCGATGCCGCCTGTTAATTCCGAAGGATACTTGCCCGCCGCGTTGCCTTCAACAATCTCGCGGTCAGTTTGCGAAGGCAACACGATGACATCGAATCGCGCACGCAAATTTCCGCTTCGCATTTCTTTGTCGAGCAAAGATTTGTACGGCACATTGAACGTATCGAAAACGTAGCGCGTCCAGCCTTCGTCCATCGAACCTGTGTAACTTTTGTAAAGCGCCAGACGAACGAGGCGCGTGATCGGATTCTTGATCGGCGATGCCGCGTTGCCATTCGCTTGAAGCGGCAACGCCAGATCGCGCCGCACTTCCGTTCCATCGCGCACAAGCGTCAGATGCCGCTCGCTCGCCGCTTCTCTGATACTTGCGACGGTACGCGCTTCAACGCCCATCTGCATCGGCAGTGTCCAACCCGCGACATCATATGGGCGCTCGGCCTCACCTGTTGCCGTGCGGCGTGTTGGGTAGTGTTGCGCTTCAAAGAGCGATTGCACATTGGCACGTTGCGGTTGGTTGAGGAAAACAATATAGCTACCGAGCGGCGTTTCTTGTGTCGCCGATTTTTGATTAAAGAACTTGCCCCCAATTGTTTGTCGCTGTCCATTCGCATCATAACCAGCGGAAAAACTGATCTGCTGTCTTCCCTGAGGCTCAAATTGGACGTGTAGCTCCCGGTCGAGCCGGTAAACTTCGATACCTTGTCCGACAAAGGCGTTGATTAACTTCGCAATGTTTTCATCTCTGCCCTGACCTGCGGGAATTAAGTAAGCAAGCGGGCTATCCGTTGAAGACAGTGAAGCGACAGCGCGGCGTCCGAGTTCGTAAAAATTGCGCAAATAATCTGCGCGATACTTGGCGGCGAGCGAGAGCAGGGAACGCGACGCGATCATCTCTACATTCATAATGTCGCGCGGACGCCATACGCCGCCCAGCCATGGGTTCGGAAAATTGGTTGCCGAAGCAAGCCCCGAAGCCATTCCGCGCGTCGTGGATTTCGCAAGTTGTTCGCTCGTCACTGTCACGGGCGTCATTAATTTAGCGCTCGCGGCTTCGGAGAGAATGCCTATAGAATTGTGGTAATAAGGCGCAGTGCGAAAGCCGCCGTGCCACCATGTGTCATACAGCGCGTTGGTGATGATGCCCCGCACGTTTGCCGCTTCGAGGTCTACCGCCATCTTGTGACCGATCAAACCGACTTGGCGTAAGAGTAGCGGCGCGATGTGCGGATTCGGCGGATCAAAGAATGGCGGAATAAAAAAGCGCGAGCCGTTCGTGCCCTGTTGATGCACGTCGTAAACAATTTCGGGAAACCATTCTTTCCAGAAGAGACGCGTGATCGCTTTCGTCTCCGCGAGGTTGAGCATGAACCAATCGCGGTTGTCGTCGTGTCCAGCGTAGTGGTGATAAATCTCCGGCGGCTCTGTTCCTTCGTAAGGCGTGCCGAGAGTTTTGCGATACCAGTTAGCGACGATGTCTATACCGTCCGGGTTTGGCGAAGGAATCAGCAGCAGAATCGTGTTCTGTAGAATTTCGCGCGTCTCTGCATCCTCTGCCGTCGCAAGTTCATAAGCAAGCTGCATGGACATCTGCGAGGCGACGATTTCCGTCGAGTGAATCGAGCACGAAATAGCGACAACGGTTTTGCCTTCGCGTATCAATTCATCGCGCGCGGCATCATTCGCGACGGTGCGCGGATCGGCAAGGCGTTGCTGAATAGTTTTGTATTTTTCAAGATCGCGTATATTCTCTGGCGCGCTGATAAAAGCAACGATGAGCGGGCGCTTGAGCGTCGTTTGTCCAATTTGTTCGACGCGCACGCGCTCGCTCGCTTTGTCCAGCCGCGCAAAGTAATCTGTGATCTGGCTCCAATCGGCTAGGCTGCGATCATCACCCGGCGTAAAATTCAGCACAGAGCGCGGCGTTGGAATCTCTTTGGAAAAGGAAAACGTGGCGCTGTCCGGCTGTCCCGCGTTTGCCGCGCGTCGAGAAGTTTGCGCGTGCGATGATGAAGCGAGTGTTAGCAACAAGCAGAGCGCTAAGCTGGCAACGGCGCGAGAAAGAAGATGACGCGAATACGAGAGCATAAAGAGAATCCTCTGCCGGAACTGCTCGATGGCGAAAGCAGCGAACAGGAGTTTGCCGGAGCAGCCGTGCGCAATGATGCGAAGCCTAAGTTGAACCGAGCGAGCGCAGAGTTTAGCACAGCCACGCGCCCTACGCTTGCGGGGCGTCTTTTATACTATTGGAGTTTGTGCGCCGCCGCGTTATTGCTGCTCATTTTTGCGCCGCCGGTAATCTTTGTCGCGTGGGTTTTGGGCAAGCGCGAGTTGGTTTACCCCGTCGCACAATGGGGCGCGCGTATGTGGCTGCGTTTAAGCGGCGTGCGTGTGCGCGTGCGTGGGCTTGAGCAACTTGATCCGCAAAGGACTTATGTTCTGATCTCGAATCATCGTTCGTATTTAGACACGGCAATGCTCTTCGGCCACGCGGGGCGGCGCATCGGTGTTCTGGCGAAAAAAGAGTTGTTGAAAGTGCCGATCTTCGGTTACGGAATGGGCTACGTCAACATCATGGCGATTGACCGCAGCAACCGCGAACGCGCGTTGCAAACCGTGCAAGCGGCAACCGCACGTATACGCTCCGGTGTTTCCTTCGGCGTTTTTGCAGAAGGCACGCGGGCGCTTCCCGGACGATTTTTACCTTTCAAGAAGGGCGCGTTTTATATGGCGATGGAAGCGTGTGTGCCCGTTGTGCCGGTGGCGATGAAAAACACGGATGTGTTGATGGGCAAAAGAACCGGACAGGCCAGACCGGGCACAATCGAGATGGTGTTGCTTGAGCCGATTGAAACGAAAGCGATGTCAAGCGATGAAGATGTCGCGCAGTTGATCGGCGAAGTTCATACGCGCATCGCGGC
>JAABUR0100002467.1_pt1 | contig 28210 bp, 26 predicted proteins | sample 5560091 | NCBI WGS metagenome assembly JAABUR01 (sample SAMN10711879, study PRJNA513375) | rock metagenome | isolation source: Antarctica rocks | place: Antarctica: Victoria Land, University Valley sud
TTCAAGGCGCGGCATGGATGAGAGAACGGGAAACTGGGGATGTTGAACCATTAGGCGGACTTCAAGCCGATGAGATGGGACTAGGAAAAACTGTCATGACGATCGCATGCATGATTTCCAACCCACCCACTCCGGATTCGACTTCCCGATGTACTTTGATTGTCTGTACCCCAGCACTGGTAACCCAGTGGGAGAGTGAGCTTCGAAAGCACTCCGAGCCGGAAGTCTTTCGCAGAATGCTCAAATATCATGGGAAAGAGTTTTCCAGGATTTATGGCAGAAGCGCTGAGGGCGTGATTCAAAACGCAGACGTGGTGTTTACCTCCTACCAAGAAGTCCTCAAATCCTATCCGAGATTCCGACCTCCAAAGGAGATTGTGCTTTCAGAGAAGAAGAGAGAATGGTGGACGGAAGAGTACGAGAAGAACCGTGATATCTTGCACCGAGTTCATTTTCATCGTATTGTGCTTGACGAAGCCCAGATCATCAAGAACCACCTGTCTCAGATCTCTATAGCCTGTAGAGGTCTGATGGGAAAGCATCGTTGGGCGATCTCTGGTACGCCGATTCAGAATCGAGTAGAAGAATTCTTCCCATTCTTCAAGTTCCTCCGCGTTCCACATACAGGAACTGTCGAGGTGTTCAAGGAGAATTTCGCCGATCCGGATAACAGTGACACTACAGACCGTCTGCACTCTTTTCTGAAGCAATTCATGATACGTCGAACACATCGAGACTCTCTTTTCGGGTCGGCACTTGTCGAAATGCCGAAGAATACACAACGTACGATTAAAATTGAATTCAACGAGGTTGAGCGGGCTATTTACGAAGCCGTCAAGACTCGCTACATTCAGAAAATCAACAGGTGAGACAACAAGTTGCTGTTCCTACCCACAATCTGACTAATCTCTTAATCTAGAAACTCCCGTGACGGTGTGCTGGAAAAGTCCTACAGCAATGTCTTGGCCATGCTTCTGCGCCTTCGTCAACTGACAGCTCACCCCTTTATGCTCCAACAAACCATTGAAGACCTTTTCGAACTTGAAGATGTCGACAAATTGTGGACGCTGACCGCCCCAGAAGTTAGCGCAGATGAGAACCCTGCTCGGAATATGCTCATTACCATGAAGAAGATGATTGCCGAAAAAGACAAGCCGGCCGAGCCCGCTCAGAGTCAAACTGAGTCCACCGGCCCTGCTCCGGCCGGTGATCCAATTGACGATTCCTCGACCAAGGAATCCCGGTCCTTAATATTCAAATTCCGTCGCTTTCTCCGTGATCTCGCAGAGAGCTCGAAATGGGATGATCTCAAGAATAGGAGTCTCTGCCACAAATGCCGCGATCCTCCCGATGAACCCTGGGTTACCAGCTGCCTTCATGTCTACTGCAGAGAGTGCCTTAACGCTCTCGCCTACGAAGCCGCCAAGCGCGACGAAGAGCAGACTGCATGTTTAGACTGCGGCAGCATTTACACCGAGTCCCGGCCGTGTGACGGGTTAAAAGAATTGCAGATGGATGTCGAAGGCAGTGGAAGGACTTCTCCACGCACTCGCAAAGATCCCGAACAAGACCTCAAATGGATCAATTTCAACGGCTCGATTCTTCCGTCTTCGAAAACGGCGGCGGTGCAGGCGCAGATTGAGCTGTGGTTGACGGAGGAGCCGGACAAGAAGATCATCGTCTTCACCCAGTTCCACATGCTGTAAGCTCTCATCGTGTCATGAGTTTTCTGACTTGAGGACAAGCTAATTGCAAAACAGCATGAAAGTGCTGGGCCGGCTCTTCCAACAGCGCGGCTGGGCCTTTGTCAACTACCACGGCAAAATGACGCACGAAGCCCGCGACAACGCCATCACGACGTTCCGCGACGACCGGACCGCGAAGATCATGATCGCCTCCCTCAAATGCGGCGGCGTCGGGCTCAACCTCACCATGGCCTCCCGCGTCATCTGCGTCGACCTGTGGTGGAACAGCAGCGTCGAGCAACAAGCCTTCTGCCGCGTCTTCCGCATCGGCCAGTCCTCCGAAACCTTCATCACCCGCCTCGTCGTCAAGAACAGCGTCGACGAGAAACTGCAGACGCTGCAGGACAGCAAGCGCGAGGCCATTGACGCCGCGATTGACGACGCCAAGATGCTGGATCAGCTGAGTTTGACGGAGCTGATGCGGCTGTTTGGGCCGGTGGGGGTCGGGGAGGATAAGAAGCCGTTTATTCTGGTGGATGAGGGCGGGGAGGACGGGGATGCCAATGGGGGGGCGCCAGCGGTGGAGGGGCTGTGAGCTGCGGGGCGGGAGAGGTAGTAGTGGTTGCGGCGGATCTTGGCTTTTTTCTTTTTCTTGACACATCGTTTCACTCACATCGCTACCCCCTTTCCGCTTTCTTCTTTCCTCGCTCCCTAGTACTTCTGAACACGTCGTTCGCACACTGCACTCGCACTTGCCTTTACAACTACACGCACCCACCCACGCACCCAGCTCAGCTGGTTCAACTCCACCCACATAGACGGCATTATCCGCCTTATTCTGTATCTTACCAACCAACACCCGCTTACCTTAGCTACTTTATCACAAAATCTAAAACCGTATCCTTATCACGCACATCCCAACCAACACCTCCCCCCCCCCCCTAGCTTCCCAGAAACCCCACCAACAAAAACATCAAACAGGGTTTTTGCCCAGAGGGAAATAAGTGGCGTGGCTAGGATATACAGTACTTATAGAGAAGGAGCAAGGGGGGAAAATGGGAACAGCAGAATGCGAATTCTACAGAAAGACTTTCAGGATAGTCTAATCCCCTTCCCCACAGCGCAGCCCCCCCCCCAAAAAAAACCACGATGCAAGTATCTCGCGTCCCTGCAAACCAAATCTTCAGAAGTTCAGATACCTAGTGCGAAAGAAAGTTTTCAGTAAACAAACGCATCACGACATGCATTCATTCACGAAAAAAGCACCAGGAACTCTTTTTCCGAATTGGGGGTTTTTTGGTTACGGGATCTTTTGTGTTTTGAAAGAATAGGGAGGGGGGAAGACTGGGGGGTGAGGGGAGGAGGTTGGTTGGTTTTTGTGGTGTGGGATGTTAGATGGGTTGTGCGAAGGTTGTGCTTATGCCGCTGGTACTGTATCGTTGGGGCGATACCTTTGCTATAGCGCTGGAATCGTTTACTTCCTTCTTGGAGGTTAATATACCCACGTTTCATATGTCTCTTCGAGAGTTGACGATCCCATGGTATCATGTCTTTACATCTCCTCAACAGCGCAATTCGGATGGAGTACAAAAACCACTCTCTCCTCCTCCCTCCCGCCAGCGTCTTCGCCATCAAGCCCCTCCCCTCGGATTTGCATGAATATGTTGTCCTGCCCTCCCCAACACCCGTTAGCCCTCACCCCTTATTAAGAGTCCAATACCCCCCCCCCCCAAATAAAGAATGCACATACCTTGACCATCCTCCTCAACACCTTCCCTACGAGCTCCCTCTCCGTCTCCAAACCCTCTTGGGTCAGAATCTCATCTTCCTTCTGCTCCAAATACCAAACGACAAGGTCTTCGCGCTCGACGCCCTCGCCTGTGGTCTGCTCGTCCTCGTTGACGCGGCGCACGAGCAGGTTGAGCATGGCCATGTATTTGTCATAGGTGATTTTTGTCTTGTGGGTTGGAGCGGGGGTGCCGTCGTCGTTGTCGTCGGCGGGGGGGTTAGCAGCAGCGTCGTCGGCCATGGGGGAGTCGCCATCCCTCTGGTTCGTGTTTCCACCATTCATGACTTCGGCTTCGTCCTCGTCAACCTCGACGTCGTCTTTTTCGACGCTGATGATGCTCTGTCTTAGCAGGTTGAAAGCCTCTCGTACGAAATTCGGCGTCACATCGTCGACGCAATTGGCCTTTGCAATCGCCTCGCTCAGCCGGATCATGCTCTCTAGCTGCCTGACTGTGATCCGGTAGCTATTTCTGCCAATGCCGCCCTGTGCGTCGTCGGCTCTCAGCTCTTTGTATTTCTCTACCAATAGGGCTTTTGCTTCGGGGGTAAACTCTGGTTTGAAGGTGCGCGCGAATCGGATGTAGCGTTGGAGCTGCTCGGTGCTGAACTCGGGCTCGATGGCGCTGTCGCGGTTCATGTGGATATTGACGATATGTTCGGCGAGGTGGCGGTCGACAGACTCGTTGCATTCGTCTAGGATCACGAAGAAGAGGTCAAACCTCGACATGATCGGGGCGCTCATGTTGATGTTAGCGCGGAGTGTGGTTTTGCGATTGTATCGCCCCCCAACGGGATTGGCGGCGGCGAGAATACTTGTACGGGCATTCAAGGTAGCTTGTATTCCAGCTTTGGCAATGGAGATGGTTTGCTGTTCCATGGCTTCATGGATTGCGACTTGATCACCAATGTCCATTTTGTCAAACTCGTCAATGGCACAGATGCCGTTGTCGGCGAGCATGAGCGCACCAGCTTCGATGGTGAACTCGCCAGTCTCTTCGTCTTTGACAACGGCGGCCGTGAGACCGGCAGCGGAGGAGGCTTTGCCAGAGGTGTAGACTGCTCGGGGGAGGAAGGAGCATATGTATCTGTGAGAATGGTTAGAAGCGATAACTTTAGAGCGGAAAATGATGCTTACTTGAGAAATTGACTCTTGCTTGTGCTGGGATCTCCAACGATACAAATGTTCAGATCGCCTCTTAGCTGCATACCTTCTGGTGTAACTTTACTGACGCCTCCCATCAGTTGCAAAAGCAGCCCCTTTTTCACTATCTCGTGGCCATACACCATTGGCGCTAGAGAATTTACAAGTCTTGAGTATATATGATCGCTGTGGACCATGTTCTTCAAGTCATCAATCTCCGAAGCTGTTAGAGATTGCAAGTAGGCATCCTGAGCATGATCTCCAGTGTCCTGAGGATCTATTGTCGCCGTCTGATTTAACGAAGCCAGGATATTCCCAGCTTGACCGTTTAGTTGCTGGTTGGCAGCCTGTCCAGGTGTTGAAGTATCAGGAGTAACCATACATGCAAGGAACGCCATCCTGTAGGTCAAGTCTCGGACTCCTAAAGCCTTAAGACCAGTCACTCCACTCCCACCAGCATCTCCACCTCTGGGCGCGTTTCGATTATCTCTGGTAGCCTCCGGTCGTACTCCTGGAAGACTGAGCTGACTAACGTCTGGTACGACGATCAGTGTTCCTGTGAAAACACACTTTTCCCCAGCCTTTGCTCGATCCACAATCTCTCCTCGTAGAATTACGTCCATTGTTCGAGGCATACTTCCAGTGGGAATCTCAGAGCTGTTCTCTTGTATCCTCACCTTTTGCCAATCCACAAATGTGCTCTGTCGAATATCCAAACGCCATCCTTGCCGATTCCCACAGGTCAAATTGGGACATTGCGTGGGTTCTGTGTACCTAAAAGTTTGCTCAACGTTCGAGATTACGGTCCGGCAGCCTTCGCAAATGAAAGTAGCCAAGTACAACTCCGGTCGGACTTCTGACGTCCTAGTTGCAGTGCCAGATATGGAAAGTAATTTGCCTATCGAAGCTGTTCGTAATTGACGAATTCGAGAAATAAGTGGCAAATTGTAGAATGCGAGCGTAAACAGCTTGTCCGTCTGCTGATTCGAGGTTTTTGCGCCCATTGATTCAGCCTGGCTGACTCCATTGCCCGCAACGGATGAACTGGTCTGAGACGAAGCGCTTGTTGGTTGTCGATGCTCTTTGAAGTACCGTGGCTCATATTTTGCGATGAGATTATGAAGGGCTCGTGTAAGGAACGGAAGGTAGCGATAGTAGTCGTTCGCGATTGCATTGGCTAACGTCTGATTGTGCAATGACATGAGATGTTGAAAATCGACATAGAGGGTGGAGAGGTTGTATATTCGTAGGCCATGTATTTGCGCAACGTAGTATTTGTCGCTGGTCAAGGCACTTGAAGGCGGGGCTCCTGAAGATGTAATGTCCTCGATGAACCTAGAGAGATTAGTATATATGTATGCTTTCGTTCCAGGCTACGAAAAGCGTACTGCTCTAGGAAGTTCTCAAACTCCTCTGCGACCTTCTCACCCACTTTATCCACTACCTTGGGCACCGCCCGCGCCATTGGGTCCCGGGGCCGATTTCGGTCGGTGCCTCGAAGTCCGACAACTTCGTCATCAGGGAAGCCTTCCACATCACTAAGTGCTCCATTGCTTTCCGACGGTGGTCCGTAAGGGCGAGGAGACGAGCGTTGTGCGCTGCGCCCGTTTGGCTGTTTTGAAGCGCCGTTTTTGCTGACGGCAGCAGCAAGGTCGAGGTCAGGGTTATCAGAATTTAGGATTGCATCTACTATAGACGACATGTCGGCGGTGATAATTGTCGAGGAAAACGAGAACACAATTGTGGTAGGCTTGGAAGGGCGTCACGGGCGTTGGTAAAGAGTGGAGGAACTATAAGGAACTGTGACGCGTTGGTGAGACGCGTTTACGCGTAAAGTGGTTTCGTGGTTCATCGTCACTTCTCAAGTCACCTCTTCCTCGAATTGAAGCAGTACGATACAAATCCCTCATCGTTGATATGATCCTTTGTAAAGAACACAAAGAAGAATATTTGAAGGAAGGCTTGTAGATTTATACACAAAATAATATTTACAGCATGTTGAATCATCGAATGTACCACGCCAAAAAAGCAAACGATCGAACCTAACTTACTTCCTCGTAAACGCACTCTTGGTCTCGATCCAATCCCCAAACCCCAGCAATCCCGGCTGCATCTTCCTGCACGCCGCAACATCAGCGCCAAACCCTTCTTCCTGGAACCATTTGAACATGAGCCCCAGATCCTTGATCGCCCAGAGTCCGAAACTCGCCAATGTCCCAAACGTTGTCGGCATGTAGTTACCCACTTTATTTTTGAATATTAGATTCGCCTCCTCGTACGTCAGCTCGTCGCTGGCGATGCTGAATCCTTTATTCCTGTGCTCTTCTGGTCGGAGGAACGCTTGAGCGGCGAAGGCGCCGCAGTCATGGCTGGAGATTAGCTGAAGCGGTTTGGAGTTGCCGAGTGTGATTTTCCACGCCGTGGTGAACATCTTGCCGACGAAGTTGGCGGTGAGATTATCCATAAAGGCGACGGGGCGGAAGATGGTCCAGGCCATGTTGCCGCCTGCCTGCGCGGCTTGCGTTTGCAGGTGGTGCTCGATGTTGAATTTACTGATGAAGTGGGGGACGTTGGTTGGGGCAGTCTGGGATTTCTCGCCGCCTCTGTCGGCGGAGGTGAAGACAAACTGCTCAACGCCTGATGCTACGGCAGCATCGACTAGATCCTTTCCTTGGCGCTCTTCGCTACCGCCGGCAGGGGTGGTGACGCCAAATACGCCCCATATTTTTGAGGTTTGGACTGCTTTTGTCGCGGCACTGAACATGGCGGGGCAGTCGTCGAGGTTGCCTTGGACGACTTTGATATTGGGAGCCCGTTTTGAGAGCGAGGTTGCTGTCGAGGAGGTGCCGTTGCGGGTGACTGCAAGGATGGTGAAGCTTGAGGCTTGGGGAGATGCGAGCAGGGCTTCGATGCAAGCACGGCCTTGCTTGCCAGTTGCGCCAGTGATGAGGAGGGTTTTGGACATTTTAGTGAGCTGCAAAGAGGATGAGTGACAGCTAATAGGGGAATCCTGCAGAGCTAGTTGTTAGGCCTGTTAGTAATACTGGATAACGATGTTAAGTTCGAGGTTGGAATTTTGTGGACATCCTCTATATATACATGCGTCGAACACTCCGTACTGCGGTGGAACAAGGCTGAAGCCATGCCGAAGAGATAGGCCCAGCATGGTCCTGCTCTGTTCGTGATTCGTACAATCACTTTTTGTGGCGTTGTGAGGCATCGTATAGTTGAAATTGTGATGATGAGAGACGAATCTCAAGGAAGTCGGACGACCCTCAACGGACGGACTAACCGCTGGTTTGGTCCGAGCAAGACTTCTTCCGGATTTTCCGTCTCCCAAGAGCCATGACGACTTACGCCGCACCACATTTGGGCTTACCTACCTACCGTCTTGCATCCTATTTCATTCTCGAGTTGCAGTCCGTATCCCAGCGACCAGGAATCTCATCCATTGTGCTCCAGTCCTACCATGTCACACTTAGATTATCTTTTTCGCGAAGGAGATTAACAGTGCCAAAATGGAAACGAAGTGAACAACTCTTGACTGCAGAGATGCCAAGAGCTGTAGAACACCGGACGGTTGCACCATCTTCGTCCAGATATGGAAGTAGAGATTGAAGAGTTATTTCCTACCATCTGTTCGGTTCTGAGTGGATCGTTAGGAATACTGGGGGGAGCGTTCAGATAACATCTTCCTACAGGCTCTTCAGCTGAGAGCCTTCTGTCTTTAAATATGTTATTTCTGCGTCTTTTCTTTTTATATGCCCTTAGAAGATCCATCTTGGCTTTAGGTTGTTGTACTTGCAAGCTATCTCTAATGTCTACTCCTGATGGACGATTCAGCGTCCTCAGAGATCCATTTTGGTGTTTTTCACGTACTGAGCAGTGCTCTATCCAATATCTTTAGTCATGTTGAACATCAATCTTGGTTACGTTTCTATACAGCTCAAACCAGTTCCCGACTACATTTACAGACAAGAGGGAATTCTTATCCAGAGAGATATTTTTTATGCAATTGCCACAAGCCTTTGGCCAGAGGCCTGAACCTGAAGCCCTAAATCTTTGTTTTTTCTACTATGCTTATGGGAGCTCGGAGGACCAAAACCATTAAAGAGTATGGTAGTAACATATCAGTAACAGAAGGATTGGACTCACGACCGCCTATTCCTTTTTTAAGGAACTGACGTCATTCATCTGCTCGTCATGACCTCATGGATGCTTACAGTGCACACCAAATGTTTCGACCACGAACTACGTTGATTTAAAAACTCGTGTTTAGAAACTTTTCTAATCACTTGTGAATTGTCGTCCTATTCAATCTTAGTCACCCCGTTGTGTGAAAGCACCATATCTGAGACCTTGCGCAAACCCATCATGGCTCATCTAATTACAGGGAACAAATTCGATCCGAACAAAGACATTCCAGATCTGAGTGGGAAGGTAGCACAGCTTTTCCATATGCTATTGCCCTCTTAGCTTACTTGCACACCCACAGGTCTTCATCGTCACCGGTGGCACAGCGGGTATTGGTTTCGGCATCACAGCCCACATTTTGCAGCACAATGCGGCTAAAATCTACCTGCTCTCGCAGAAGGAGGAGCATGCTGACGAAGCTACGGAAGAGCTAAAGAAGTACGGCGACCCCAGCAGAGTGGAGTGGGTCCGCTGCGATCTGAAGAGCTTGAAGCAAACGGATGAAGCTGCAAAGCAATTGGCGAGTCTACAGCAGATCGATGCAGTCAGTCTGCCCGGTGTTCTTGGTTGGGAGGTTTGACTGACTGATATAGTTGATCTGTAATGCTGGAGAGGGAGTTGGAAAGTACAATGAGACCGTAGACGGACTCGGTAAGCTGACAAACTGGATATCAGAAGATTTGACTAACACCATTTGCACTGAACCAGACTCTCATTTCCAAGTCAACTACCTCTCGCAGTTTCATCTTACTATGGTGCTGCTGCCCATCCTCCAAAAGACACCCAACTCCCGCCTCGTCCTGCAGTCTTCGGACCTACACCGTTCCCCCCTCTCGAATACACACTTTGCTTCTGTCTCAGAAATAAACACCGACATTGGTCCCAATTCGCTTTACTCCCGCTCCAAGCTCGCTCAGATTCTCATCATACGGGCCATGGCACGTCGCATGCACAACAACGAGCCAAGTTTCCAGAGTCCCAAGGCCACCGGGCCCTGGATCAACGCTGTGCATCCGGGGGGTGTAAGTACGGACCAACAAGAACAAGCCGTTGATGCCTACGGGACCATAGCGAAGATTGGAGTAAAAGCCGTAAGGCCGTTCATGAAGGACCCCGTGGATGAAGGGTGTAGGCCTGCTTTGTTTGCGGCGACGAGCGAAGATGTGGTCAAGGATGGTATCCAGGGACAATATGTGAATCCTTCTTCCCATGTTGTTTGTCTTGCACCTTGCTGACCATTTTGATAGATCATTCCAGATCGCAAAGTCACTGATCCATCGCAACAAGCAAGAGATGACGAGCTGGGAGAGAATTTGTGGCGGCTGAGCATGCACATATTACAGGAGAAGCTTGGCAGCCTTCCTTACGCAAACCAATCGTGAACCGTAGAAAATTATTGCTTGGGGTTGGGTTCGCAGTAGCATTGTGGCGAGGCCTGCCAGGCTTTAGCACCGGTAGCTCTGCTTTGTAGAAAAGCTGCCACGAATAATTCCACGATAGGCATATTCGCAAGCTTCACTTGACAATAGATACGACCACTAATCCATTAATCGATAACAACAAAGCTTGGCGCCAACGTGGACAATTTTCAGCGTCGAACAGACAACAACCTTCAAACGTTGTTACGTTTCTCCGATTCTAGATCTCAGCAATGCAGGCAAAGAGAGTGAGAGTTTCCAATATTCTAATGGCCGCCCGGCAAACACGCGAAGCCACCTGAGGCTGAAGAGGTGAACGTGATCAACGACGCGTCTTTGCGTCTGAACTGGGCGTCTCATCGCGGAGCTGAAACATACGTGTATGTGGCGCGATGGTTACAGTCCCGAAAGTGACGAGGGTAGCCGATGGCGATCGCAAGGCAATTGCATGGGTGCATCCAGCTGGCATGGACCCTTCCCGCCGGATAGCGTCATCGTATCAGAACCCTGATTTAAAACATCCGATGAGACGGGGGGGTGTTCTAGGCGCTTGTGGCTGCGAGGTGAGACTCAGGCCAATCAATATATTACATGCTGTGGCGTTCTGTCGTGCTGTATTCCGTACAGATGTTTTGAATGGGTGCGGAGTACTCCGTACGTCGCACAAAGATATCCATCATGCAGTCTAACAATCACCCAGGAGTGAAGCCAATAAATCTTGATTCCACCTATCGTGGTAGCACAATATTACGCTTCATCTCCTTTAATTGATTGATTGATTGATTGAGCTTCAGTGGATACACGCTGGAATTGTCCGCTTGGCGTTATTGGCAAATTCCGTTCAAACTTGGAAGTAGTTCTAGCGTGACTACCCCGATCGTCACCCCCAATCTAAACATCAACAATAAACTCCAATTCCACATTTACATTCAGTCCGGCTGTCCAGGAGACCAAGCTTCATTCCTCACCCATCGTCGCACTCTTATACATCTTATCTGGTCAATCTCCCTGGAGACTCGCTCCGCCGTGAGCTTCAACGTCACAGTCCGCAACCATGTCCACCGGCCAGACAGACTCCTCAACTGGGAAATCCGCCTCGCTCTCCGCGTTTGTATCCACTTTGATTCCGGTCTTGTTGGTGGCTGTGGTTTATTTTGTGATCTTTCTCGTGTTGCGCCCGAAGTTCCTGCGCAATTATGCCCCCAGGAGTTTCTTGGGCGCTCTTCGTCCACAGTAAGTCCAATGTCAATGCCAGGAAGAGATAAAGTAGCACTGACGGGCCGTCCCTTACAGAGAACGCTCACCTGATTTACCGAAAGGACTGTTCAATTGGTTTGGTGCCTTTAACAAAATACCTGACAGCTATGTCCTCAACCACCACTCGCTCGATGCCTTCCTCCTCTTGCGATATCTCAAGATTGCCTCGGCCATGACCTTTGTCGGTTGTTGCATGACTTTCCCTGTCTTGTTTCCAGTCAACATAACAGGTCATGGAGGGGGCCAACAGTTTGATATGTTGAGCTTCAGTAACATAGTCGACAAGAACCGGTATTATGCACATACTTTTGTTGCATGGATCTATCTTGGTAATTATGGTTCTTTCGAGCTGTAACATGGCGAATAACATGCTTACATGATCCCAGGATTCATCTTCTACATGGTTATGCGTGAAAGTATCTACTACGTCAACTTACGTCAAGCCTACCTTCTCTCGCCGCTATATGCCAGTCGAATGTCTTCGAGAACAGTACTCTTTACCTCCGTGCCGGCTGCATATCTCAACGAGGCAAAGCTACGCCGTATGTTCGGCAAGCAGGTGAAGAATCTTTGGATCGCCAACGAATGCGAGGAAATTGAAAATCTCGTGGAAGAACGTGACAAGGTTGCCTTCAAGCTTGAAGCAGCAGAGACGAAACTTGTCAAACTTGCAAATGCGGCACGTCTCAAGTCTGTCAAGAAAGGAGGAGCACATGAAGAAGGGCATTCCGCAAACGTAGACGGAGAACCTGGATCGGCTGCAGCTCGTTGGCTCAAACCCAAAGACCGACCTACCCACCGTCTCAAGCCTATTATTGGCAAGAAAGTCGATACCATCAATTGGTGCAGATCAGAACTCGAGCGTATCATTCCCAAAGTCGATGCTCTTCAAGCGAAGTACCGGGCCGGCGAGGCAAAATTCGTAAACTCTGTCTTTATCGAATTCTACAGCCAGTCGGAAGCACAGGCGGCATACCAGAGTCTAAGTCATCATCAAGCTCTACACATGGCTCCCCGCTTCATCGGAATTAATCCCGAAGAAGTCATTTGGAAAAATCTGAAAATCAACTGGGCCTCCCGAGTCGTCAGGAACATTGCAACCACCGCATTCGTAATAGCGCTCATTGTCTTTTGGTCCATACCTGTGGCTGTTGTCGGTGTCCTGTCTAACATCAAAGCCCTGGAGGCCACCCCAGGTTTGACATGGTTGAAATTCCTCAACAAGATTCCCTCGGTCATTATGGGACTTGTCGAAGGCCTGCTCCCTGCAATCCTTCTTGCCGTGTTGATGTCCCTACTTCCCATAATCTTGAGGATGATGGCGAAGTTCAGTGGTTGCCCATCTCGGTCAGCCGTTGAGTTACGGACCCAGGGTTTCTATTTCTGGTTCCAGGTTATCCAAGTCTTCCTCATAACTACTGCAACTTCGTCGGCCGCTGCATCATTCCAAAGCATATTCAAGAACCCGGCCCAAGCTCCCAACCTACTAGCTACGGACCTTCCCAAAGCTTCTAATTTCTACATTTCATATTTCGTTCTTCAAGGTTTAACCATCAGTTCCGGTGCATTGGTGCAAATAGTCGGAGTGATTCTATTCAAGCTGTTAGGAAAGTTCCTGGATACGACACCAAGGAAGATGTACAAGAGATGGTCTACCCTCTCTGGATTGGGCTGGGGCACCGTGCTACCGATCTACACCAACTTGACGGTCATTGGTAAGTCGAATAAAAAAACTGTATGATTCTATTCTAACTCTATCAACAGCCATCACTTACTCAATTATTGCACCCCTGGTTCTTGGGTTCGCAACAATCGGTCTCTATCTGATCTACCTGGCCTATCGCTACAATCTAATATTCGTCTACAACGCCCAAATTGATACCAAAGGTCTCATTTACCCCAAGGCCTTGCAGCAAACCACCGTTGGTGTCTACCTTGCCATCGTCTGTCTGATAGGCCTATTCGGTATTAGAACAGCCATCGGGCCACTAATCCTGATGATCGTCTTTCTTATCTTCTGCATATTATTCCACTTATCACTCAACTCTGCCCTCGATCCATTGCTCAAGTATCTTCCAAAGTCCTTGGAGGCAGAGGAGGAATCCCTTCTGGCTATTGAAGATGGCAGAGCAAACGGTGATACAATGGGGCACGAAAAGAACAACCACCTTGGTCGCAACGGCGATTCATCTTCTACTGCCGCCAAGGGTTTACCGGCTGCCCCCCATAAAAAACCCAACTTCATTACCAAATGGCTTCACCCAGAGATATACACCGACTATGAAACTCTGCGTCGCCTTGTGCCACGCGGATTTGCAGAGATTGTCTACAACCCTATCACCGAGCGTGACGCTTACTACCACCCTGCCATAGCCTCTCCTACACCAATTTTGTGGATCCCGAGAGATAGCATGGGAGTTAGCAGGCAAGAATGTAGGCACAGCAGCAAGGTCATTCCGATGACTGACGAGTCTGCAAGTTTTGATGAGAAGAACAAGTTGGTGTGGGATCATGAAGAGGGACGCCCGCCGATTTATCAGGAGAAGATCTACTATTAGATACTGCTCCCTGGATGCAGTTGCGGCGTTTACAGCATTTGCGTACGCTTAATCACTCTCGTTCCGATTATTACGGAATTTCCTCACAGCAAGCTTCGCGAAATCGCCTGGTGGAATACGGTTTTTTACAGTGGATAGGAGCAATGAGCGTCTAACATGATACCACATTTCCTAACTTGAACGTTTTCCTTTCTATAAGCTGTTACTTGAGTACAGTAACCGAGCAATAATAAAACCTATCATGATTTGGGCTGCTGGCCATGCAGGTGAAGCTGATGAAGCTCGTGTTATGAATATTGAGAAAACTCGGCGGGAGTCCTCGATACTGTCGTTATGCTAGTACCCCAAATCTGATAAGATCCACTGCGATAGGTTTCACGCCCCAATAGTCACTGAGAATCTTTAGTTTTGTGTTGTTGACATGATAACGTTTTCTTTCATATAAAGTATGTCAACATCTCGTTTGTAGGTCATCTGGCCCAAACACATCCGTGAACATTTGGACCAGATAATCAGACATTTTGACAACTTATCAGGACCTGTTACACTATCTTCAAGCTGGGTCGCTGGCAGAGATTTTCAAAAATACGCTGCCAGAATTTCTCATTGCTCCGTGCGAGTCTCTAGGCCGTTATCCGAATCACATCATGTCGCCTTCCGGGAAACAAGCTGGGACTTCAAGTCTGCATCACTGTGATATTTTCCTCGATGAATCAAGGAGCACAGCACTGAATGAGACACAATTTCCCTTTCTGAGACTCCCTCCAGAGATCCGCAATCAGATCTATCGACTTCTTCTCGTCACCAAACATGTTGTGAAACGCCGCGTTAATTCAGCTCATCACAGTCGCCTCGCTGAAAGCGAACCAATGTTGCATCCTGTGTTACCGCAACATCTTGAAACCGGAGAGGTACGAAGCCACAGCCACTGGGAATACACACTGAAATTCGATCTTTCGATACTTCGGGTCAATTGCCAGATTCATGAAGAAGCATCAGGCATATTTCAAGGCGAGAACAGCTGGGTTATCGTGTGTGCTAACAAAAATCGCTTTGGACAAGACTTGAAAGATCATGGGTACGGCGTTGTATATTGTGAATCCGCAGGGGCGGCTCGATCAATCCACCGTATTGTCAAGCACCCAGTCATGAAGCTTTCCATAGTTTTTGCTGGTTCTTACACGCCTGAGGTCAAGGACACATTCATCATGACTACGGCGGGTATCAGCCAGCTGCCCCGGGCACTATGGACATTACAGGATTCACACCTCGTGAAGCTTTTCTACGATTCCTCTCCAGACTTTGCCCGGTATCCGGCCGCCGCCAAGAAAGTCGTCCGGGCCTTTTCTCAGCTTTGGAGACCCAGCATTGAACATTTTAAAGTCCCAAAGGACCACCGTGGCCCCGATGGCGGGATTCTTTTACCCAACGCACTTCATGAGCTGGACCCCATCGAATTAGCAGTCCCAGCGCAATTAAAGCGAGCTCATCATGTCATTCGAGACTACTGTCGTGAGCGCAGGTTTACTAAAGCAGCACTTCATGGCGAGATAGCACTGGCGTTTGTAGCCGACTGCTACAAAGTATACGGACAACGGATGCATTACAGCTTCCAGGGCGTGCGCAGCATGGCCGAAACAATCGTCTGGATAGCAATGAGCCTTGCCGAGATCGAATTTGCCCTCAAGAACTTTACAGCCGTCGATAGGTACTGCTCGTACACGCTCCGCATGACCAACCTCCACTTCCTTCCTCGACCCATACTGGTTGTACGCTTGCGCGACCGCGAAATTGCGAGAACGCTTCTCCTTCGTGGTCAATCGCGCGTGAAGTTGGGAGAGCGCATCACTGGAATGCACGACTTTTGCTCTGCCGAGCGATTGATGGCTGGCGATGCGGGCTTTAGGCAAGACGTGAGGGCTCTCGTGACGAAATACTGGGCGCATGCTCCAGCGGAATTGCAGCTGCTCCGGAATTTGCGGATTGGGGAGGGGATGGTACATGGGATGGGTCAAGGAAAGGAAGATGAAGGAACTATGGCAGAAGGGTGAGGATATTGGGGGTTGGGGGGGTTTCATCAGCACACTTCCAGGTTCTTCTCTGGGATACTCAGAATCAGAAACCACGACACCATAGAAGCAGAACTGCAAAAGAATTGCGGTGGGTTCCATATCTGACAACCTGAAAGACAGTAAGAGCGAAGGCTTCTATTGCCCATACATGTCGGGCTTTCTTCAGATTTCCTCGTTCGTACACAGTCCATGGACGCGGTATTCACACACACCTCTACAGCATTGCTCTTCGATGTAAACGTCAGGAGTTAGGTAGCTCAAGCCGAGAAAAAATTCGAACGTCGGCTTATTGCAACTACAGTATGTAAGGATTCATTGAAATTCCGGTTTGCAGCCTCATTGCATAAAAGCAGTAAGGATTCATCTCTGTAGTCTATACGGTGACGCTTTTAAGCTTTCGACTGGATTACGAAGGTGATATCAAGCATTTTCAGTCGAGTTTTGCGCTTGTACAACTGTACAAACCAGGGCGTGGAGTGGTTGCTACAGTACTCGTACTTGGAAGCTTGGGCGGCCGCCTCGTTGCCTTTTCCCAACTTCCGGGGGGGTGGGGGAGGGGGGGGGGAAGGGGAGTGTCCTTTGTAGATATCATATAAACCCATGTCTTTGATGACGCGAAATGCAGCTCTGGTTCTGTTTTCTGTGCTCATATTGGTAATTGGCAAGTTTCTATAGTCTGTTGTGGTCAGTATGAGTGTGAGTGTGTAAGGTATGGAAGGAAAGCGATAGAGATTGAGCCGAAGCTTTGGATAATAAGCTGAGTGAGTGGGTTTTGGAGGATAGAGGTTGGGTTGAAGCTTTGGATACTGTTGACGCGAACGTTCGGTTTACTGCGTTTGATCAAGGGGGTGTATGATAGTAAGCAAAGTAAGCAAATAACAATCGATAGTCAGGCATGCTACTTACTGTAGGTCAATTGTTAGGCTACGAGGCAGGCTTGAGGGTGGAAAGGCTAGCTTGAGTGGTTTCATGTGTTTTTTTTTGTTTGATTGTTTGTATTGCTTAAGCTTTGCAATCGGACTTTGGGTTGGTTGGTTGGTAGACTATGTCAGGGAGGTAGGTTTGGGACTTGGGAGTTTCAATTGATGATTGGGAGGGCCGATTGTTATTTATTTGTTTTGTACACCCTGTGGTGATCCATGTAGTGAAGGTGGGATATCGCAATCGTGGTACGGACGATTTCTAACCCTTCAGCAGAACGACTAGGGTAAGATCATTTTGCCTCTGGGAATTTGAGCCCAGGAGTGGACCTCCTCGAAACCACTGAAGCGTGCCTTCCAAAGGTGAATGATAGCATATAAATCGACCACACAAAAGACAGGATGGTTTACGGGAACCGCGAAGGAGTTGAAGCTCTTTTGCAAAAGGGACATGCTATCTAAATTTGCCGGACCGGGTGGCGAAAACTAGAACAAGAAATGGAATCCTTGAGGGAGGGGATTAAAGCAAGCAAAGCGGAAATCTCTGATTTGAAGTTGACCTCCGAGGGGGTAGCATCCGCAATCGCCACCTTGACGTGCACCGGCGAGATATTGGAGGGGAGCCAAATATACCAAAGCGGCTTATTCGGAAAAGGAACGCCGCTGCCCACAACGACAATGCAGCCAGTGACGTCCTTCTATCATATATGAGAAGCGAGTCAGGACAGACTATCCCACTTACCAAAGAAAATATGGAATAAACCCGTTCCTAGCCTTGGCCTTACCTACGATCGACCAGATTGTACGCATACGCACAAGCTGACATTGCTGTAAAGAAGCTCGGTAACGTAAAGGCTATTTGGCCTAATAAACTATCAAGGGACTTTGGATAGCGATTCGATACCTTTGAAACTTGCGGCGGCGTACGAGGCTTTGGTGATGAAGGTACAAGAGTATCTGACGACGAGCGAGACAAACTCGGGGTTGTTCGAGGCGGATCGTGTGTATTGTGAGGTATATGAGAAATATACAGGGGCTTGATGTTGGGCCTTGGGTTGTGGTATTTTTCTGTATTGCTTGTGGATTTACATCTATTCATGTATAACTATCTTAATCTTTCTATTTGATCATATAAAGCTCGATCTGAGATTGTGCAAAGCAATTAAATAGGCCGGTTTGAAATCATCTGTGATGTTCATCGATGTACAGTACTGTGGTAGCTTTATGAATCAGTCTGAGAGGTACTGTCATGCAGAGTATTCCTACTCCCACCGGCCTTCGTACCTTATTCTCTTTCTCAAAGCAACCCTCAAGGTTCTATCGTTACAGAAGAACCCGACACTCACTGATTGAGCTACATTCCTAGCTTATCAGATATGCCAGGTACACCCGAGAGCCTTCCATAACCCATCAGCACAATGACAGCCCACAGGCTCCTCCCTCTGGCTTGTTCCCCCCAGAAACTCCCAAATCCACGTCATCCTTTCAAACCTCATCACCAAAGCCGTTCCATCCCTCTTCCCCGAATTGAAAAACCCCCTGCAATTTGAGCCGCACCTCACGCTCACAAGCGATGTCCCCCAAGATATCACTGACGGTACCACTGACTCCCAAGCCTGGCTTGACGGACTTCATATCCCCATCTCTGCGAAGCCCCTGACTCGCTTTGAATCTCTCGACATCGGCGACCAGTTCTTCAAGAAGCTTATGCTGAGTGCCTCCAAGGTGCCCTTGCTCGAATTAGCGATTCAGACCCGCGCTGCTGCCGTGGAAGATGGAAATCAAAGTGCCGCGAGCAGCTGGGCGAACAAGGACTGGGCTCCGCATGTGAGTCTGCTGTATGCGGATGTCGAGATTGCGGAACAAAAGCGGGAAGAGGTGTTGCAGGCTCTGCATAAGGCTGGGATCAGGTTGGATGAAGAGAGGGGAGTGGCTGCTGTAGAGAGTGGAGATTTTTATGGATGGGATGGAGGGCAGATCGTGTTGGTGCCGACGTGGAGAGATCCAAAGGAGTGGGTTGTTGTCGCTGAGAGGGAGGTGTGAGGGCATGAGTAGAGGGTGAATGAAAATATGTGACGGTAAGTGCCCGACCACTTTCCTCCACGGTCGGGGAGGACTCTCTTTTGTTCGAGTAGGTCCTATTTGAAATCTTCAATCGCATTGCACAAACGCTTGGAAATTGGCTATGATATTTTCATATTCCCAGAGGCCATGCACACTCAGTGCGTCAGCTATGTCCTGGATTTACTCTGCATGGCTGCTGCTAGAGAGGCTCATATGACTAGATTTTCGAAACAACGTATGATTGCCGCTCGACTGATTTTCATTTTTTCATTTCAGCAACACAAGTGCAATATTTTACGTCACAACGTCAACACTATGGTTCATCAAGCGTTCACCTTGAACGTGAACTCTAAGTATATTATTTAATGTGGTCGAGCAGTTACGCCTTACCTATCATTTATTACATCTGTTAAATGTTCTATCATTGATACCCGAACCAAGCCTGCGACTCGCCAGGATTGTTTGATGACTACCCTTTTTACAGGACGAAGCCACTCCTATCTACATTTAACTCAGTGGTCGCTAAGCAGAACTTCACTGTCAACCGGGTTCTGTGATCGCCTCCAGCGGCAGATTTCATCGAGGAGCAATCACCAACCACAAAGTATTCACCCATTGGTGAGCAAGCGCCCCCCCTTCCAAAGAAGCGTTCAGCCAAGTTATTCTCATTTCAAGATATCCCTCACTCTAAAAAAAGTTTATACTAATCCCTTTACCCGCTTTGTCCCCTATCTACGTAAAGGGATTCTGTTAACCCCCACGGCGATCAGAATCCGACCCCATCATGGAGCCATCTATGAACCCAACTCTCTGGCTCGTAGACTCATCAACCGTCATGGATCCACCATCACTCTCAAGCCTTTCTCTTGAGCTCCAAATCATCGTGTTCCAGTCTCTCGCCAGTCTATCCGATGTCGCTGCTCTATCACGAACTTCTCGGTTATTCAACGACATTTGGATGTTCAATGCTGCCAGCATTTGTGGTGCTATCCTTCCCCGTGTCATTGAATGTTTTGAGGATGCCCAGGCTTTAACCGAGGCTCAAGCACATGATGAGAAAGAAGACATCGTTGAGCAGGATAAGAACCGGGTAGCACTACAACAAGCCAAGCGCTATCTATCGAACCAGAATACGGTCCACCGGACATGTGACAGATTTGAGAGCGAGGTCCTTCGGAAACTAGAGTCACGAATCGGCAAAGGTACTCTGGTTCTAACACCAACTGAACGTCCTCGCTTCATACATTCTTATTATCAGCTGTGGAGCCACATCCTCAGTACAAGCGGGGAACCCTGGTTAGAGTTGCCACTATCTGTGTCGACTTCTTCCATGCTGGATTTGCTCCAGAAGTCTGAGATGATGGTCTGGATTTACCACCGCGAGTTTGCTGGCCACCCACCGATAATGCCTAAAACCATAGGCAAGAGTTGGCAGGGAGACGCTGATATGATGAGGAAGCACGGCAGGATTCTGAATAATGCTTTCTTCGCCGACGTAATTATGCGACCATCCCAAGTGTTACCGCTGCTTTATACAGTCATGGACGACTTCCAAGACTTCCTGGAGCCAAAATTACGTACTATAGCTTCGAATGGAGGTCGTTTTTTTAGATTAAATGGACCACCATGACCGTCAAACCACAAGTCAGCTAGCCACCATGTTCAAGATCCGCGCGGAGGCGGTCGTTTGAAGGAGGCAATGACTGGTCTGCTGAATCTTGAAGGTTTTCTTCGACGTTCTCGGTAGTAGCTGAGGTCCTGCACTACTTGCTGGCCTCATCAGGCTTGACAAGAACAACTGGTGATCGGTCAACTAGTCGCCTTAGTCAATAGCACTTAAGTACTTCAGTGCGGAATAAAGGGATATTGAATCGTCTGTGAGAGGTTTGACAGCTACGATCAGAAATTACATGCTCACCCCCCTCGACACACTCCAACCTTCTTTACCTCTCCTTTACCAGCATCAAAAGGCACCCAAATCACAAACTCAACAGACTTTACACCGTTCACGGGTCACGAAGTCCCCTTGAGAAAACGCATCAAACGTTCCCTTATGCACCGACCCACAAGTAAGACCTCACCCATTCCATTCATAAATCACCCCCTTCCCATCCCACCACCCCTAAATGCACAACTCTACTTCTCACTCGCCCTCGAATCAATTTTCATTGAACATCACACATTCTCCCGCTATGACCGATTTTCAACATTACCGTACCACCTCGCCTACATTGAAGTCCGAACACTCCGATATCTTCTTTTCGAAATTAGCTTACTATCACACACACCCGGCCAGAGTCTGATAATGCAAAGAAGAAGAACTGTATTAGGTTCACTGATTCCATCGCACCACCCACTCCCACCCCTCCCCCCACATCCTCCTCCCTCCCAAATCCCCTCCCTCCCCGCTCCCCAAGCCCATCCTTCCCAGTCTCCTCTAATACTGTACGCCTACACCTACACGCACCTCCGCACCTCACACACCCCTATCCACCCCACCTCCTCTACCCCATCGCAACCTCTTCAAGACTGGTAAGTTAGAGTGATGTGGTTCGACCATGAATATCCGTCTCTGAGACTGGCGTTGAGCGGGGTATATGATTTAGGAAAAGGAAAGGGGGGAAGGTGGGGGGTTTTTCAGTGTAGGTTGGAGGATTAGAGGAGGGTAGAGTGGGTGATAGATAGCCAGAGTGGGAACCGTGAGCGTCTCCTGATGGGTTTCGCGCAAGGCGTATCAGGATTCCCCGCGGTGGTGATGTAAAAGGAGGATTTTAACAGTACATGATGAAGGGGTTTTTGGGGCCCGGAAGTTTTTGGGGGGGGGGGGGGGGGGGATGGGAAATACAGGATGCCGTTGGCAGAACTGTATGGAAATTCGGATTATGCACGATCTGACTCGTTCGTCAAAATCCGAATAAAAGTATAGCTTATAATATATACTTATGTTACAATACATTTATACCAGCTCCGAGTAGAGCGCACTGCTGGTGTTTTCTGGTTAGGGTGGAAGGGATTGAAGATGGGGGTTTTTGGGATAGGTGGTGGGTGATGGAGAGGTGGTGGGTGTGAAAAGGGGAAGAGGGAAGAGGATTTTTTGTGAGGGAGGGAGGTGGGGACTGTAAATACAGGATACCGTTTTAAGAACTGTACAGAATTCGGATAAAAAGATGTCGTATGCACGATCTGACTCGTTCATTAAACGCTTAGAAGTATAACTTATGATATATACTTATGTTACAGTACGTCTATACCAGCTTCGAGTAGAGCGTACTGCTGATGTTTTCTGGTAAGGGTGGGAGGGATTGGAGATGGGGGTTTTTGGGATAGGTGGTGGGTGATGGAGAGGTGGTGGGTGTGAAAAGGGGAAGAGGGAAGAGGATTTTTTGTGGGGGAGGGGGGGGGGAGGGGACGAATGGAGAAACTGGGATGGGGTTTTGAATTTGGCACAATGACATATCGCATACCTTGGCAACGCGAATCGAACTGGTAGGGTTGGAGTGTTGATACTTTGAAGGGGTTGCTTTGGAGTAGATGTAGGGATTTTAAGGGATTTTAAGGGATTGGACTGGGTGGTGGGGGGGATATCAAAGATTTGAAAGCGTGATAGGTTTTGTTTTGTTTTGACTTGGGTTTGAAGATATTTTGTTTATTTGGTACCTTGAAGTTTGTTTGGATTAGCAAGATGCAGTGTGAGGTGCAAAGGGGGAAAGACGAAGTAGGGCTATTGGTGGGGGTTGTAGGTTGTAGAATAGATGGAAAGATTCAGCAATCATCATTCGCGCCTGTCGTAAACGTTATTATTACACTACTTTCAACACTCCTTCATCAAACAGTCCACTTGTGACAACCTAACACCCCCTCACACCCACCCATCATCTCCCCCAACCTGCCCATCTACCCAAACCGTCCCCTCAAAATCCGTCATCCTCTCCCCCTCAGTCGTAAACATCTCCGTGCGCACCGTATAATACCCCTTCTTCAACCACGGATACGGAATCATCACGCTGTACGACATCTCGACCGGGCCTTTCTCCGGTGGGCATTTGTAAGCCTCGTTCTGGGTGATTTCGAGCCGGTGGTTGCAGAGTTTGTCTGTGACGCTGGGGCCGAGGGTTCCGTTTAGGGAGGCGGTGACTTTGATGAGGGGGGTGGGGCCGAGGGCGGAGGTTAGGGTTCCTGTGAGAGTGAGGGTGAAGTGGCTATGATGGTGAAGGTTGGTGTTGGTAGCTGCTTTTTTTTACGAACGCATACATATGCGAGAAAATAGGCGTGTAGAGTGGGACTTACTCGTCTGGTGGGTTTGGGATAAGATCTAGCTTTTCGATGGTAAGAATGTCGTCTTTTGGGTCACCGTTGTAGTGGGCTGGAGAGTCTCCAGGGACGTTTTGACGGCAGTCGTGAAAGCTTGATGGATCTGTGAGTTTTTTTATCTGTTGAAGTGGTTCTTGATTTTCAATTGCCACTGATATGGCGACAGGACGGAGTAGTGCCAAGATCCAAATGATCGTTGAGATGGAGGTATGCATTTTTGCTTATTATTCCATTCGTTCCCTCGACCGTGCGATACAACTTGAGAGAACAAGAATCGAGAATCTGTTCTGGTAGTCAAAGTACGTAAATCCAGGCAGCCGTCTGAATTCTAACAGCAAATATAGCCGATTCGTCGATCAATAGTGACTGGTAAGGGGGTCCATCTATCGATCAATCTGTTGACGGATTCAGCAATGCCGGAAATCCATTTGATCATCTGATCTATCGTCAACCCATGCTAAGTTTTGGCTGGATTTTCTTGCGCTGTCAATCGGAGCGAGATGTTGCTGGCAGCAATCGCACCTAGTCCCTAAAGCTTTCGTAAGTAGATCAATCCATCAACCCCTTTAATCCACGGGGTAAGGCTTGACATGTTGGTCGAGGACTAAAACTGGTTGTTGGCCTTTCAATGTTATCCAGTGCACATCTGACACTTCCCGACAGCAACATGTCTGAAATAGCCGATAGCAAGTAAAACTGCCATTCTGGCTGGAGAAGGCTCAATTTAGAAGCTCCAAAAAGTGACTCCGGTAATCTGACCGACTGTCTTTGTACATGCAGATTCAATAGCCTGAATTCATGAGGTTTGAGGACAGTAATCTTATTACGGGGACGAAGAGTTGTGTCCGCCTACTGTGGTACGCTGTGGTCCTTGCCGGTAATGAGTTGTTAAATAGATGTATTTTCGAGACAAGGTATTGTTGACGCTCTCTATATTGAACCATCCAGACAGTCTGTTCTCTGTGATACATGGTCATATTCGTTTTCAGTAAAGTATTGACCCTCAGGCGAGCAAGACTAGAATATCTAGAATTCTCGGATTGGCCATCGCATCGAGGTTTTCGATACCAAGTACCAACATTACCGCACAATCGTTGTCTACTTAACAATAGAAACAAACCTTTCTGTCGCGCTCAACACGACTTGATTCGAATATGGAGGTCGATTGAAACTTGGGATGGATCGTCCTCCGTCCTCCCACTAGAACTACTGTATGCTCGTCGTCAACGTCATCACTAACTCTATCTCAACTTCTATTTCAAACAATTGTTACAAAAATTCCTGCTACTCTTTTCCTCTCTCTAGCTGACACTCAATTAACTGCTCTCAACCAACCTCCCCGATCAACCTTCAAACTCATCAAACATAGCTTCCCCACCCGCCCTCCGCCTCCGCTCCCTCCTCCGCACAATGTCCACCACCACCCACCAACTCAATGTCCCTACAGCACCATGGAAACAGGCCTTCCTCTCACATATTGCCAAAATGGACTCACCTGAATTCGTCTTCGCCTCTTTACATCCGTCTAAAGACTCCTCATCACCAACACCCTATGTCCCCCGCCTCCGCTACTGCATCTATCGAGGCATGTGGGGCGAGCTGCCCGAGAACAAACACAATGACGCACCTCAAAACCCCCGCGCTTACACGTCCGATATGCCCACCTTTACGACAGACGTACGAATGCAAAAGGTTGGAGACATATTTGCTAGTAGCGCTGGGCATGCGACTAAAGATGAGCAAGTGCAAGGCAGCGGAGGTGGGGGGCCAGTAGAAGCGGTATGGTGGATCAAGGATACAGGGACGCAATGGAGGATAAAAGGGGAGGCGTTTGTGGTGGGCAGGGATATCGAGGGAGAAGGTGAGGAGAGCAGTGGAGTTCGGACTGTGAAGAGTGAAGTTGGAGAGCGGATGAGGGTTGTGGATGGGAGCAAGGAGCAGGAGTGGAGTTGGGGGAAGGAGTTGACTGCGCATTTTGGGAATTGTAGTCCTGGAATGAGGGGTGAGTGATCCAAGTCTAGCGTTTGAAACGGCCAGCGGTTGTTTGACTTCGCGTGCTGACAATACGATTCTCCAGGTTCTTGGAGGAACCCTCCACCAGGTACGCTGGTGAAAGGCGAGCCGGACAAGGACCATCAACTTGCGCAGAAAGTGACAGACCTGCACGATCCGATCGCAAGGGCGAACTTCCGCGTTGTCATTATCAAACCAGAAGAGGTCGAGCAAACGGATATCAGTGACCCGGCCAAATCGAGGAGATATCGATACACGTTTGTAGTAGAGAAGGGACAAGGCACCGAGGGCAAGGGAGAGTGGAGGATGGAGGAGCTTTGGCCTTGATTGGCCCCTCAGCATGATGCTACGGAGCAAACACAATGCCAACGTAACAGAAGTGGAAGAGGCGTGGTAAGGGGGTGATCAAGTAAGTGGCCTAAGTTCATTAGTAAGCTCTGCTACAGGAGCAGCAGAGGATTCAGGTAACAATTAAACATTTCGAGCTACTGCCCGCGATGTACGGCACTGAAACATTTTCCTATTTAATAGGGCGGTTCAGGCGGCTCAGGCGGCGCATTCTTGTACGTACCATCCAACATTCTCGTCGGGATTCTTGGTTTAACGGTCGGCAAATTCTAACCTAAGAAGGGCTTTGCAACAACATAATGCCTTGCGTTTCCAACTATGAGATGTTCCATCCTACAGGAATATCTGTAGGAATATATTGCCACGATGTTAAGTCATACATATATTGTGATCTATGCCCTTCTCTGTGGCCGTAAAATATCCTCCAATATCCATCAATCTTGTCCTTTAATATGCTCACTTATATGCAGCGTTACCTCTACCCTATTTCTTTGTTGTTAAATGCCTTTTCTCAAGTTCGTGGACAATCCGCTGGCGGTTCGTCCGGAGTGCCTTCGGCGTCTTTCATTCCATCGTCCGGCGTTCCAAATGTGCCGCCTCCATCCACATTATCATCGAATCTCTCATTGAGTCTCGGGTCTTCGGCAGGGACACCATCAGGGCCTCCACCTGGGATTCCGTCAGCCGGGTCAAGTGTTCTGTTACCGACGGCAGGTATAGTACTCGTAGCTACAATTAGTTCAACGGCTGTCAGCGAACAATTTATACCTACAACTTTTCCAGGGTATGCTACGCTAACTACTACTATCTCAACGACTTCATTGGACGCGCAAAGTAACCCGATCACGGTCTTGATCGGTCCTAGTGGCGTTGCTTGGACGCCTACTAATCAACCTTCTGGGGCTCCTGAGGTCCCACCACCTTCAATAGTACCCTCTCAAATACTGCCCCAGACTACACAGTCTTCAGGAATAGTATTGCCGACGATTACGACTTCCTATGATCCTGGGGCAGTAACTATTCTTTCCATTGACCCTACCATCACGGGGAACACTGTTATTCGAACGAGTGACGATCATCATACTCTAGGATTATATCCATTCATTAAGGGAGGACCAGGCTGTTTCTTTTGTCCTCCAGGCCTTGATAATGGGGGGTTTTTCTTGTTTGGGATGAACTTGCCAGGCATATTCCCTCCTCCGACTCCTCCCCCCTTTCCAAAGGTCAAAAATTGGCCGACGATCAAAATTGGCAATGATTTGCAGCCGACTCCTGATCCGGGAAACAAAGACCAGCCGTCTACGCAGCCAACGAATTCAGCAGATTCAACGGCGACATCTACCGGAACACCATCGTCCTCGGAAACATCGTCATGTAGTGCGAGCACTATTGCATCGGACTGCTCCGTGCTTTGCTCTGCTACAAGCGGTTCTGGCTCCTCTCAAAGTTGCAGCACTAGCTGCTTCTCAACTGTTACTGGATGCAGTACCGTAGGCACAACTATAACATCAACCACCATCAGGGCATGCCAACTACTAGTGCCTTTCAGTAACATAGTGGATGGATCTGATTATGCGCAGAACTCCGCAGCTCGTACAGCAAACCCTTCCAGTGCAGCTTCTCGCTCTGCCGGCACCATAACCGGATCCGTGTCAGCTATTGCCACCGGGAATTCGACATCTCAAGATGGAAGTGGCGGTACTTCGTCCATACCGCCTACGAGTACTACGAATACGACCACCACTGCGAGTACAAGCAGTCCCTCAGACTTCTGTCCCGCAACCAGTCCAGCATCTAGCGATCCTCAGATTCCCGGCTGTTGGGGTGTCCCCGGTAACTTCAACCATGGTCGTCTAGAGAACAGTCTGAAGGCTAACATTGATTAGGTTGTGCTTACTATTTAGCTTCTGAGCAAGGTCTTCCTGCTGACACTCCGAACTACTGCAACTGCGGGGGTACCACGGCTCCGCTCCTTACCAGCGACGGGACAACCGACTGCTTCTATAGTACGCAGCCTGCATCTAACATTCCCTTGGGGACATTGAGTGGAGTTAGCACTACGTTAGCTTCCGTTCAGCCATCAACATCCCCACCACCATCAACGTCGGCACCCCCATCTTCTTCAACAGTGGCAACCACTACATCTTCTCCGGTCTCTACCACCATAGATACTTTCCCATGCACATTATCAGAGGTAGCTCCCCTAGCCATCTCTAACGGTGTCGGTGCCGGTTCGACGCAAAACTGCTGGTGTAATTTTGATGGAGGTAGTAATGCTTGGAGTTACGGCGGAACACCTGGCGATAATTGCTGTGACAACGCTTGCAATGCCTGTACGAATCAATGCAGAGACACTACAGGGGGCCCTTTTTTTCCTCCTAGGCGTCGTGAACTTGCTCTGGGTAAAGATCGACCGCGCCAAATATCCAGCAAAAATTCAA
>JAABUR0100002468.1_pt1 | contig 28199 bp, 32 predicted proteins | sample 5560091 | NCBI WGS metagenome assembly JAABUR01 (sample SAMN10711879, study PRJNA513375) | rock metagenome | isolation source: Antarctica rocks | place: Antarctica: Victoria Land, University Valley sud
TCCCTCCCCCCCCGTCGTCCCCACTATTATCACTATTATCATATCCCTCACATCCCTCAACCCTCACAAACTCCTCATCGCTTTAAACTATCGCTTTAAACCATTCTTTGAACCATTCTTCGCAGGATCGGCGTGCCTGAAGTTTGGTTTCGTCTGCTGGGGATGCTGGTCGATGGGGTGGATGTTGTTTTTTTGGGGGGTTTGGGTTTGGGTTTGGGTTTGATGGGGTTTGGGTTTGGGTTTGATGGGATTTGGGTTTGGGTTTGGGTTTGATGGGGTTTGGGTTTGGGTTTGGGTTTGATGGGGTTTGGGTTTGGGTTTATGGAGTTTGGGTTTATGGGATACGGGGTACCGGTGGGGTGTTGGAGTGGGCTGATTGCTCAGCCTTAAGTTGTTCTATATGGTTTGCCTGGAGGGAGTTTTGGGGCTGGGTTGGGTGTGGGTGGTTGGGGGATGGTGCCAGGGGGGGATGGTTTTTGGGATTTTTAAGAAAGAGGTAGGAGTGAGGGTTAGAAAGGGGAAGGGGGAAGGGGGAAGGGGGAAGGTGGGTATTTGAGAGGATTTTGGAGGGATGATGGGGGGGCGGGGTTTTGTGCGATTGGGGAAGAGCGGAGTGGAGGAAAGGAAAGGGGGGGATAGGGTGAGGTTGGAAGTTTAGGGATGGGATGGGATGCGCGAGGTTTTGGGTTCTTTCTTCTGTGTGATATGAGGTGGTAGGTTTGATAGTCGAGTCGTGCGGGTTTGTTTTGTGATGGGTTTCTGCGTGTGCAATATTGACATGTTTGTTTTATATTGTGATGGTCTTGAAGCTGTGGTTTAGTAATGATGGTATCCCTTAAACCGTCGTTATGGCTGCCATCCCAGGATTAACGAAGCTAAGCCTATTTAGGCACCCCACCAAAATATCTGTTTACTGCTTACATCCTCAGCTTCCTACATCCACCCCCCACCCTATGGGTGCACTTCTGAACAGTGTACGGGGCTAGCAGCCTGCAAAACTGAGGCCTGCTGGGAGACTCTACATGCATAGAAAGGGGGGGAGCGGAGGGGGCATACACAGGAATTGGGGATTATTGCGGTTTTCCTCTACCCCGCACTAGGAAATCTAAATATTAATCTCCAGGTCCCCATTGGCCTGGTTAGTCATCTCCCGTGGCTCCCTAGTACCCTAACAGGTAAGGTGGCCGTATACCTGCCATAACGACGGTTTAAGGGATACGGCCGCACTTTACCAAATTTTCGTTTGACCAAAGGGATGGAATTGGGGATCAGGGGAATAGTTGACGGGTTGTTGGTTGTGTATGAGACGGTAAGAGGAGGGAATGTTTGACAGGAACGTGTGTGATGAGGGTATTGCGAGAAGTAAGGGGTTGAGTGCTGGTCAGTCATGTAGAGTAGTAATGGAGCGTAGATAGAAGGAAAATGATTAGAATATTAGAGCGGCCTTAGACATTGTGAGGATGCCGGCCTAGTCATCGTGGTGATATCTCTCTGTTCTATGAACCTTCCTATCTGATCGTGCACGGTGGTCGGTAGTCATGCTTCATGATCTGCAAACGCCGTGTCATGCCGTCCCAACTCTTTGCCCTGTCTAAACGCCTAACCATACCACAAGCCATCCGATGCGAGAAAAAATGCCTTTCATGTCTATATACAGATTCATCATGTTGTGCCAAGGTCCGTTTCGAAAATCTCACGCAGTGGCAGCTATTGGTTCCTCGACACGTCCCCAAAGAGACTGGTCCGGTACGACCTGTGGTGTTAAAGGTCTTTGGTAAACCATAGGCGGTTTGGAAGAAGATTTGTGAGTTTGCTTCTTGCCCTGATATGTCTTAGGCTGTGGTGACGCAATATGCTCTCTATTATTGGGGGAGGCAGGTTTGTGTACCAGACCAGTGTCGAGAGCTATAGGTTGGGTTCCAGCATTGCGACTCGAGCTCTCATCCTTGGAGTTTGGCTCAAATTGTCCCGCAGGCCTAGCAGTATCCGTTGCGGTTGCTTGATTGGTATGATGCTTAGCCAATATGAACTTGCTAGGAACAGTGACTCTCTCAATCCGGGGTTCAGTTTGCGGAGACTCAAAAACTTTGACGCTTTGGGTGGTCTTCTCCTTGCAATTTTGCTTCAATTGAAATCCTTTTTTCAGACTTTTTTCTGATGCACGCTGAGCCTCTTCCTGCCCTTGAGATGCCTGGACCCGCCTAGCATTAGCCATTAAAGTATTGACTTCGGCAGTCTGTATCTGAGCACCGAGATCCCATACTGCTAATGGTAGAATGCCGCGACAAGTTCCCTCGCTGAGTACTTCTTCAAAAGCGTTCTGTCTCTGACATCTTCGACAGAGGCGCAACATCCAAAGGTACGCCGGCTCAGACGCACCGCGATATAGCGTTTGTATCTCTTGCCAAACCGCGATTCCGGACGGCCAATCCTCCTTGTAGCAACAATGCCGCAGGATGGAGGTTAATATCGTCAGACTAGGCTTCCAGCCTTCACTAATCATAGCACGGTAAAATTGCATGGCTCGTTCTTTTCCAAAAAACTGCAGTGCGCCGTGTATCAATGCCCCATAGACTACGTAATTCATACGTGCCTTTTCGGTGATCTTAGTCTGACACGAAGGCTTATCTGTGTCCACGTTGCAATTGATTGGAATAGGTGCGCCGTCTTTGCCTCTTGCAAATTGAGCCACGCTATTTGTATGATCTTCGGGAAATCGATAGCGTCCCTCAGTAATAGGTATTCGCTTTGTTTTAGGATGAGCTATAGCAAGAGCCCTATCCAATCCTTCCATTAGTCGGACATATTTCGCAAAAGCAGAGCGGTTTTCTACAAGAGTGAAGAACTTGAGGGTCGTCGAATGTGTAATTTCGTTTGGCCGAATGTGAGACTCCCGCATCGATGTTATTAATGCAGATACAAGGCCTTGCTGTTCCCAATGACAGAACTTGACAAGAAGCATGTTATAGGTATGAACATTCGGTGCAGTGGTCGAAATCAGAAGGTTGTAGCAGACCTTGGCTAACATCGAATTCTGGCTGCCACCTTTCTGTTCCCGGGCATCAAGGATGGAATGTAATGTTCGATTTAGCGAATTGGTTTCGTTTGTGTCACGGACAGAGCCGGCAGTGTATCTTGGATACTGTGGAGATTCTAGATGTTCGGGTATTTCTGAGGTCTGGCTGTAATTTCGCAGCTCCGATAATCGCTCATCGATCCTTGAGATAGCGAGAGACAGGTCTTGCTCCTCTCGTAGGAATGGTTGCGCTAATGTGTCTTCCACTGACTCTGGCCCATCTCTTGTCGTAAGCCCGTCATCCGAGATTTGTGACATCAGTCGCAACGTCATCTTTGCTATTGACCATTCCAATGTCTTTAGCTTCTTTGGAGAGAGTGGCCGGCTGTGAGGTTCGGTGTTCCATGCAGACGGGCCACTTTCCCCTCGCAACCGGGAAGAGATCCGACTATCGTTAAGAGCTTGCTTAATCTCGGATGTAGAAAGTTCCTGCAAGACGTGCAACGGGACGCCTTTCCAATCATCAAAGCCTAGAGCTTTCCTTTCTTTCTTCTGCTGAGCGGCCCAATGGAAGACATCAATCCAGTGTTCTCCTTCTGTCTGTGTGATTATATGCTCTTCACTAGGCGTTATTGATAGAGCCGCCAATCGACGCTGCTGTTCGCTCTCCAAGTCCTTCAGTTCATCCTTAGCTTGGGCGATTGCCTTATCCCACGCTTCCCGCCGCGCATCCTTTCGTTTCGAATCTGCTACGGCAGCTGTGGCTAGCATCGATGAATAGCAGGCGGTAAAAACATCGCTGAAACGTATGCGGCGTCCTGCTGCTGCCGTCGTTGAGCGCCGTGCGATCGCGGCAGCCGAGGAAAGGCAGGAGGAGCAATTGCAAGTACATCTAGACTGCGCAATCCGGTTCCAGATAGTCTGCATGGTAGTTCATATCCTGAACAAGCTCGTAACGCACTGTATCGCTTGAGAGTTCCTTGAGCCGTAAGGGAGTGCATGCACGAGGGGCAGTCGTTGATTGACTTTAGCGCATTTTCTATCAAGTGAAACAAACACGCCAAGAAATCATCAACCTGATCTGTCTTTTGCCCTTTCACATTTGACAATGGCAGTCAAATAATTGGATTCTCACCATGTTGGCGCTGGCATTGACTGCAGATTTGACTGGGTATCTACTAACAGCGCTATCTCCACAGCTCATACCTTATACTAATTACACTTCTAGGGTCACAAATCTACTACCAGTTGACACGGCGGAGGATCCTTATTTCTATACCTTCAAAGTTCAATGCACATCATGTCGGGAGATCCACCCCAATTGGGTGACCGTAAATCGGCATGTGAGTAACATATCAATGAATGTCTATAGGAGCTCTAAATTGAGGATCTAGGAATCAAATGAGATGTCTGGTAGCAGAGGAGAAGCAAATTTCGTATGGCGATGCAAGTCTTGCAAGGTCTGCAAACTCAAACATGGGGTACCTGTTTATGTGTACCTATTGATTCGTTCAAAAGAGGGAGTCGACTGCTACAATTAAAAATCCACCTAATCCTTACGTTTGGAGTTCTCCACCAATAAGACAGGTTGTCATTGAGTTTGATTGTCGCGGATTAGAATTCACGGAATTCAAAGCTGACGTATGATTCGCGAAGAACAAAGTACTGCCAGGACGTGCTGATTCCAGGATAGGGCCAATGGATGGCCAAGGCATTGGAGGACTCACCTACGAAGTTTGAATCTATCGTTGACCTGGACGAAGGAGATTGGTTCGACTATGATGAGAAGACTGGTGAAGAGGTCAGCATCAAGGACCTCAAGTGGGAGATCCGGCGCGCTTGATCGTTGAATGAGAGCGATGCTACTCTAGCCTTTTCAGGTGCACCATAAGAATGGCAGTTCGTGCTGGACAGTTCTGAACATCCGTTATATGGAATGTAGTAGGGCAGGAGGTTGCTCTCTAAAATTGCTCACCATCTTACCGGTAGCTGAACCCCAAATCCACTGCCTTGACCATGAGTGTATAGGGCTAGCATATGACGATTGATTACACGCGCGTCAGCCCTACAGCAACGCTGGCCGGGCAAAACCGCGAATCCGGTATGTGAGAGTGGAAACTGCACCCAGACCGGATTCCGCTTGACAGCTCTGGCAGCTTTAGGAATCATCGCAATGGAAGGAGGTCGTGCACAAATGTCGACATAGAGAAGTAGCAACTATCACAGGCTCTAATTATCTTAGGTTGCCACCAGTGCATCAGATTTGCATTTTCTCTAATCAACTGTATTCTACATCTTTCTCCCGCGCCATTCCCTTCTCCAACAAGCACGTTGAGAACACAAAGCCATTCATTGCCTCTCGTAGTGCATTCTTATCTCTCTTAGACTTGCCGTAGCACGGCGAATGCTGGCCATTCACAGTATTACTACGATACTGCTTCTCTCTTACACCTAAAGAAAGTCCTACTACCTTTATCCTGTCTCCACGAAGCTGAATTGTGCTCGACACTCCCTCAAGCCCGTCGATTCTCAATACTACCATCGTATCGATCTAGCGTTTTAAACGTTATTGGAAGTGAATACAATGGTTGGCGCATAATCCGCCTGATGTCAACGTGTATTACACCTCACATCACCCCGGCCTTCTCATAGTTCTGGCGACCTCCCCATGTGCCGACGGTGACAACTGTGCCGGCACCTTAGCTGTCATCCAAAGAGATAGAGCCTTAGACGACAGAGAGCACTTGGAATAACTCATCTGAGGTCTTTGATCCACCATTCTCAAGAAGCACCCTATGTTACGCCGGCTCACGTTCAAGTACCCTAGCTCTGTGCAAGCACGAAGGCTGGATAATCTTTGTCAAGCAAATTGCGAAAGCAAACCCGAGCACCTTGATTAAAGTATTGAATCAGGGGCACCGGATTGTCTCTGACACTGGCGACAGTCAATATCAACTGCTGAATACAATCTTCTTGGGAGGAGCAAGCTGTCTCCATTCGGCTTCAGATCTTGTTGGCTTTGCTACCGCTCTAGAAATAGCCGGCAAACGACGTTAAGCGAAGATCTTGGAGCAGAGCAAATAGTGAACACACACAAGCTGGCTGCTCTTGAGCTTGACGGTCCGGCCGACTTATCTCCGAACGAGATGCCCAATCGTCGACGCCGCCTAGGTGGAGACGTATGCGCGATATTTGTCCATGCTGGTGCAGGGTTTCACAGCCTTGGGAATGAGAAGATACATCTGCAAGCCTGCGAAGAGTAAGTCCGAAAACCAGCGAGCCTGCCACATAATTTGAAGAGGCTTCGAATGTCTACAGACTTCAGGGTGATTAGTCTTATAGCTAACATCCATACAGTGCTGCTAAGTGTGCTATGAGCTTCCTCAATGCGGGCGGTGATGCTGCTGATGCCGTTGAAATCGCTATAAAGGTGCTTGAAGACAAAGAGATCACAAATGCCGGCTATGGGAGTAACCTAGCAATCGATGGCACTGTTGAGTGTGATGCTACAGTGGTAGATCACTATGGGCGAAGTGGCGCGGTCGGAGCCGTTGGTCGTACGTATTGAGTCATTCCTCTTGTTCGATAGCGTTGAAGATTGATCAGAGCTCAGAGATCCGCAATCCTATCCATCTCGCACGAGTTATCCTGGAGCATTCGACAAAACCATTGTCCTTACGCCGGGTCCCTCCAAACCTGCTGGTTGGACAGGGTGCAGTAGATTTTGCTTTCGAGGCTGGGATCCCAGTATTGCCTAAAGATGCTCTCACCTCTGCTGGTGCGCACGAACGCTGGGTAAAATGGAAGGCAGACTTAAAGAAAATGGGCGAAAAGCAAGAGGACGAGAATCGACTGCTATCTGAAGTCTTAGAGAAGAAATCTGACAATCGTGAAAGACAGCGACAGCAGGACGCCCAGACTCGTATACTAGCCGCTTGTTGGAACGAAAGTCAACCTTATTCACCAGCCTTGACCCCATCTGGCTCTTCTGACCCAGCCGATATCTTTGGATCGGGTCCAACTGCCGAATTGCGGACACTGAGCCCGAAGCCTACATTTGAGAGGTCTGATCCTTCAACTAGTTCGCCGCCTGTAGGTCAAACCACATTGAAAAAAAGCCCTGGGGCTAAGCATGTGTCTTGGCCTCATCGAAAGCAAAATAATGATGGCCAAGGGTATACAAGCTTTGGTGACGACGATGACGATGACGGAGACAGCAGTTTGATAGACGACAATGGCGAATTAGGAAACCTTGCAAGACATCATCCAACGCATCCTCAAAGCACTTTGGATTTAGATCTGGATCTCCCTGAACTTTCCGCCGATGGGGGTCATTCTCCTCGCGCCCTGACCCCAAGACAAGCGACTACATTTGTGGAATCTCCGTACGAAAGCCCAGAACCGGATAAGATTACCGATACTGTGGGCGCTATCGCCATAGATTGTCTGGGTAACATTGCAGCTGGTTCGTCGTCTGGCGGTATTGGTATGAAGCATAAGGGACGTGTTGGGCCAGCAGCGCTAGTCGGCATTGGCACTGCGGTGATACCCATCGATCCGGAGGATCCATTCAAGACCAGCACTGCTACTGTCACTAGTGGTACTGGGGAGCATATGGCAACTACCATGGCAGCAATGACGTGTGCAAGCCGCATATACAACTCTGAACGCAAGAGCAAAGATGGGCTTCTCGAAGATACTGACTGTGAGAGCGCCATGGATGCGTTTGTCCAAAAAGACTTTATGGGTAAATTGATAATCAGTCATAGCGAGACTTCACTGCTGATACGAGACCGTCCACAGATCACCCTAGTGTCATGAACAGCCATTCTGCCGGAGCTATCGGTGTACTGGCTCTGAAGAAAACCAAGGATGGTGTATGGCTGTACTGGGGACATAACACTGACTCATTCGTAAGTCATTGCCATGACCCTGACACTGCAACATCCACTGACGCATCAGCAGGCTATAGCTTCAATGTCCTCGGACGATAAGAAGCCCAAATCACTGATGTCTCGGGGCAAGGGAGATTACAAGATCGTCACCGGAGGCCGTTCTATTAAGCATCACCGCGTGTCAAACTGGTCCGGTCACTCCTACTGGCCTGCCAATCCCGTCGAAGCTCTGGATCCCGGGTCTCCGCCTGAGCAGCCGGCGGCAAAGAGGCAGAAGGTGAAACGGGTTCCCACGAAGTACGTTTATGATTATCAATCACCAGATGCCAAGGCCCCAGCTGTCAAGGCTCCAGCCACTTGAGCAGCGGCTTTGGGATGGTCAATCTTGGGGCAGCTGTCAAACGGAGCTTCAGGAGAGGCAATGCTGGTGCATGTCATTCGGGTTGAGGTCTCATGCGGAGGCCTAGATTCTTGCGAAAGCCATGGCGGCTATCAAAGACGGCGTTGGTTAGCTACGGGTTGCTTAGATCGCAGATACCCTGGATTTGAGCACGTCTGCTCCACTTCTGGTGTAGAAGACTTTACAGGTCTAGACGCCTACCTACATAGACACATTACTGGCAATACAAAGCCCTGGATCTTATGATTAAACCGCCTCTAGATGGTCTTAAGATCACATTTCAATCACGAAACGCCGGGGTATCATTCGTAGTACTTCTTCGAAAATTCAAATCACGGCCCAGGAGTCCCCGTAGACAGCCTTACTTCCCCGTCAATTCTGTTCCTCTTCTTTTTCTTCTTTCGCATCACGGCGGGTTTTCCTCCGTACTGCCCTAGTTGCAAATGCGTTCCGCAGGTCAGGCAGATGGCCCCTTCGGGTGGAGAGCAGAAGACTAGATAAAAAAGTTGATTAGATCCTTGTTCATTCATTTTTCCGAGGGCAAGGTAGATGAGATGGGAGGACTTACTGCTCAGACATATACTACACACGAATCCCACATCCACAACTCTTCGATGGCAGAAACACGCCGCTCGAAAATCTACACCTACAGCCGTCGGTGCTACTAAATGCTTCCTAGAGCTCGCGTCTGGCAGGAACGCCATCATCAAATATTGCAGTAGTCCCCTTGGGTGTTCTAGCTTCATGTATACGCCCCTTGTAGCGTCGGAAGCTTGTTGCAAAAAGACAGTATCGCCAGCGATTTTGCAGATATCAATGGGGATTGACAACCGTTGGGCGGCGAAGATACAGTTCATAATTGGGATATATTGGGCAGCGAGATCGCCGCTGACGCTGAGGATGAGGATGCGGGAGGTGAGGACGGGTTTGGATGGGGTATCGGGGTTCGCGGTGGTCTGGTTGGCGGTGGGGGTTGGGGAGAGGGAGAGCGCGGTCTTATTGATGTGGGTTAGAGCAAGCGTGAGCGCGCCGGCAATGGCGGTGGTGGGGTTGTTGGGAAGGGAGTGTGGGGAAGTGGTGGAGAGCAGGTGGGTGAGGGATGTGAGCAGCGTTTCTTGAATTAGGCGGAAGGGGCGGTATTTGTTTGCGTCGTCGTGGGCGGAGGTGGTAGCTTGGGGAAGAGGGTTGGAGGATGGGTAGAGGAATTCGGCGTGGAGGGTGTGCGAGGCTATGATTGCGATGCGGTTGGCGTGGTTGATGGCTAGGTGGGCGTTTATGAAGACGAGGAGGTTGGCGAGGGTGGTGGAAAGGGGGAGGGTCGAGTGGAGGAGCGCCCAAGCATTGGGGTTTGTGTCGAGGATTATTGTTAGGAGGGAGGGTGGGGGTTCTGGGGAGGGGTTAGTTGGGGTGGAGCGGGGGGGGAGGGGGGTCCGACGAACCGTCGGTGGTCTTGCTGTAGTGGTCGGAGCCGTCTACGGACTCCATGGCGGCGGTCTGAGGTAGGCTCACATTGGGAGCTCTGGATTCTTAGGGTTCCTGAGATAGGAAAGGTAAATACTTTGTGTAATTTACTTTTCGGTGTTTCGGCATCCACTTCCGACACCGTTGCCTGGCAAGCCTGTTAAGATCAACAAACATCTACTTCAACCCTCAATCAGTGTCTCAAATCCAACATATCTGATTACTTATAATGGCTACTCAACCTGACTTTGAGCGACTTGCGAGTGGATTCACTGCGGTGGCTGAGGAAATACGCAAGCTTCCAGAAGTTCCAGTCATTAATGAAGGACGGGCTATTCTCGAGTCAATCAACGGACTACGGCAACATATGGATCAACAATTCGACCGTCTTCGCGCTGATGTGAGCACTCTTCGCGCCGATATTAACACTGTAAATACTCGGTTGAAAGATCTCGAGAGTCGAATGCATGCCGAGTAAGATAATCTCGATATTTAATGACTTATTAGACTAACTATATTATATAGATCGTTCAATCAGACCGCTAGACTTTATAACTCTCATATCATCGAGATGCACACAATAGAGTGATAGACGAATTCAGCTGGATTAGCAAGATTGACAGGTAAAGATCTTAGTTTTCATATCATTCTGTCAAACTTAATACAACTTGTATGCACGGGGTTTCCGCGCACGCTAACTATGACTAATTATCTTAGTGCCCTTTTTCGCACGCTAGACCCGATACTATCTGTAACTAACCTTTCTAGGTTAGAGTGCGCGGGAACCCAGTGCATACCGTACGAACACAACCCATCGAAATACAACCCACCAACATACAAAGCATCAAAATGGATCAATCCAGTCCTCAGAGATTAGCACAGCATTTTAGATCTTGTGCTCAGGAAGTTGAGAAACTTGATAATCTTCCTGCTTTAATCAAGAACAGCCTCTACTTGCTGCAATTCAACGACTCGAAATCACAATGACGGCGATTCGCACAGATGTGACAGCTCTTCGCACAGATGTGACAATTCTTGGAGATGAATTCGATGCTCTTCAACTTCAAGTATTCGCGAAGTAATATTTGTGTAGTATTCTCAATGTCTCTAAGCTAATGACGTGAATAGATCACACAATCATATTGCTCGACTTTTCAATTCTCATATTATAAACTCAACGCATGAGTTTCAATCTATTCGAGATGCACAGAATCAAGTTCTGAAAATGTACTTGCTGCAATGTTGAGTACATTTTCAACTTGATCAAAATATTATAAAATTAACAATTACTTAGCTGTCGATCTTGCACGTCTCTTACGTGCATAGGCAATACTCTAGGCAGCCATTCGAACCAGAGTTGGTAATTACCGTTCAGTGCTGTTATGTCTATTCCACATTTCAGATGCTAAACACAACATGGGAGAGAACTGCTTCAAACGCGTCGAGACAATTCCACCTGCACACGAAGTATTCGCCTCTAGATCGATGTTTCTTCCGTCTCTCTGCAGGCGGTCAACTTCTATTGACACGTAGATATTTCTGTTTTGTGCTTTGCTCACCGTACGAGAACAGTCCTCAGAAGCCTACCCAATCAAAATTATTGTAGTAGCTATCAAGCCTGTTGAGGAGTCCAAATTGCTTTTCAACAAGAGGCAGTTCCGATGGTTCAGCCATATCTGCTGCATCGATCGACCCCTTTGACTTCCTTCGATTCCTCCAAATTGGCCTCCTGCTCATTTCTGGATCCTATCCTTTATGAAAGAACCAAGCATGAAGCAATGACAAACGGCAAAAATGCAACTAGTCCTGACAGCTAGATTGGGGATTGGGAGCGGATTTGGGGTTATACTCAAACGCTAAGTATCCGTATAAGTTCCACTCTTGCAAAGGCTTACATTGGGTTGCATTAATTTTGTCTCATTGGAAAATTGGGTCCTTAGTCAAGCTATATATTACGATACTATTTCGAATGTACTACGCTTCTAATTACATATTCCCGTGAATATGCATGTGGGTGCTAGTCTTCGAGCACCTGCAAACACGCTTCTCTTTCATGTATTTTGGGTCGAAGAACCACATCGTCTCTATACTATCGTTCCATCCAACGTCTGAAACCTAGAATGGTATCAGTGATCAAGGAGCTGCAAGAAAGGGCTGGAGCTACGCATACCTGGTCAGGAAGCAGATTAATGTTTGCACGTCCCTCGGTTATCTCAAGCGCTCCAGAGAATCCCTCCCCAGGGAACAGACGGAGGCTTAAGGTCTGTTCGAAATTTGACTCGCCGATTGCCTGGATAAATTGGCGTACGAATGGTTCGGCTGTGTCAAAATTGAAATGAGTATCACGACCAAGAGGCGAGTAATAAAATTCGTATGGTGTAAGGCCACCGTCCTTGACCGCCCAAGCACTAGGCAAGATCTTACCACCACTGTGATCATCGCCATTACTGGTCCATGGAAGGCTGATGTTGTTGAACTCAACGAGCTTCTCGGAGTCTTCCAGCTCGAAATGGCGATGCAGAAGACCCACACCAAGTTTGCTCTCAAGCTGGTATCTTTCGATCATGGGTTTCAAGACTTTATCGACTAGGTCAGGGCCACCTTTAGAGACAAAGCTTTCCTCGGCTGTTGGTAGATCTGGAAGTGTGTTGAAAACTCCCGCATTGTACGGCTGTAGTACTTCGGCCATTTTCGTTGACAGCCCAAAATTTGGGTAGACTGCGAGAAGAGGAGAGTCGGAGCCAGATAATCTATGCAACTCAGGAAGCATTAAACAGAGATCAAACTTGAAACATCCAACCGTCACAAGTATCGAGCTTTCTTATAGACTTGTGAGTTCCGCAAACGTTTCGTAGGAATTTCGCCGGCATTATTCGTGTGGTCAATTGGCGCCTTAACATCAATCGACTAATGCCGAGAGGACTGCATGCATCCACTGCTTCATCAAACCATCAACCTAACCGTGTAGTCCATCATAATCATAACGGAGCAACGGCATATTAGTGGCATGAAGGGGCTGAACTTGCTTTGTTTCCTCAGCGGTCTTTCAGCGTGAGAGTCCTTTATTCCTTGCCACTGATCATCTGCGATCATCGTCACGTCTCGTGGAAATATTGATAGCAAAGACCTTTGGTTAGCCTTGAGAGTTCCGCGAACATCTCTCACAGAGATCAGCAACCTTGCTAGGATTTTCCAAGGTGGTTTATTTTGGTCTAGATTGTTTTGGTGGTAATCCGGCATGGTAGGGACTAATAGCAGCTACTTCATTTAAGTATCGCCCCTCGAGTTGCGAACGGGAAACGCGTTTGTAGCACATCGGGTTTTGGGCTGCTTGGAAGCTCTGCAAGCGGTGTACAGTGAAAGCTGTTATAGTTCGACCTTTGCCGGCTATGTTTGGTAGGTGAGCTCATATCTGCTTGTCTTTGTTGGACCGCCAACCTTGAATTCCCGCTAGTTTTGCGAGGAACAGTTGATCATAGGAACACAAGAGCAACCTAAAACCGGCATATCCACACTGTCAAAAATACTTCCATCCAGAGATAACCTTACGTTCGGCACTTCTCTCGCTTCATTTCCTAACTCGAATATTCCAAGGTGTAAGCAATGTCTCCCTCAAATGAGACGCTGGAAAAGCTGAACAAGGATGCTTTGCTTCATACCGCTACTTCGCTCTCTAGCGGATCTCCCTGCTACTTCATTGGCGAACCCATCACTCAATCTAGTTGTACTATTTTTGTTATAAAGTTTCCAGGGGAGAACAAGTGCTGGGCCGCTCGCATTCCAGAAGACCAAGAATACTCCTTCTTGCAAATATCTGTGAAACCTCTCGAATTTCTTGCGCACAATCTTCCGAACATTCCTGCTCCTCGTCTTCACGGCTACTTTGATGCGGGCGTGGAGAGAAATAATCCCGTCGGTGTGGCATATATGCTATTGGATTGGATTGAGGGCAAACATATGCCGGTATGGAGTTTGGCCAGTCCAACCGTTCCCATAAGGCATAAGTTGCTGGATCAGCTTGCGGGCATGATGTTGGACATGTTATCAAACAACAAGATTGAGGGAGATATCCCATTCTATGGTGATTGACCGTCTAGCTTTCCTTATCGCCTTTAACTAACCAAAGAGCAGGCGTACCCGACGGCACTCCCAAGCATACTCCTGTCACAACGACTGTCTGGTTGACTGAAAGCGTAGACAGGGCTCTACGCCGTAACTTCCGACGGAAGAACACCTCAATGGCCATCGATTACCTGATCCAACGATCCATGATTCCCAGATACGTTGTCTCAGAACACGAGCATAGCCCCTGGGTCGTGATGCATCCGGACCTCCACAATGCCAACATTATCATTGACGAGGATTACAATATCAAGGGGTAAGTTGTACTCCCATCTCCCTTACAATATGCTTCCACTGGTCCATCCATCATTAGAAACTCATCATCTCTGTTCAGCTTGATAGACTGGGACGCAGCCTTCGCCCTCCCCCTCCAAAAATCCGCCGTCTGGCCCAAACTCCTTGAAACTGTCCCCGGCGCAATCCCCCCCCACCTCCCAGAACCACTCCACAACCTCGACTTCTCCGCCGACAAAGCGCATTTCCTCTCCGTCTTCTCACAAAAGGAGCAGCAGCGCACGGGCAAAACTGATATCGCAAAGCTGATCGAGACGTCGAGCGAGCGCAATTTTTTTGAGATGTCGCATCATTATCAGACGGTGCATCCGGAGTTTGTGGCTAGGTTTTGTGGGAGGAGTCGGGGGAATCTTGAGGCGGCGTTGGGGGAGGTGGAGGGGTTTTTGGGGAATGGGAGTAATGCCGGGTTTGAGGGCGATGAGGGGGTTGTGGAGGTTAGGAGGGAGATTGAGGGGATGTTGAGGGGGGTTGGAGTAGGAGGTGCTTTGGGAGAACAGGGGTATGGGGGAGGGAGGAAAGATTACTGACGCCTTGAGGTTGTCTCTGGCGGTTCTAGAGGTCGGTCTTGATGCATGCTTTTCAAATTTAAGAAAGAGGTTTATAAGAACAGTTACTGTCAATCGATAGAGATCAATAGAAAAGTGATGTTTCCAAGATTCGTTTGGCAAGCGTTCATCTCCATCACATCCAAACCCAGACAGGCCTCCAGATGACTTAGCATGAGGTGCAATAAAGATGGAATACCACGGTTTGTTCGCTTTCTATTATGCCTAATACCTGTATCTTTCGTCTTCATCCTGCGCTATCTTAATGTCAAAGGTACCTCTAAGACTGGCATCTATGAACTCTTCCTAAGCTGCTTGTGGACGTGGACGTAGACGGCGGTGTTGGTATTTTCTCGATCTTATCTAGCGGTGCCCTAACTCAACCGGAACGGTGATGACCTTGGAGGATACACGAAGGGATGATCGCTGCATCCGACAAGCCGCAGCTATCGCGGCCTGCGTAGCCAGCGGTGGTATCCGGGCGTGTTATGTTTTACCGTTGGTATTCGAGGTCTTGATTCACTACCGCACATTTGCTTTTCCGTTGGGGCTTCTACATATACGATGGCAGAGACCAGGGAGCTCGAACCGAGCAATTCCGGCAGATAGATCGGGTATATCCCCGCCATTCGCGACTAACTCCCTTGATCCACAGTCAATAACAACGTTAATTTTGAGCTTTGTGCATTCTATTAAGAATAGCCACGCCCTCGACATGGCCAGTTTGTGGGAAGAAGTCAAACCCCCGAAGACTCTCAATCTCATATCTACAGTCCCAACGGCCCTCAACCAAAACTCCGACATCTCTAGCTTGGGTGTGGACATTACAGCTCACGTAGACAACTCTTCGTGGTCCAAATTGCAGAAGCTGGGTGAGGAAAGCTTCATCGCAGCCTTTCCTTGGTGGATCGATGACAACAACCGTTTCATCGGCGGGAAAGGCAACTTCTTTGAAGAGAGCCGATGCATCTGCGGTCATAAACGAGGCGTTGGAGACATTGTTTGCTTTGGCGTTCTCTTTGGCAAACGCAGTGGATCCACCCGCGATGTCGATACCGATGGACGAGGAGAACAGCGAGGATAGTGTGACGGTGAAGAGTCCCGAGCCACAGTATGCATCTATGAGGTGTTTGATAGGCTTCGGGTTCACTTCCATTTCGGGCGGTAAAATGTGATCGCGGATATAGGCAGTAAATCTTGGAAGGATCGAGTTGTTATTCTGGAAGAAAGCCCCTGCTGGATTCTTGAATACAAAATCATCGATGTATTCGGTCGATGTAGCCCGTTGATCTGTTATACAGGTCTTCTCCTCATTGTATGACGGAGAGCTGTCACGGATGCTACGAGCACCGGCGTCCTGGGCATTCGCAGTTCTCCAAGCCGTACCATTAGGCGATGCGTCTGCTTGCTCTGGTGAAGCTTCAATATGCCCATCGCTCAGATTTGATGATTCATCCTTTGGGTAATCACTGTCTGGTTTTGGTTTTCTTGTAGTACTTTCTCTCAAGAGAATAGTTGCCCCTCTACTGTACTGTGAGAGCTCTGCAATAACTCTCTTCCTTTCTCTCTTCATTCCTAACCGCACCGCATCAGTGCCAATCGGACAGTCCTCTATGTCTATGGTTCTGCGAATGTTCTTCAAGTTAAAGCCAATGGGTGGGATTTCTTCAAATCCTCTTTTTAGAGAGTTGTCGCGCCTTACCTTCCGACTAAGGCTGCCTGGCGGGCCATCAAAGTGAGGTGTCAACTTGGTGCGATAGCTATATTGCAGTGGAGAGGCAACCGTATCGTCAATGGCAGGTATGAGCTCAGGAGTCAAAGTAGAGAAGTTGAGGTATGCTTTTTCGATGATGGTTTTCTTGTGAGCCAACTGTTGCTCATATGGAAGCATTTGGAATTGGCAACCTGAGCATTTTGCAAAGTATGGACACTTAATGAGCGCATCATCTCTCCGTGGCGATGGTTCAATGAGTTTCACAAAATCCGTCAAAGTGTATTGATCTCTAGCAAAGTAATTGACAACCTTGGCAGTAACAGTGTCTCCCGGCACTGTAAAAGGTACAACGTAGACATGATCAGAGTTAGATGAAAGACCTAGGCCGTCACCAGTAGAAGACAATACTAAGATTTTTACCTCTACCTGCGCGAACCTTTCTGGTGGCGAGTAGGACGAATTGGGGGGTGGCAGGCTGCGTTCTTCAGAACTCTTTTCTTTAGGTGAATGTACCGCAACATTGAAGGACAGCAATTGCCTGATATCCTTCAATAAAACCTCTTCGCTAGAACCCTCGTCGGCAGGCTTAGATGTGGTCTTTTGTCTCTTCGTGGAGTGACTTTGATGAAAAGTCCTTTTTGTCATCTCGTTCAATGGCCTGCTTCTCAAAAAGACCGTTGCGATGCCATAAGCAGACCTGGATGTTTTTGAGTAAAGACGCAACTGGCACATAGATCTTGAATGCAACCCAAATATATCCGTAGAGGTGGGTTTGGAATGCCGAATCACCAATACCCAACTTGTAATTTTGCGTCTCGGCTAAGTTGCCGGATTTTGTTTATGAAACGGTGCCGAGGGTGCACCTTTTGGTCCCCTGCGCTCGCTCCGACCGCAAGTGTGTGAGACTCTCAGCAAGACCTGGAAGTATTGGAGAGGAAGAGGTGGTGGAAAGGTGCGACGCAGACCGAGAAGCTATGAGTGCATCTTCGCAATCTCGCTGCCTGTTCGCCTACGCAGCTGCACCAGCCCGGTCATGTCTGCGACGGAAATTCCACTCTTCTCCAATCCGCTCACGCCCTGCCCCAAAATATCCAAGTATCAAAGCCCCTATAAGAAATGTTGCAAGCAACCTTAGCCGCGGGCAGTTTCAACCGTACTCAGAGGCCGAGAGGGCAGCCTTGTCTAAAAAATATACTCCAGCTCAGATGGCGGCAATTGAAGCAGGCGAAGAAGCGGTGCATCCTCAAGATTTAGCCAATCAAGCTACAATACGGGAGGATACTTTCGGTCTACAGTATATCGACGACCTATCTACGATCCATCACCTTGTTGATAAACCTGTGCGCGCTCCAGAGAGTAATTACGACCCAAACCTACGATTCAGAACTGAGGACGAAATCGCCGAAGACTTCGTTCACTGGGCTAGAAATATAGCGCCCAATGCGAGTGAAGCGGAGTCTGTGGAGTATCTGACAAAGATGCGGTTAACTGTTGGTAAAGAAGAGGCGGAGCGCAACCCTCCAAGCTACCTCGCCCCCGCAATACCCAAAGTTGACAGTCTTGCTCCGCAATTATCACCCGATGCCGAGGGGAAAGAAGACCTTGATCCAGGTCTGATAAGATTGATGCGGCAGACCGGCTTTAGCCGAGACGAAATCAGACGGTTTCGGGTGAAGAATCTAGTCGTCCATCGTGTTGTAAATCAGACAAGATTAGGCAAGATACAAAGCATGTACTACCTGAGTATTGCAGGTAACGGAAGAGGGTTGCTGGGTATTGGGGAGGGAAAAGCTACGGAGCCCGAAGACGCCAAGAAGCAGGCTCAGTATGCGGCCATAAGGAATCTACAGCCCATACAGAGGTACGAAGACCGGACAATATACGGCGACGTAAAGGGAAAAGTTGGAGCAACGGAGCTAGAGTTGATGACAAGACCACCAGGTATACATTGTAATTCTTTACCCTTAAGGGACTTTCATACTGACAAAGCACACAGGCTTCGGTATTCGATGTCAATCCCACATATTTGAGATATGTCGTTGTGTAGGCATTCAAGACTTGGCTGCACGAGTCACACGTTCTCGGAACGCAATGAATACTATCAAAGCAACCGTCCAGGCTTTGCTAAGCCAACGTCTACCCGAAGACGTGGCGAGGGCACGGGGAAAGAAGCTGGTAGATGTACGAAAGGTGTACTATGGGGGATACACATGACATTGTAATATACCAAGATGCATATAGCGTTACACATTAAGCGTTATCCTTACGGTCATTGCACCGCAAGTTTTGATTCAATTGCTCCAACTCAGATCCAGCCGGCAAGGCTCATCGTGTCCCTTCCTTCATACAGTCATATTTCCCTTGCCTCCGTCAAGAGTGATACCAGATCACCTCACCAACCTGACCTTACTGCCGTAACTTCACGCACTCTAGAACTCCACTTTATTCGTTTGGCCAGCACTTTCACACTCCCTCCTCCCCACCATAGATTTGCTGCTGCAGCACAATACTATATACACTCGCTTTCAACAACGTGCACACCAGACTTGTCTTCCTTTCCAGCATCCGTAATCCATCCAGAACTTCTGCAGTCGGACGATCGGCGAGGGAGTTCAGCTGCGAAGAAAGCTATAGGTTGGGACATTAGTCAGCTTCACGAGTTCCGGATCCTTTACTGAGGATTTGGAGTGCATGTTCCAATGAAATAGGGGGGGAATATGGTACTTTGTTTAAATTGTCGAGTAGATGGACGTACTCATCCAGGACTTCCTGCTCCAGAGGACTGCAGGACGGGACAGTAATGGAGCTGGGAGGGGTTTCAGCCATGTTGCCGAAATACTGACTCTTTAGGTTCTCCTCATTGTCCGATTATTTACATAGGTGCCCAAGTTAATTGAGGAGGTAACATATGGTGAAATGGACGCGTTCCATTATGTAAGCAGTTCGTCGCGTTTCATTGGCATTATTGTTGATGCATGACCCCCTCGAGACATCGATGAAGGATAAACATACGATGAATTGCTTCATGTGTACCACAGCTTCACTTGAGTGACATAAATAGTGCTTGTTCACATTGTTGTGGTGAACTACCTAGGTCTACAACATGATGACCTTGTCATTTTTCGTGTCAGCAGTTGTGCATCATAAGACCTCCAAGGTGAATAAAATAGCAATGAAGACAACATAGATCTTTTGCTCAGAACTGTCCTAAGTACTATCATCTTTGAGTTCCACCTTTTCCCTCTCTAAAATCAAGGTCCAAATTAAGGAATCATGCAAGCATCCAACTCTGCACTTACTACAACCGGGCCTTCACGGCGGCGCAAACGACTCATCGTTTGCTGTGATGGTACGCATTCCCCGTCTATAATGCTATTTTCAAGAGTAAAAGCATATTGGCATAGTATTAATTGTTTTCCGCAACTAACTTAAGTATTAAAGGAACCTGGCTAGACTCATCCACTACTCTTCAAATGCATAAGCTTCCCATCCCCAGCAACGTAACTCGTATATCTCGCGCAATCAAGAACAAGAGCTCTGATGGCATTTCACAAGTCGTCTTCTACCAAGCTGGAGTTGGCTCCACTGGAACCATTGTAAATCGAATAATAGGGGGAGCTACGGCGGAAGGCCTATCTGAGAACATTCGTGAAGGATATGCCTTCCTTGCCAATAATTATAGCATGGGTGACGAGATATTTTTCTTCGGTTTTTCTCGTGGAGGTAAATCTTAATAAACCAATGAAAAATCCACCAACATTGCTGACACCTACGAAGCCTTTACCGCTAGGAGCATCGCAGGAATGGTTGGGGAGATCGGGCTCTTAACAAAAGCCGGATTGCCGTATCTTGCGGAAGTCTTCATAGATTTCGAAAACCGCTTGAATCCGAGGTACCGGCCAGCTTATAGGAACATTCCTTTCCCAAACAAGCCAAGCGCTAGCGATCCGTTATATGGAGATGAGCTTGAGAGGGTACGAGGCATCTTTCTAGTAGTAGTGGATACATTTACTAATTGTGGTAAAGCGTGGGTTGACTAGGCTCAACGTGGAGATCAAAGCAATAGGCGTGTGGGACACCGTCGGTAAGTGCTTAACCTTGCTGATATGAATATATCCTGATCAAGAGAATACTAGGCTCTCTAGGTATTCCGCGTATCGGATGGCTTGACAAGCTCGGACTGCAAAGTAGATCAATGAAAGAATACATGTTCTTCAATACTAGCCTCAGCAACTGTATCGAGAACGCCTTTCAAGCCCTTGCGTTAGACGAAGAACGAGCTGCATTCTCACCATCTGTGTGGGAGAAAACTCGCGGTAATTCGACTGTCAGTCTTCGTGCGATTCCAAACATCTTCGAGTTTTTCTCTACTGATCAGCGTCGAGCAGAACTTGAGGCAAGTATGGTTTCCGGGCGTCCACTCGAACATTGGAGGTGGCAGCTACGACGACGAAGGACAGGCAAATATCACTTTAGCATGGATGACATCTCAGATGGAACCTTTCCTCGATTTCGACCCAGAGTACATCCTTGACCAATACGAGCAAACGAAAAACTACTATATCAAATCGGGTCAAAAACCGCGACCATGGTCTTTTGGTAAGTTGCTTGCAATGTCCGAGAATCATGATATCTGAGTTCTAGCCTTTAGGTGAGCTATACCGATCAAACACAGGAATATATGTACTTGACGGTAGCATAACTCGTACACCTGGCGATTATTACAGAGTCGACCCAGAGACTGGCCGGGAGACTTCAAAACCGCTAAGACAAACCAACGAGTACGTACACCCGTCAGCTCGCTCACGTATAGAGCTCGACGGCCCTGGCATACAAGATCACGGGTACTATCATTGTAGGGCTTTGAGAGAATACAAGCTTAAATTCGAAGAGAACGATGTCGATCGCAAGCGACCCTTTGCGATCTGGGCGTCTCGTTCTCGTGGGAGAGGCACGGCCCGAACAAATTTGCCAGAGAGTCCGTTATGGAGAACAGAAAAGCAGCTTTTTGACGCCAGCGCTAGCCCGGAAATCTACGATTACATCACGGGCGGACCGTCTCGCTCAAGGCGGTGATGGGTTTCAAATTGCTTCCTGCCTTCTACGCTTATAAGGCCTCGTTGGATTGGATTCTGGCGGCTTCTCGAAGCTTTAAACCTAAGCTTATCTAAGCGTGGACAAAAAGCTATTCACATAGTATCCTCGATGACCAACTGCAAAGCTGGCCCAAAACGGGGTCCACCAAGCCTACCAATTCTCATCATCGTCAGGCTGAAGCAGTTCAGCTGTATCAAAACTCCAGAAGATCGAACTGCCAACGTTTGAATACTTTGCCACTATGGAGGAGGGTATTTGCTCATTGACCTTCGCTTCACAAGATTTCCATTGTTGTTTAAGATATCTAGCTTTCGACGATTTGACTATTTGAGCAAGCCAGTCTGGATCGGTCGCTTTGCAAGATGGTACAAAACCTCGTCGAGCTCGCAGGTAAAGTATCTCTTGACTGTTCGATCCAGCAAATTTCCGGACCCGAAACCGAAGTGTAAGATTGCAAAACGCCCATTGCGGCGACTGAAATTGTTAACTGTAGATGCTGCGGAAGCATCCAAATTTGTCAAATGTGGTCTCCATATAAGCGTATTTTGGATCGTACAGCGTCGGAATCCAAAGGTCATTCAATCGAACGTGCGGGCATATGTCGTATTCAAATTCCCTCAAAGCATTGGCAACCTCAGCTTGCGATATTGGCGATGCTCCGCTACTGGCAAGTATAGACTGCTCAAGCATGATAGTGGACCTCGTTATATAAACTTTGTGGTAAAGGTCGTCACATGGCCTGAAGGCCCACCTACCTAGTCTCGGTTTTGATTGTTCTGGAAGTACGCAAAAAACTACTGTATGCGGACAAATCCACAATCTCCCTTCGCTACCCGGACACTGCCACTCACTTGCGTTTCTTTGAAGTTGACTTTGCGAGAAAAACTTTACCTCATGTACTGTTCTGCACGTGCTGCAGAGAGCTCTCGATGCAGGGTATTGGAATTAATCCTGGGGGCGATCTCGTTCCAACATACAGAGCAATAACACTGCTCCACGTTGGAGAGGGCTTCATTCCACAGACCACAATCGAGAAAGTAACTTTTGAAACCTCGGCAAGAGTGGCTCAAGGAGATTTTGCTAATGACAGGTAAAGACTGTTCCACTTCGACAAGTAGCTCTGCGGGGAGACTTTGCAAGCCGGTGACGAGTGGAAGCGTTGGCAAGCTGGCAATTGGAGTAATTGCTGAAAGAACGGTGGCTGGCTTTGGTTGGATAGTGGTGCGCTTTCTGAGGCCTAGGAGACAACAGACCGTTCGATCCTTGATTATTCTTCGCATTGTCGCGTTTCACTCGGTGGGCGAAATGTCTCTTTCTCGTAGGCGTTCCGCTTTTTGGATAAATTATCCACAACACGATCTTGCGACTACGCAATCCTGGTACAGTAAGAACCCCCTATAACATATTCTACCTAACGATTCTCTTTGTAACGATATCCTTTCTGAGACCAACAAGGAGTATTTTATATATATGCCCACCTTTGATAGAACTATAACCTCCTAGTAACGATATGGTTAGGCGGGAATTTAGGCATCGTTATAGCCAGGTCTTACTGTATCTCATCCTCTCAAGCCTTTTCCGATCCGAGAAAGCGCTCTGGCTTCAAGGATTGCTTTCATGGACACAAGGTGCACCTTGCGGCCGCCTGCTCGATCTTTGTCGCACTGTTGGCGCAGCCAATTCCACTTGAGGTCTTAAATACGCAGCAACCGGATGTTCTCTTCGCTTACCGAGTTGCAGCCTGCTTTGCTTCATTCTTGTACGAGTACTCGGATGCGGGCTGCCAGGCTGCCAGGCTGACCTCTCGACATGAGGGGAAGCATAGCCGAGAACCCCTCCGCCCCGGGCCCCTACATCAGATAGCTGTCAGTCGTCTTTCATCCGCATCACACTTACATCCCTCGCTCAGCACAGTGCTTGAAAGTGGTGATATTTGTGTGATTAGTTGTGGGTATTGCAAAAACTTTAGCGCCTGTCGATAGAAAGTTTCAATCATTCTGCGAAAGCGCCTGGTGCCTTTGGGAAAGGCCGAACCGTCTGTCTTTCCCCTTGGATTGCTTCATCCCGCAAGCAATATATTTCTTGCCTTGGACTACGTTCGTTTACAATGACGTCGGGTCCTTTAGTTGCTCAATCCCCGGCTTCAGGCTTCTCGCAGCAGGGACAGGTTGACTGGGTAGAACTGTCAGGCAAGAGTGTGCAATTCTCCGTCGCCGTTCTTTCACGGCTCTCAAGAGCTGGTATAGATGCATATACTCTACACGTTGGTAGGGCTATTTGCCTCAGCTTTGCGCTCGATCCTATCGCCCAAGAACGTATCGCGGATGCCATCTTTAAGCTCAAAAAATATAGCTCGTACGGAGATTTGATCTGGTTTGGTTTTGGTGTCAAGCACGTCGTTACTGATCTCGCCGAAACCGAAGAAGGACTCACGCTTGTTGCGTTGTGTGCTGCACTTACTACGACCTATGACTCTACGTACTCGGCGCGAGTTCTTAGGGAGCTTTACGTTCTTCAAAAAGCGCCCAAGTCCTTTACATCTGCTTTACGTCAGTGGAAAGCAATTGTGGAACTATGTTCCGGAATATTGGCTTCTTCCCATTTCGTTCTCATCCTAAACGGTTTCCGTCGTTTGATCTTATCGCAATCTAATATGCCTGATTTGAAGTGTCGCCAGTTTCCGACACCACCTACAGACCTGGCAAAAGCTATTTTGACCCTAGCAAGTGTCTCCAGGAAGAATCTCGTTAACGCCACTTTCACTGGCGGACTCGATTGTGCCTGGCTGGCAGCTCTGGCGGAGTGGGTCTTGTCACTAGACGTGGAGATTCTCAGTTCTTCTGGTCTCTCCTTTTACCGCTCAAGATTAGGTGTTGGTATTCTACCTCAAGTCACGATCGTCTGTACTGACGAAACTACAACGGGGATGAGACCAGAGCTTGTTGTTAGTAGAGCAGTCGTAGTCCCACGTGGATGTGCTATCGTCCATACTGTGGCTTACTACGAACCTCAATGTGGTAACTTCTTGAACTGGCGAAGCCCTTGGTCAAGCATCCTACACGACACATTCCATGAAATGGCCGACTTGCTACTGACTAATGAAACTGGTCGTCATTTTGCCATTTACCTTCGATGCATGTTTTTGATTCAGAGTTTTAATCCGATTCAGGATTCGAGTCCGAGAGGGAGGCTGTACGATTCCGACGTTTATGGATCACCTCACAGGCATGGGAATCATTATCCTGTAGATCCACTGTTGTGCATTCGTGAGGATACTAGTGGTAAGGGGTTCGTTGCTTTCGCTTGTAAGCGATTACCTGAGATGGCTGCCAGTTCATGGTTGCATTGCCCGGAGGTCACTGAGATGGACGATCTTTACAGGCTGGCAGAGTCATCGTTCGAAGCCCTTCGCGGTGCTTGCTCGTGTTCCATGCCTCCTAATGGGCAAGAAAGAGCTCAAGGAACAGTATTCTGCCTCAAGGGTGTTGCTGAGACTATTCATGTGTTCCTCTTAATTACGCGTGCTTTATCGATAGATGACGACGTATACCCTTCAGTTACTGGTCTTACGAACCTTTACTCATGGCTTGCTAGTTACGATAATAGATGTGAAAACCATACATTCAGCCCCATTCCGACGGAACGGTTGCCCGTCCTCGGCGAAAATTTAGCCTTTCATGTTTTGACGGGCCTTCCAGACTTAGGACAGATGAAAAGTACAGAAGAATATGGAAAGCTAGCAAGCGTTGGAGAAGGCCTTTGCATTTATCGTGCAGCCCTGGAAGATCCGAGGTTAGGTCCCGCTCAGATCTCACAACTCCGGGTCGTACGAGGTTATGTTGCATATAACGGAGCACGCTTCAGCAGCATCACAGGGTTGGTGAAAGCGCATGGTGCCGTTGAATTACCATACGAGCGCTTCGATTACCTACTTTACGGTTCTCCACCTTTATCAATTGAGATGATAATACAAGAAAGCAACGACGAGACTAAGCTGGAGTTGGCGTATCTGATCAGATACATTGACGCCAAAAACAGGAGCTGCAACGTATGGCTAGATCTTGGCTATCTACTCAGTAATTTAGTGCGCATAACAAAAATAATTTCGTGTGCTGGCAATTGTAAGCCGCTATACAAAGTCCCCTTCGTCTGGGACAACAGGATCAACTCCCGGTTTCGAAAAATCAATACTGAAGCTGTCGACATTGATGTCGATATTGCTCAACGGACAATTCAAGATATCAAAGATACGGATAACATCTGGATACTGATAATCGAGGCGCAACCATTAGTTCTTTTTACAAAGGATCCGATGCTATTATATCTTTTACTCCAAAACTCCAATATTCGAGCGTCTCTACATCCATTCACCAAATGCCTCAGCTGTATAACCGTATTTGGGTATTGGTATGGGATCCTACAATTCCACAACGAGCCGGGATACCAAAAGCTGGCACACACAGCTAAGGTGACTTTGATAACACCAAATAACAGGACATCGACATTCAAGTGGGAATTACGAGGTTCCGAAGCCCAGTAGGTAATCTTGCTCTGTTCCGTCACAAGGATGATAACAGTTATCCGTCTCGACGATCGATCACCCATAACAGCAGTCATTGTACGAACCAGCAGGCACGAAAGCTCCTTTACTACCACCAAGAAATGGCCTCCCACTCAGTGCTTCCTTATGCTCCTTTGGTGATATAACACATCCGAATGGTCAGGAAATTCCCTTCAAAGCAGATGGTAGTCAGGACCAGTCCGCTAAAGGCAATGACTATGGAAAGAAGGTTCTGGACTACTCTTCAGCTAGTCAATATTCGCAACTCCTGTTCCACTTGTGGCCTCATGAAGGTGGTTGCCAGCATTTACTGATGTAAACCTGAAGGAAACCGAAGGTCTCACCTAGAACGCTCTATTCTTACCAAGTCCCAACAATCATTAAGTAACACATTCGATACTATGGGCCATGGCTCGAAAACCAAGTGCTAGTAGCTTCCTTTACGTTGCATACGATGCCGTCATTTCCCGGCAACGCTCGACTACTCTATCAAAAATCATCTACCAGCCAGCTCCCCCAAAAACCTCACCACCTTCTTACTCCCAAGCAAACCATCCTCCACCGGCGTTTCTGCAGCCATCCGGCGATCATCAACTCTTCTTCTTCCTCCAACCCTACATGCCCTAAGAGTACGGAAATCCAGATAGAGAAAGGTACAGGAGGCTAGCTTGCAGGATAGTTTGACCGGAGGGGGTGGGTTTGGAGCGAAAGTCTTAGACAGCTGACAAGTTTTCTGACTCGGTATCTTACAAGTCGCTCGTCGCTGGTCGCTGGTCGCTGGTCGCTTTCACCCCTGCCTTTCTCTCTAATGTCGAACACCTTTACGGACCATTCAGTCTCTCATCCCCAACAAGACTCTTTCCAACCCCTCCCTTCAACCACCCACTCCCCACCCTTTCCCCCGCACAAACCCGACCTCTCCACCGGCCCCCCTTCACTCCACCTGAAAACATTAAAACTCCATCCACTCTCGTTCTCAAATTCTCACGCTATAGAAAACGACCAACGCACTAGTCAACAAGAACCACGCAAACGACGCTATAAAAATCAACGCACTAAATGATATGACGCTCGAAACGCAGATTCGCACACACTCGATCCCTTCCCTCCCCACCATCCGCTCTCTTCCCCCTTCCCCCTTCCCCCACACTCATCCACCCTCCCCCACCCCTCTCCACCTCAAGCAAGCACACATTCACATTCACATGTCCTATCTCCACACACGCCCAACTGCACCCCACTCATATCCTTGGCACACGGCGGCTTCTACTGCCCAAGTCAACCACAGTGCTGTTGTTTGAAACTAGGAAAGAACATGCCAATGGGTGAGTGAGTGTCTATGACTCTCGTTGACAATTGGGAAATTCGGAATTGTTGAATATTCTATTGAAATTATTGAACTATTGGACTCGAGAATCAAAAATTCGACAATCGCGGATCGGTTACATGTATGTAGGAGATGTTGGTTGTTACCATTGATATATCTATTTTGCAGATACGGGTTTTTCGCTTTGAATAACTGAATATTTGTTAGAAGAGGTCTTGTTAGGTTTCTGTGCATCGGATTAACTTGTTTGTTAAAATGCGATTTTCGATTTTACTTTTTTCACGCTTCGATATGTCAACACTTCAACATTCAGTTTTATATGTTGATACTGTTTCTTCACTTCGATTTACACATAGTGTGTTCAATATGAACCATCGCGATAATGTATACAGCTTAACGAGAACAGAATGCTGTGAACGCTTTTAGTGTAACGTGACAATACGATAGATTGCTTTGAAATGTTTGTTTTTGATTCTTCATTTATCCTTCATGATGAACAGCGCGACGATATACCTTGAAGACTCGTAAGCTGTCCTACGTACCTCCTCTTATCTTCGATCGATATAATATCGCGTTACCCTCTCCCTCGGAATCTCCTCGCTTCTTGGCCTTCTCATCCTACCACCTTGCGCAGTAGCTCTCAGTGTCGTCGGGTCCCCTTGCGGCCGTCGCGGCGATGCGCTGGTGGTGTACTCTAGGCCGTAGGAAGTAATGGCGGGTAGACCGGGCGCTTCGTGGATGCGGACGGTGGGTTTGCGGGTGGGTGG